>Ga0075436_100000540_pt1 | contig 24677 bp, 15 predicted proteins | sample RhiMethybrSRZTD5_FD_75303 | JGI IMG/M metagenome (GOLD analysis project Ga0075436, IMG submission 75303) | Populus rhizosphere microbial communities from Tennessee, USA - Rhizosphere MetaG P. TD hybrid SRZTD5 | ecosystem: Host-associated > Plants > Roots > Rhizosphere > Soil | place: USA...
CCGGCCAATGCAAACCAGGAAGCTGCGGCTTTCCCGTGCCTGGCTATGACGCAAAGATTGTTGATGACGCAGGCGCCGAGATCCCCATGGGCGAGATCGGCAACCTTTGGGTGCGCGGCGCCAGCGCGCTCGCGGAGTATTGGCGCATTCCCGAGCTGACGGCGCGTACGAAACGCGGCGGCTGGGTCGTCACCGGCGATGAGTTTTTGCGCGATCCCGAAGGCTACTATCGCTATTGCGGCCGCGCGGATGACATGTTGAAGGTTGCCGGCATGTGGGTCTCTCCCGTGGAAGTGGAGAATGCACTTCTCGGCCATCCCCACGTGGCTGAAGCTGCCGTAGTGGGCGCGACGGACGCACGCGGGTTGACCTATGCGGTAGCTCACGTAACCCTGCGGGCGGGCTGCGAAGAATCGAACGAACTGGCGGAAGAAATTCGCAGCCATGTCAAGGCTCGCCTGGTTTCGCACAAAGTTCCCCGCGAAGTGCGTTTTTGCGGCGAGCTACCTAAAACTGTGACGGGGAAAATCCAGCGCTTCAAATTGCGCGCCAGCTCCTCGCATGCGTAGGATTCGCTGCTAGCTACTTGTCTTGGGCCTCCGGGAAACTCTTCCCGATAGCTTCCGCCCATATGGTTCAACTCCCTCAGCACAAACCCGCTTGCCAAGGTAGAATGTCACCGCACAAATTATTGGAGGAGAAATGGCCACCAAGCCCACTGTCGAAGAGGCACGGTTAGTTTTAGAACTCTACAATCTCAGGCGTGAGCCCGAAATGCGCAAAGCGCGCCAATGGTGGCTCACCACCTTTTGGCCCACGTGCGCAGATGACTTCATGAAAGTGGCCATGGAGTTCGGTTCGCAAGAAAACAACTGGCTTCGCCAGGTGGGAAGCTATTGGGGAATCGCTACAACTTTTGTGCTGAACGGAATCATCAGTGAGAAACTGTTTTTCGAGCCGGCCTTCTGCGGTGAATTGTACTTTATGCTCGCCAAGGTCCGGCCCTTCTTGAAAGAAATCCGCGAAAAAGCAAAAAATCCCGAGCTGTTTTTGCTTTCGGAAAAAGCAATCTATGGTTCCAAGCTGGGCCGCGCTCATTTCGAAAAAGTGGAAGCTCGTGTGAACATGCTGCGGCCAAAGCTGGGAGCCTGAAATTGCTCCGCGCGTTCCCTGTCCGGCGCTTTTTGAAAGGCGTCCTCTGTTTGGCGCCAAGCTTGTTGCCATTTCCTCTGCTGGCCAAGGATAGAATTCCGCAAACCTGCGGTCCGGGCGTAACTCTGAAATTGAGCGCACCTTCTTCGAGTCAGGGCAGCCTGCTGCTTCTGGAAGTGCGCAGCCGCAAGCCATTGGCGGAAGTCACGGCCGAGTGGAACTCCAAGAATGCTCCATTCTGGCACGTCCCCAGGAGTGATATTGACTCACCCAAAGTTGGCCCCGACCTGCGCGAGGCAATTCTTGGAGTGGATTTGGAGAAAGCGCCCGGCACTTATCCGCTGCTTGTCCACGTCCAAGCGGCCGGCGGCAAACCCGAAGCGTGTACACTCCACATCCCAGTTCGCGTAGGGAAGTTCGCTACGGAGAAATTGCAAGTCGGCAAAGAATTCGTCGAGCCGAGCCCCGAGCAAATCCAGCGCGCCAACGAAGAGCGCGATAAATTGCGCGCCATCTTCGACCAGGTGACGCCCGAGAAATTATGGGATGGCGATTTTCGCGTTCCGCTTGACGGCGTGAACACTGGTGGCAATTTTGGCAAGCGCCGTGTTCTGAACGGCCAGCCTGGATCGCCTCACAGCGGCGTGGATTTCCCTGCACTGACCGGCACTCCCGTTCATGCCGCCCAGAGTGGGCGCGTAGCTCTTGCCCAGGAGCTGTTTTTTTCCGGCAATACCATCGTTGTCGATCATGGACTGGGGATTTACACCTTTTACGGACACCTCTCCGAGATCGATGTGAAGGTTGGCGACGAATTGCAATCCGGCCAGGTGCTCGGAAAAGTGGGCGCCACCGGCCGCGTCACGGGCCCGCATCTCCATTGGGGCCTTACGGTCGAGCGGGCGCGGGTGAATCCTCTGCAATTGGTAAAACTTCTAGGGACAACTGCTGAGTCTGCGACGAAGCCCACTGCCCCAAAGCCAAAGTCGTAAAGCGATTCGTGAGTTTCAAAACGGGAATAGGAATGAAACGAATTCCTGTCACGTGACACTACCCAGAAGGAGCAAAGCAGTTTTGCGATCCTTGCAAAGCTGTTTCTTGCTCAGTGCCTCGCGCTTAGCAAGGCACGTAGAATCAATCAATTACAGAGTGGTCTGACCGAGTGATTTCGGACCGAAAGGGCTGCCGTGCGTGGATTTCATCGAGCATTTATGCGCCTATAAAAATGGGGGAGTACGAGGGTACTGTTGGCAATCCGCGTTTTGTGGTACTGTTACGCCATTGTCACCGGGGAAATCCATGGGCAGTATGGGGTCGTGTGGGCAAGATTCGTGCTAGTCACCTCTCTTCTGCTGTGCTTCCGTTTTAGCACGCTGCTAACACGTCACTGGAGGCGGATTCCTGCGAAGTAAGGTCGGCTAAAGCCGCCGAAGTAGAGTTCCTAAATCGATTGAGGTCGAGCAAGAATGTCCCTGCTTCATTTTCGGGTCAAAGAACGCCGCCGGACGTTAAGGGTGGCTTTGACCGTCCCGCTAACGGTCCACGGGAAAACAGATTCCGGTGAGCGATTCTCCGCCCGCACCGCTTCGCAATCCGTCAATCGCCATGGCGCTCTGTTTCAGCTGGAAGAGATCGTGCTCGTAGGACAAACGGTGATTCTCGTCAACGATCACACGGCACAATCGATGGAATGCCGGGTGGTTTCGATTCACCGTGCCCGCGATAGCAAGCAGTATGTCGGCGTGGAATTCCTCTCCCCGGAAACGAATTTCTGGCACATGCAGTTCCCCATCCCCGGGGCTAAACCGCTGCGCCGCGTGCTTCCCAACAAAGTTTCAGCTTAACTGACTAGTTAGGGCTGACTATTCAGGACTGACTAAACGGCCTCTTCCCCTAATTCTTGGAGTGCACGAAACGACTAAGCATTAGAATTTGCGCGTGCAAACTTCGCCGACGCAGATTGGCCTGATCTCGGACACTCATGGCTTACTGCGTCCGCAAGCGCTCGAGGCGCTTCGTGGTTCGGAGTTGATTCTTCACGCGGGTGATGTAGGCAAGCCTGAAATCCTCGCTGCGTTGCGGGAACTCGCTCCTGTCATTGCCGTGCGCGGAAACGTGGACACCGCCGATTGGGCCAGGACGCTGCCCGAAACGGCGGTGGCAGAGGCGGACAAATTTCTCATTTATGTTCTCCACGATGTGCATACTCTCGATTTGAACCCCGCAGCCGCTGGCTTCCGTGTCGTTGTCAGCGGGCATTCCCATCAGCCGGGAAGATTCGAACGCGACGGCGTGCTCTACATCAATCCCGGAAGCGCCGGCCCACGCCGGTTTCAACTGCCCGTTACTGTGGCGCGCTTGAATCTAGGCCGCACCCCGAGCGAGGTCGAGTTTGTCGAGCTGAAGATCTAGAGGTCCCTGCAGAGCAAGCCGCAGGCTACTTTCCTATTGACATCCCATAGGGGCGGCGCATACTTCTATTGTTTTCCCATAGGAATCTTGAGGAGAAGCATGAACGACAAGGCGGACGTTTGGCAAGGCACTCTTGCCCTCATGATTTTGAAAACGCTCGAGACGCTCGGGCCACTTCACGGGTATGGCATCGCGCGGCGCATCGAGCAAATCAGCGGCGGTCTGCTTTCACTGAATTACGGAACGGTGTACCCCGCTTTGCTTAAGCTCGAACAGGAAGGCTCGATCGAATCCGAATGGGGCGTCTCCGATAACAATCGCAAAGCGAAATATTACAAGCTTACAGGTGCCGGACGAAAACAGTTGGAACGTGAAGCACGGGATTGGCGGCAGGCGCAAGCGATCCTCGCGAAATTCCTTTCGGCGGAGTCGTCCACATGAACGACTTCTGGAAATCTCTAGGCGCTCGGGCCCGACTTGAGAGAACGAGGGAGCAGCGGTCATGAGTTTTGCGAAATGGTTGCGGGCGTGGTTTCAGCGGTTCGCTGGTTTTCTTGGCAAGCGCAAACGCGATGCGGAATTGGTTGCTGAGTTGGAGAGCCATCTGCAACTCCATATCGAGGACAATCTTCGCGCCGGGATGACGCCGGAAGCGGCGCGCCGGGAGGCGCTGATCAAGCTCGGCGGCCTCGAACAAACGAAAGAAACTTACCGCGACCGCGGCGGCTTGCCCTTCATCGAGATTGCTCTTCAGGATCTCCGCTTCGCTCTCCGCACACTTCGCAAATCTCCCGGCTTCACGGCTGTGGCGGTGCTCACTCTCGCCCTGGGGATTGGTGCCAACACGGCGATTTTCACGGTCATTTACGGGGTGCTGTTTCGTCCATTGCCGTTTCCTGAAGCGGACCGGATTGTCGAGCTCGTCGAGATGACCCAGGGAGAGTCTGGTGAGATGGACCTCACTGCAACACAATTGCGGCGACTTCGCGAGTTTGGACAAGTCTTCGAGCACCTCGCAGGCTGGACCGATGTCGGCTTCAATTTAGCGGTTGGGAACGCCGCTGAGCACGTTCGCGGAACACCTGTGTCTGCGGATTATTTTCAGGTGCTGGGGGTCCATCCAGTCGCGGGCAGAGAGTTTCTTCCTGATGAAGACCAAGGAGAAGGCCAGCGTGTCGCTATTCTGAGTCACTCGCTTTGGAAACGCCGATTTGCCGGCGAACCCTCCGCGATTGGCCAAAAAGTGCTGCTGAACGGGGAAGCTTATACAGTGATCGGTGTAATGCCAGCGGATTTCGATCCGCGCGGCTACTCGGACATAAACCCCGGTCTCCCGGTGGATTTGTGGGTTCCGTTGGCTCTCGTAGCGAAGACGGCAGGCAGCGGAGAAAACATAGAGGTGCTTGCCCGGCTCAAGCCCGGAGCGAAGCAACCGCAGCTTGATGCGCAGATGAACGTTGCCACGGAGCAATTCCGCAAAGAATTCTCCGGAGATGTAGGCCCGAAGACGCGCATGAGCTTCCTGCCCTACCAATCTATGTTGGCTGCGGACTTGCGGCCGTTTCTTCTTCTGATACTGGGCGCGATCGGTTTTGTGTTACTGATCGCGTGCGCAAATGTGGCCAACCTCTTGCTTGCACGCGGCGAATCGCGAGCCCGGGAGATCGCCGCTCGTATGGCCTTGGGCGCAACGCGGGCCCGGCTCTCCCGTCAATTACTGACGGAAAGCATGGTAATCGCTCTCGCTGGGGGAACCCTCGGTCTGGCTTTTGCCAGTGCGGGTCTCGGGTCGTTGCTTGCCATAGCACCCTTTGATCTGCCTCGTTTGAACGACATTCATTTGGACGGCTGGGTATTTGGTTTTACTTTTTTGATTTCCGTTCTGACCGGTTCCCTCTCGGGACTGGCGCCAGCCATTCTTGCGACAAACTTTGATCTCAGCCAGGTGCTTAAAGCGGCTGAGGGCAGGGCAACAACCAGCGCGGGCCGCGCGAGACTTCGCCAAGGCCTGGTGATCGGTGAATTCGCCCTGTCGCTGGTCCTGCTAACTGGCGCGGGGTTAATGATTGCGACCTTTGCGAAATTGATGAGAATAGACCCAGGATTTAATCCCCGCGGTGTGCTCACCATGCAATTCTGGTTGAACGGATCGAACTATCATTCAACCCCGGAGATCTCGGCTTTCTATCGGGCTGTCGAGCAGCGAATTGCGTCCCTGCCCGGCGTCGAAGCAGCAGGTATTGTGGCGGCTGGATTGCCCCTCGAACGCGGAGGGCACAGCGCTGTAAGAATTGCGGGACCCAACCAGTCGGAAGAGCAGCCCTGCGACTATCGGGAAGCTTCCCCGAATTATTTTCGTGCCATGGGGATTGCCCTACGCGGCGGCCGGGGTATTCTCGAAACAGATACCGCGGATTCCAGCCAAGTCGTCGTGGTCAACGCAGCATTTGGACAACAGTACTTTGCGGGGCGTAGTCCTGTGGGTGGGCGCATTCTCATGGGGAACGCCTCCCGCGAAATCGTAGGTGTGGTTGCGGATGCAAAGTCATACCTCGACCGGCCTGCGCTTCCAACCGCTTTCATTCCTGCGGCGCAGGCGTCGTTTGCGGGCTCGCAAATGTGGGAAGACTGGTTTCCGCGAAGCATCGTGGCCCGTACGAGCGTTGACCCACTTAGTCTCAGCCATGCAGTGAGGCAGGCCGTCGAGACCGTAAATCCAGTGGTACCTACGGGAGCGATTCGCACCATCGATGAGATGATGTCGCGTTCGCTCGCTCTTCGCGGTTTCCTCATGCGCCTGCTAGGCATTTTCGGCGGTCTGGCCCTGGTGCTTGCGAGTGTAGGGCTGTACGGAGTCATTTCCTTCGTGGTTGGACGCCGGACGCGTGAAATTGGAGTGAGGATGTCTCTCGGCGCGCGCCCCACCGACGTGTTGCGGTTAATCCTGGCGGATGGACTAAGGCTAGCGATTACCGGCGTGGTAGTCGGAGTCGTCGCGGCGCTCCTGCTAACCAGGCTGCTCGAAAGCATGGTTTATGGTGTAAGTCCGAGGGACCCGTTAGTCATCGTGCTGGTAAGTCTTCTGATGATGGCTGTCTCCCTGTTGGCGTGTTACGTTCCCGCGTGTCGCGCGATCAAGGTCGATCCCATCGTTGCTTTGCGGTACGAATAAAGCGCCGACCACCTACAGACCAATAATATTTGGCTAAAGCAAGAAACAAACTTACAACTTCGTTCGTCTATTCTCCTGTGGTATTCCCACACCAGAAGTGGTACCTTGCTGTGGCCATCACACAGGAGGGTTCGTGTCCCAATCCAAACTTGATTTGTTGCAAGGAACTTTGGACCTGATGGTCCTGCAGACGCTCGCCGCCATGGGTACGCTTCATGGATACGGCATTGCGCGGCGCATCGAGCAAGTGAGTGGCGACGCCGTCCTGCTGAACCAGGGTACGATTTACGCTTCGCTCGTACGCCTGCAGCAGCGCGGCTGGATTTCCGCCGAGTGGGGCACGTCCACCAACAACCGCAAAGCCAAGTTTTATTCCATCACCAAACGCGGACGCAGACAGCTTTCCGAAGATGCGGCGTACTGGCAGCGGCTCTCGGAAGTTATGGGCCGCGTGCTGGCTCTTCCCGAAGGGAGCGGTGACAAATGACCAGCCGCCTTCGTCAATTGCTCTATCGATTGCGCTCTTTCTTCCGTGGTGCGCAACTCGACCGCGACATTGAGGCGGAGATGTCCGCTCATCTCGAACTCGCCATCGAAGAGAACCTTCAACGAGGCCTTTCTCCGGTTGAAGCGCGTCGCCAGGCACTAGTTCGCTTTGGAGGACCGCAGCAAGCCAAAGAAAACCACCGCGACGCGCGCAGCCTGCCACTCCTCGAAACCCTCCTGCAGGATTTGCGCTTCGCATTGAGAATGCTTCGGCGCAGTCCCAGCTTCGCGGTCCTGGCGATTCTCTGCCTGACTTTGGGAATCGGCGCCAATGCCGCGGTTTTCAGTTGGATGGAAGGCCTTCTGTTTCGTCCCTACCCGATGGTAGCGAATCAGGAAAGGCTGGTAGCGCTCACTGGAACCACCTCATCGGATCGCACCGGACTGTCCTGGCCGGATTTCCAGGACCTTCAAAGGAACCGCACGCTGTTTGACACGTTTTTCGTGAGCAAGATCACGGGGACTACGCTCAGCATTGGCGAGCGTGCCCAAGTCGTAACAGGGAGCATCGTTTCTGCGAATTACTTCAACACCTTGGGAATTCATCCAATTCTTGGGCGTGCGTTTGACCCGGAGGAAGATGTGGGCCGTAGCGCTCATCCTGTAACAGTCATCAGCTATCAGCTATGGAAGGAACGCTTCGGCGGTGATCCCCAAATCATCGGCAAGACGCAGCGCATGGATGGCGTGATTCACACCATCGTCGGAGTGGCTCCCGAGGGCTTTTACGGAACATTCGTGGGCTGGGCCATGAAGTTTTGGGTACCGGCCTCCATGGAAGATACGTTCGAGGCCGGCGGATACAAGCTCGAAGATCGCGGCGAGCGCTGGATTGAATCTTACGGCCGTCTGAAACCCGGCGTCACTCTCGAGCAAGCGCAGCAGGAAGTCTCGGCAGTAGCAAAGCGCCTGGAGGCGGATTATCCGGCAACTAATCGCGGTCGCGGCATCAAGCTCTGGCCTTTATGGCAAACGCCATTCAATAACGCGGGAAACCTGCTTCCGACACTCGAAACCATGCTCGTGGTCGTGGTTTTCGTGCTTTTGATTGCCTGCGCCAATGTCGGGAACCTGCTGCTCGTCCGCTCTTTCGCGCGAAGACATGAAATCACCGTCCGCGTTGCGGTGGGTGCGGGGCGAGGACGCCTGCTGCAGCAGCTTCTCATCGAAGGGCTGGTCCTTTCAGCGCTGGCCGCAACGGGCGGACTTCTCATCGCGCGCTGGTGCGGCCATTTGCTCGTGTTGCTCTTGCCGGTGCGAAATGGAAACGCCATGCACCTGTCCGGCGAAATGGACTGGCGCGTGATGGCGTTGAGCGCCGCCGTTTGCCTTGTTGCGACGCTGCTGTTCGCGCTGGTTCCTGCAATTCAGGCGAGCAAAATCGATCTCGCGGGCACACTACGGTCCGAAATGGCGGGAGTCGCCCGAGGCCGCGGAAAATCGTGGGTTCGCTCCAGCTTGGTCGTGGTTCAGGTGTCCCTGTGTTTCACACTGCTTGTTGGCGCCGGCTTGCTCCTGCAAAGCCTTCAAAAAATTCGGTCGGACAGCCCTGGCTTTTCGACCGACGGCGTATTAGTCACCGCGGTAAATCTAGTCGCGTCAGGATACGATGCGCAGCGCGCGAAGAGTTTTCATGACGAACTCATTGACCACGTGCGAGCGCTTCCTGGTGTGGAGTCGGCTGCTCTGGCGCGCCAAACGCCTTTGGGCTACGGCACTTTTTCGTCGGCGCCCATTGCTGTGGATGGATATCAACCTCCGCCGAGCGAGCTGCCGTCCGCCGATTACAACCAGGTTGGCCCGGGCTATTTCGCTACGATTGGAATTCCACTCGTATCGGGCCGCGAGTTCACGCGCTCTGACGACGAAACGGCCGCGCCTGTCGCCATCGTCAACGAAACCATGGCGGCACGCTATTGGGCCGGCAAGGATCCCGTCGGCGAGCGCGTTCAAGCCAAGGGGCAGTGGCTGCAAATCGTTGGAGTCGCCAGAACCTCGAAGTACTACAGCATGCGGGAGCTGCCCAAACCGTTTTTCTACGTCCCACTGCGCCAGAATTTTTCCGCAGGCGCTGCATTGACGATTCGGACCAAGCTGCGGCCTGAGATCTTGGCGGCCGCGTTGTCTCGCGAATTGAAGGCCATGGACCCGAACCTGGCGCTGTATGAGGTGATCTCGCTGCAAGAGCAGGTGGATCGTTCCACGTCCGCTCAAAAGGTTGCGTTCACCTTGACCGGGACTCTGGGTGGACTGGCCTTGGTGCTCGCGGCCATCGGGCTCTATGGGGTGATGTCGTATACGGTATCGCAGAGTACGCGGGAATTGGGGCTGCGCATGGCTCTCGGAGCGCGCACCTCCGAACTTTTCCGGCTCGTAATTTCCCGCGGCCTCGCGCTGACCTTTGGCGGCATTTTTCTAGGCGCAGCACTTGCGGTGGGTCTGACGCGCTTGCTTGGATATCTTCTTTATAAGGTAAGCCCGCGCGACCCGCTGGCCTTCGGATACGCATTCCTCGTCTTGACCATCGTCTCGCTGATCGCCTGTTTCTTGCCAGCTTGGCGGGCCACGCGTGTCGATCCGATTGTGGCTTTGCGATACGAGTGACTGTGTCCGTGGCCATCAATGCAGCAAACGCAAATGAAGGGAGTGCTAGCACATGACGGATCGGCTCAGACAACTGCTACATCGCATGCGCTCCTTCTTCCGCAGCGCTCAACTGGACCGCGAACTGGATGCAGAGATGTCCTCTCATCTGGAACTCGCCATCGAAGAGAATCTCAAACGCGGCTTCTCTCCCGCTGATGCGCGCCGCCAAGCGCGCCTACGCTTCGGAGGTTCGCAACAGGCCAAAGAGCAACATCGCGAAGCCCGCAGCCTGCCTTTCTTCGAAACGCTGTTTCAGGACATTCGCTACTCCTTTCGCATGCTCCGCAAATCGCCCGGCTTCACCGCCATTGCAATTCTCACGTTGGCTTTCGGGATTGGCACGAACACGGCCATCTTCAGCATGGTGAACGCCCTGCTGCTGCATCCCTACCGCTTCCACAATCTGGATTCCCTTGTTCTCCTCTGGGAGAACCGCGGCATTGACGAAGGTCCGGATGCCCGCCGAATCTCACCTGGCGATGTAACCGACATACGCGCCAACTCGCAATTGTTTGAGGACGTCGCAACTTATCAATGCCCCGATTTCAATCTGTCTTCCGAAGGCAGGGTGGACGTGGCGCGCGGCTGCCGCGTGTCGGCAAACTTTTTTTCGATACTCGGCGTTGCGCCGGCGCAAGGCCGCCTTTTCTCTTCGAACGAGGAAACTCCAGGCGCAGATCAATCTGTCATCGTGAGTCACAGCTTCTGGCAGTCCAGATTCGCCGGCGACCCTCAACTTCTGGGAAAGACCATCCGCCTTAACGGCCGCAATTACACGGTTGCAGGAATCATGCCGCCGGACTTTGACTATCCCGTGCCCATGGAATTGTGGGTGCCGTTAGCGCTGACTCCGGAGGAGAAATCGGATCGCACAAAACCGTCTCTCGCGGCCATCGCGCGGCTGAGGCCTGGCGTCACCATCGCGCAAGCCACTGCATCGCTCAACACTTCCTCCCGCAGGCTTGCCGAACTCTACCCGAAAACCAATGCGGGCCGTGTCCTCAATGTCTTGCAGCTTCGCAAGGAACTCTATCTCTACACTTTGCCGCTGTTCCTGTTGCTCCAAACCGCCGCTGTGTTTGTGCTGCTGTTAGCCTGCGCCAATCTCGCGAATCTTCTTTTCGCGCGGTTGATTGCGCGTCAAAAAGAGCTTGCCGTCCGCTCCGCCCTGGGCGCAAAGCAGTCGAGGCTTGCCCGGCTTCTGGTCGCCGAGATGTCGCTTCTCGCGCTTCTGGGGGGAGCTGTTGCGATTTCCGCCTCTTTCTCGAGCGTACGCATTCTTCGCAACAGCATTTCGCCCGATTGGACCAAGTGGGTTCCCGGCTGGGATGGCATTCAGGTCGATTCCACCGTTCTCTTCTCTACGATTCTTCTTTCGTTGCTGCTGGGACTCGTTTTTGGGCTCGCCGCAGCGCTCCACTTGCGGCACATCAATTTGAATACCGTGCTCAAGGAAACCGGGCGCAGTTCCGCCGGACCGGCCCGCGGGCGCTTGCGCAACGGGTTTGTCTCGGCGCAAGTCGCTCTTGCGTTGGTCTTGTTGGTATGCGCGGGACTGACCATGCAGGGATTCAGCCGGCTTGCGCAAGCCTATCAAGGGTTTCAGCCTGACCGAGTTCTGAAATTCGAGGTCAGCCTGCCAAAGAACACCTATCCCGATAATGTAAAACGCGCAAATTTCTTCCAGACGGCTCTGCGCGGCGTCTCTTCCCTGCCGGGAGTTTCCAGCGCCGCTCTGACGTCCAACCTTCCCGCCAGCAATGTGGACAACGAGAAAACGCTGTTCTCCATCCAGGGCCGGCCAGCTCTTCAGGCCAGCGAGGCGCCTGCCGCCGATTTGCAAACCATTGGCGGAGACTATTTCTCCGTTCTCAAGATCCCACTGATTGCAGGACGATTCTTCACCGAAGCAGACAACGCCGCAGCCGCGCGCGTCGCCATCATTAGCCGCACGATGGCGAATCGCTTCTGGCCTGCCGCGGATTCCCTTGGCCAAAGATTCAAGCTTGGCGCGGCGGATTCAGCCGAGCCTTGGATGACCGTTGTCGGCGTTGTCGGCGATGCGCGGCAAAACTGGTGGAATCCCGCAACTTTCCCCGTTATCTATCAACCTTATCTTCAGTCCTCTCGAAGCTCTTTTCGGTTTGTCCTGCGCGCCGCTTCGAACCCAACTGGTAACGCCTCAGCGGCTCGAGCCGCAATTTCTCAGGTCGATCCGGAGATTCCCATCACCGAGCTGAAAACCCTGGAAACTGAAGTGCAGGATTCCATCGCCATAGTTCACATCATGGGAGTGTTGATGGCCATCTTTGGATCTGTGGCGTTGTTACTTTCCTCTATCGGTGTTTACGGCATTTTGTCCGAAAACGTTGCACAACGGACGCAAGAGTTTGGCATCCGCTTTGCGCTCGGCGCCAATCCGCGGGATGTGCTGCGTCTGGTCTTGCGGCACGCGTTAACCGTCTCTGGCATCGGGCTGGCCATTGGATTGCCAATTTCCTTCATTGTCAGCCGGGCCATGGCCGCTTTTGTTTTTGGAATTGTTTCGGTGAGCTTACCCGTTTTGGTTTCGCTCGCAGGACTGCTGATTCTTGTAGCGATCGTCGCGGCATATTTCCCTGCGCGGCGCGCGCTTCGCGTTGATCCGATGGCAGCGCTTCATTACGAATGATCACGCAGCTGCGGACAACGCACCATCAGACGTGGAAGGGAGTGTCAAAAAATGATGGATCGCTTCTGGCAATCGCTCCAACGACTATCCTCCTTCTTCCGTCGCGCTGAACTCGACCGCGAGCTGGACGCAGAAATTGCTTCCCACGTGCAACTTGCCACCGAAGAAAATCTCCAGCGCGGCCTCTCGCCAGACGAAGCTCGCCGCCAAGCCCTGCTCCGCTTCGGCGGCCCTCAACAGGCCAAAGAGCAGCACCGCGAAGCCCGCAGCCTGCCGTTCCTCGAAACTCTGTTCCAGGACCTCCGCTTCGCTTTCCGCGTGCTCCGCAAGTCTCCAGGCTTCACTGCCGTTTCCGTTCTTACTCTCGCCCTCGGCATCGGGGCAACCACGGCCATTTTCAGCGTGGTCTACGGAGTCCTCCTTAGGCCCCTGCCCTTTACCGAACCGAACCGCATCATGGCCATCTTCGAGGTCAACAACCATGGCACGTGGTCCCACCTTGCGGACCCAAACTTCGACGACTTTCGCGATCAAAACCACAGCTTCGAGGCGATTGCAAAGTACAACGCCAACATCGTGTCTGTTTCCGGCACTTCGCAGCCGACGCGCACCATGGTCGCGGGCGTCACACCCGGCTTTTTCAAGGTCTTCCGAGTTCAGCCGATTCTCGGGCGCGATTTCGGTGCCGAAGACAACAAGAAAGGCGCGGCCCCAGTCGTTCTTGTCAGTTACGGATACTGGAAGCGGTATCTCGGCTCGCCGGTGGGTGTCTCGCAGTCCCACTTGAGAATTGGCAATGCGGTCTACTCGGTGATCGGTGTGCTCCCGGCCGACTTTCAGTTCCCGCCGGACGTGGCTCTCTGGCTTCCCGCAGATCTCGATGGCGAAAACACCAGCCGTACCTCGCATAACTATCTTGCCGTTGGGCGCCTCCGCGACGGCGTGACTGCTCAGCAAGCCAATGGCGATATCAGCGCGCTTGCGCGCCGCATTCACGAAACTTCCAGCGAGCAGGGCGACTATCTTCTCAAGGACGCGGCCGTAGTCCCGCTGCAGGACTCCCTCACCGGCAAAGTTCGCTCGCCGCTGCTCATTCTCCTCGGCGCAGTGGGATTCCTCCTCCTGGTGGCGTGCGCCAATGTCGCCAACTTGCTGCTGGCTCAGGCCTCCGTCAGAGAGCGTGAGCTCGCCGTTCGCAGCGCGCTTGGTGCGCCGCGCGGACGCTTGATTCGTCAATTCCTAACCGAAGCGTTCGTGCTTTCTCTCGTCGGTGGAGGCTTCGGCGTTCTCGGCGCGTTCCTGGGTATCACAGGCTTAATTGATCTCGCGCCGGAAAACCTGCCGCGGCTGGACAGCGTCTCTATCAGCATTCCCGTTTTTCTGTTTGCGCTCTTACTCACCTCCGGAGTTGCCGCGGGACTCGGCGCGTTTACTGCCGTGCGCGCCACCTCCGGCGACCTGCGGGGAGGTCTCGAGGAAGGCGGGCGCGGCCAAGCCGGCTCGCAAAGCAGCCAGCGCATCGGCCGGGCCATCGTCGCGGGGCAGATCGCCGTCACGCTCGTCCTCGTCATCGGCGCGGGCTTGCTCGGGCGCAGCCTGCTCAAAGTCCTCGAACTCAATCCCGGCTTCCGCGTGGACAAAATTATCACCATGGACGTTGCGCTTCCCTGGGCCGAAGATCCCAAAACCAAGGCATCGCAGGGAATTTTCTTCTCGGACCTCATTGACCGCCTCAAACAGCTCCCCGGCGTGCGCAACGTTGGCGCGACGAGCGGTTTGCCGCTGGACGAGGGAGGCGGTCTTCCCGACGGCCAGTTTTTGCTCATGACCCAAAATGAAATGCCCAAGAACCCTAACGACTTGGGTGCGCTATCCCAACAAAAAGAACGGCTTGGTATCGCCGATTTCGGAGTTGTCACCCATGGCTACTTCCAGGTTCTCCAGATTCCCCTCATTCGCGGCCGCATCTTTGACGAGCACGATGGCCCTGATTCTCCTCACGTGGCCGTCATCAGCGAGTCGCTTGCCCACGAACGCTGGCCCGGTCAGGACCCCATCGGCCACACCATTGAGTTCGGCAACATGGATGGCGACTTGCGCTTGCTCACCATCGTCGGGATCGTTGGCGATGTCCACAATTACAGTCTCGATTTGCCGCCGCGTCCCACCGTCTATGTCGATTTGTTTCAGCGCCCGCGGTCCACAATTACCGTGACCATGCTCAGCGATGCCGACACGCAAATGGTCACCTCGGAGGCACGGCGCATCCTCCACGATCTCAACCCGGACATTCCTACGAGGTTCCGCACGTTTCCTCAAATCTATTCTGCTTCGCTCGGCTCGCGCCGCTTTAATGTCATCCTCATCGGCTTCTTTGGAATTGCGGCGTTGCTGCTCGCTACGGCGGGCGTATTTGGCGTGATGGCTTATTCCGTGAGCCGCCGCACGCGCGAGATTGGCGTGCGTGTGGCTCTTGGCGCCAGCTCCCGCGAAGTCCTCGCGATGATTTTGGGCCAGGGAATGCGCACGATACTCATCGGCGTCGCCATCGGGCTTGTGGGCGCCTTGGCGCTTACGCGTTCGGTGCAGTCTTTGCTTTTCGGCGTGACGCCCACCGATCCGCTAACGTTCGCCGCGGTGATTCTGCTCCTCATAGGAGCCGCTCTATTGGCTTGTTACATTCCCGCGCGCCGCGCGACGAAGGTCGATCCCATGGTCGCCCTGCGCTACGAGTGAGCAAAACAAATGATCACTTCTTTCCGCCAATTATTTCACCGCGTGCGCTCCTTCTTCCATCGCGCGCAACTCGACCACGACCTCGACGCGGAAATCTCTTTTCACCTGCAACTCGCCATGGACGAAAATCTCCAGCGCGGTCTCTCCCCCGCCGACGCTCGCCGCCAAGCCCTCCTGCGCTTCGGCGGCTCGCAACAAGCCAAAGAACAGCACCGCGAAGCCCGCAGCCTGCCCTTCCTCGAGACTCTGCTCCAAGACCTTCGCTTCGCCTTCCGCATGCTGCGCAAATCTCCGGGTTTCACCGCCGTCGCCGTTCTTACTCTCGCCTTGGGCATCGGCGCCAACACCGCCATCTTCTCCGTCGTAAACAGCGCCCTCCTCCGCCCGCTCGCTTATCGTGAGCCTGGCCGGCTTTATTTGGTGCGCGAAATTGTCCCGCAACTCGCGAAATTTGCTCCCGAGCTGGACGCCAACTTGCCCGACTTGCTAATTTGGCAGAAGCAGGTTCATTCCTTTGCCGATGTGGCCATCGCCGAATCCACTACCGCCGGTCTGACCGGCGCCGGCGAACCCGAAATGATCCGCGGCGTTCGCGCCTCCGCGAACATTTTCGACGTGCTCGGCGCGCAGCCTGCTCTTGGCAGAACGTTCCTCCCGGAAGAAGACGATCCTGGCCGCGGTCATGTGGTCATTCTCACCGATGCGTTCTGGCGCGCACGCTTTCAAGCCGACCGGTCCGTACTTGGAAAAACCATTGCGCTGGACGGTATTCCCAACCAAGTCGTCGGGGTTCTTCCCGCATCGTTTCGTTTCCCGGCTGCCCTTGGCGGCGCGAACCGCACCGTTCGTCTCACTTTTTTCCAGCCTTTGAACGGCCCGAAGTCTTATGAGCAGGATTTGATCGGCGAATTCGATTTCAACGCGATCGCGCGCCTCAAGTCCGGCGTGACTTCCGAGCAGGCTATTGCAGAACTAAATGTCGTCCAGGCCCAAATCGCCAAGCAGGCAAACGAAAACGTTGATCTCCTCGGGGCGCTTCATCCACTCGAAGCCGAAGTCGTGGGCCCGGCACGGCTCGGCCTGATTTTTCTCCTCGGTGCCGTTGGCGTAGTCCTGCTAATCGTTTGCGCTAATCTGGCCGGCCTTCTCCTGACGCGCGTTCCGGGCCGCATGCGTGAAGCAGCCATCCGCGTGGCTCTCGGCGCAACGCGGTCGCGCGTCATTGGCCAAATGCTCACGGAAACTTTCTTGCTCAGCTTTTTTGGCGGCGTGCTCGGCGTGTGGGTCGCCGCCTTTGCCGTGAAATGGTTCGTGCATCTCGCGCCCGCAAGCATCCCCCGCCTCGACGAAGTGCAAATGGACGTTCGTGTTCTGGCGTTCGCTTTGGTCGCCTCGATCGCCACGGGCTGTCTCTTCGGCATTTTGCCTGCCTTGCGCGTCACCCGCTTCCATCCTCTCGACACTCTCAAGTCCGGCGGCTCCGCTACCACCGAAAGCCGCCGCACGCGCCGTCTCCGCGAATGCCTGGTGGGTTTTGAAGTGGCCTTGACCACGCTTCTCCTGATTCTTGCGGGCCTCTTGACCGCTAGCCTCAGCCGGCTTCTTCGCAGCGACGCGGGTTTCGCCGTGCAAAACGTTTTGGTGGCCGGAGTCGATCTCCCCCCGCAAAGTTATTCTCAACCTGAGGTGCGCCTGCATTTCTACAATCGTGTGCTCACTGGCATTCAGTCCCTGCCCGCGGTTCGCGCCGCCGGGTGGGTCAGCATTCCTCCGCTGGGTGGCGAAGGAAGCGTCACTGGCATCCGCCTCCCCGATGAGCCGCAGGGGCGCACCGAAACGCCTATCGCCAACTATCGCCCCGTGAGCCCGGATTATTTTTTCGCCATGGGCATCCCGCTATCACGAGGAAGGACCTTTGCTCCTTCCGATCTCAATCGCAAAGTCGTTCTGGTTTCGCAAAGCATCGCGGATCGTTTCTGGCCCGGGAAAGATCCCATCGGCAAAATCTGCGTAACGCAATGGGCCGGGGATGTGCCTGCCGAAGTCATCGGCGTTGTTGGCGACATTCGCACCGTACGGCTCGACGCTCCTCCCCTGATGATGGTTTACGTCCCCTACTGGTTTAATTCCATCTCCGTTCCGTCGTCTGCCTCGTTTGTTCTCCGCACCGCCATCGACCCCGCGGCCTCTTCCGGTGCCGTTCGCCAGTTGATTCACAGCGTCGACGCCGATGTTCCCATCGCGTCCTTGCACCCGATGACAGAAGTCGTTTCGCAATCCGTGGACGGCCGACGTTTCCCGATGCTTCTGGCTATTTCGTTCGCGGTGTTCTCTCTGGTGCTGGCTTCGCTGGGCATCTTCGGCGTGGTCGGATATTCCGTTGAACAACGCCGCCAGGAACTGGGCATTCGTATGGCCCTCGGCGCCGACTTCGGGGATTTGCGCCGCATGGTGCTTCGCCAGGGCATGGCCCCGGTCCTTGCAGGCCTCGCCGCAGGAATCATCGCTGCAATCTTCGCAGGTCGCTTGATCAGCAGCCTTCTCTTTGGCGTCAGCGCCCACGACCCGCTCACGTTCGCGATCGTGGCGCTCGTGGTCGCTGCCGTCGCAACCCTGGCCTGTTACATCCCGGCCCGCCGCGCCATGCGCGTCGACGCCATTAACGCTTTGCGCTACGAATAACTCAAGGTTCTTTCGGCACACACAAATAGAATGAAAATCAGGCTCATAGAACTTAAACTTGTCATTCCGCCTGCCCTGAGCGGAAGGAGGAGCAAGCCGCCTTTTTTTCCACTTCGCTGATGCGGGGCGGCCCGCCTACGGAGTCGAGGCGCTCTTGGGCGAAGAATCTCTGTTGAAGCTTTCACGCTAGAATTGTCCGTGTCGGGCAGCCTGCGCCCCGTGCAGGAGGTAGTGACAAATGATTGATCTTCTTCCCCAATTTCTCCATCGCATGCCCTCTTTCTTCCGTCCCACGCAACTCGACCGCGGCCTTCCCTTCCTCGACACCTTGCTTCAGGACCTCCGCTTCGCCTTTCGCATGCTCAGCAAGTCTCCTGGCTTTACTTCCGTCGCCATCCTCACCCTCGCCCTCGGCATCGGCGCCAACACCGCTATCTTCAGCCTGATTAATGCAGTCCTGCTTCGTTCATTGCCAGTGCGCGAACCGCAGCGGCTTGTGGTGTTTCAATGGACTGCTCACAAGTCGCCGAACCTGAAGGGACACTACAGCTACATGTCCTGTCCGGCAGCGAGCTCAGGCACAAGCGGCGAGTACGGCTGCTGGTTTTCCTATCCAATGTTCCTGCAGTTCCACTCACTTCAAGACATGTTTTCCAACGTGACAGGACTGTGCGGAAACGTTGGACTCAACCTGAGAGGCAACGGCCCAGCCACTTTTGTGCAAGGCGAAATGGTTTCCGGAGATTTTTTTGACACGCTAGGCGTCCGAGCCGCAGTCGGGCGAACGTTCGGCCCTTCCGACGATACGCTCGGCGCGCCGGCGGTCGCAGTGCTGGGATACGGCTACTGGCAGAGCGCCTTCGGTGGCGATCCCGCCGCGGTAGGAAAAACAATTTGGCTGAACAGCGTTCCAGTGACGATTGTTGGGGTTGCAGCGAAAGGGTTTCCCAGCATAGATCCTGCCAGTGGACGCGCGATCTGGCTTCCCCTGTCCGTCAGCCCGCAGATTGGAATGGATTTGTACGGGAATGTCAGCGGAGATCAGCCGACGCTGCGCTCCGGCGATGACATCTGGTGGGTATATACCGTCGCGCGGCTCAAGGAAGGAATCACCCTTGAGCAAGCGCAAACCGCTGCCGGCGCTCTTTTTCACAATGATGTCACGGACAAGACGAAGGAATTTTTCAAACCCGAGGACGCTCCGCGGCTGGTCCTGATGCCGGCCTCGCAAGCCATCAGCGGCCTGCGCGAGCGGTTTTCCACTCCCTTGGCCATTTTAATGGTTGCGGTTGGCATGGTTCTGTTAGTGGCCTGCGCTAATGTTGCAGGCTTGATACTGGCGCGGTCAGCCACGCGACAAAGAGAGCTGGCGGTGCGGCTGGCTCTGGGCGCAGGGCGCGCGAGAATCGCAAGGCAATTGCTCACGGAAAGTGTGCTTCTTTCTGCTGCGGGAGGGATAGCGGGAATCCTTCTCGCGCAATGGAGTGTGCAATCGCTCGTCGCGTTTATGTCTCGCGGAGGATTGTGGCCTTCCCATTTGGCAGTGCGCTTAGATCTAAGCGTGCTTGCATTCACCGCGCTGGCTTCCATTCTGACTGGAATCTTGTTCGGCCTCGCGCCGGCGTTTCGCGGTCTGCGGCTGGACTTGACTCCCGCGCTCAAAGCAAACCCCACCTCGCTTGGGACTGGCACATCCCGCGGCGGATGGTTGAATCTTGGAGGCACGCTTATGATCGCGCAAGTCGCGCTCGCGATTCTAGTTCTTTCGGGTGCCGGCCTCCTTGTCCGCACACTGCAAAATCTGAAAAGCATCAATCCCGGCTTTGACACGCGCAATATCCTGCTCTTCAGGATGGACCCTGGGCTCAACGGATACACAGGGGAGCGCTCTAAGATTCTGTACTCGGAGCTTTTACCGCGTCTCGAAGCAATTCCCGGCGTGCTTTCTGCGACCTATTCGTTTGATGATCTGTTGAGTGGCAATTATTGGAACACCAGCTTTGGGATCGAAGGAGAAGCGCCGGACACTTCGCACGCGACGGTCGGCCTCAACGCGGGGCCAAGATACTTCGAAACCATGGGAATTCCCCTGATGGCCGGCCGTTTGTTCACCGCACAGGATTACTCTTTGTCGTCGAATACTAAGTGGGAACCCGCGGTGATCAACGAGTCGTTTGCGCGAACCTTTTTCAAAGATCAGAATCCACTCGGCCGGCGCTTAACCGGTGTCGGCCATCACGGCGCAAGCCGCGAGATCGTGGGCATCGTCGGTGACACAAAGTTTCGCAGCTTGCGGAGCGAAATCGCGCCGACCCTGTTCGTTCCCGCAGGAGGTGGCGAGGCTGTATTTGAAGTGCGCACCGCGGCTGATCCGAGAACGATCATTCCCGCGGTTCGTAGCGCGGTGAGCCAACTCGACGATAACCTCCCGTTATTCAGCATGAGAACGGAGTTGGAGCAGATTGAACGATCGCTGTTTCAGGAGCGCTTGATTGCGCGCTTGTCGAGTTTTTTTGGCGGACTTTCTCTTTTGCTCGCTTGCGTCGGACTTTATGGACTGCTCTCCTACGAAGTGGCGCGGCGAACGCGCGAAATCGGAGTTCGCATAGCCCTCGGCGCGCGGCCGCCTGATATTTTGCGCTTCATCGTGGGGCAAGGGGTGGCATTGTCAGCCGCCGGCGCAGCCTTTGGCATCTTGGGAGCGCTCGCCGTGACCCGCTATCTTGCAAGCCTCCTCTACGGTGTTCGCCCGTATGACCCAGTAACTTTTGTATCCATTGCTTTGTTGCTCGCGCTTGTCGCTCTCGCTGCCTGTTACATACCCGCGCGGCGCGCCATGCGCGTCGATCCCATGGTCGCCCTTCGTTACGAGTAAAAGCTTTTTTCAAAAACTCGGCAGGTCGCGCAAATTCGCTTTCTGGAACTACGCAGAGTTATAGGACAATGCCCCCATGTCCTTTCTCGATCTGCTCATTGGCAAGCCTCTCGCCTCGGACGAAGCGCGCGCCGAGTGCATCGGCACCGCCGCCGGCATCCCCATCTTTGGACTGGACGCGCTGAGCTCCGCGGCTTACGGTCCCGAGGCCGCTCTTACTCTGCTGATTCCTCTTGGCGCCGCGGGAATCGCTTACATGGTTCCCATCAGCATGAGCATTATCATCCTGCTCGCCATCGTTTATTTTTCTTACCGGCAAACGATCCATACTTATCCGGGCGGCGGAGGCTCCTACACTGTCGCGCGCCAGAACCTCGGCGTCAAGGCGGGCCTCCTGGCCGCAGCGGCTCTTATGATTGATTACGTGCTCACCGTCGCGGTTGGCATTTCCGCCGGCGTAGGCGCGCTCGTGTCGGCTGTGCCCAGCCTACAGCCCCACACCCTATCCATCTGCCTCGGAATCCTGGTCCTCATCACGCTGATCAATCTTCGCGGCATGCGCGATACCGGCGTGATCTTCATGGCTCCCACGTATTTGTTCGTGGGATCTCTGCTGGCCGCCATCGTGATCGGCTTGCTCAAGACATTCCTCTCCGGCGGCCATCCAGTGCCGGTTGAGGCGCCTCCCCCAATTCTGCAGGCAGCAACAGTTCCCGGCGCTTGGATCATCCTCCAGGCATTTGCCAGCGGCTGCACGGCAATGACCGGAGTAGAGGCCGTGAGCAACGGCGTGAAAGCCTTCCGTCCTCCCGTAGTTGCCACCGCCCGGCGCACGCTCACGATCATCATCGCCCTCTTGATGGTGCTCCTGGCGGGAATCGCCTACCTGGTCCGCGTCTATGGCATCGCCGCGACCGATCCGGGGCGCCCCGGCTATCAAAGCGTGCTCTCGATGCTGCTCGCCGCCGTCTCGGGCAAAGGCGTCTTCTATTACACGGCGATGGCTTCCATCCTGATGGTTCTGGCGCTCTCCGCCAATACCGCTTTCGCGGACTTCCCGCGCCTTTGCCGCGCCATCGCGCAAAACAACTACCTTCCCCATTCTTTTGCCACGCGCGGGCGGCGGCTCGTCTACACACAAGGGATTCTGGTTCTCGGCGTTGTCGCGGGATTGCTGCTCATTATTTTTGGCGGCATAACCGATCGGCTGATTCCCCTTTACGCCGTGGGTGCGTTTCTCGCTTTCACCCTTTCCCAGGCCGGGATGGTTGGCCACTGGCGCCGCGTCGGTGGTAAAGGCGCGACGCAGAGCATGTTGATCAACGGCTTGGGCGCGCTTGCTACAGGTGTCACCGTGATTGTGGTTCTCGTGGCAAAATTTGTCGAAGGCGCGTGGAGCACCGTGTTGCTGATCCCGGCATTACTCATTGCCATGGGCATGGTCCGCCGCCACTATCACTCGGTCTTCCTGGAAGTTCGCAGCCCAACGCCACTCGAAATGGATGATGTAGCGCCTCCCCTGGTGATTTTGCCGGTCCAGGGCTGGAATCGCATCGTCAAGAAAGGCCTGCGCTTCGCCCTAAAAATCTCGCCCAACATTCGTGCCGTCCATGTTGACTGCGGCGAGGGCTCGGAGATTTTTCGCGACGAATGGTGCCGTTTCGTCGAGCAGCCCGCTCTGGCGGCCGGCGTGGCTGCCCCGGAGCTCGTCGTCTTGCCGTCGCCTTACCGGTTAATCCTAGGCCCGATTGTGGATTACGTCCTCGAAGCGGAGCGCACAAATCCGAGTCAACAAATTGCCGTTTTGATTCCCGAACTCGTGGAGCGCCATTGGTACCACCATCTGTTTCACAACAAACGCGCTTCGGTTTTAAAGACGCTTCTCTTGCTTCGCGGTAATCAGCGCATCATCGTGATCAACGTCCCCTGGTACCTCGACGCTTGAGATAAATCCATGGGCGAACTCCCTCTCCGTTTCCCTTAGTGCGACTCGAACGTGAAGATCAAACCGAAGGCCAGCAATTGTTGCGTGGGAACCAGCGCGGTCACCCCTGGCGAGATTTGCGCTCCGCGAAAAAATCCGCCTCCCGCTCCGCGCGAATCATCCACGCGATACTCGACCCGCGCAATCGTATTGGTCTTCCAATAAGCCACGCGATATTCCAACGTGGTCGTCAGAGCTTTGATGGTTTGCTTCGATCCCGTCCACCGCCCATCGCGATCCCACGCAAATTCCGGACGCACCGTAGCGCTCCATGGTCCGCGAATCACGCGATGAAACGGCAATTGCCCGGACATCCACAGCGCGCGTGGACTCCCTGGAACACTCACTTTTTCCGTCCCGATCTGATATTCAAACGCGGTCGTAAATCTTTCCTTCTTCCACTCCAAAATGGAGTCCGAGAAAAATCGCCAAAACTCCAGAGAGGTATCGGACTGATGTGGGCCGTATAGCACGGTCTCCTTGAAATTCAGATGCTCGGTCGCGCTGTAGCTCAATTGCCCGCCAAAACTTGGAGCGTTGTTCGGGTGCGCGAGGTGCGCGTAGTCATTAATCACAAACCCCGTCACCGCAATTTTCTTGCTGAATGGATAGCTCGCGTTTACTCCAAACATCAAATAAGGCGTGTAGTCCCCTCCCCACGGCCGCGTGTAATTGAAATTGTCTTTCGCATACAGCGAATCGTAGCCAATGAGGCTGCTGAAGAGGCCTCCTTGCACCGTCAGGCCTTTGCCGACCGGCGCAAGATACGAAACATTCCCCGCCCCAAAATGGCGCAGGGCGTCGGAGCCATTCACGTTTGGCGCCGTCGCGGAAAATCCGAAATTCGCAGAGTCTTTTCCGCCTTGAACGCTGAATTCCATTCCCCAGCGCGAATCCTGCGTAGCATCCTTCTTCACACCGGCGCCAGCCATGTTCACATCCAGCTCATCCACTCTGAATGTCGTGCTGCGGTCGCGAAACAACTGGTTCGCCGGATGATTGAAATCCAGCAAATATCCCGCGTCCAGAAAGCCGTTGTATTTCCAGAGGGTCTTCGGCGCCTCTTCCGGCGTCGCCGTCTGCTCGGCCGACTGCGACTGCGCTTCTTGCCAAACATCCTTGGTTGCTTCTTTGCTGGATGCGTCTTTCCTGACTGCTTCTCTGTCATCGGCCAACGCACTACGGGAAATGCAAAGGGCGGCAGCACAGAACAGACACAGGATTCGTTTGTTGTGAATCAGCGGGCTCCTTCTCTGTCTTGGCTGCCCTGAGATGCCCTAGCGCTCTGGAAACCCGATTGTTTTGTATCATGCAGCCCTGCCTTGCTGCATCCAATACGTCAATCGCTGAACAAAAATTTTGAATACGCATGATTTGATTTTCCATCTTGACCTGGCTCGCAGGCAGCTTAACATCACAGACTATAGGGTTGGTCCACGCGAAGGAGAGTCCTCGATGAAAAAACTCGTCCTTTCTTTTCTGGCTATCCCGCTCTTGCTGCCCATGCCTGCCGCCGGTCAGAACAGCCGTAGCGACAAGCCCAGCACAACCAAATCCATCACCATCTCCGGCCGGATCAGCGACGACGGAAAAAGCCTGATCGCGAAAAACGGCGAATCCTGGTCCGTAACCAACCCGGACTTGCTCGCTGGGCATTTCAGCCAACAAGTCAAGGTCAAGTGCCAGACCACCTCGGATCATCACATCCGCGTGGTTTCGGTAAAGTCCGTGCCCACACAGGCAACTTACCGCGTCAACTTGAGTGACGCGGCCTTTCGCCGCTAAGCGCCAAAGAATTCAC
>Ga0075436_100000545_pt1 | contig 24564 bp, 20 predicted proteins | sample RhiMethybrSRZTD5_FD_75303 | JGI IMG/M metagenome (GOLD analysis project Ga0075436, IMG submission 75303) | Populus rhizosphere microbial communities from Tennessee, USA - Rhizosphere MetaG P. TD hybrid SRZTD5 | ecosystem: Host-associated > Plants > Roots > Rhizosphere > Soil | place: USA...
CCTCGTCGTCGAACAGCTCCGCGCCGGCGAACACTTCCTCGTCGAAGCGGAAGACGAGGCCCGCCTTGGCCGCTTGATCCTTCAGCGCGCCCCACATCCTGGTCAGCAAGAGCACTCGCTCGGCCAGCTCGGGCAGCACTGAAAGCCCGTCGCCGATCGTGTCCAGATCGCCGGCCGCTTCGTCGAAGCGCCGTTTGGTCAGGCGCAGGATCGGCACACCATCGGCCACTGCCTGTGCCGCCTTGAGCTTCGCGCTCAGCTCGGCGTATGCGGCGAGCGCTCGTTCGTACAGCCGAAAATAGCTGTGGGCCTCGGATTTCGTCACATGCCCTCCCTGGGACGTTCCCTGCGTTACTATGGGTACGGCACGCCGCGCCTGCTTCATCCATCGAACGCCGAGGATAGTAATGGACCGCCGCGAAGAAGTCCAGTGATTCGGTCGAACCAATTTTTTGAATTTCAATGCTGACGCCTGATGAGGATCAGGTGACAGGTGGAATGAACAGGCGTCAGGAGAAGAAAAGTGAGGCGATCGCCTGTGGGCCAACGTACAAAGACGACTGCCATACCATAGCAGGAGACTCGCAGAACCAGCCCGGTAGGTCTATCTCGGCCTTGCTTTGGGGGTGGGAGATCCGCGGATCACGTGATCCGTTCCGCGGATCAAGCCATCTGATCCGTGGATCAAGCGGCCCGATCCGTGGATCACGTGACGCGATCGGCGGGGCGGGGCATCTGATTCGCGGATCAACTGACGCGTTCCGTGGTTCGGGTCACTCGACCTGCGGATCAAGCCGTCCATTCCGCGGATCAGACGATCCGCTCCATGGATCAAGCCACTTGATCCCCGGATCGAGCCGGCAGGCGATCGGCGGGCGGCGTGGCTTCCTGCTTTCGCGGAGCGTTCAGCAGGATTTGCAATCTCCTGTGGGCGTCCCTAGATTGCGTCGGGGCGCCACTTCGTTTCTTGAGAGCAGTCCCAAGCAAGCTCACCAAAGGACGACGAAGCTGCGGCACCCCCGGTCCAGACCTGGAGGTGTCGCTCATCGACGCCACGGACCTTTCCGACCAATGCCGGCCGGCAGGCGCCGTGGCCTGGAGGAGGCATGATGATTCGGAGAGAGAGATTGAGGCTTGTCGCGGCGCTCGTCTTGGCGATGGCGCTCGCCGCTCCGGCGACGCCGGCCCAGGCGGCGGGCGGTGGCTGGCCCGGCCGCATCTGGTCCTGGCTTGCGGCCGTGCTGCCGTGGCAGCGGGCTGTAGGGCCGACCATGGATCAGTGTTCCAGCATCGACCCCGACGGCAGGTGCCTAAGCTCGGCCACGGCGGCGAGCGCGGATCAGTACCCCAACGGCTAGCCCGGCGGGTCCCCCGGCCCCGGAGGCGGCCTGCCGCCCCCGGGGTGCTCCTTTCCGCGAAGTTTGCATCGAAAGGTGTGAGATACTGCGGAAGCAATCTCTTGATTCCCATGGAAGGATCCCACGCGTGTTCCATCCCCATGTGACCGACTCCGAGGTCGATCTCTTCGTCTCCGGCCGTCTGAAGGGTCAGGCGTTCCAAGGTTTCCTGCGGCAGGTCCGGCGTTGCGACACCTGCCGGCGGAAGCTCGCGCCATTCCTGCCGCTGCTCGACCTCGATGAGCCTGTGCCACCCCCGGAGGTCGACGCGGAGGGTTGGCCTCAGTACGACGCGGCGATCGACCGCGCGCTGGCCGGCGTGACGCGCCATGCGGCGCAATGGGCCGAAGAGAAGGCCGAGCTGGCACGCTTGCAGGCGCGGTTGCGCGAGCGGCCGGCCGACGAGCCTCTGGACGCTCTCGACGATCTCGCCGAGGAGACCCACGGCTGGGCCTGGATCGAGTGCATGCTCGCCGCCGGTTATGAGCTGCGCTACCGTGAGCCCAAGCGGATGCTGCTGCACTTCCTTGGCTTGGCGAGAGCCGTCAGGAGCCTTTGCGAGGCGGAGGAGAGCCGGGGCCGCTACTCGCCCGCGCAGGTGATCGATCTGCGCGTGCGGGCACTTGCGGAGCTGGCCAACGCCCAACGCCTCACCCACTGTTACGCAGACGCCGAGAAGACCCTGAACGAGGCGGGCGAGCTGCTGTTGGAGGAGGGGGCCACCGATCCTCTCGTCGAAGGCCGTTTCTTTGACGTCTATGCCTCTCTTCTCATGGACCAGAGAAAGCTCGGAGAGGCGCTCGACATCCTACACGGTCTCCACCGCGACTATCTCGCGGTCGGCGAGACCCACTTAGCCGGCCGCGCCCTGATCAAGAAGGGCATTACGCTTCGGCGCGACGATCGCCCACGTGAGGCCGTTGAGGTCTTCCGTCAGGCGCTTGCTCTTATCGATCCGCAGCAAGATCAAGGGCTCGTCGCAACAGGTCAGCAGGCCCTCCTGGATGCCCTGGTTGACACTGGTGACTACCACGAGGCGAGCGAGCTCCACCTCAGGAGCGGACTTGGCAAGGCATTCACTGCCGAACCGCTGAATCGTCTCAAGCTACGCTGGGTGGAAGCCAAGATCTTCGCCGGACTCGGCAAGCTCCGGCGAGCTGAGAAGATCCTCTCCGAGGTGAGAGACGAGTTTGTCGCTCGCGATCGCGAATACCTCGCCGCGATGGTGGACCTGGAGCTGGCCGGCGTTCTTCTCCGCCAGTCCAAGACCGAGCAGGCGCAGGCAACGGCCGCCGAGGCCCTGGAGATCTTCAAGGACCTCAAAGTGAGCCGAGAGGCGGAGCGGGCGGTCCGCTACCTGCGGGACGCCTGCCGCCAGGGCGCGGCGACCGTCGATCTGGTCAAGCAGGTGGTGGCCTTCCTGAACCGCCTGGAGCACCAGCCCGGGCTACGCTTCGCTCTGTAGCTGGCCTAGCAGGCGGACGAGCGCGCGCAGGACGCGGCCGTCGAATTCCGGCGAGTCCTCGGTCTGCTGCCCGCCTTTCTGCTTCCCCAACTCCACCAGGGTCGGGTTCTCCGGCCCGGGGTCCGGGTAGACGACGCGGAAGAACTGGCCGGGCGTCATGCCGAGGGCGGAGAGGACCATGAGGACGTGGCTGTACTGGAGGCGGATCGTGCCGTTGAGCAGCTTGCTCAGGATGGCGCTGCCCATGCCGAGCTGCTGCTCGATCGACCGCTGGGAGCGCTTCTCCATCCGGATGAGCTGGTGGAGGTCCTGAGCGACAGCCTGGGCCTGCTGCTCGAACTCTTGGTGTCTCATGAGGCGCCAGTATAGCGCGATCTGCCGCATGGCAGGTGAGCTGCGGCGTCATAGGCCGCACGCTGGGAGCTGCAGAGCAGGATCTCGATCATTCGAGCTTCCAGGAAATCCTCGCTGCTGAGACAGGAGCTTGCCGTAGCGCTCCACGAGCCTTCGCTCGCCCAGCGACTTTCTCCAGCATCGGGTCGTAGCTTTTCGACTTCTCCACCCGGGGGCGGATCAGAGCGGAGAGGCTCACGGCGCACTCGGGGCACCTGCGAAGGAGGTGAGCGACCACTTCCATCCCTTCTGCGCCGGTCGCAGTGCCCTGAGCAAATCGGGCGAGGGTGTCCAGGCTCGGGTGCGCAGCTCGCCGCAGCTCGCGCGATTGGACTGGCATGATGCAGCACTTTACGCCGCACTCCCATGATCTGTCAAGCGACTTCGGCGAATCCGTAGATTTTCGCGAAACGATGCAGCGCCTGCGGCAAGGCATGGAGACGCCGCTTCTCGCTCTCACGAAGCTCGGTACAGATGAATCGGAGGCTGGAGGGGCTCTCCTTCTTCCTGTTCTTTGCTCGGCTTGACACGCCCGCGGCCCGCGGATATACAACCGGCAAGACAGTGCAGCTCGAATCAGACGGTTGGGCTTCGCGGACGTCCCGCGTCCGGAGAGGTCGAGTGACCCGATGAAGATGCCTCGTCCCACCCTGCACGCGCTCCAGCTCGCCGGGACGATCCTGGTCTTCAAGATCGCGAGTCAGCTCGCCGCCCTATTCAGCCAGCCGAACGGCGTGTCGTTCCTGTTCCCGCCGGCCGGAGTTTCTCTGGCAGCCGGCGCCGCTTTCGGTTTTTGGGGGGTCGCGGGAGTGATCGTCGGGGTCATCGTCTCGCCGTGGGGAGCGGCGAGCACGGCGCCCGGCCTGCTGGTCTCCTGTCTCGCCAACGGCCTGAGTGCCGCGATCCCGGCCTGGGTCCTGCGCCACGTGCACGGCGGCACCGGCCGTCGCCTGCAGAGCACCTTTCTGTTCGGCTCGCTGTTCAACAACCTGGCGTCGGCGGCGGTGGGCAGCGCCGGCCTGATGCTCCTCCGCGGGGGCTCGCTGCGTCCGCGCACGCTGTCGCACGACTTTTTCCTCTGGTGGGTGGCGGACCTGGCCGCGGCGGTGGTGGTCGGCATGCCGCTCCTTCTCGCCCTGCGCCCGCACGCGCTGCTGGCCGAGCCGGACCGGGTCATGCTGCGCGACTGGCTGCGCGACCGGCGGGCGCTCTGGGAGAGCGCCGCCCTGGTGCTCGGCGGCGTGGTCCCGATCCTGGTCCTCGAACGGTTGGGTTGGGATTTTCCGCACTGGCTGGCCGTCGTGCTGGTGGCGCCCATCGCGTTGGCCGCACTGCAGGGCGGGGCCGGGCCGGCGGTGCTGGTGAGCTCCTTTGCCTCCATCGCCTATCTCGCCGTCCTGCTGGCGCTGCCGCGCGGGCCGGCCTCCAGCCTGGAGGACGTCCTGGCGCCGGCCTACACCATCGTGGGGTTCTTCTCCATCTTCGCCCTCGTCGGCGGCTGGCTGGCGGGCAAGAACCGCCGCCTTCTCGATCGGGTGCGGGCACAGCAGACCCGCCTCGAGCGCGACTTCGAGCGCACGGTTGCTTCTCTGGCCGCGGCCATCGAAGCCAAGGACCCCACCACCGAGGGGCACGTGCAGCGCGTGGCGCAGCTCGCTGTCCTCGTCGGCCGGCGCCTCGGGCTCGACGAGCGCCGGCTGCGCATCCTGCGCTACGGCGCCATGCTCCACGACGTGGGCAAGATCGGCGTGCCGGAGGAGATCCTCAACAAGCATGCCGCGCTCACCATGGAAGAGAAGGAGCTCATGGAGCTGCACGTGGAGATCGGGCTGCGCATCATCCGCGACGTCGAAGCCCTGAAAGAGGTCGACCCGCTGATCCGCTTCCACCAGGAGCGCTGGGACGGCGCGCGCTCCGGCGTGCGCTATCCCGGCTACTTCGGCCTCGCCGGCGAGCAGATCCCCGAAGGGGCGCGCATCCTGGCCGTGGTGGACGCCTTCGATGCCATCACCCACGACCGCCCGTACCGGCGCGGCAGCCCGGTGGAGCTCGCCGTCGAGGAGCTGCGCCGCGAGGCGGGCCGCCAGTTCGATCCGGCCATGGTCGAGGCGCTCGTCGCGGTCGTGCGCGAAGGCGGCTGGCTGCCGGCCTCGAACCCCGCGATCCCCATCGCCGTGCGCGCGCACGGATGAGAGCGCAGCTGAGCGTCCGGATCGGCAGCGGGCCGGACCCTCAACCCTTCCAGAGCGCGTCCAACCGCGCCATCAGGACTCCGAAGACCTCGATCCCGTCCCACAAGTTCTGCAGGCGGAGGTTCTCGTTGATGCCGTGCTGGTTGTTGTCATGGTTGACCATGGGCACGCCGACGATCGGCACATGCAGGGTGTCGGTGAACAGGTACATGGGCACACTGCCGCCCAGGATGGGAACCTGGACCACCGGCCGGGCCGCCGGATCGACCGCCTCGGAGACCGCGGCGACGACGGCGCGGGAGACCGGCAGAGTCATGTCGGTGCGCGCCGGCGGGTAGTCGAGGGACCAGTCGGCACGGACGATCTTCGGATGCGCGAGGCGGGTGGCGAGGTCGGGCGCCGCCTCGACCAGGGTCCAACCCTGCTGCCGCAGGTGGTCCTCGACCTTTTTCTTGATTCCCGCGGGCGTCTCGTCCGGCACCAGACGGAAGTCGATGGACGCCCGCGCCTCGGTGGGGATCGCGTTCGCCGCCGCCGCTCCGACGTCTCCGGCCTTGAGCCCGCGCAGGTTGAGCGCCGGGAGCATGACGCGCTCCTGGAGCCGGGCGGCACCCCCCTCGGTGCGCCCCAGACCGAGCTCCCGGCGGAGCCCGGTCTCCACGTCCGGCAGCTCGGCGATCGCCTTCTTCTCGGCCTCGCTCAGCGGCCGTACGTCGTCGTAGAAGCCGGGGATGAGGATGCGGCCGTCCTCGTCGCGCAGGCTCGCCACCAGGTGCGCCAGCTTCACGGCGGGGTTGGGCGCCCAGTTGCCGTAGTGGCCGCTGTGCAGCGGGCGCAGCGGGCCGTAGACCGTCAGCTCCAGGCCGGTGACGCCGCGGGCGCCGAAGAAGACCTGCATCCGCCGGGTCTGGTGGACCGGACCGTCACAGAGGAGCCAGGCGTCGGCGGCGAGGAGCGGCGCGTGACGGTGCAGGATGTCGGTGAGATGCCCCGAGCCTGCCTCCTCCTCGCCCTCCAGGAAGAGCTTGAGGTTGACCGAGGGCGGGATCCCGGCGGCGCGCAGGGCGTCGAGCGCGGTCAGGATGGCGACGATGGGCGCCTTGTCGTCGCTCGCCGAGCGGGCGAAGATCCGCCACTCCGGGTCGAGCGGACCGTGGACGGTCGCCAGGTCGACGTCGCGCACTCCTTCCCCCAGCGGACCCGTCCGCAACACCGGCTTCCAGGGGTCGGAGATCCACTTGGAGGGGTCGACCGGCTGGCCGTCGTAGTGGGCGTAGAAGACGACCGTGCGCGTCGCGCCGGGGGTGAGGAGCTCGCCGTAGACCGCCGGCCGGCTCCCTTCGCCCCCTTCGAGCAGGCGGGCCGTGAAGCCGCGGCGGCGCAGCATGGCCAGGAGGTGGTCGGCGTTGCGCCGGATGTCCGGAAGATTGCCGGCCACATTGGGGATGGCGAGGAGGGCCGACAGCTCGCCGACGATCTCCCGCTCGTGGGCCGCCCGATAGGCGCGCACCCGGTCGCGCACCGCGGCGCCCGGCTCCGCGGCCGAAGCCTGAACCGCGGAGGTCAGGGTGCCGCCGATCAGCAGCGCCCAGCAGAGCTTTCCGATTCTGGTCATGACGGTCCTCCCGCAGGGGACCGCATTCTATGCCGCTGGCGAAGATGTCGGCTCAGTGCCCGAACTTCTGCGGATACTGCGCCTCGATGCCGGCGCTGAGCATGTCCGCCATGTGCAGGATCTGGGCGTGCACCTTGTCGTAGGCCGCGATGTCCGCCTTCCAATCCTTGCCGAGATGGGCGACGACTTCTTGCGTCGTCAAATCGAGATGGTCTCGCATCATCTTCTTGGTGGCGGCGGCGGGCCACTGCTTGGGATTGGCACTGGTCAGGAAGGCCGCGATCTCGTCCGCGTTGGCGAGCCAGCGGCGATTGGCGTCGTCCTTCTTGGCGGTCTCGCCAGCCGCTGCCGCCGTCACCAAGTCGGCGGCGATCAAGATGTGATCGCGCAGCAGCGAGGTCAGCTTGGCTCCCGCCGCATCGCCATAGAAAGGCTTGATGGCATCACCGATATCGGCCTGGTTCTGGAGCAGCCGCGCAGCGGTAGCGTCCTTCTCGGGCAGGCCGGCCGTGGCTTCCACGATGAAGAGCCGAGTCCAAGTGATGTGGTCCTCCCACAGTTTGCGCATGTCGCCTGCAAAGGCGCTCCGGCTCATCGGCTTCGTGGCTGAGAGCGCAGGGCCGGCGATGAGGGCGACCGCCAGCACGGCAAGCAGGACGCGAGCAGCGCGGCGTAGGTCAGAGTCGTGCATAATGCCTCCTTGGATGGTCGCGAGGGTAGCGGCCAATACCGACGGAAGTCTTCTCATGCAAGGCGCGTGACCCATACGTGAGTCAGCGCGCGGTCGGCAGCCAATCTGATACCTACACGGGGAGGCGATCGTGGCCCGTCGGCGTGACGATATCCGCGAAGCGCTCCGGCGCCGAGTGATGGGCGGCGTCCATTTGGGCCTGCTCCACTTCGGCCAGCGGCTGGGGACCGCTCGATCGATCGCCCGGGACATCGGGACCGACTACCGCGTCGTCGTCGCCGCCGCGCACGAGTTGGAGCGGGACGGACTCCTAGAGGTCCGCCCGCGCACCGGTATCTTCATCAGCCGGCAGATCGACCACTGCGCGAGTGGCACTCTCACCGGCCTTGGCGCGCGGCTCGTCGAGCTGCTCGTCGAGGAAGTGTGCAGCGGGCTGCCGGCGCTCGGCCTCGCGGAGCGGGTACGCCGCTGCCTCGCTACTGTGCGGCTGAGCGCCGCCTGCATCGAGTGCAACCGGGACCAGATCGACTTTCTCTGCCGGGAGCTCCGGGATCAGTACGGGCTCGAAACCGCGGGGGTCGAGGTCGACCGCCTGCGAGGGCGGTGCCCTCTGCCGGTGCGCGAGGCAGACCTGCTGGTCTCCACCAGCTTCCACGCCGGCGAGGTGCGGCGCTGCGCCGAGCGGCTCAGCAAGCCCTACGTCTTGGTGACGGTCGACGAGGATTGGCGTTCAGAGCTGGTGCGGCTCCTCTCCGAACGCCCGGTCTACTTCGTAGGCACAGACCCTCGGTGGGCGGCCAAGGTACGAGTGATCTGGGGCGGCGTCGCTGCCGCCAGCAACCTGCGACCGGTCACCTTGGGGATCGATTCCCTCGCTGGCATCCCGGAGGAGGCCGCATTGATGGTCATGCCCTCCGCGCGGTCGTTGCTCAGCGAGCGACTGCTCGAGCGGGCGCTACCGCCCCGCGGCCTGTCGCGCGAGTCGGCACGCGAGATCCTTCGTCTGGTCTTGAACGCCAATGCCGACGCGTGAATGGCCGCATGGGCGGGGAATTGGTCGGGGCGAGAGGATTTGAACCTCCGGCCTCACGGTCCCGAACCGTGCGCTCTACCAAGCTGAGCTACGCCCCGACGAGGGCTGGCGGCACATCGCTCGCGAGGAACGCGAGCGCTGCGCGGGGGAAGCGCGCCGCGAGAGCGGGAGAATACAGGCCCGCGGAACGCGGGTCAAGCCTCGCGCGCCGAGCGTTCCCGCCGCAGCCGTTCCGCCAGCCGGCCGACCGCCTGTTCTGTCAGCCGTTCCTCGTCGCATGCCCGCTGGAAGAGGTACAGCGCGCCGAGGGCTTCCCGATGCACGTCCCGCGACTCGAAGAGGAGCACCAGGTCGCCCGCCAGCTTTTTCAGATCGCCGAGTCTGCCGGCGCGGAGATAAAAAAGCGAAAGATCGAGCGAGACGAGCGCCGCGTCGTAGGCCATTCCGCGCTCCACGAAGGCCTTCTGAACCTCCTGGAAGGCCGCCTCAGCCTCGTCCATGCTGCCCAGCCCGAAGGCGATGTTGCCTTCCGTCCACCGTAGGCGAAGGAGGTTCAGAGGCTCGCCTAAGCGCTCGAGCAAAGGGCGAACATCAGGTAAGAAGTCCGCAGCCTTTTGGTAGCGTTTGGCGAGGGTCAGGCAGCCGAGGAGGTTGAACCGGGCATACGCGAAAAGGCGCGGGTCTCCTGCAGCTTCGATCTCGGCCATATTCTTGCGCAACAGGTCGATCGCGCGGCCGATGCTCCCCTTCTCGGTGAGGAGGCTCGTCTTCCTCAGGAGGGAGATCGCCACCCCGCGGGCATCCCCAGCCTGCCGGTACAGCGAGAGCGCGGTCTCCGCCAGGGTCATCGCCTCGCCAAGGAGCCGCTGGGCGTGGCGGAGCGAGCTCTTGAGGTTCCAGATCTCGGCCTGGAGCCGCGGATCTCCCGTTCCCTGCTCCAGCCAAGTCTCGGCGGACTGAAAGGCGTCACTTGCGCTCCGCAGCTCACCGAGCACCCTCCGGGCGTTCCCCAGGTATGCAAGCGCCCGCGCTCTGAGATCGTGCACCCATTCGGGGTGGTAGACCTCGCCAAGACGGCACGAGATCTTCACCGCCAGGTTGGCGAGATTGACCGCGGCCGGCGGATCCTCGAACCCGGCGTCCAGGCTCTTTTTCAGCAAGAGCTGGCACAGGCCCCACGCTTGAAGCTCCACATCCTCCTCAACCTGCTTCACCTGCTCTTCATAGGGTAGTCCGGCAATCCGTGCCCAAAGGTCCGGCGCCTCCCGACCCTCGGTGACGACGATTTCTTCATTCCAGTGCCCCACTTCCTCCTGCAACCGCAGGATTTCACGGTGGGTCTCCCGGCAGGCGGGGCAACGCCGCAGGAGATGAGGAACCACCCGCTGCCGGAGGTCCTCGTATGTCATCCCTCCCGACAGAAGGCGGGCCAACTCCTCCAACGTCAGATGAGCATCGTCCACGCGTTCTTCCCTCCATGGAATCTGAGACACACTCCCCTACAAGACACCCCCTAGAAGAATTGTTGCCGCAAGGTGGCTTTGCGTGACACTTTCTCTGAAACGAAAAATCAGAGCACCTCTTGACGCTCTGTTTTCGCCATGTCCATGCACAAGAGCCCCCCTCTCCCGCTCCGGGTGGCGGGGTGCCTGGAACGCGCGGGAGAGGGGCAGGCGAGACGGCCCCTACCCATGCGGGTCGATGAGCATCCCCTCGTCCGTCGTGGGGTTGGGCGGCGCCGGCGCGCCGTTGGGGTCGATAAGCATTCCGTTTTTGCTGAACACATTGGGCAGACCGCTCGGGTCCCAGAGCCCGGCCCAGACACGCCGCAGCTCGTTCAGGAACCCGGTGAAGACAGCCCGATCGCCGCGAAAGCCGGCGCCGGCGTCCAGCGGGATGGCGCGGACCGGCAGGGCGGAGCAGACGACGAACGACGCAAGGACGAAGGCACGGATAGCGAGGTGGCGCGAATCGCGGAAAGACATGAAAGCATCTCCTTTACAAGGGCAGCTCGCGCCGGCTCCATCGCCGGCGGAGTGCGCCTCTAAAGAAAAAGTTTCCCGCGAGAGAGAAATCGGGGCCGCCCGCCCCCCGTCTCCGGAAGGCCGCGGCTGCCCGGCGGCCTTGCGCTACAATCCGTCCCCTAAACTGCGAGGAGGGATCGCGATGTCGGTCACTACGCTTTCGGAGCTCTTCTTGAAGGCTGCAGGTCACAACAAGCCGGACTGCATGCTCTCCAAGGCCGGCGGGACCTACCAACCGGTGTCGACCGCGGAGCTCGTGGACCGGGTCCGGCGGCTGGCCAAGGCGCTTCAGGAGCTGGGGCTCCAGCCCGGCGACCGCGTCGCCCTCATGGCGGAGAACGGCCCCCACTGGCCGACGGTCGACTTCGCCACCCTGTGCAGCGGCGGGGTCGTGGTGCCGATCTACCCGACGCTCCTCCCGGACCAGTCCTCCTACATCGCCAACGACTGCGGCGCCAAGATCGTCTTCGCCGAGACCACGGGCCACCTCGACGGGCTGCTTTCCAAAGCCGCCGAGATGCCGAAGGTCGAGCATTACGTCCTCATCAAGGGGACGTCGAGCGATCCGCGGGTGATCACGCTGGCCGCCCTCCGCGAGCGCGGGGCCGGCGTCGATCCCACGCAGTTCGAGGCGAAGGCCCGCTCCCCGAAGCCGGACGACCTGGCCACTTTCGTCTACACGAGCGGCACCACCGGCCAGCCCAAGGGGGTCATGCTGACCCACCGCAACATCGTCTCCAACGTCGTGGCGTCGATGGAGGTGCTGCACATCGCAGGGAGCTACACGGCCCTTTCCTTCCTTCCTCTCTCGCACTCCTTCGAGCGCACGGTGGACTACTGCTACTTTTATATGGGTTGCACCATCGCCTACGCCGAGTCGGTGGCGACGGTGGCCGCCAATCTGCAGGAGGTGAAGCCGCACGTCTTCGTCTCCGTCCCGCGGGTGTACGAGAAGGTGCTGTCGAGGGTGCAGGAGAGCGTGGCCGCCAGCTCGCCGATCCGCCAGAAGCTGTTCAACTGGGCGGTCGGAGTGGGCCGCGAGGCGCTCCCCTGGCGGTTGAAGCGGCAGAGCCCTCCCGGCTTCCTCGGCATCCAGCTCGGCATCGCCGACAAGCTGGTCTTCAGCAAGATCCGCGCGCGCCTGGGCGGCCGCTTCGCCTTCGCCCTCTCGGGCGGCGCGCCGCTGGCCCGCGACGTCGCCGAGTTCTTCTGGGGCGCCGGCATCCCCATCTACGAGGGGTACGGCCTCTCGGAGACGGCGCCGGTGCTCACCGTGAACACTCCCGACGCGGTGAAGATGGGGACGGTGGGGCGTGCGATCCCGGGCGTCGAGCTGCGGATCGCCGCCGACGGCGAGATCCTCGGCAAGGGACCCAACATCATGAAGGGGTACTGGAACATGCCCGAGGCCACCGCCGAGGTCATCGACCAGGAGGGATGGTTCCACACCGGCGACATCGGCGAGATCGACGCCGAGGGGTTCCTGCGCATCACGGACCGCAAGAAGGAGCTGATCATCAACGCCTACGGCAAAAACGTGGCGCCGGCGCCGATCGAGAACCTGCTCAAGAGCAGCCGCTTCATCGGCCAGGCGGTGGCGATCGGCGACCGCCGCAAATTCCTGTCGGCGCTCCTCGTGCCCGATTTCGAAGCGCTGAAACCGTGGGCCGAGAAGCAGGGGATCGGCACCGCCGACCACCAGGTGCTGCTCGCGGACCCGCGGGTGCGCGCTCTCTACGCCGCCGAGGTGCAAGGGGTCAACTCCCACCTCGCCAGCTTCGAAAAGGTGGTGGCCTGGGAGCTCCTGCCCGAGGAGTTCACCCTGGAGACCGGCGAGCTGACGCCGACCCAGAAGGTCAAACGCAGGGTGATCAACAAGAAGTACGGCGACGTCATCGAGCGGCTCTACGCCGAGGCGGATGCGCAGCACGGGTCCTGAACGGAGGCAGGGGTGACGTCCATTTTCCATCTCGCGGTCGGCGTGGACGGCCTGGCGACCTTGACGTTCGACCTGCCGGGAAAGAAGGTGAACGTCTTCACCCGCGCCGCCCTGGAGGAGCTGGAGAGGACGATCGACGAGGTCGCCCCCCGGCGGGACATCGGCTGCCTGATCCTGCTCTCGGGCAAGGACGGCAACTTCATCGCCGGCGCCGATGTGGAGGAGATCGCCCGGGTGACCGACCCTGTGGAGGCCGAGGCCGGCTCGCGGGTCGGACACCGCCTGTTCGCGGCCTGGGAGGCGCTCCCCTTCCCCACCGTCGCCGCGATCCGCGGCACCTGTATGGGGGGCGGCACGGAGATCTCCCTGGCTTCGACCTGGCGGGTGGCGAGCGACGGCGCCGCAACCCGCATCGGCCTGCCGGAGGTGCGCCTGGGGATCCTGCCGGCCTGGGGCGGCTCGACCCGCATGCCGCGGCTCATCGGCATTCCCGCGTCGCTCGACCTCATTCTGACGGGCCGGACGGTGGCCGGGCGCAAGGCCCTCAAGCTGGGGCTGATCGACGCCCTCCTCCCCGACGCCCGATTCCTCGACCTGGTGCGCGACTTCGCTCGCGACCGCGGCAGCCGCCAGCGCCGCGAAGCCGGCGGCAACGGCGGAGGCTTCGATTTCAAGGAGCTGCTGCTGGAGAGGAACCCGCTCGGCCGCAAGGTGGTCTTCGACCAGGCACGCAAAAAGACGCTGGAGCAGACCCGCGGCCACTACCCGGCGCCGCTGCGCGCCATCGAGGTCGTCCGCGTGGGGATCGAGGACGGGATGCGCGCCGGCTTCGACGCCGAGGCGCGCGCGGTCGCCGATCTCGCGATCTCCCGCACGGCGAAGAGCCTCATCCACGTCTTTCACCTTACCGAAGAGGCGAAACGCCATGCCGGAACGGTGACACCGCGGCCGGTCCGCCGCACCGCGGTCGCGGGCGCCGGGGTGATGGGCGGCGGCATCGCCCAGCTCATCGCCCACGAGGCGGACCTGCCGGTGCGCATGAAGGACGTGCGGATGGAGGCCCTGGCGAGCGGTATGGCGCACGCCGCCGGACTGTTCGAGCGCCAGGTGAAGCGGCACCGCCTGGAGCCGCCGGAGGCGCGGCGGAAGCTGGCGCTCATCTCGCCGACCCTGGACTACACGGGATTCGCCGGCGTCGATCTGGTGATCGAAGCGGTGGTGGAAAAGCTGGAGATCAAGCAGGACGTCTTCGCCGAGATCGCCCGCCACGTCGCCGCGGACACGGTGCTCGCCTCCAACACCTCGTCGCTCTCCATCGCCGCGATCGGCGCCGGGACGCCGCACCCCGAGCGCGTGGTGGGGATGCACTTCTTCAATCCCGTGCACAAGATGCCGCTGGTCGAGGTGATCGCCGCCGCGGGGAGCGATGCGTCGGCGGTGAGCACGGTCTTCGCGTTCACCCGCCGCCTCGGCAAGACGCCGGTGCTGGTCAAGGACACGCCGGGGTTCCTGGTCAACCGCCTGCTCATGTTCTACTCGGTGGAGTCGCTCTGGCTCCTGGACGAGGGGCACCGCATCGAGGATCTGGACCGCGCGATGCTGGATTGGGGCATGCCGGTGGGCCCCATGGCGCTCACCGACGAGGTGGGGATCGACGTCGCCACCAAAGTGGCCCACATTCTGCGCGACGCGTTCGGCGACCGGCTGCCGGTCCCCGGCTGGCTCGACCGGCTGACGGAGAGCGGCCGCCTGGGGACGAAGAACGGCAAGGGGCTCTACCGCTACGAGGGGCGGGAGCGCAAGGAGCCGGACCAGGCGGTCTACGGTCTGCTGGGCCTTCGCCCGTCCATCCAGGATCCCGACTCCGGGCACATCGCCGACCGCATGGTGCTGCCGATGGTGAACGAGGCCGCCCGCTGCCTTGAGGAGGAGGTGGTGCGGAGCGCCGCCGATCTCGACCTGGCGCTCATCTTCGGTACCGGCTTCCCTCCATTCCGCGGCGGTCTCTGCCGCTGGGCCGACCAGGAGGGGCTGCGCCAGATCGTCGCCACTCTGGAGCGCTTGGAAAGCACCGTGGGCGAACGCTTTCGGCCTTCAGACGCCCTCGTTCGCACGGCCGAGGCGGGCGGCTTCTACAGGCGCTTCCCATCGGTGGTAGGGTAGTCGAGGGGAGAGGACACGCCGTCCTCTACCGTGGACAGAGACCAGGGTCTGCGTGGAGCGGAGCCTCCCTGGTCCACAACTTGCTCTGCCCCTCTGTGGAGCCCGCACCCCGGGGGGCCCATCATAAAGGAGAGAGCCCATGTCCAACCAACTCTTCCGGCCGGCAGCGCTTTTCGTCGCCGCCGCCTTGAGCCTCGTTCCGGCGGCGCCGGCCCAGGACCGCCCGCAGGGTCAACCGCAGGACAAACCGCAGGGCGAATTCGGGGAAAAGCTGAACGTCCACGAGGTGCTGCTCGACGTGCTCGTCACCGACGCCAGAGGGCACGTGATCGTCGGCCTCGGCACGGACGATTTCGTCGTTCGGGAGGACGGCAAGCCGGTCAACGTCACCGGCGTCAGCTTCTACAGCAACCGCAACCTGGTCGAGCCGGCCGCGGCGGCCGCCAAGAAGGGGCTCAAAGCCGCCGAGGCGCCCGAGGATCGCTACTTCGTCCTCCTCTTCGACGACCAGAAGAACAATGCTGTGGATGCGCCCGAGCTCCTAACGCAACAGATGGAAGCGGTGCAGCGCGCCCGCGACTGGGTGTCGCGCGACCTGCTGCCCAACGACTGGGTCGCGGTGGTCAGCTATGACCAGAAGCTCAAGGTCCAGCAGGACTTCACCCACGACCGCAAGGCGTTGGCGGCAGCCATTTCCGACGCCATGAAGGGCGTGGACCACGAGTCCAACTGGCCGTCGCGGGTGCCCCAGGCCGGCAGCGGCCCGTCGCTCCTCGCCGGCCTCCCGCGCGGCAACGCGCTGCGCGACAAGACCGCCACCATCTATGACGCCCTCGACGTGCTCGCCGCGTCGGCAGGCAAGATCACCGGGCGCAAGAACCTCCTCCTCTTCAGCAACGGCTTCGGGCAGATCAACAATTTCGGGCAGTACGTTCCCGACCCGCGCTATTACTCGCCGATGGTCCACACCCTGAACGACAACAACGTCGCCGTCTACCCGATCGACCTCGTCCCGGAGGGGACGCAGCACACCCTGACCGACGCCATGAACCAGCTCGCGAGCGACACCGGCGGCCGCTACTTCTTCAACTTCACCAACTTCATCACTCCCTTGAAGCAGGTGGCGCAGGAGAACAGCGGCTATTACCTGCTCAGCTACAGCACCGAGCGCCCGATCGGCCAGGCCGGATATCAGGAGGTCCAGGTCAAGGCCGCCAATCCGGAGTTCAAGGTCCGCGCCCGCAAGGGATACGAATACGGTAAGTAGGGACAGCGCCGGCTGACTCTGCTAGGATAGGGGCCGCCTTTCCGGCGGCCCGTTTTCGCTCTTGTTCTCTCCGATGGGAGGAGCCCGCATGCCCCGCACCTTCCGCGCGGCGCTCGGCGTCACATTGTTTCTCTGTTGCGCGTGGCGGCCGGCTCGCGGGCAGGACGCGCCGCCTTCCCAGCCCGCGGCGCTCCCGGAGCGTTCCTTCATCCTCCTGTTCGACTATCCGGCCGGCGGCCTGCACCAGATCGAGGACCTGAGCGCCGCTGTCGAGGGGTGGATCGCCGCCCGGCTGCTCCCGGGAGACGCCGTGGCGGTGGCCAGCTACTACGGCTGTGAGCTCCAGGTGCAACAGGACTTCACGCGCGACCGTGCAGCCCTCACGGCAGCCATCGCCGATGCCGTGCGCGGCAGGGTCCACGAGGGCCGGCCGGCCGGCGCCGGCGGGTCGCTCCTCGCCCGGCTCCCGGCGACCGAGGAGCTGTCGCGGCGGACCGCCAACTTCTACGGCGTCCTCCAGGTTCTGGCCGAAGCGTCGTCGGGGGCCGCCGGCCGCAAGAGCCTCCTCGTCTTCTCGAAAGGGTTCGGCCGCTCACACCTCGGCGAAGGCGACAGCGCCTCGATCGTGCACGCCGCGCTGTCCGGGGGCCTCCTCGGCAGTCCCATCCAGGAGAAGTACCTCACCGATCGCCACCTCTACGAGCCCACTCTGCGCGCCCTCCAGGCGGCGGGGGTCAGCCTCTATCCCGTGGACCTCGCCACGGACTACCGCGAGACCTATCCGCTGGCCGGCGTGATGTGCCAGCTCGCCGCCGGCACCGGCGGCCGCTACGTCTATCCGGTGACCAGCGTCGCCTCCCTGCTCGACCGCGTCAGCGCTGACGCGAGGGCCGAGGCTCCCGGCGAGCAGATCGCCGGAGCGGGGCAGGCCGGCGGCGGGGGCAGCTTGGCGACGGGCCGGGAGTAGCGGCGGCCCTCTTCAGCCTCCCACCGCCGCCCGCAGCAGCCGCCGCTTGAGCCCGCGGTAGGGTTGCCGGCAGGCGAGGAGGTCGGCGAGGACCCGCCTCACCCCCGGAAGCCGGCGGGCAACCGGCACCATCCACTGCCCGATCGGATCGTCGAAGAAGGGGGCGCGGGCGCGGCCGGCGCGGCCGAGCTCGCCGGCGAGCTCGCGCTCGAGGCGGCCGGCGTACTCTTCGGGGCGGCCGGCGAGGAGGCTCTCCGCCGCCCAGAGCCCGGAGAGCAGGCCGTAGCGGATACCTTCGCGGGTCAGCGGGTCGGCGAGCGCCGCGGCGTCGCCGGCCAGGAGGATGCGACGGCCCAGCCCGCGGCGCACGGAGCGCAGGGTCCAGGCGCCGAAGACCGGGATCGGGTACCGGTAGCGCGGCCCGGGGAGGTGGCGCCATTCGGCCGGCAGGTGGCGGTCCAGGAAGGCATCCAGGGCGCCGTGGGCGGCGCCAGCGGAGAGGCGCTCCGGCGTATAGGCGATTCCCACCGAGGCGCCGCCGGGGCGGGGGAAGATCCACAAGTAGGCGTCGGCGAGGTCGGGGAAGGAGAGGACGAGGCGGCCGGCGGCACAACCGGTGAGCGAGCCGCCGAGGCCGACGCTGTCGCCCTCGGGCACGAGGCCGAGGCTGCGCCGGGAGAGCCCGCGGGCGCCGTCCGCGGCGATCACCCAGTCGTAGCTGCGGACCGCGCCGCCGGCGGCGATCCGCACGCCGCCCGTCTCGGGCTCCAGACGCTCCGCCTTCGCGGGCACAAGCCGCGCTCCGGCGGCCTCGGCCGCCGCCACGATGGCGCGGTCGAGGTCGGCGCGGCGGAAGATCCGGATGCCATGGAGCGGCAGCTCGACGCACCTTCCGGCGGCGTTTTCGAGCACGGCCTCAGGTCCCACGACCGCGGGCAGCGGTCCGGGGTCGAAGCCTGCCAGGCACGGCAGGGCGTGCTCCGGCACCGCCCCGCCGCACGGCTTCTCGCTCGGACGCGCGGGAAGAAAGAGATCGACCTGCGCGCCGCCGCGCGCCAGGGCCAGAGCCGCCGCGCCGCCTGCCGGGCCGCCGCCGAGAACGGCGATCCGCATCCCGGTGGGTGACGGGCTAGAGCTCCGTCGCGTCACCGTCGTCGTCCTCGTCGACGGCGAGGACGACCACGGTCACGTTGTCGATGCCACCGCGGGCGTTGGAGTCGTTGACCAGGCTGCGGCAGATCTCCGTCAGGCTTTTGCCGGCCCCCAGCCGCTCCCGGATGTCGGCGTCGGAGAGCATGCCGGTGAGGCCGTCCGAGCACAGGAGGTAGACGTCGCCTGGCCGGATCTCGAGCTCGCGCACGTCCACCACGACGTCGCTCTCGCCGCCGAGGGCGCGGGTGACCACGTTCTTGAGCGGGTGGGCGCGCGCCTGTTCCTTGGAGAGAAAGCCGGCGACCACCTGCTCGTTGACCCAGGTGTGGTCCTGGGTGAGCTGGTCGAGGCGGCCGTTGCGCAGGCGGTAGGCGCGGCTGTCGCCGACGTGGGCCACCGCCGCCACGCCGCCGGCGACCAGGAAGCCCACGACCGTGGTGCCCATGCCATACAGCGAGCCGTCCTTGCTGATCGCGCGCAGCACGTTGTCGTGGGCGATCCGCACCGCCATCTTGAGGAGATTGGTGTGCCGCTCGAGGCGGTTGTCCATGCCGAAGGGCCAGGTGGTGTCCTTGTCGGCCGTCTTGTGGATGAAGTCGCGGATGGCGTTGACCGCGATCTGGGCCGCCACCTCGCCGTGGCTGTGCCCGCCCATGCCGTCGGCCACGATGTACAGCTTGTGCTCCGGATCGATCTCGAAGTAGTCCTCGTTGTGGACCCGGGTCAATCCGACGTCCGAGAGCCCGCAGGCCTTGACGCGCACCATGGTCGTCAAGCCTTCCCGAACCGCCCCCCGCGCTTCGGCGGAGTCCTGGTCAGGTCGTCCAGCGCCCGCTGGACGGCGGGATCGTCCTCTCCCCACTGGATCGCGCGGCGGTAGAAGAGGGCCGCGCGGTCGTTCTGTCCGGCCAGCGCGCAGATCCGTCCCGCGTGCTTGAGATAGGCGGGATTCATCGGCTCCAGCTCGCAGGCGCGCTCGATGGCCGCCACCGCCTGCGGCAGCCAGCTCGTCTGCTGCGCACAGGCGAGCGCGAGGTGCTGCCAGGCCTGCGCGTTGTTGGGGTCCGCCTTGGTGGCACGGTCGAAGTTGTCCGCCGCGTCGAGGAAGCTCTTCTCCTTGTAGGCCTTGATGCCGCGTTGCATGTAGGCGCGGCACATCTGCTTCGGATCGGATTCGGTCGGGCGCCCCAGCTCGCTGTCGTAGCGTCGCCGGCGCTCGGAGTCGGAAAGCACGTTGAACGCCTGGGTGACGGCCTGGAACTCCAGCTCCGCCGCCTCTTTCTCCGCGCCCTGGAAGCGGTCGGGGTGGCGCAGCCGGGCGAGCTCCCGGAAGCGCTGCCGGATCTGGTCCCCGGTGGCATTGCGCGGCAATGCGAGGACGGTGTAGAAGTCCCTGGCCATGTTCTGCGTCCTATTGCTGCTTGATTCTATACAAACGGAGCGCAGTCGAGCGCACGGCGTCGGGGACGTTCTTGTCGCGGCCCAGGTCCCGCAGGTCGCGCACGGCCATGCGGTTGATCAGCTTGAGGGAGATGGGGAGCGGCGTCTTCGGGTTCTTCACCAGGGCCCGGGCGATGTTGTAGCGGTTGACCCACTCGCGTTTCTTGGCGATGGCGTCCAGGATCTCCTCCGCCACCGCCCGGCTATTGGCGATCTGCTCCACCTCCTGTTCCGGGAGGCTGTTGCTGAGCAGCGCCGACAGGGCCACCTGAACACTGCTGTCGCGGAGCAGGATCGAGCGCAGCACCCGCCCGGCGCCGCGGGCGAGCTTCAGGCGCGCGGGGACCGGCAGCATGCGGATCTGCCCCTCGGAAAGGCCGGTCTGCTCTTCGACCTCGCCTTCCTCGGGCAGCGCCCGCTTGATCGCGGCGAGGGTCGTCGCGAGGTCCTGGTCGTCCATCTCCTCGACCGGCGGCGCGGGCCCGGCCGTGCGTTCGCGCGGCAGCAGGTGCTGCCGGTACTCGGCGATGCGGCGCTGCGTGTACGAGGAGAGCTGGGGATTCGTCTCCAGCGCCTCGAGGATCGCCGGCTCGTCGAGGATGGCGTCCTGGCGCAGGATCAGGATCTCCTGCAGATCGGGGGGGACGCGGCGCGCCAGCTCCTTGAGGACCCGCCGCGGCACGTCCCGCCGCCGCAGGATGACCTCGACGATGCTCGGATGGCTGCTCTCGGTGGCGAAGAAGGTGAGCACCGACTCCATCGCCTGGTGCTCCAGAAAGGGGCCGGCGATGCGCGGCTCGAGGCTGCGCAACGCGTCGGCGGCGCGCTGGGCGAGCTCCGGATCGCGCCCGCGCGCCAGCTCCACCTGGACGGGGATCAGCTCTTCGGGCGGCACCGGCAGGAGGCCGGAAGCCGCGAGGAGCTGAAGCTGGCGGTTGGCGCCCGACCGGACCTGCTCGAGCAGAGAGGTCTGGCTGTCCGCCACGTCAGCGGGCCTCTCTCTTCTCTCGCAGGGCGCGCACGGTGTCGAGATCGATCTGCAGATCGTGCACGACTTCGCCCTTCTTCTTCCCCAGATCGAGAGGATAGCCGTTCACCTGCACCTCGACGGCGCCGGCGTTGCCGAGGGTGAGGACCACGCGCTCCTTCGCTTCGAGCTGCAACGACTCGCCTTGCACACGCAGCTCGGAGAGGCGGTTCTTGCCGTCCGTGACGGCTTCCACCCAGCAGTTGTCGGTGAAGTCGAGGGCCACCTCGAGGGGGGAGCTCGGCGCCGCGGGAGGGAGCACAGACCCGGCAGGCGCCGGCGACGCGGCGAGAGGAGCGGCAATGGGCGGGGGCGGCGGCTGCGCCGAGGAGTCGTCGCGGCGCCTCTGGGCCCAGTACGCGAACACCGCGACGAGCGCGAGGAGCAGCGCGCCGGCGAGGAGCAGGAACAACCCCCAGGTCCAGCCGCGCGTCTTGCGGGCGCGCTCGCGGCCATCCCGGGTCTCCTCCTTCGCCCCTTCCTCCGCACCCTCCTCCGGACCCTGCACCGAGAGATAGTGGTTCACCACCTCGTCGGGAGAGAGGCCGACGTAGCGGGCATATTCGCGGAGAAAGCCCTTGGCGAAGATCGGCGCCGGCAGGATGTCGAAGCGATTCTCTTCCATCGCCTCGAGGTAGCGCAGGCTGATCTTGGTGCGTTCGGCGATGTCGCGCAGGCTGATCTCGCGCATCTCGCGCTGGCGGCGCAGCCACTCGCCAAAGGAACCGGGCTCCGGCTCTGTCTTTTCCCAGGGCGGCTGCCGGCCCGGGCGTTTCCCGGCGCCGCCCCCTCCGTTGGACACGGGTCTCTCCTCGGCCGCGAGAGGGCCGCCGAGATCACTGCGGCGGGGGGCGATGGTTTGGCGTCTGGACACGTCTTTCGGCACGCGAGCCATAACTTTACGCGGCGGTCGGTCACGGGGTCAAATCGCCGGGCAGACCGGACCCTGCTCTACGGTGCCTCTCCCAGCAAGAGCCGCGCCCGCAGGCGCACCGGCTCGGCCGTCCGCGGGTCCTGCGCCACCGCCCGCAGCTCCGGCTTGCGCAACAGCGGCAGGAGCCGCAGGGCGGTCGGGATGGGGGTCGCGGGATTGCGCGCCAGGGCCGATTGCAGGGCGGGACGCACCCCCCAGCGGCGGTCCGCCGCCACCAGGGCGAGAACCGGGCCGGGAGTGGTCGGAGCGTGGACGACCGGCGCCAGGAGGTCCTCTGTCAGGCGCGGATTGTCGAGCAGGGCGGCGACGACGCGCGGGCTCGGATCGTGGCGGAGCTGCCCGAGCACGCCCGGACCACAGCGCCGGGCGATGGCGATCTTCTCGCCCACCGCCAGCTCGGGCAGGCGCACGGCCAGGCACTGTTCCGCCGCCCGCCGGACCCGCGGCCGCACGCGCGTGTCGAGGCCCAGCAGCATCAGATCGCGCCAGAAGAGGCCGGGGACGTGGCGCAAGGCGAGCGGCTCGGGGCTCCGCGGGTGCTGAGCGAGATCGCGCCGCACCTCGTAGAAGGAGACCAGCCGCGGCTGGTCCGCCAGGAGCTCCACGATCTCGGCCGTGCAGTGGGGATTGCGCAGCGCCAGCCGCGCCGCCGGAGCGTCCAGGCGCGAGGCGTACGCGCGCACCAGGGCAAGCAGCGCGTCCGCCCCGGCCTCGGCCAGGAGCAGGTCCAACGGCCGGTCGAGCTCCGGGGCGTCCGGCATCACCGCGGATCTTACAGAAAATCTGCTATCTTCCATCTCCGCCATGGCGATCTCCAAGGACACGCAAAGCCACCTGGCAAAGGGCGACTTCGCTGCTCTCGAAGGGGACTGGCTGAGCAGCCTGGAGGAGGATCCGACCGATCTCGACTACTTCGTGGGCGTGGCCCGCGCGCTGGTCGGCAACGGCCAGGAGGGGCGCGCCCGCGACCTGCTGGAGATCCTCGACGAGCAGTTGCGCGAGGCCGGCCAGTGGGCCGTGCGCCTGAAGCTCCTCAAACGCGCCGGCCTCCTGCTCCTGCCCCCCGACAGAATCCATCCGACCATCGTTTCGACCCTCGGCAAGCTGTACGCCGAACGCGCCACCTACAAGGGGCTCTTCGAGGCGGTGGGCCTCCACCGGGCGCCGCAGGACATCCCGAAGACCTGGGAGAAAGTGGACCGCCTGGAGACGCTCCTCTCCTTCGACGTCGGCACGGTCGTCGCCATGGAAGGCAAGGGGGTCGGCCGGGTGGTGGAAGCGAACCTCGGCCTGGAGAGCTTCAAGGTCGACTTCGAGCGCAACAAGGGGCTGATGGTGGGTTTCAAGGCGGCGCCCAAGCTCCTGCAGCCGCTGGGGCCGGTGCATGTCCTGCGGCGCAAGATCGAGGAGCCTCAGGCCCTCAAGGCGCTCGCCCCGCCCGAGATGCTGCGCGCCGTGCTGCAGAGCTACGAGCGGCCGCTCACCGCCGGCGAGATCCGCGACATCCTGCACGGCATCGTGGGCGAGGCGCAGTGGACCTCCTGGTGGTCCGCGGCCCGCAAGCACCCGCAGGTCGTGGCGAGCGGCGGCGGGCGGCAGACGTATCACTGGGCGGACACCAGCGGCGACGCGCTCGACTCGGTGTGGAAGGCCTTCGAGAAGTCCGACCCGCGGGGGAAGGTCGACCGCCTGAAGCGCGAGGGCGCCCGTGACCGCGCGCTGCGCGACCGCATGGCCGCCGATCTCACCCAGGTGGCCGAGGCCGCGGTGGACACCGATCCCGGCCTCGCCTTCGAGATCTGGTTCGCGCTCGAGCGGACCGGCGGCGCGCCGACGGGCGTCGACTGGGAGCCCGACGCCCTCCTCGCCGACCAGCCGGCACGCGTCTTCGCCGGCATCGAAGAGCGGCTGCTCCGCGAGCGCGCCTACGTGATGGTGCGCGAGCGCCGGGAGGACTGGGCCAACCTGTTCCGCGACGCCCTCGGCAAGGAATCGGATCCCCGCGCCCTGGAGATCCTGGCCGACGGCCTGGCGCAGGGAGCGCCGCGGGAGCTCGACCGCTTCCTCGACGGCCTCCTCGCTCAGCCGCACCGCAATCCGGCCGCCTTCACCTGGCTCGCCGAGCGCGCCGCCGTCGACGAAGCGCTGCGCGCGCGCAATCCGCTGCGGCTGCTGCAGCAGATTCTCGCGGCGTTCAACCGCGACGAGTTCGCCACCTTCCGGGTCCGCCTGCTGGCCCTTGCCGAGTCGGGCAACACCGTGGCGCGCCTCCTCGCCCACCTCACCGAGGAGCAGGCGGCGCAAGCCGAGGACGCGGTGCAGCGCGCCGCGGCGCTCGAGCCCTTCCAGCGCGAGCAGCTCGTCAACGCCATCCAGCTCCGCTTCCCCGCGCAGCGCAAGGAGACCGGCGCAGTAGCCCTTTACGCCACGCCGGAATCGATCGAGGCGAAGCGCGCCGAGCTGCAGCAGATCCTTTCCAAGGACATTCCGGCGAACCGCAAGGCCATCGCCGAGGCCCGCGCCATGGGCGATCTGCGGGAGAACTTCGAGTACAAGTCGGCTCGCCAGCGTCACGAGTACCTGAACGCGCGCGCCGCCGCCCTGAACGGCGAGCTGTCGCGCGTCCGCCCCATCGACCCGGCCGGCATGGCCACCAGCGAGGTGCGCATCGGCACCCGCATCCAGCTCAAGGGGAGCCGGCCGCGGACCCTGACCATCCTCGGCCCCTGGGAGAGCAAGCCCGAGGAGGACGTCATCTCCTACGAATCCGACCTCGCCAAGGCGATCCTGGGGAAAAAACCGGGGGATGCCGTGAGCCTGGGCGGCGAGAGCTGGACGATCGAGGCGATCGGGCCGTACCGGTAG
>Ga0075436_100000546_pt1 | contig 24548 bp, 17 predicted proteins | sample RhiMethybrSRZTD5_FD_75303 | JGI IMG/M metagenome (GOLD analysis project Ga0075436, IMG submission 75303) | Populus rhizosphere microbial communities from Tennessee, USA - Rhizosphere MetaG P. TD hybrid SRZTD5 | ecosystem: Host-associated > Plants > Roots > Rhizosphere > Soil | place: USA...
CGTCCGCCGGCTTTGGCTGGTTGGTCTATTTGTTCAAAGGTAGATTGAACGACATCGCTCGTGTTGATCCGTCAGGGTCGATTGATTTGAATGTACCGGAAGCAATTGCCTTTCGGTCAGTGTTCGGTCAGGTGCACTTCGCCGTCGGAGTCGCCTTGTTGGCCCTCTCGCTGAAGCTCTTTTTTGACGCAATCACAGAGGAGCGAGCGAGCCGCGCTTTTGCTGCCGGTGCGCTGATTTCCATACTCGCAGTCGTGCATCCGTACATCGTTGTAGTCGCACTCGCTGTAGCGACAACTGCGTTGCTATGCCGACGGGTGATCACACAAAGAGAATCAACCTCCAGTCGAGAGCTTTACATCGGGCTTCGTCTCGGAGGCTCGCTCGTAGTGGCCGCGCTTCCGGGCGTTACATACCTCCTCTATGTGAATCGGTCGAGCGAGGTGCTGCGCGAATGGCTGCGCGTAACCGACACGAATTCGCCTTCACCCTGGGAGTACGCGGCTGGCTTCGGGATTGTATTCCTGTTGGCCGTTGCGGGCTTTTGGATTATGTGGAGAGAGCGATCGCGATTCGGCATCATGCTCTTGATATGGACGTTGGTCCAGGCAGCATTGCTTTATGCGCCGGTCAACTTTCAACGGCGGTTCGTTGAAGGGCTTCAGTTGCCGCTGGCGATAGCTGCCGCAGTCGCTATCTTTCGAATTGCCGATACAAAGTTTCAACACAGCGCCGCGACGCAGCGCAAGGTGTTTCTCGCCGGAACGATTCTGTTTGCCTCGATCACCAACATCGGGTTCATCGCCGGACAATTGCTGATGCAACGCAGCGACATTGCCGTTGACTCAAGACGCTATATCCCAACCGATCTTGTCGCGGCGTTCGATTGGTTGGGCAAGACGAGCGAGCCGAACGCCGTAGTTTTCTCGTCGTACTTGACCGGGAATCTCGCTCCGTCGATGACCGGGTTGTGCGTTTACCTCGGTCACTACGGTCAGACGATCAACAGCGATGAAAAAGGCGCTCAAGTCGCCGCTTTCTTTACCGGAGCAATGAGCGATGAAGATGCGCGCCAATTATTTCATCAGCAACGCGTGAGCTACGTAGTCTACGGCGAATTCGAGCGAGCCATCTCGCGTAGCTTCGTTCCTCCTGCATGGCTCAGCCTCGCTTTCCGAGCAGGCGATGTCGAGGTTTTTGAAGTAGCGAACGGTACTTAAGTGAAGGCTAACGGTCACTCGATGGCGTGCGTGAAGCAATCGTCATGCGAACATCAAGTTCGAAAACCACGTTGAATTGGAAAGTCAAAAAACTTGTCTTTAGTTTTCTGGCCGTTGCGGTTCTGTCGAGCGGATTTTATTTTGCTCGAAAAAGCGGGACAAATCCTCAAGTTTATTCGAACGACTTCAACGTCTACTATCACGCGGCGCGCGAGATCTTCGAAGGCCACAGCCCTTATCGGGATTCACTCGGCGAATGGACTCCGTATCTCTATCCTCCGTTGATGGCGGAGGCGCTGATTCCGCTCGCTCTCGTTCCACTGCCCGTTGCAGCTTACGTTTGGTTCGTTATCAGTGCTGCTGCGGTCATTGCATCGATTTGGATGTTGGCGGCGCTGAAGGATGATGACCAGCGCGCGGCGAAGTTAGTGACGACAACGCAATTCGGATTCGCGACACTGGCCGTGATCGTCGTGTTCCGATTTGTGTTGGATACATTCAGCCTCGGGCAAATCAACACAGTTGTCGCGGCTTTATCAATCGCACATGTTTTTTTCTTCTGCCGCCAGAAAAAGACCGCGGCGGCGGTCGCGCTCATACTCGCCGTGTCGATCAAGCTGACTCCTGCAGTGTTGCTGATCTATCACATCGCGAAGCTTAGACTGAAATTTGCTGCGGCGTGCATTGCGCTTCTCGCGGCGGTCACGTTTGTCAGCTTCTTGCCTTTTGGTTTGTCGGCTTCTGAATTTCAGATATTCGTCAACCGGACAATTTGGAACGAGCAAGGTTTTAATCTAGCGGACAGCGGCAATCAATCATTGCGCGGTGCGATTGAAAGATCGATCAAAAACGACCATTCTTCGGCGAGTAGAGATTCGAACACTTCACACAGCCCATCGGATCCAACAGCATTTATTCTCTCGATCGTGTTTATCGCTTTGTCAATCCTGGCAGCCGCGCGGGCAGGCAGTGAGCTCGCGGGCATCGCGCCTTTTTTCTGTTGCGCCGTCTTGTTATCTCCGCTCAGTTGGAAATCGCATTTTGTAATCTTGATGTTGCCGATTGCAGTTCTGCTTTTCCAGGCCGGAAACTCTCCGAAGTGGCGCTTCGCAATCACCGCTGCGTTACTTTTTGTGTTTGCGATTTTCAATCTCACCAGCCCACACGTCGTTGGTCTAGCCGCAGCCGAATGGTGTGACTACCATTCATTGATCTTTGTCGGCGCGATGATTATTTTCGCTTGTTGCGCGTTTCATGCGACGGTGCGCAAGTTTGGCAAGCAACCAGCCGTTTGTTAATCTGATCGTTCAAACGAGCCGAAAGCATGAGCACAAAAGAACGCGCTGAAAGAAAGGCCGAAACCAGTTCGGGCATCGAGATGAAAACGGTATTCACCCCGCTGGACGCCGCGGTGGATTACGAGCGCGATCTGAGTGATCCGGGTGACTTCCCTTATACTCGCGGCCCTTACGCATCGATGTATCGAGGCAAGCTGTGGACGATGCGTCAGTACGCCGGGTACGCCTCCGCTGCTGAATCTAACGCGCGTTATCGATATTTGCTTGAGCAGGGCCAGACCGGTTTGTCAGTCGCATTCGATTTGCCGACGCAAATGGGCTACGACTCAGACAATCCGATGGCTCAGGGCGAAGTCGGAAGAGTCGGCGTGGCGATCGACACGCTCGACGATATGGAATTGCTGTTCGATCAAATTCCGCTGGACAAAGTTTCGACCTCGATGACGATCAACTCGACCGCCGCGATTCTGCTTGCGATGTACATCGCAGTAGCCGCGAAGCAAGGCATCGGTGCCGACAAGATTTCAGGCACGGTTCAAAACGACATTCTCAAAGAATACATCGCGCGCGGAACATACATCTATCCTCCAAGGCAAAGCCTGCGAATCGTCACTGACATCTTCGCTTATTGCGCGCGCGAGGCGCCGCGATGGAACACAATTTCGATCTCGGGCTATCACATTCGCGAGGCCGGCTCGACCGCCGCGCAGGAAGTTGCGTTCACGCTTGCGGACGCAATCGCGTACGTCGAAGCGGCAATCGAACGCGGACTCGCGGTCGATGATTTTGCCCCACGCATAGCCTTCTTTTTCAACTCTCACAATCAGTTTCTGGAAGAGGTGGCAAAGTTTCGAGCAGCTCGCAGGCTGTGGGCGCGAATTATGCGAGACCGATTCAAGGCCCGCGATTCTCGATCGCAGATGTTGCGCTTCCATGCCCAGACGGCTGGTTCTTCGTTGACCGCGCAACAACCCGAAGTGAACATCGTTCGAACAACCGTTCAAGCGCTCGCAGCGGTGTTAGGCGGGGCGCAGTCGCTTCATACTAATTCGATGGACGAGGCGTTGGGCTTGCCCACCGAACAAGCCGCACGATTGGCGTTGAGAACTCAACAGGTAATCGGGTACGAGTCAGGAGTTGCTGACACCGCCGATTCACTCGGCGGCGCGTACGCCATCGAGCACTTGACGAATGAAATTGAGAGACTTGCCGCGGATTACATTGAGAAAATCGACGATCTCGGCGGAATGTTGAAAGCAATTGAAAAGGGCTACGTTCAGCGCGAAGTAGAACACGCGGCTTATGAGTACCAACGCAAAGTCGAATCGGGGGAGCAGACGATCGTCGGAGTCAATCGCTTTACGATGGAGGACTCGCCATCGGTTCCTTTGCTCCGAATCGATCCTGAGCTCGAGCGTCAGCAGGTCGAAAGGCTCGATCGCGTGCGCGCTCGCCGCGACGCGCGAGAAGTGCGCCAGACCCTGGAGCAAATAGAGCAAGCGGCTCGCAGTGACGACAACCTGATGCCTCACATCATTCGAGGAGTCGAAGCATACGCGACGCTCGGAGAAATATCCGATCGCTTGCGAACTGTCTTTGGCGAATATGGCGGGGCAGTAATGAGTGAAAATTCCTGAGCAGGAGCTCGAACCGATGAGAAAAGCAATTCACTTGATCGCGATTCTGTTTTCCATGTGCTCGATCTCCTTAGCGCAGGAGAACGTAAAACATCCGATAGACAAGTCGCTGGATGCATGCCTTGATAAGGACAGCTCCACGGCGGGAATGGTTAACTGCATTGGCGAAGCATACGCAAAGTGGGACAAGGAATTGAACCGGCTTTACGCGGAGCTGATGAAGCGATTCGGGGCGGACGGCAAGGCCGCTCTTAAGGATGCGCAGGTTCAATGGTTGAAGTTTCGAGATGCCGAGTTCAAGTTGTTGAGTAGCATTTATGACAAGCTCGAGGGCACGATGTACATACCGATGCGCGCCGACAGCCGAATGCAAATAGTCAAGAACCGCGCGATCGAGCTTAAGGCGAATCTCGACCTGGTGAAAGATTTTCAGTGAATCGATTGATGACCGAAGACATCCTCGAAGTAAAAAACCTCAGCACCCATTTCTTCACACGTGCCGGCATAATCAAAGCAGCAGATGACGTGAGCTTCTCGATCAAGCTCGGCTCTACACTTGCGTTGGTTGGTGAGTCCGGAAGCGGCAAATCGGTTACAAGCCTCTCGATAATGAGGCTCGTGAGGGCGCCTGGAAAAAGTTTCACCGGCGAAATCATTTTTGACGGTCGCGATGTGATGAACCTGGACGAGCGCGAGATGAGACGCATTCGTGGACGAGAGATCGCGATGATCTTTCAGGACCCGATGACTTCGCTGAATCCGGTTTATACGGTCGGAGATCAGATTGCCGAAGCGATCTTGCTTCACGAAGGCGTGTCGCGAAAACAAGCCTGGGCAAAGACGGTAGAGATGATGAAGCGGGTCAAAATCCCTGATGCCGAGCATCGCGCGAAAGACTACCCGCATCAACTTTCGGGCGGCATGCGCCAACGCGTGATGATTGCGATGGCGCTGTCTTGCAAGCCCAAGCTTCTCATTGCGGATGAACCGACCACTGCGCTTGACGTGACGATTCAGGCCGAGATTCTTGACTTGCTCCGAAGTTTGAAAGAGGACTTCAATCTTTCAATGCTGCTGATCACTCACGACTTAGGAGTCGTTGCGGAAACAGCGGATCGCGTAGCGGTCATGTATGCCGGCCGCATCGTCGAAGAAGCACCGGTGCGCAAGATCTTCCGCGCTCCGCGACATCCTTACACCGAAGGTCTGCTCGCTTCAGTCCCGCGACTGACGGAGAAGGGAATCAAGCAACGCAGGCTTCAGACTATCGAAGGCACTGTGCCAAATCTCTTGCGCTTGCCGGCCGGCTGCAAGTTCGCCCCGCGATGCGCGTACGTCATTCAGCAATGCACTGAGGCCGATATTCCATTGCTTGATGCGGGCGACGACCGGCTCGCGCGTTGTATTCGTTTTCAAGACCTTGGAAAAGAAGAGAGCAAGACACATCCCGAACGTTCGGGTCACCGGTTGAAGCTGGCTGGATGAAGGTGAGCTGCTACCTAAATCGAAATGATGAATGAGAACGACACCCTCGTCGAAGTGCGAAGCCTCACGAAACACTTTCCGGTCGGAGGAGGAATGCTCGGCGCTGGGCGTGACGTGGTGAAGGCTGTTGACGACGTCAGCTTCACGATCAGGCGCGGAGAAACGTTCGGCTTAGTCGGCGAGTCGGGTTGCGGCAAGTCCACCACAGGACGCTCAATTCTCAGACTGATAGAACCCACTTCGGGCGAAGTTCGCTTCGACGGTCAGCAGTTGCTCTCGCTGTCATCAAAGAAGCTTCGTCGATTGCGCCGCGAAATGCAGATCATATTTCAAGACCCTTACTCGTCGCTCAATCCTCGAATGAAGGTAGGTCAGATCATTGAAGAGCCGCTCACGATTCATCGCATCGGCAATAGAACGGCGCGGCGCGATCGAGTCGGGGAGTTGCTGCGACTGGTCGGGCTCGAGCCGGAGCACGCGTCCAGATATCCGCACGAGTTTTCCGGCGGTCAGCGCCAGCGGATCGGGATCGCGAGGGCGCTCGCGTTGGATCCGAAATTCATCGTATGCGACGAGCCCGTGTCGGCGCTAGACGTTTCGGTTCAGGCACAAGTTGTGAATCTGCTTCAGGATCTTCAGGAGCAACTCGGCCTCACCTACTTATTTATTTCGCATGGGCTCTCAGTTGTTGAGCACATTTCGACGCGTGTGGGAATAATGTACCTAGGCAAGCTGGTTGAGATAGCTTCGAGCGACGAGATTTTTCACAACCCGCTGCATCCTTACACTCGCGCTCTCTTGTCGGCAATACCGGTTCCCGATCCGGAGTTGTCACAGCAGAGATTGCCGTTGAAGGGAGACATTCCCACTGCGATTAAGCCTCCGTCTGGCTGTCGATTTCGCACGCGATGTCCGATCGCCGAAGCGCGGTGCGCTGATGAAGAGCCTGAATTGGTTGAAGTGAGTCCCGGTCATTTCGTCGCGTGCATTGTGGTTGCGCCATCCGCAGAAACATAGTAGGCTCAGCGGGAATTTTGGATCGCGTTGAAGCCGCGATAAAAAATTCACCATCGAGAGACCCTCAGGAGAGAACTAAAATGAGCTCGCCAGAAAACCAGACTACCGCCAACCAGCCGTCGGACATAGCACCTGAATATGCGGCGCCGCCGCCACACGAGCAGCCCGTCGCCGAAGAGCCTGCCAAACTTGGTCCAGTCTCAAGGTTGACCGGCACGCTCTTCTCGCCCGGCGAAACGTTTGCCGACGTCAACCGCAAGCCGACGTGGTTGGCACCCTTTCTTATCGCGGTGGTAACGACGCTCGCATTGAGCATTTTCTTTGAATGGCGCGTCAAGCCTGATTGGGACAAGTTTTTTCAAACGATGGCTGAGAAGCGGCTCGGAAAGTCACTGAAGGAGTTGCCACCGGAGCAGCAGGAGCAGGTTCAAAAGCAACTGAATATTCAAAAGAGATTCGCCACGACTGACTTCACATCACCGCTCTCCATCGTTATCGCACTTGGCAGGACCATCGTCTTTTACGCATTTGCGTTTCTTGTCCCTACTGGGGTTTTTGCTCTGGCGATGTTGCTGATGCAAGCACAGACTACATTCAAGAAGATCCTTTCGGTAGTCGCGTGGAGTTGGTGCGCGACCGGACTTGTATACGTGATTGTTGTGATCGCATCGCTGATGATGCGCGACAGCGAGAGTCTGAGAGACATTAACCTCGCCGACCCCGCTGGAATCGTACCGAGTAACCTCGCAGTTGTTTTACCCTCGGGCACATCGCCCGTGTTAACCTCTATCGCCGGTTCTCTTGATATCTTCACACTTTGGTATCTGATCTTGTTGGGCATAGGTTTGGCGTCAGTAGCCGGTGCAAAAAGATTCAAGACAAGCAAAGCAATTACTGTCGTGTTCGGCGTGTGGGTCGTATGGGTTCTGGTCAAGACGGGATTCGCGGCATTGGGCTTTGGGGCACGGTGACCGTCGGACGTTGATTCAATTGCGGACTTAAATAACAGCGGTTGCAATTGCACGATTTTAGTTCGTAGAAGTGTGTAACCGATACGCACGGTTGTTGTAAGTTTAATCCGGACCGATCTGATACTGTCCTTCTCCCTTATCAGTTCACGAATCAGTCTGTAGAAACCTATATTCCAATAGCGGCACACTGATTGCTCCTTGCCGCCTTGTGAAAGAAACGATTGCAAACCTTGAAGCGGAGCGGTCGCAACACAAAGTCGATATGGTAGACCTCTTTGAAGAGATGCTGTATCAGCGGGCATCGGCCGGAATAAGACCAATGCTGTACGTGTCCTCTAACACCGACTTCGAATGCAGCATGCTTATGCTTCTTGACGACGCGGGCGAGATTCAATGGTCAGCCGGACCGCAGCCTGAGTTGAAACGGATCGGATATCACGTAGTCACAAACTAGACGCCGTTGCGACAATATGACTCAGCGGCCGGGTCAACGCTCCACATTAGACGAAACAATCTCCAGGTTCTCCGTGGGCCGATCAATTAGTACTCGAGTAGTAACTGCGCCGCTATTCGTAGCGAAGCGCTTCGATGGGATCGAGCCGCGCGGCCTTCATTGCGGGCCACATTCCAAAAATCAAGCCAACTGAACACGACACCGCGAATCCCAGCACGATAGCCCACAAAGGAATGACTGAAGGCAAAGTCGGTGCCAGTTGTCTGAGCGCGAGGCTCACAAGCCAGCCGACAAAAATACCAATCAACCCCCCGACTGCTGTTAATGTTATGGCTTCGGTTAGAAACTGCCAGATGATGTCGCTCTTCTTCGCGCCGATCGCGCGTCGCACTCCGATTTCTTTCGTTCGCTCGGTCACTGATACGAGCATTATGTTCATCACGCCAATGCCCCCGACAAGCAGGCCTGCGGCGGACAACGGAAAGACGATGAAGCTCGCAACCGCAGCGAACTGCGCGAGCACTTCAAAGATGCTGCCCGGAGTGCTGATGCCGAAGTCATTAGGTTTGTCGTTGGGAACGCCTCGCCGGCGGCGCATGAGCTCAGTTATTTCATCGTACAATCTTCCGAACTGATCAGGCTTGGATTTTACATTTATAGTGATGTCTTCAATTTCCGGATGATCCCGCTTGAGCGTCTCAAACGGCACGAGCAGTTGCCGGTCTTCGATCGGGTCGCCGCCAAAGAGTCCGCCGGGAGCTTTCTCCATCACGCCGACTACTCGATAGACTTTACCGTCAACCTCGATCTCCCGATCGATCGCATCGAGCGCTCCGAACAAAGTTTCTGCGACTGCGTAGCCGACTATCGCGACTTGCGCGCGATGATCCTGTTCGGACTGAGTAAAGAATCGCCCGCTCCTTATGTAGACGTTCCGAACTGCGTCGTAGTTCGACCAGACTCCGAAGATTATAGGCCGATTTGCTTCGATGCCTCGGAACTTGACGACAGGCTGATTGCCTCCCGGTCCGAATGAACCGACAACGACCGTTGGACTGACGCTCTCGGCGGCTGGAAGCTCCGAAATCGCTCGAGCATCGTCGATGGTCAAGTTCTTGCGGGATCGCTCCGATTGTGACGGCCGGCTGAATCGAATACCGATGTTGTCCCACTTGGTGACGAAGACAATGTCAGGGCCGAACCGTTTCGTCTGCTCGAGCACGTATTCTCTCAGTCCGGTGAGGAACGATGATATGGCAATGACAGTCATCGTTCCGCCAATCACTCCGATCATTGTCAGGGCAGACCGCACCTTGTGCGTCCGCAAAGTATCGAGCGCCATCAAAACGTTTTCGCCGATTTCTTGTAGGTGCATATGAGCGAGATGAGTGAAACGTTATGCGTGAAACGTGAGACGTGATTCGTGAAACGATATCGTGAGAGTGAGAACTTTGTGTGCTGACCGCTGCCGGACTCACACGCATCACGTTTCACGCATCACGTTTCATTCCTCACGTTTCACTCCCTATTCTACTATTCGGCTCGGAGCGCGGTGATCGGATCGAGGCGCGCTGCGCGATTTGCCGGATACAAACCGAAGAACACGCCGACCAGAGTCGAAACACCAATTGCCACGATCGGAGCCCAAAGCGGTATTGCCACTGGTACTGGCACAAATTGTTTTAAGATCGCCATACCGGTGACCGCAAGCAGCAGGCCTATCAATCCGCCGATTCCGGACATCATTGCGGACTCGACCAGGAACTGCATTAGTATGTCGCGTCGAGTCGCGCCCAGAGATTTTCGAATGCCGATCTCGCGAGTCCGCTCGGTGACGCTTGCCAGCATTATGTTCATAATCACAATTCCGCCGATGACCAGTGATATGCCGACGACTGGAAAAGCTACGGCGGCTACTACATTCACAATCGAGCCGAGCAATTGTTCGGTAGCCTCATCGGTCGCAATCGAAAAGTCATCAGGCTTTCCGTAGTTGAGCTTGTGCCGCGTGCGCATTACGAGCCGCACCTGATCCTGAACCTTCTCGGCCGGGACCTCCGCCCTCGAGCGAATGATTATTCGAAAGCTTGGTGAGCTTCGCCTGCCGAATGTCTTGAAGAAAGTCATAAGCGGAAGCTGAACGAAATTATCCTGAGATTGTCCGAGCACCGAACCCAGTTTCTTTGCAACGCCGATGACCGTGTACAGATTGCCTCCGATCTTTATCTCTTTGCCGATCGGGTCTAGTTGTGAGAACAATCCTTCCGCGACTTCGGAGCCGAGAAACGCGACGTCTTTGCGTGATTCATTGTCGAAGTCGTTTATGTAGCGGCCCTGATCTACTTCGACATTTGACAGCAGCAGCATGTTCGGTGTCACTCCCTGCACTCCTACATTTTCCAGTGAAACGTTTCCGTAAGTGATGGCTTGCGAGCCTCCATCCTGAGCGCCGATCTGATCAGCGAGCGTAACTTGTTCACGCAACGCCGCAAGGTCATCAAGCGTCAAATCCGGGTTTCTTCGATAGGCATCAAGAAACTTTTGAAAATCGCCGAAGCTCGTGACGCTCGCCTTCTGCAAACTGAACACGCCAGCTCCGAGTGTTGCGATTTTGTCTTTAATGTAAGCGTTGGCGCCTTCAATGACTGTGGCCACAGCAGTGACAACCGCGACGCCGATGATGACTCCGAGAAGAGTCAGGAACGAGCGCAGCTTGTGGGACATTATAGAAGAAATCGCAATCGCAGCGGCTTCAATAAATTTGTTCATAATCGATCGACAGCGAACGGATTATATCAACCAGCAGGATTTTTAGAAGGGCGGAGCGGTCCTCATTGTCGTCGTAGCCGAAATGCAAAAAGCCCGGGCACTATTGCCCAGGCTTATAGATAGTAGTGAAAGTTGTCGCTGACGTTATCTCCGCTCGTCGAGGTTGATGCGTCCGTCCAGAATATGAAGCACTCGATGAGCGTGCTCGGCGATGTCGTGCTCGTGAGTCACCAGGATGATCGTGTTGCCTTGATGGTTCAACTCACCAAAGAAACGCATGATCTCTTCAGAGGTTTGCGAGTCAAGGTTCCCGGTTGGTTCGTCGGCGAGAATAATCGACGGGTTGTTCACCAGCGCTCTGGCAATTGCGACTCGCTGGCGCTGACCTCCAGATAATTCATTCGGCTTGTGATTCATTCGGTCGGCAAGGTCGACACGCTGCAAAGCCACTCGCGCCATCTCGAGTCGCTCCTTTCGAGGCGTGCCGTTATAAATCAACGGCAGCTCGACATTGTGAAGAGCAGTAGCGCGAGGCAGCAAGTTAAAAGTCTGAAAGACGAAACCGATTTCTTTGTTCCTTATGTACGCGAGTTCGTCATCATCCATCTCGGAAACCAGCTTGCTGTTGAGCCAGTACTGCCCCGAGGTTGGAGTGTCGAGGCAACCGATCAAGTTCATAAGCGTGGATTTCCCTGAACCTGATGGCCCCATAATCGCGAGGTACTCCCCGCGCTGAACGTCGAAGGAGACGCCGCGCAGAGCGTGCACCTCCTCGGCTCCCATCACGTAGGTCTTCCAAAGGTCATCAGTTCGTATAATGCTGTCGAGTCCCGGACCGACATCCAGGTAGGCCAATTCCTTGTCGAGCACAGCTTCTTCGATCATCATATCCTTGCCTCGATTGTTTTCGGGTTGGTCCCCCATCCAGCCCTAGCTCTTCGTTTCAACCTTCGCTGGCGCCGCTTCCCGCTTCACCTGATCCCCATCTTTCAAAGTCCGCAGGGTTTTGTAAGGGCCGGTGATAATCTCGTCTCCCTCATTTAATCCACTTTTCACCTCGATCTCCTGTTCACCCTTTATTCCGGTTGTAATCGGAGTGAAGTGACCGCGGCCGTCCTTTCCGAACACGAACACGCCTTCGATTTCTTTCTTCTTCGCGGCGTTGCCGCCGGCTGCCTGGTCCGCTGGCGGTTGGGGCTGCTGGTCCTTCGGTGCTTCGCGGGGCACGATCGCCTGCAATGGAGCCGTCAAAACCCCGTCAACGGTCGCCGTAGTGATAACAGCAGTGGAAGACATCCCGGGTCTCAGCTTTTCGCGCACCGCCGGGATCGGGTTGAGCTTGATCTTGACGATGAAATCTTTCGCCTCCTGCGTGTTGGCCGACTGAGCGATCGTTTGGCCGGAGCGAGTTATTGCTGATGCGCCCTTCTCAACGACCTCGCCTTCGATCTCAACGTCGCCTAACGCGTCGACTTTCACTTTGGCCTTTTGGCCGACCTGCACGTCTGCGATATCCGTCTCGTCAACTTTGACTTCAGTATTTATCTGCGACATATCCGCGACGGTCATCAGCGGCGTCGTCGAGAAACTCGCGAGCGCGTACTCGCCGACCTTGACCGGCAAGCTCGAAACAACCCCGTCGATCGGCGAATATCTTGTCGACTTTTTGAGTTGGTCTGATTGGCGAGCCAGATCGGCCTGGCCCTGCTTGACTCGTTGCTCGCTTGAATTGAGAGCGGCGCGAGCCCGATCGATGCCAAGTTCCGCGTCATGCACGAGCACCTTCAGTTGATTGATCCGAGCTTGCTGCGCGTTCACCACGGCGCGCGCCTGTTCGAAGCGCGACTTCACCGTGTCGAATTGTGATTTGTTCACGACGCCGCTCTCAATCAGTTGTTGATAGCGGTTGTATTCGGCCTCGGCGTTCGCAAGTTCGGACTTGTTGCGTTCGAGGTCGGCTTCAGCGGAAGCGACGTTAGCCTTCGTTTGATTAACGTTATTCTCCGCTTGCCTCAAAGCGACTTCCTGATTCGCGGCATCAGCCTGCGAAACACGCACTGAAGCTTCGCCCGCGGTCACTGCGAAGCTCGATTGGGTCGGATCGACGCGCACCAGAGGCTGACCCTTCTTGACCGGATCGCCTTCGCTCACAAAGATCTGTTCGACGCGGCCAGGCACTTCCGCGGTGAGGTTGTACAAATTCACGGGACGAATGTCGCCCGATGCGGTCACTTTCGATTCAAGCTTCGCCTTGCGCTCAACCTTTCCAACTTGAACCGGCTCGCCTTCCTTTTTCTGGACGGCCTTCGACAGGATGACGATGGCGATGAGCCCGACTACGACCGCTGCGATGATTACAGTCTTTTTCCTACGACTTGCTTTAAGCTGCATTGAAAGGATTGCCTCCGAATGTTAGTGCGAATGTCAACCGAATTCTCTGTACGCCCTTGCGCTGGAAGAGGTTCAAAAAAAGTCGGTTATGTTCGCTTCCTCCGCTCACCCTATGATAAGAAAATTTCGCGCTATCTCTCACATTAGCCAAAACGTGTCCGCAAGCCTGACTATTAACAAGGGAGCCTTAAGATGAATGATAACGAGCGCGACAAAACTCTGTCAAAGAAATACGACCCGGCACGATGTTAAGGATGCGGAATATTTTTAACCCGCTTGGGTTGAGGTCGCGGAAGGATGACTCGCACACACGATGCAGATTCAAACTCTCAGCTTGCTTGTGCTATCCTAAAGGACTTTCGTATGGAAGATAGCTCCAATCGCATAGAAGAATCTTGTCCGAATTGCGGCTCACCAAGCAACGAGAGCGACGCGGCATTTTGTCAAACGTGCGGCGCGAGGCTCGATTCTGCGTTGCTTGAACCACCCGCTGCGCCCGAACCGATTGAGCCTGGCGGCGTCATTGCCGGTCGCTTTATGGTGCATTCGCTATTGTGGTCTTCGCCGACCTATAACGCTTATGACGCAAGCCTTCAGGGCTCGGCTTCAACGCGCCACACGATCATCCAGCAGCAAATTGGCTACGGTGGACTGGCTGGCTCACCCACGGTAGCGGGTGAGGAACACGGACGAGTGTCAGGTTCGCTCGAAGACGCGGCGCCCGCGTTCGAAAGATTCGGTCTGTTCAAACCGGTCGAGCATTTGGTCGAAGGCGATAACGCTTACATCATCCTCGAGCGTATTCGAGGCCGAGCCGTTGGACACTTCGATCAAACCGATGAGAAGGAAACGCGTGCCATCGGGTTGCAGCTTTGCGAGCACGCTGAGAAGTTTCACGAGAGCGGGTGGGTCTACAACGGATTCGAGCCCTACGGCATCGTGATGGATCACGACAGGCGAGTTCGCTTGATCGGGTTTGATCGCGCGCGACAAGCGGGCTCGCCGGTTGAAGCCGCTCCCATTTATCCAAGCCGGGGATTTACCGCGCCCGAGTTGTTCACGCAGGGCGCCGTCTACGACGCCAGGTCCGATGTTTATTCGATCGGCGCGATGCTTCAGTTTCTTCTCACCGGTGAGAGTGCGAACACCGGCGAAGTCGCGGGTCTCTATCCCGTAGCAACTGTTTTTCCAGACTTTGAGCGGCTTCTGGCTCGAGCACTTGCCGATGATCCGGCGGACCGCTATCAGAGCGTGACCGCGCTTCGTCAAGCGCTCACAGACTTGAATCTACCGGTAGTCCTGCAATCCGGTCACTTCACCGACGTTGGCTTGTTGCGCGAGTTGAATGAGGACAGCGTACTTTCGTTGACCCTCACGCAGTACTACGAATCTGTGCAGACGCAGATAGGAATCTACATCGTCTCCGATGGGATGGGCGGCGAAGCCGCTGGAGAAGTCGCGTCTCGCGTCACCGTCCGTGCGGTTGCGGAATGGGTCACTGACAAACTAATCTCGGCCTCGCTCAAATCGACTCACGAGGAAAAGATTGCCGCGCCGACGCACACTGGCGGCTTGCGGCTGGCGATCGCGAATGGTCACGAGATGGCGACTACCGAGATGCTCAGACAGGCAGTGATCGCCGCCAACCGCGAGGTGATGTCATACGCTGCGGCGAATCCAAAGGAGCGAGGCCTGGGCGCGACCGTGACTGTCGCTATGGTCGTTGGAGACGTGTTGACGATTGCTCACGTGGGAGACAGCCGGTGCTACCTGCTTTCAGGTGATCGACTCGAACAGCTCACCGAAGATCACTCGCTCGTTCAGAAGATGGTGAACACTGGAAACCTGTCGCGGTCCGAAGCGCGAAGCCATCCTTATCGCAACGTTATTTATCGCTCGATTGGAGCCGATGAGCAGATCGATATCGATGTTGTAAGGCGACCGCTTCATTACGGCGAGACGCTTATGCTGTGCAGCGACGGATTGAACGGCATGCTCGGCGACGACCAGATTCGCGATATCTTACTGGTGAACCCGGACCCGAACACGGCTGCAAAAGAACTGGTGGTAGCAGCAAATGCAGCGGGCGGCGCGGACAACACCTCGGTCATTGTTGTAAAAATCAATTGAGCATTTACGCTCGAAATTCGGCGGCGCTTCATTCGGATCGCTTCCTCGAAATCAAAAACACTAGCCGTGAATAACGTTCGAATTGATCTCGATTGTCGCTGAGCGTGCTCGCTTGAGCGACCGAGCGAAAAGCCAGGCCGGTGCGCTTGAAACCACGCGTTTCGGTGCGAGTTCGCTGGGGCCAGGCTCGCCCGAGCAAATGTTGAATTGATTTGTATTCATCATCAAAAACCGCTTGAGGCAGAGCGGCGCGAAGCCTCGAGACCGCGGCCTCAAAGTTTTCCCGCGATCTGAAGGACAGCGGAGTCACTAAACCGGAATAGTCGAACGCGTCTGATTTGATTCGGAAGCTCTCGTCCAGACTTGTTCCATACACATCAAGCACCGCTTCGTCAGATCGGAATTCAGAAGTATCGAGGACTTCTCCGGCTCGTCGTGCGCTAATGCCCTCGGTGTAATCCATTCGCGTGTCCTTCAATGCGCCGAGCACCAGAACGCTGATATCATTTTTCGCTAAAGAAATCCCACCCGCTGAATGAGAGAGCTCTATCTTGTCCTCAGTTAGCGACAAACGTCGCGCTCGAAGAAGTCCCTGCTCGGGTTTCAACACTTCGTCTGCGATCACAGCGGCTTTGAATCCGCATCTTAGGACAAGCTCGGCGATCATCTCTGCTTCAGAGCGCGTCTGACTGCGCGCCAGCGGGATTGGCTTGCCGGCTGAAATGAAGCCTGCGGCTTCATCCAAATCGAGTTGCAGGGCTGCAGCCAACGAAGCAGCCTCGCTCTCGCTCGCGGAGTCGTGAAACGGTTCGAGCACCGTGTTGAAAGCATATTCAGTCGTTTCAATGTTCCGTTGAGAGGGCGCAGATTCTATCTTCGCTGAAGGCAGCGCCTGACCGCAGTATATGCACTCGCCTCGCGCGGCAGGTGTGCGCCTGCCGCAATGAGAGCAATTTGTGACATCCTGGTTCAAGGTCGATCGCTTCCCGGGGCGAGGTACTCGAGGGGTTGTCGTCGCGGATTATAGCACAGCCGCTGACCGCCCTACGCCGCTCGTGTTACATTCAACAGAATGAAGAAGAATGATCTGCTTACTCGCAAGAACCTGATCATCGGCGCTTCAATAGTAATCGCGGCATTGCTAGTCAGCGGTTTTTTTCTTTTGCGCAGACCGGCGCGCGTGTCGATGGATCGCTACGCGCCCTCCGACTCACTCGCGTTCGTTGAAATCGACAGCCTGACAGATTTGGTCGATGGCTTGACTCACACGAAAGCGTGGCGCGAGCTTGGCCCCGTGCTTGGTCTGTCGAGTCAGCTTAGTCAGGTCGGTTTCGTGACGGACTTGATCGGTCGAAGCGGTTTAGGTCCTGATGAAGCAGTGGTTGCGGGCCGAGCGCAGTTTGCAATTGCCGTCACAGGAATCGATTCAAATGCTGGTGAAACAAGCGAAGGCGCATATCTTCATATCAAACCTCGCTTCGCGTTGATAGTTGAGACTCACTCGAGTACCGAAACTGCAGCAAGACTCGTGCGAGACCGCACGCTGATCGTCGCGCGACGAATATTTGGTGATTCGGTTACGGAAGAATCGGGAGATTATCGCGGCTCCGCGATGGTCACCTTCCAGAGCTCCGAGCCCGGCCGTCAATTGCTCGCAGCATCCTGGGGAAGCGTGATTCTGATCGCAAATCATGTGGACGCGATCAAATCCTGTCTCGACGCAGTTGCTGGACGTGCACCTTCGCTTGCGTCGGACTCGACTCTAAAAAACGCCCGCGGCGAAGTTGGGAGCGACCCGTCGATCTTCGGCTATCTGACGGCAAGCGGAATTCGCAAACTAGTCGAGTTGTCGCCTCTCTTGTTCGCCCGCACTTCGTCGGAGGCTGAAACATCAAACTCGATCTCTGATCTTATCGAGCATTTGTCGAATCAGGCGATCGACGGCACTTGCTATTCAGCGTCGTTCGAGGCTGGCGGCGTTACCGAAAAATATTTTACATCGCTTCGGCCGGTGGTTGGTGAAGCGATTAGCGAACCGCTGAAACCGGTTCCAGGAGCCAGTTTCGAGTCGCTCGGCTTTGTTCCACGAGACGTGGAATCGCTCACGTTGCTTAACGTCGAACGAGCAGGCGAGCTGCCCGAACGAGTTTTCAAGCGTCTGTCTCCAGCGCTCGACATCGTAGCGGGTGTCGCGCTCCGAGAATTTGTGATCAACCTGCGGAAAGAGTATGGACTAAGCTCTTCGGATTCAATCGGCGATGCTCTCGGCAGCGAAATCGCGATTGTAAGCTTCGGAGATGAGAGCCCCAGAGGAATGCTTTTTGCCGTAAACGACGCTGAAAAGATCAAGCCGTTCGTCGCGCGCTACGTGAACCGCAGGGGCGGCGCCGCCGCAACTGAGCAGCACGATGGGATTGAAATCATGACGTCATCAGGCGATGAAGGCCGCGCCGCGGCGTTGATCGATAGTGTTTTGGTTCTCGCAACTCGAGATCAGATAGTCCGCGTGCTTGAAGCGCGCGCACAACAAAACGGCGCGGATACCGATGAGCGGCTTCGTGAGATCATCGCTAAGCGTTCCCCGAATGCATCGATCATTTCTTATCGTCCGCGTGCGGAAGCTGCAGGCCGTTTCCTGCTGGGCATATCAAAGTTGATGCGCCTTACAGATGGTTCACCGGAATTGTTGGAGCGAGACTCGGCTCGCAGCGCGATAGACAAGCTGCCGGCTGCAAACAGCTACACAGAATTTCGCGACACGGGAGTTTTTGTTGAATCTCACTCTGCGGTTGGAAATTTTGGAATCTTAGGCTCGTGGATGACCGACTGAGGATACTTCTCGATCCTTACGTTTTTGCTCTTGCTCCGTTTTCACCCTTTCACACTTTCGCCTCTTCCGGAACTCAACATTGCGGCCGCCGCTTTCTTTCTGCGACGACGACGTAGTCTTATGCGCCGCCGCTCGCGAACTTCTATGCGGTCGCGAACCTTACCGTAGAACTTCACGAAGTAGTCATACATCGACCATAGCGCGAAGACCACGACGATCCAGAGAGTCGCTCGCCCGGCCCCGTAACAAAGCACTCGCAGGTCATCGATCGACATCGAGCCTTTGCTTGCGACTGCTACAACGGCGCGTCCGGTTTCCTGAAACGAAGCGAAGGGCACTTCGGAGTTCACCCCGTTAGGCGGTTGCAGACCGGAAGGTCCGCCGGGCACGCTTCCGAGGATCAGCAAAGTCACGGCGATCACCTGCGTCAACATCTTGAATTTTGCTTTCTTCGAGGCGCTGATCGTGAAGCCTTCAGCGGCGGCGATCGACCGCAGTCCCGTAACCGCGAACTCGCGGCCGATTATGATCACGATAGCCCACGCCGGAGCGAGTCGATTCTCGACCAACGATACGAGCGCGGCCGAGATCAGCAGTTTGTCGGCGATAGGGTCAAGCAAAATCCCGAGTGTCGAAACCTGACCGCGCTTCCTTGCGATGTAACCGTCGAGCCAATCGGTAAACGACGCTCCAACGAAAAGGCCGAGCCCGAAAAGCTGCTGGGGTATTCCGAGCCAGTCGCTTGGAAACTTGGTCAGCAACACAACGACCAGCAGCGGAACGACAAAGATTCTAGACAGCGTAAGAGCGTTCGGAAGGTTCAAAATGCGATTTCCTGAATAGGTTTCCCGGGCACGAAATCTAAAAGCTCAGCCGAGGGCGGTGAATCGAAGCCACACATCCTTGTTTTGCCTGCTTGACTATATTTTTGCGCTGCTCCATTGTCAAGAACCGCGAAAGAAAGAGTGATGAGTGAAAGGTGATGCGTGAAACGTGACCAGAAGACGTGAACGTGATGAGTGATGCGTGAGCGGGAAGGTCTAACCTCCGATCGCGTATCACGTATCACGTTTCACGCATCACGTTTCACTCCACACTCATCACTCATCACTTTCGCGAATCGTTTTTTGTTTAAGAGCATCTAAGGTCACCGGAAGAATCAATGCCGGTCTTCATTCACAATCTGCGAGCAAAGCGCGCAAGTTGGATCATCGCCGCAGCTGCGCTGCTAATACTGATCGGCGCAGCCATCATCTATATTGTGCAACTCGATCGGCGCATCGCCGGCGAGCGTCAACGCCTGGCAGAAGCAACACAGGTTAATGTTGAAGAGCGCGTCTTGCGCGCGCCATCGACTGACGGGTTGACTCTCTACCTAAACGCCTCCGATGTCCGAGCCGTCGCCGCTTTTGGCGGTTTGCGTTACCTCGCGACTTCTGGCGGCTTGATCGCACTCGACAACAGCGGCGAGGTCAAGCGGCGATACACCACATTCGACGGCTTGCCTGAAAACGACCTGACTGCGCTTGACGTGTTTCGGGAAAGACTCTTTGTCGGAACCGCCAGCGCCGGTTTAATCGCGTTTGACGGAAACAACTTCGTCGCATACCGGTTTGTAAAACCGAAGGCAGCTCACGTCACCGTCTTGACCTCGACCGCCAGCGAGCTCCTGATCGGGACGCTCGACGGCGGCTTGTTCGAATACGACGGTCAGCGATTCAGTCGTCGCTTCAATTCGGCTCCGGGAGCCGATTTCATCCGGGTGACCTCTTTGCTTCCTGTCGAGTCGCGCCTTTATGTTGGCACGCAGGACGACGGACTTTACATTTGGCGCGAGGGTCACACCGAGCACATAACGTCCATCGATGGTCTTCCGTCGCCACATATCACCGGTCTGACAACGACGCCGAATCTCGATTCAGCGACTACTGTCGTAGCAACTGACTTTGGAGTTGTTACGTTGACCGATGCGAATCAGATCAAGCCGCTCTCCAATCGCCCAAACATAACATCGCTCACGGTCAGCAACGGACACTTGTGGGCGGGACTCTTCGGCGGAGGAATCGTCGATCTCATGGTGGGGCAACCGAGTCAATCAAGCGACTCGGGAACTAAAGATCTATCAGAAGTCGCCGGTCTGCCCGCTGCTATTCCGGCTACGGTGACTGTGCAAGACGGCGAGCTGTGGGCGTTGACAACAGAAGGCGCGTTCATTCGCGGTGAGCGAGCGAGCCATCCCGGATTCGAATTGGTAGCCGGATCATTAATCCATGACCACGTGCTGACTGCGGGTCACATAACCTCGCTCGCCGGCGATGGCTCGGGCAAGTTGTGGGTCGGTTACTTTGATCGGGGAATCGATCTGCTGTCGCCTGCCACAACCGAGCGGCTTTCTCACATTGAAACTGATCGCGTTCGTGAAATCAATTACCTCGCGTTCGATCGAAGCGAAAACAAGATGATGACTGCTACTTCGAGGGGACTTGTGGTTTTTGGCGATGGCTTGAAGCAAACGGTCGTCACGCGCGAACAGGGCGGGTTGATAAACGATTCGGTCGCTCACGTAACGTTCGCAGATGTTGATTCAAGATTGCTTAGGACTTCGACCGCCGGCTCTTCAGAAAAGCCGACCGGAAGGTCGGTCGTGTTGGCCACTGCCGGAGGCCTTACAGAAATCTCCGGCGGTCGAGCGCGCTCGATCACCGCGTTTCACGGTTTGGCGAGCAATCATCTTTATACGTCGGCGTCAGTAGGCTCTCGATTGTTTGTCGGGAGCCTGGCAGGTCTTGTCGAGCTTGAAGCACTACGAGTCGTTCGCACCTACAAGACTTCGAACTCACGGCTCTCACACGATTGGGTGACGGCGCTTGCTGAAGCGGACGGCACGCTGTATGTGGGCACAAACGGCGGAGGAGTTGACGCGCTCTTGCCGACCGGAGAGTGGCTGAACTTCGCCGACGAGTTGGGAAAATTCGAAGTGAATCAGAACGCGATGCACTTTGATGGCGAGAGACTATACGTCGGCACTAGCGACCGCGGACTTTTAGTCTATAATACACGCGACCGCCGTTGGAATCGCATCAGTGCGGGGTTGGCTTCTCAGAATGTCACAGCAATAACGAGCGATCATCAATTCGTTTATGTAGGAACGATGAATGGATTGGTGCGGATTGAGAAAAGGGTAATCTGATTTGAGCAGCAACATTCGGTGACCTATGAGCCAAACGGGGTTCAGCATCAAGCCCGCGATGACTCGGGCGGCGTCGCTCGCGGTGCTGCTCGTTTTGTCTCATATCGTTGCGCGCGCACAATCGGGCGTGCTCATTCCGTCCAGCACCGAGAAGCCCGATCCCTCCGTTCTCTCGCTCGACGAGATGACTGTGAACGTCCTGATCGACAATCAATACTCGCGCGTTCGAGTGGTTCAGATCTTCGGCAATCACACCGATCGCATTCAAGAAGGCCGCTACGTTTTTCTGATACCGACAACTGCTTCAATATCTGATTTCGCCGTTTGGGATGGAGACGTGCGAATTCCCGGAGTGATTCTCGAAAAACGTCGCGCGGAGGAGATCTACAAAGACCTCGCGTTGCAATCGATTGATCCCGGACTCATGAAGCAGGAACGCGATGACACCGCGAGCACTGCATTCACCGTTCAGGTGGCGCCTATTCCGGCTTACGGCACGAAGCGATTGGAGCTCGAATACACCGAAGCGCTCTCGGTCGACAATCTGGAATCCTATTTCTCGTTTCCCTTCAAACCCGGCGAATACGGCACGCAATCGGTCGGGCATTTGGAACTGCGATTACAAATCAACAGTCGAGTGCCGATGACCGATCTCGACATCAAAAGCAAGTCATTCGCGCTTGGTTTCATCGACAACACGCAGCAACACAAATCGGCAAGCTTTGAAGCGAACAACATTCAACTGACCGAAGATTTTTCGTTTAGCTACGGTCTGAATGTCAAAGGCACGTCGTTGGACTTTCTCGCCTATCGCGCGCCGGAACGAATAACCGCCGATGAGCTTCGCGATCCGCGATTGGCCGAGCGCGAGCCGGACGGCTACTTCGAAGCTGCGGCTGTTTTCAATGAAGCAGGCCGGGCCCCGGGAGAGACCGCGCCTCCGCCGCCTCGATCGATTTTGGTGATGCTCGACACTTCACTGTCGATGCAATTCGAAAAACTCGATCGCGCTTACGAAGCTACGGAAGGACTGCTTCGTTCGCTCACTCTTCAAGACACCTTCAACCTGATGTTGTTCAACGACGACGTTGCAGTATTCAACAACAGTCCTGTCGATGCGCGCTCGGATCAGATCGAGCGCGCGCTTGAATTCATCAAATCGAGCTACTTGTCGGGCGGAACTGATTTGGGAGCGGCACTCGATCGCGCGGCGCAGTTGTCGAAGTCGATGCCTTCAAAGAAAGAGCGCTCGATCGTGATGATCACCGACGGCAACTCGACGCTCGCGACTACGCGCACGAAGGCGATCGTCGATCGATTTCAAAAATCGAATGACTCGGGCGCGCGAGCCCGGCTCTACGTTTTTGGGATTGGCGCCGACACTAACATTCGACTGCTTGGCGAGCTGGCGCGCGCATCGCGAGGCTATTTCGATTGGACTCGTGAGACCGATGATCTCTCATTCAAGTTGAAATCCTTTGTGAGCAAGGTTGGCCGCGATCCCATAGATTCTTTGAAGCTTCATAACAGCGATGCGTCCAACTTCTATCAAGTCTATCCGGACTACGATGCGACCGCTTATGACGGAACGAGGCTGTCTTTCGTGGGCCGCTACAAGCGGCCGGGCTCCGTATCGCTGACGCTCACCGGCAACGAATCGGGCAAGCCGGTAAGACTGACGCAGCAAATCGATCTGCCCGAGCGCGACGATTCGCATCCACACATTCCGCGAATGTGGGCTCGCGCGCGCGTCGATGCGTTGCTCAGGCAAATCGCTCTCGAGGGTGAAACAAAAGAGGCGATCGACGAGATCATCGCGTTATCCAAGAAATATAAGTTCGTTACGCCTTACACATCGTTTCTTGCGGCGCCGCGCTCATTGCTTCGACCGAGAGTTATTCGCCCCGGCGACCCAGTGCTTCGAGTTCGCGCGGACGAATCTATCGTCGAAGTCACGGCCGTCTTTCCATTCGGACTGACGAAGCGGATGACCTACATCAAAGGCGATGACGTTTGGGAGACACGTTTCGTCGCGCCGAGCGAAATGGTCGATGGGGTTTATCACTGCCGGCTCGTGCTCGTGGACCGGCAAGGACATGCATATCAGGAGCAAAAGAGTTTTGTAATCGACAGCCGGCCGCCGCGGCTTCAGGCATCGCTCAATCAAACGATAGCTCATGCCGGCGAGGATCTGATGATTACAGTTCACGCGGACAGCGACACTCGAGTGATCGCGGCTCGCATCTTCGGATCGTTGCCGGCGCCTGTCGTTTGGGACGCGAAGGCGAAGGCCAGCATCGGTCATCTGACGATACCGGCCGGCTTGCCGTCGGGGACTTACACGATTCAAATCACGGCGGAAGACTTCGCGCACAATTCAAGCGCGGTGGAGTTGGTGGTTGAAGTGATTGGGAGCTGAACGAATATTCGGCTGCATCAGAACAGAGAGTTTTGATGTAATGCCTAACGCACCCTCGGCGATGAAGATTGGTTGATATGCGCAAGCGCTTTTATTCGATCATTGCGGTAGTAGCCGCGCTGGCATCGATCGGCGCAGCCACGTTTATCGCCGCGCAGAAGTCAGCCTCCCAGAGGTCGCGAGCTGCGGGGAGTAGAGCCTCTGCTCGCCGACGAGGCGCGACTCAACGCAACAAACCTACTAGCGCTGGGCCGATTCGTCCTGCTGATCCAAATCGTGCGCCGCAAAATCTGGTGGATGATGCGCTCTACACCAACGAAGAGTTCTTCGGGACGCAGACTTCAGTCGCCAGACCTTACTCGGTTGCGCTTGAAAGAGTAGATGCTCTTCTCACCAGGTATCCGAAGGACGCTAGGCTTCACGTCGACTCTGCGCAGCTTGCCGATCGGCTCGGGCAATTCGACAAAGCTGCAACCGAGATGACGAGGTATGCCGACCTTCGCAAGCATTCGCCGGATTCATTGCGAAGACTCGCGAACTTCTACCATCATCGAGCGCGGTTCGCCGACGAAGTCAGAACGCTACAGGAACTGGCAAAGTCTTTGACGGTCAAAGACCGCGCTCCGATTTATAAGCGCGCCGCGGATCTGGTTCGCACGCGTTCATTGAGAGAATTCAAGCCGGCTGACTTTTTTGCCGAGCTCGTGGCTGCCGACCCATCGAACATTCAACCGATC
>Ga0075436_100000548_pt1 | contig 24505 bp, 20 predicted proteins | sample RhiMethybrSRZTD5_FD_75303 | JGI IMG/M metagenome (GOLD analysis project Ga0075436, IMG submission 75303) | Populus rhizosphere microbial communities from Tennessee, USA - Rhizosphere MetaG P. TD hybrid SRZTD5 | ecosystem: Host-associated > Plants > Roots > Rhizosphere > Soil | place: USA...
GACAATTTCCTCGCGCGCGTCGTGCCGCTCATCATGGCGTCGGAGGCCTATCAGGATCACGGCATCATCGTGTTGTGGTGGGACGAGAGCGAGGGCGGCGACACGGCCGCATTTACGCTGCCGTTCATCGTCGTCTCCAGGGACGCGCACGAAAACGTCGGCGGCCGCCCGTTCGCCAGCAGCGTCCAATACTCGCACTCCTCGTTCCTGCGGACGATGCAGGAAATCTTCAAGGTCGATCCCGACGAAGGGTTCCCGTGGCTTGGGGCCGCGTCGACGGCGAACGACTTGTCCGCGCTCTTCAAGCCGGGGCTGATCGAGTGACGGTGTAACGATGTCCTGTCGGAGCCGCTGCATGAACATGCTCCGACGGTATGCACCGATGGGGCTCAGTATCCGGCCGCCTGACCGTCTTCTCTGAAATTCGATCCCGCGCGATAGAAGCCGGCGACGGGCCGCGTGCACGCGGCGTCGGCGGGCGCGCAGCCCGGCGCCGATCGCGCGTCCGGCGTGAACATGATCGCTTCGAATCCGCCGACCGGCGATCCGTTCGACGATGCGACCTGGTGGCCCATCGCCGAGAGCTGCGCGCCGACCAGCCCGAAGAGCGCGGATTCCAATTGCAGTCTGTTGTTCACCTGATTGTGGCTGAACCGCGCCATGTCGCCGGCCGCCTGCACGTTGGCGTGGAGATCCAGCACGTTCACCAGCACCTGCATGTTGCCCTGGCCTTGCTGATCACCCCCGTGCTGCCCCGTGACCAGGAGCGGCCGATCGCCCTGCATCACGAGCACTGCCGACAGCGTGTTGTACGGACGCTTGTTCGGCGCGATGACGTTCGGGCTGTTGGGATCGAGCGTGAAAAGGCCGCCGCGGTTGTGCAGGATGAATCCGTAGCCGGGCACCGTGATGCCGGAGCCCCAGCCGGCGAAGTTGCTGTTGATCCACGACACCATGTTGCCCCAGCGATCGGCGGCGGCGAGATAGATCGTGTCGCCGGCGTCGAACCCGTCGGTGGTGCGCGAACCGGTGCCGGACGCGCGCTTCGGATCGACTTTTCCGCAGAGCGACGCGGCGTGCGCCTTCGACGTGAGCGTCTCGAGCGGCACGGGCACGACGTTCGGGTCGGCGTTGCGGCCGTAGACGTCGGCATAGACGGCCTTCTTCGCTTCGACGAGCGCGTGCCAGTACTGGGGGCTCGCGGGGCCGAGCGTGGCGAGCGTCTGGCCTGGATACCACGTGGGCACGCACGCCTCGAGGACGTTCATCGCCTCGACGATCCCCCACGCCTGCGACGGCGCGCGCGTGCCGAAGATGGCGTACTGGTCGTGATACGTCGTCGACGCCGGCGTCACCCACTCGCCCTTGTAGCTGGCGAGATCGTCGAGCGTCATCGGCCCGCCGAGCGTCTTCGACTTCGCGACGATCGCCTTCGCGATCTCGCCGCGGTAGAACACGTCGCGTCCCTGCTGCTGCACGAGCCGGAACGTCTTCGCGAGATCCGGATTGCGGAAGATCGTGCCGGTGGCCGGACGGTTGCCGTCGACGTAGAAGGTCTTCACCGAATCGGGATCCGGCTCCTTGCAGCAGCCCGTCAGCGGGAGCGCGTTCTTCATGCGCCACCCGAAGGCGATTTCCTCCGTGATCGGAAACCCTTGATCCGCGTAGGCGATTGCCGGCTGCAGCACGTCCTTCAGCGTTTTCGTGCCGAACCGCGTCAGCACTTCCTGCCAGCCCCAGAGCGATCCAGGCACCGTCACCGTGAGAATGCCGCCCGGCGGCATGCCCGATCCCGGTCCGAAGTTCGCGGGGTTCGCCTTGTAGCCGAGCGAGCTCATGTGCGCGAGCGTCAGGCCGCCCGGCGCGATGCCGCTCGCGTTCAGCTGATACACCTTCTTCTCTTTCGCGACGTAGATCAGCGCGAACAAATCGCCGCCGATGCCCGTGTTCGCCGGGTAGACCACGTTCAACGCGGCTGCGGCGGCTACCGCGGCGTCGATCGCATTGCCTCCCTGCTGGAGGATCCGCAACCCGGCTTGCGACGCGAGCGGCTGTACCGTCGTCACCATCCCGTTGCGGGCCATGACCTCGGATCGTGTTTGCGGAAGCCAGCCTTCGGATCTGTCGCCGCGCACGGCCTGGCACGCCGGCGCCGTGGACCCGATGCACATCTGAACCTGGCCCGACGCGAGCGCGGAGGCGAGGCCGACCGCAATCACGAACGCCGCCGGAATCGTGCGCATCTTCATGCGCAGATGGTCTCACGTGACCGGCTGATCAGGAGGGTTTTCTTGCTTGACGGCTGCCGCGACGATCTGCGTCGACTACTTTCGGCGCCGCCGGTCGCCTCGACGGCGATCGGCCGCGGACTCGATCGTGCCGCGGTCAGACCTTTCACGGATGAGATTTGGCGGCATCGGCACGGCGGCCTCCGACATCATTTCGTTGAGCGGGATGACGAGGGCCGGCTCGTCCGTGCGAATGGGCTCCGCCCAGCCTTCGGCGAGCAGCAACGCGCCCACGCTGTCGCCGACGTCGTACTGATGTCCAGGTACAAACCGATGCAAATAGATACCGTCGACCACAGCCACGGTAGGCGTGCGCACCACTTTGACCCGTATCACCGCCTCGAAACCCGTTGCTGATGGCTTACGCAGGATTGATACCAGCAGAACGTTATGACGCGAGCTCGACGGAAGAAGCAGACGCGCGCCGCTGTTCAGCTGCTCCTTGTCATCTCGAAAGGTATCACGCACGTGGACGCGAGCCGCGGACCGAATAACGCCGCGTTGACACACGGCTCGCCCGCCGCCGTGCCGCGGCACGCTTCACGATGGCCCAATGGATCCCGTGTTTGCGCAGCTTACGCGCGGCTGGCGTTGCCGGCGTGCCGACAAGATCCGCCTCGAGGTCGTTCTGCTTCTCGAGGTCGGCGAGAACATTTCGCAAGAACATGATCATGCGCTTGCGTTGCGTTCGCGGCGTCGCGTTCCATTTCTCGCTGCCCGCTCGTTTGTGCGCGATTTTGAATTTGAGGCCGGTGAGCGTCGTCGTGTAGTCGTTCGCTCTACTTTTCCTTCAACTCGCCCCGGTCGTAATACCACTTATGACTTCGGCCGATCTTCATCCCCGTGTAACGCAGCCCCTCGTGCTCCTTGAACTCGTCGTACGAAACCGCGAGATCGCTCTTCGCCTCGTTGCTGGATTTTTTCGCCGAGCTCGGCTTGGCTGCCATACCCGCTCCTGTTGTGGTCTCGAGTCGTGCAAACACGAGACCGCCGTGACGCTACCAATGCGTCAGCGATCCGTCGGGCCGGCTGTAGACGTTGCTCGTTCGAGCTTCATTGAACTCCGCGATCTGCGTCAACGCCTTGAAGTCGACGGTGACGCCCAGGCCTGGGCGCTCGTTCGGAAACAGCTTGCCGTTCCTGAACGTCACGAACTCCGACAGATAGGCGGGCGGACGATCGCCGTAGTTGTATTCCATCAGGACGGGTCCCGAGAACGTCGACATCGTATGGACGAGCGCGGCCGTTGCGACCGGCCCCGTGAAGTGTGGAACGATGCCGACGGCCGAGGTCTCGCACAACGCCATCACCTTGACCATCTCGGTGATGCCGCCGACGTTCGGAAGCGTGGCCCTGATGTAGTCGATGTCCTTGTCGTAGAGGAGACGGTGGAAATTCCACCGCTGCCCCCATTCTTCGCCGTGGGCAAGCGGGCACGTGGTCATTTTGCGCAGCTTCGGGATCTCCTCGAGCGCCTGTTCGTCCCGAACAGGATCTTCGACGAGATACGGCTCGTAGTCCTCGATTAACTTGCAGCAGCGAAGCGCGTCGGCGAAGTCGAACTTTTGATGAAAGTCGATCATCCAGTCGCCCTTTCCGACGCCGTCCCGGATTTCCTTGCACGCCGCCGCTACCAGCCGCACGCGTTCGTGAGTGTTGAACACGTTGTCGGGAATCGCGCCGCCAATCGACGCGTCGACGCGAAAGACCCGATACCCTTCGTCGATGGCGGCGCGAGCACGATCGCGGAGCGCCGCTCCGGACGCCGCCGCGGCCGCATCGCCGCGGCCGCCCGCGCCCGGCTGCGAGGACCCGGCCGGCCGGAACGTGGTCGCGTAGCACTCGACATAGTTCCGGGTCAGCCCGTGAAGAACGTTGTGGACCGGCAGCTGGAGCGCTTTGCCCTTGATATCCCAGAGCGCCAGGTCGATCGCGCCTTGCGCGTGGATGCGTTCTCGCCCTGGCGGGTAAAACGTGTCCATGTACATGTGGTGCCAGATTCGCTCGATCCGGAACGGGTTCTGTCCGACGACGCTGCCCGCGAGCTGCTCGATGAGATCTTTCGAGCCGCCCTCTCCGATGCCGGTGATCCCGATGTCGGTCTCGACCGTCACGAGCAAGGAGCTCTGATTGAAGCTTCGATTCATGCTGGGGTGCGTCCAGCACTTCACGCGAGTGATCGTGGCCTGAGGAAGCGCCGCGTCGACGCGCGCGGGCCGGATGAGTCCGACACCCACACCACCCACGCCAACGGCGAGCGACTTGAAGAGCGATCTGCGGTTCATCATGGGTCATCCCTCGCGTGCAGGGCGCGGCTGGAGCGCGAGCCGCGGCCTGTCCACAGCAACGGTTCAGCGTTATACACCACCAGCCTCACTGCATGGAGCCGCGCTAGACCGCCGGTCTGATAGGATGGCGCGGCTCAACACGCCCAAACATCGGAGGCCTCGCCATGCGACGCAGTCGTGTCCCTGGGATCGGCGTCCTCGTCACCGCGATCCTCGTCGGGTCGCTCCACGCCGGCCAGAACCCGGCGGCGCCGGCAACCTCTCCACGGCCTGCGCTCTTCACCGATGCGCAGGCGAAGAGCGGCGAGCAGACGTATACGCGCGCCTGCGCGAGCTGCCACGGCCGAACGCTGACCGGCGGCGCCGCGCCGCCGCTCGCGGGCCCCGCCTTCGCGCGCAGCTGGCGCGATCCGCGCATCACGCTCGACGATCTCTTCTTCGTCATGCGGACGACGATGCCGCCGCGGCAGTCGAACGCGTTGACCGCCGACGAGCGCGTCGACGTCTTCGCGTACATCCTGAGCATGAACGGCTATCCGCCCGGCGCGACACGCTTGACGATGGCCGCCCCCCAACTGCGCGAGCTGCACGTCGACGTGACCGCCACGGCGCCAGTCTCGGCATCGGTCGAACCGCCGGCCTTCATCCCCGGCGCAGCATCGGCCGCGCCCGCCCCGAGCGGACCGGATCAGACGGCGCTGAACGGCGCCGCGCGATCGTCGGACTGGCTCGTGCACAACCACGACTACGCCGGATCGCGATACTCGCCGCTCGATCAGATCACGACGGCCAACGTCTCGCGCCTCGTCCCCGCGTGCATCTTCCAGGTCGGCGAGACCGACAACTTCCAGACGAATCCGATCGTGCACGACGGCACGATGTTCCTCACGACGCGCACGTCGACGATGGCGATGGACGCGGCGACATGTCGCGAGCGGTGGCGCCACACGTGGCAGGCGAAGGGCGGCGAAGGATGGCAGCGCAACCGCGGCGTCGCGATCAAGGACGGGCGTGTCATCCGCACGACGCCGGACGGCTACCTGCTCGCGCTCAGCGCGGACAAAGGTCAACTCCTCTGGGCGCGTCACGTGTCGAAGCTCGAGGACGGCGAAACGTTCACGATGTCGCCGACGATTTTCGAAGACCTCGTGCTGGTGGGACCCGCCGGCAGCGAGAACAACGTGCAGGGTTGGGTCGGAGCCTTTCGCGCGACCGACGGCTCGCCGGTCTGGCGCTTCAACACGGTGCCGAAGCCGGGCGAACCGGGCTACGACACGTGGAAGAATCCGGCGAAGATCCCCGTTGGCGGCGGCGCCGTCTGGGCCGCGTTCTCGCTCGATGTCGACCGCGGCGAGCTGCACGTCGGCGTCACCAATCCCGCCCCTGATCTGCCCGTGCATCTGCGGCAGGGCGACAACCTGTACACGAACTCGGTCGTCGCGCTCGACGTCAGGACCGGCACGCTGCGATGGCATCGCCAGCTCGTGCCGAACGATTCGCACGATTGGGACGTCACGCACGCGACCCCGATCTACACGGCGACAGTCGGCGGCGCGCAAAAACGTCTGCTCGCGACCGCCGGCAAGGACGGCATGCTCCGCGCCATCGATCGCGACACGCGCAGCGTCCTGTTCGAAACCGCGGTGACCACGCGCGAGCACGCGGACGTGGCCGTCGGCCTCTCGCCGATTCGCGCGTGCCCCGGTCCGCTCGGCGGCGTGGAGTGGAACGGACCGGCCTACAGTCCGCGGACGAATCTGCTGTACGTGCCGGCAGTCGACTGGTGCGCGACGTTCACGGCGTTCGAACAGGTGCGACACATTCCGGGAAAGCTCTACATGGGCGGCACGGTCGATCTCGATCCGCCGTCGCAGACAAAAGGGTGGGTCACCGCGGTCGATGCGTCAACCGGCGCCGTGCGATGGAAGTACCGCTCGCCGCGGCCGATGGTCGCCGCGGTGACCACGACGGCCGGCGACGTGCTGTTCACGGGCGAGCTGACCGGCGATTTCCTCGCGCTGGACGCGAAGAGCGGCGACGTGCTCTACCGCTTCAACACGGGCGGGCCGATGGGCGGCGGCGTCGTGACATACGCCGTCGGCGGACGACAGTACGTGGCGGCGGCCTCCGGAAGCCCGTCGAACTTCTGGATCGAAACGCCGGGCTTCGATCTCGGCGCGGGCAGCGGCAAAGGGGCCGGCGCGCCGACCGTCGTCGTCTTCACGGTCTCACGGTGAGCGCGCGGCTCCGAAAGTGTTGAAGGCGGGAAGGTAATCCCACTATTAGTATCCGCTGACACGCCCGATTCTTCAAGACTGTTTGTTGGACGCCAGGGCCGGTATTATCGCCGGCCCATGTCCAGAACCTCGAACCGCGACACTGCGCATCATGGCCGGGGCTCGGTCGAACATCGACTCGCGCGATTACTGGATACGCCATTCCTCGCGCGCGTCGTTCCGCACCTCCCGCCGGAGGCGCTGCAGCAGATCATTCGGTCTCAGGGACTCGACGCGTGCGGCGAGCTTGTCACGTCGGCGACGCCCGCGCAGCTCACTTCCCTGCTCGACCTCGACCTGTGGCGTGACGCGCAGCCGGGACGCGACGAGCAGTTCGACGTCGATCGCTTCGGCGAGTGGATCGAAGTGTTGGTGGAGAACGGAGACTCGGTGGCCGCCCGAACCGTCGCCGCCCTCGACACGAGCCTCGTAGTCGCCGGCCTTTCCTGCTACGTGCGCGTGTTCGACCCGGGCATCTTCGAACCAACCGCCGAGAGCGACGACGAGCCGATCGATTTTCACGAGGCGATGCGTGAAGGAGATTCGACGCACGATCGGAGCGGCGACACGCTCACGTGTGAAGTCGGCGGTTACGTCGTCCGTGGGCGGAGAAGCAACGCGTGGGACGCGATCGTCACGTTGCTCCTCGCGCTCGACGGCGAATACCCTGACTGCTTCCACGCGGTGATGCAGGGATGTCGGCAGCTGTCCAACTCGAGGCCGGAGGTCGACGGCCTCGACGATCTGCTGATGGCGCCGGAGCAGCACCTCCACGACGTCGCGATCGAACGGGAACGGCGGCGATCGCGGCAAGGCTACGCGACGCCGGCCGACGCACGCGCCTTCCTCCAGATGGCGCGACAACCGAGACAGGCGCGAGGAGGTGCGGCCGCGACAGCTTCGCGCAATCCGATCGCCACCGGATACTTTCGGGCGGCCGAGGAAGACGCAGAAACCCGGTCAAGAGGCACGGCGGATGCCGCGTTGCCGCAGGAACCGACCGTCGTCTCCATGCACGCCGATGAGGACGTGTCTTCATCGATCGAAGCGGTCATCGAACTGCTGGCCGAAGCTGGCCTGACCCCGGAGCGCCCGCGCGCGCTGCTCGAAACCGCGGACGCGGACCCGGAGGCAGCCGGGCTCACGCGACTGCGGCGGCTGATGAAGCACGTGGGCAACATGGACGCAGCCGCGTACTTTGCGCGCAGTCGTGAGCTCGCGTTCCTCGCGAACGCGCTGGTCGCGGGATGCTCGGTCCAGTCGCGGCCGTTCACGCCTCGGGAAGCGTCCGATGCGGCGGCGCGCATCTGCAACCTGGGGCTCGAATACTGGCCCGCACGCTGGCCGAGCGTGACCTCGCAGGACGCATCATCGGCGCGCGCTCACGACACGGCCGCAGTGGCAGCGCTCCACGCGTTCCCGCCCGACTCGTTCCTGATCGATCACGACCTCGTGACAGCGTTTGAAGTGGGCTGGTCGGTGCTGCACAGGGACGTCAGCCTGTTCGTGGCGCAGCAGCTCATCTCGACGCTCGACGGTCTTCACTGCGTCGATCGCGACATCCGGCGCGGACTCGCCGCATTGCGGCGCGCGCTCGTCGAGCAACGCGACGCCGGCACGCCGTGGCTGGCGCGCGGCGCGGCGGACGCGCTCGCGATGCTCGACGTGACGGCTTGGGCTGGCGTGGTCGGCCTGCTGGACGAATGTCCCGTCCTGCCCGCGGCGCTGACAGCCATCCTCGAAGGCCGCACCACGACCGTCAGCCCGACAGCGTTCGACTTCATCTCCACCGCCGCGCAGGTTGGCGACGTTCGCATCTTCATGCGGAAGCTCGGCGATCTGCTGTCTCGCTGAATCGCCTGCCAATCACTTCGTCTTGTTCCGTTCGTCCCAGGGCATCGGCTCCCACAGTTCGACTTTGTTCCCGTCGGGATCGAGAACCCATGCGAATTTTCCATTCTCGTGGGATTCGGGTCCCTTCCAGATCTCGACGCCGTTTCGCTTCAGCTGCGCCAGCATTTCGGACATGTTGTCGATTCGGTAGTTGATCATGAAGCTGGAGGAGCTGGGACTGAACCATTCGGTGTTTTTCTCGGCGACATGCCACACGGTGAGGCCTCGGTCCTCAGACGTGTCGTCGGGTCATCTGAGGATCGCGCCGCCCCAGGACTCGAGCGGAATTCCCAAGTTTTGCCGGTACCACTCCGCGAGTTTCTTGTGATCTTCGGTGGACTTGAAAAACACACCGCCGATTCCTGTGACCTTCGCCATGCATCCTCCAACCGCACTCTAACACCGGCGTTGCGATGGCTCCGCGCTCGGTCGAAGGACGCCACGCGGGACGAACGGCTCGATCGTCGGCGACGTGCTTTTGCCCAGTTCGCGCGTGAGCCGCGCGTCGCGCCGTTGTCGCATTAGAGAGTGGCGGAATGAGTCTGCCGTGTGACCAGGTCGAAGTTGTGGGAGGGCGTGACCATGAGAGCTGCGGCCGCCGACCTTATCCTCGCGATTGTCTTGACCGCAACCGTCGCCGCGCCCGCGGCTGCGCAGACCGCTGCGTCCTCGTTTGCCGATCTTCGCAACCGATTGGAAGCCGATCAGACGGTGTACGTTCAGACCGCGGAGGTTGCCGACGAGGGTGGCCGCGGTATCAAAGGCAAGATGCTGGAGCTCTCGGGGTCGACCCTGCGACTCCTGGTCGATGGCCAGGGCCGAGAGTTCTCCGAACGCGACGTCCTTGTCGTGTCTGCACGCCACACCAGCACGGGAAAGGGTGCTCTGATCGGCCTCGCTGTCGGGATGGGACTCGACCTCTGGTTGTTGCACGGGTGGGCTTTGGCACAGGAGTGCGGGCGAGGCGGAGACGCGGAGAGTTGTGGGTGGCTCAAGCTCGGGCTGATGTTCATGGCCGGATCCGGCCTAATGGTTGGAGCCGACATCGGGCACTCACTTGAGCACGAGCAGGTTCTGTTTCTCGCTCCGGATCTGAGAGGGTCGCGCACGTTCTTCGCCATGACACCACTCGTCAGCTCACGCCGTCGGGGCCTCGCGGCGACACTCAGGTTTTGAATCCAGAAGAATCAAGGACAATCCCAGTGCATCCTGTCCGACGGCGTCCCTCATTTCAGCATGCGGCCGCGGCGATGTGCGTCGCCGCGTCGCTCACGGGATGCGGCTCCTCGGCGCGGATCCACATCGCCGCTCCGGCGACGCGCCTGAGCGAATTCAAAACGGCGCTGGTCCAGGGCTCGTCCGACGTCGAAGGCGCAACAAAAGAGGCGATCCAGCTCGAAGCGACCGTTGCGATGATCGCCCGCGAGATCGTCCCGTTTCAGCAGGTCCTGACGAAACGAAATGTTCCGGATGCGCGTGTCGACCTGCGCGTCGAGGCGAGGATAGTCCTGCTGAAGAAAGTAACGGCCGAATCGCGCGCGGCGCGCGGCATGCTGGCCGGGCGGGCACGCGTGGCGGCCGATGTGGTGCTGATCGAAGTCACGACGGGGGCGGTGGTGGGCAGGTTCACGGTCGAAGGGCAGTCGTCGGGCGTCGGAACGACGGAGCAGGCGATTAGACGCGCATCAGAACAACTGGTTGCGTTCGTGCTCGCGCGCTTCAATGGCTGATGAGTGGCCGACCAGCCGCCCGCGTGGCCGAACCACGGGGAGGTCGAGATTCCAGGAAGCACCGGCGACGCGACCTCGTCACTTCCCCGCCCGATCGCGCGGTCCAGCTTCCGGGGGCACGAACATCGCAAGCGATTGGGACGAGAGGAGTCACATGAAACCCATCATTACGGCGGTCTGCGTCGCGGCGCTGTATGCCGCGACGGCGGCAGCGCAGAGCACGACCGAGACGACGCGCACCAAGACGAAGATGAAGGTCGACGATGGCAAGGAGGTCACGGTCGCCGGATGCGTGGCCGAGAATCCGGGCGGCGGCTTCATGCTCACCGACGCGGGCGGCGGCATGCGGTACGCGCTCGTCGGAGGCGAGGATGTGTCCAAGCACGTCGGCCACCGCATCGAGGTCAAGGGCAAGGCGACCGACGCCGAACACGGCAAAGTGAAGATCGAAACGAAGGAGAAAAGCAGCCGCGCCGACACGACGCGCGAGAAGACCGAGCTGAAGGGCGCGCACGCGCTGAGCGTGAAGTCCATCAAGATGCTCGCGTCCTCCTGCCGGTAACCCGTCGCATTCGCTGCGCGGAGAGCGAGCTCCGCGCAGCGGCTTTCATCCGGTTCGACCGGACTTCCCACCGCCATTGCTAATCGCGAATGCCGTGCCGCGCGGCCTCATGGTCGCTGATTGCGTCCGGTTGCGGATTGATCAACTGCCAGTGCCTAGGTCGCGCGCTGTTCAAGAACGTATTAGTGCCAGGCTGATGGTTGCGAACAATGCGAGGAGGATTCGTGGTTATGCTTTAGCTCTGGCAAACAGCTTAGTACCAGCGGTGTTGGCTGGGTGTTAGGAACGGAATTCGCAACTCGCTGCTGACGGCCGCGTAATCGCAAACCCCGCGTAAGTTACCAATCGTTCAGGTCCCGCAACGGCGAAGGAGATTGGTTTTAGAATTTCGACGGGCGCCCGCTCGTCAGCTGTTGCAACGGGTGATGTGAGATCAGCGCGATCAGTGTCGGCCGAGCACATGAACATGGTTGATCAGGGACGCGTACGGTGAAGGCGATCGTGGTGACGGACCAGGCTGCGGGAACCGCCGGGATGACGCTGGTGGAGCGGCCCGAGCCGCAGGCAGCGATAAACGACGTCGTCGTTCAGGTTCACGCGTCGGGATTCGTCCCGACTGAGCTGACGTGGCCCTCGACCTGGACCGATCGCCTCGGCCGTGACCGAACGCCGTCGATCCCTGGGCACGAGCTGGCCGGTGTGGTGACGTCCCTCGGCTATGGCACGACGGGTCTATCGGTGGGACAGCGGGTGTTTGGCCTCGCGGACTGGTATCGCGACGGCACCCTCGCCGAGCACGTGGCGATCGAGGCGCGCAATCTCGCGCCGCTGCCGGGCGACGTCGACTTCACGATGGGCGCGAGCCTGCCGATCTCGGGCCTGACCGCGTGGCAGGGACTCTTCGAGCACGGCCGCCTTCAGGCGGGGCAGAGCGTCCTCGTGCACGGCGCGGCCGGCGCCGTCGGGTCGATGGTGACGCAACTCGCACGAGAGGCCGGCGCCTACGTCATCGGCACCGGACGCGGCGCCGACCGTCAGACGGTGCTCGACTTCGGCGCGAAGGAGTTCGTCGACCTCGAGGACGACGTCCTCGAAGACGTCAGCCGAGTCGATCTGGTGTTCGATGTCATCGGCGGCGACATCGGGAAGCGGTCCGCAGGCCTGATTCGAGCCGGAGGAACACTGGTGTCCATCGTCGGGCCGCCCGAGGCGCGACCCGCCGACGGCCTGGCGGTCGACTTCGTCGTCGAGTCCGATCGTGCCCAACTGAGCGAGATCGTCCAGCGCGTGCGCGACGGACGACTGCGGACGAACATCGGCACCGTCTCGACCCTCGACGATGCGGTCGCCGCCTTCAACCCGACCGTGCGGATCAAAGGGAAGACGATCATCCGCGTTCGTTTGTGAGCGACATCGCGTCGCTCGACGATGGACCCGCCATCGATCCGGCGACTGTCGGCGGACGACGAGACGAACGTCCTCGCGGTGGCCACGCCATTTCTCCGCTCGATGATCACATCGCGGCCCGCGATACCGGCATGCGCCAGAGAAGTTGCTCGCGCTGCGGTTCGGCGACTTCGAGTGGAAGCGCCAGCTGATCGCGCAGCGTGGCGTCACGACGAAGAGCAAGCGGACGCGCAAGCTTTGAGAGCGGTAAGGCGGTCGACGGGACGGACACAAATCGAATCGAAAAGCGCGTCGATGATGCGGAAAAAGTCTCAAGGTTCTTTTTAGAAAGGCGAAAGTCTCGGGGATCGGCGATCAGAAATCCGATCGCGAAGGAGGATCTACATCGAAGCGTGGGACGAATTTAGAAACTTGGCTGGGAGGCAGGGATTCGAACTCGGAGCAAGCCTGTTTTCTAACGTGGTGATGGCGCGCGACTTCTGGTGTTAAGCGCCTTGATCATCGACAGTTAGTGGTTCACATCGGTTCACTGCGGTCTACCCGAGTCTCTCCAATTCGACCCGCGTCGTGGAGACATTTTGGAGACGGTTCGGGCACTTCTCGAGCCGGCGCGAATCTGAGTCAGTTTCAGCGGCGGAGCCCAACTGCCCTTGCGTTACCGTGGGACTCTTCAACAAGGCAGAGGCACTCTTCAACAACAGTCACCGCTTGCCTTCTTGCGCGCGGCCGAATGGGTCCAGCGTCACACGCCGCCAACCTATGAGGAGAACGACCTCAGTCCGCGAGCTCGATGAGCCCCCAAGCGGCCGAAGGCGGCGGTTTGCTAAGGCTGCCAGGAATTATAGAGCGGGCCTGAAATTCACGATTTCAGGCCCGTTTTTATTAGTCTCGTGGTTGGCGTTGGTTGCCGGATGAGGGGCCTCCGCTCCCATTTGGGCACACTTCGGGGCACATTCTCGCCGACGCGAATGTATGCCTTACAGGCACACGTGGCTCTATCTGCGAAACGGTGAAGTACTACGTCGCGGACCGGGCGAAGAACGCGAACTCAGGATGATTATCCCGAGCCTGAAGGCGACGCGTGGTACGCGAGCGCCCTTCACGATCGCCTCATCGGTGTTCCGTCGCGGTCGATCCGCCACCGCCCGCCGTGCGAAACGTCAGCTGGAATGCGCCGATCCGGATCTCGTCGCCGTCCGTCAATTGCAATGGCGACGTCACGGCGTGGCCGCGCACGTACGTGCCGTTCTTGCTCCCGACATCCTCGAGCGTTGCGACCGCGCCGGCAACGACGATCTTCGCGTGGCGGCGCGACACCGTCGGAGACGGTAGCGGGATGGCGACATCGGCATCGCGCCCGATCACGTGATCGCCGTCGCCGAGCGCCTTCTCCCTCCCGTTGCAAATGATCCAGTGCGCAATCGGCGTGACGGGTCGTTCCTGCGTCTCGCGCGCGACTGCTGCGAAGGCATACCCGAAGCCGTGAACGGTTCGAATGAAGCGCGCCTCGCGACCGCGTTCGCCGAGGGCATCACGCAGTTCGGCGATGAGACTCGCCAGCGTCGCGTCGGACACGAACGTCGATGGCCATAGACGTTCGTGCAGATCGGCCTTGGCGATGGCTTTCGGGCGGGTTTCAACCAGCACGCAGAGCAGGTCGTACGCCTTCGGCGACAGGTGGACCGGTACCCGTTCGGGATCGCGCAGCAGTTGCCGTGTCTCGGCATCGAGCGTAAACGGCCCGAACGACACCTGACGAAGCATCGCGAGAAAATCCCCCAAGAATTCCCCAACCGCTCCAAAGACTCCACGGGGCCGCAGGCGCAAATGTGGACGCAGGAGGTTCGGCTCAGCGTAGCGCTGTTCGCCGTCTTGCGCCATGGCTTACATCGATCTCGCCCCGTCAGCGCGTCACGAGATCACTGTTTGGAGACGCCATCTCGAACGCCAACTTCTCGTCGTCGCATCCGCAGTCGTATGCGTGTTCACCTCGCCAGCCGCGGCGGCGACCGACCTTCAGGCGAGCGTCCGATCGACGGATGGCCCGACCCTCCAGCTCATTGAAGAAGGGACAGAGCGGTCGGCGACGTTCAGAGCGCTCGTTGCCAGCATCAACCGTTCCGATGGGATCGTCTACGTTGAACGAGGGATTTGTGCCTTCGGCCATGTCAACGGCTGTGTGCTGCCATTCATTGCTGCGACTCAGGGTCACCGATATCTGCGCATCCTCGTGACGCCTGACAAGTCCCGGGTCAGCCATGACCACATCCTCGCGCTCATCGCGCACGAGCTTCAGCATGCGCGTGAGGTCATCGAACACCCTCGCGTGATCGATGTCGCAACGATGGAGGAAATGTACCGGCGGATCGGAACGCCGCTCGCAGGCCATCAGAGCGGATACGAAACATCGGCGGCGCGTGCCGCCGGTGACATCGTCCTGGGCGAGCTGTTGGCGACACATCACGTTGAGACGCAATCCATTTTGAAGGGGACAATGCCATGACCAGGACAACTCGACGTGTAACAACCGGCTTGATTGTGATCGGGTTGTCACCCATTGGATGGACCGCGATCCTGGGAGCTCGGGACGCAGCGCAGGTTCAGTCCGAACGAGAAGATCGCCATCGACGAGGACAAACCGCGTCGGAGCTGTTGGACTGGAACCAGATCTTCATCGATATCCTCATCGCGACGAATACGCCGAACTCCTCGAGTCAACGGCTCGGGGCGATCGTTCACACGGCGATCTTCGATGCATACAACGGCATCGAACGGCGTTACACGCCAGTGTTCGTCCATGAGAGGGCGCCTGAAGGCGCGTCGCGCCGGGCAGCGGTCGTCGCTGCGGCGTACACGGCACTGTCCGGTCTGTTCCCGTCCCAACAATCAGCGCTCGCGGCCAGATATGGCACATCGCTCGCGGCACTGAGCGACGCATGCACGGAGGGCAGCCAATCACCAGGCCGCGCGGCCGCGTGCACACGACGAATCGATCGCGGCATCGCGTGGGGAACCGAGGTGGCGCTGGCGGTGCTCGCCTGGCGCGCGACCGACGGGTTCAACGCTGTCTATCCTCCGTTCACCGGCGGTACCGCGGTCGGGCAGTGGCGGCCGACACCGCCGGCGTTCGGACCGATGAGCGCCCAGGGCCTGGCGTTCACGACGATGTTCGTCCTCGTCAACAACAGCCAGTTCGATCCAGGACCGCCGCGGACTCTGACGAGCGCCACGTACACCGATGATTTCAACACCGTCAAGGCGCTCGGCCGCAAGAACGGCTCGACGCGCACCGACGATCAGACGGCGCTCGCGCTGTTCTGGGACGGCAATGCCAGCGTCCACTGGAATCAGGCCGCGAACCAGATTGCACGTGCAAACCGGCTGTCGGCGTCCGACGCCAACCGGCTGTTCGCGGTCCTCAACATCGCGATGGCCGACACGGCATTCACGGTCTGGAGCGGCAAGCGATTCTACGGATCCGTTCCGACCGCAGTCACCTGGCGGCCGGTGACGTCGATCCCGCTCGCGGACACCGACGGCAATCCGGGCACGGCCGCCGATCCGGACTGGCTGCCGCTCATCACCACGCCGTCGCATCCGGAATACCCTGCAGGACACGCCAGCCAGAATGGCGCTGCGGCGACGGTTCTGCTCACCTACTTCGGAAGCCGGCAGACGTTTACGCTGACGACCGCCGGACAGCCGAGCCGCACGTACACCAGCGTCACGCAGGCGCGTTCGGACGCGGACAACGCCCGCGTCTGGGGCGGCATGCACTACCCGAGCACGGTCGCGATCAGCGATGCCCTCGGCGCGGCGGTCGCCACCTACGTCAATCACCACTCGCTGCTGAGACTCCGCGGCAGGAACGACGACGACAAATGGTTCGCGGGACAGCGCAAGGATGCAGGCCTTGCGCTGTCGCGCTCGCATCACTTGAGCTTCATGAGCCAGATGTCTGCCTTCGCGGCGTCCCGAACGAAATAGGCGGCGCTGTTATCGCTCGTGACTGACCACAGCTCCAGCCTGTCCGGCGCAACCGACACGACGTCGCGCGTCGCCCGAGTCTTGCTGTCGATCAGCCTCAAACGGGATCCTTCGTCGAACAGGAGCCGGCGGCCGTCATTCAACCAGATGGGCGATCTGGCCGATTTCGAGTCATACAACCGCGTGAAGTGACCGGTCGCGAGCGAATAAACGAACAGCGGCCCATTGGGCGTGCCCCAGAAGGCCGCGTCGTGGGTGCTCACTGTTCCGGCGAGTTGCCGGCCGTCTGGAGACCACGACCATGCCGAGAAGTACAGGCCCGGCTCGACGACCGCGGAGACGGCGCGCGGGGTCTGATCCGTCCACTCCACGCGCGGGTCCAAAATCAACAACCTGGAATCGTCCGGAGGGTCCGACCTAGTAAAAGGCACCTTCGAGCCGTCAGGCGACCAACGGTTGAAGGACCCGGCCCCGCCGTTCAAACCGGTCAGACGCCGTAGCCCACTGCCGTCAGGCCTGATCGACCAGATCTGGTTCTCGCCATCACGGTTCGACATGAACGCAATCTGTTTACCGTCTGGAGACCAGGCGGGATTGCGATCGTTTGCGCGATCGTTGGTCAACTGCCGCACACCAGTCCCGTCAGCGGCGCTGACAAAAATATCGAGCTGCGGCTCGAGGCTGAAGAACGCCAGCCAGCGTCCGTCCGGTGAGGGAGCCGGCCCGCTAAACGGTCGTGAGCCGCCAATGACGATGGCCGGCGCGCCACGCGCCGCGCCGGTCGCCCGATCCAGTGAGACGCGCTGGATCGTTTTGCTGTTGGCGAACGACGTGTAGGCGATCGCATGCCCGTCGGCAGCTGCGCTCATGTGCGCGGCGGACGACGATGGGACGGTCATCGGTTCGAAGGGTCCGCTCGGCACGCCGGTTCGCTCGTCGATCGCGACGCGCCACACGTTCATCGGACCGCTGCGATCGCTCGAAAAATAGAGGTGTCGGCCATCCGGGGACCAGACGGGACTCCAGTCGATCGCGGGATCGGACGTGACGGGAACAGCGGTCCCGCCATCAGCCGGGATCGTCCAGATATCGCGCTGACCCTGATGCCCTGCTGCGAAGACTTCCCAGAACGCGATCCGCAGCCCGTGCGGCGACCAGCTCGGTTGAACCGCATCGCCGGCGAAGATCCGTCGCTTCTCCCCGGTGGCCACCACAACCGTCCAGAGCTTGCTGACATACCCACGGTTGAGCAGATTCTCCGCGTGGTCGGTGGCGTAGAGGATCTTCGTGCCATCCGGCGACCAGGCCGGGTTGTATCCCGCGTCGGTGATGCGACGCACGGATTCCCCGGTTCGGCCCATCACGAAAATGCCGCCGCCGTCGCGTTCGGACCGAAAGGCGATACGCTCGCCATCGGGCGAGAACGCCGGTTGGGTGTCGTCTGCCGCGGAGTCCTTGGTCAGGTTGATGGCATTCGTGCCGTTGGTGCTCTGCAGGTAGATGTGCGCACGGCCCGACTCGTTGTTGTCGTAGACAACCCACGATCCATCGGGCGAGAGACTCGGGAACTCGGACAGGCCCGGTTGGGTCGTGACCTGCTTGAACGTCGCCTCGAGCCGTCCGGCAGCCGGATTGAGCATCTCACGCGGCCGGAGCCACCAGTACCCAAGGAAGGCCGCACCCACGATGCCGGCGGCGATCCATATCGGCCATCGACTGGTCCTCGAGGCACGCGGCGGCAGCGGAGTTTCACCGATCGCGCCTGAATCGAGATCCGCTTTCAGATCCGCCAGGTCGTTTCGCAGATCCGCGGCGGTCTGATAGCGCCGTTCTGGATCCTTCGCGAGCGCGTGGCGCACGATGCGCCCCAGCTCTCTTGGCAGCGTGGCGTTCACTTCCGTGACCGACTTCGGCGTGTCCTTCACGATGGAGGACATGAGCGAGATGCTCGTGTCGCCGGTGAACGGGCGCCGGCCGGTCGCCATCTCATACAGGATGACGCCAAGCGAGAAGATGTCGGAGCGATGGTCCGAGAACTTGCCTTCCGCCTGTTCTGGCGACATGTAGGCGGCGGTCCCGAGAACGACTCCATCGGCGGTGATCGTCTCAGCGGGAAGCCCTGTCAGCGCCTCGACGTCACCCGCGGTGTCAGCCAGCTTCGCGAGGCCGAAGTCGAGAATCTTCGCCCGCCGGTCAGGCGTGACCATGATGTTGGCGGGCTTCAGATCGCGATGCGTAATGCCCCGCCTGTGGGCGGCGCTCACGCCGTCGACGAGCGGAATCGCGAGCGTGAGCAACTGATCCAGAGGCAGGCCGTCATGAGTGATGACGGTGGCAAGAGTCTGGCCCTCGACAAGTTCCATCGTCAAGAACGTCACGTCATCGAAGCAGTCGACGGCGTACACGGTGACGATATTTGGATGGTTTAGCGCCGCTGCAGCGAGCGCCTCCTGTTCGAATCGACGGAGGCGATCCCGATTGTCGGCGAACCTGTTGCTGACAATCTTGAGCGCCACGTCGCGCCGGAGCTTCGCATCTCGCGCGTGATACACGTCGCCCATACCGCCGCGCCCGAGGAGCGACACGATTTCGTATGGGCCGAGTCGCGTTCCTGGAATCAGCGGCACGGGGATCGCGCCGATTATACAGGGCGATATGGCTCTCGAAAGACGTGCGCATTCCCACTCCGCGCGAAGGCGACTCGACCCTCTCCGGACGACAGCGCTCCTGAGCAGTTTCGATCCTTGGAAGAATCCTTTGCAGAGCGAGAGCCATTTGTCGCGACTGACCCGATCAGATCATCGCGTCGACTGACGCATCTCGACGCGACTCCCGCACGAAGCGACCGCAGCGGCTCCGGGCGTTGCTCGACATGCGGAAGACGGCAGCCGAGAACAAGAAGGCGTATCGGCCCGACGCTTACGTGTTCGGCGACGACGAGACCGGGGAGCAGATCACGAGCATCCGCACGGCATGGCAGAACTGCCGGCTGAAGGCGTTCGGGTTCAAGGTGACGCGCGACGACAACGGCAAGCTCACGCCCGAGAGCCGGGCACACCTGAAGGCGATCAACATCCGATTCCACGATTGGCGGCGAACGGCGGGATCACGCTTCATGTCCGGCGGCATGTCGCCGCACTACGTGCAGCGGTTCCTTGACCATGCGAACCTCAGCACGACAAGCCGCTACCTGAAGATTGATCAGCAGGGCATGCACAACGCGCTGAAGGCGTTCGAGAGGGCGCGCGGCGAACATACACAAGCCGATACACAATCGGCTGGCGCCGAAACGAGAAGCGGAATGAACGACGCTCAGAAGTTGTTGCAGTGAGGACGTTTGCTATTTGGCTGGGAGGCAGGGATTCGAACCCCGATACCGTGGTCCAGAGAGCGGTGTCGACATTCTCGTGCGCTTCGTTCCGCTCTGTTTCACTCAGGTTCTCTCGATCTCTTCTCCTATGTGCTTACCTCCGTGTCGGTCTGCGCTCGTGCAGTCTGTCTCTTTGTGTCTCACTTCATCACGCCGGCGAAGGGAACGGCTCGTCCGCGCTTCGCTGGCCTGCGGCAAGACACCACACACTCCGTAGAGCGCTCGATTTGCCGGAATCGTCACGCAGGACCACTGACGATCGGTCTTCACGGAATAACGGCATGAATGAACACGCACCGGCTATGCGGTTCGCGATAACAGTTTCAGAGCATTCTGTCGCTCGACCGCTCGCAATTCCTCCGCCGAGAAACCGCTCGTTTGCAGTCCCTGCACGGCAACCATGGCCGATGCGAATGGGAAATCAGAGCCGAACACGATCTGAGACGAACCGACCAGCGACTTAAGCGCCTGCATCTGTACCGGATTCGCTGACGCTGCAGTGTCGTAGTAAAAGCGTCGAAGATGGTGCAGGCGAGAATTCGGCTGAGGCGTACTCGCAAGGCTGTCGGCCGCCGCGCCGCGGCCCAGGAATCGACTGACGAGACCCAGGAGGCTACCGCCCGCGTGCGACCACACGAACCGGATATCCGGGTATCGCGTCGCCCGACTCGGCGCTGAAGACGCTACGTTGCCCGCGACGAGCGAACCGCTTGTTGCTGCAGACATGCCGTCGTTGATGAAGCTCCAGATGGCCCGACTCGTGTCTGTATTCCATTCCACTGTCTGTGGTCCGGTTTCTGCGAGGAGATTCACACAACACGGCGCGTCCACAGGGTGGGAGTACACGATTGCCTTGCGGCGGTTCAGTTCATCGAACACCGGTTCGAAGTCTTTATCACCGAGCCATCTGTTCCCGTAACTCGTCAGCAACCCAACACCGTCTGCTCGGAGGGTGTCGAACGCATACTCAACTTCGCGCAGCGTTGCGTCAATATCCGGCAGCGGCAGCACGGCAAACAGGCCAAACCGGCCCTTGTGGTCCGACACCTGTCGCGCTCCATACTCGTTGGTCTCGCGTGCGAACGCGCGTGCGTTCATTTGTACATCGCTCGAACTGCTCCCAAAAGAGAGTGGGCACGAGAGAATCGCGGTTGAGATGCCGACTTGATCCATCGTCTCAAGAGATTGAGCTGGCCTGTACTCGAGGATCACGCGCGGATTCGGCCGCTTCGCGATAGAGCTTCCTGACAGAAGCGTCGGCGCGAAGAAGTGGTGATGCAAATCCAATCGACCGGTGCCTGATCTCGTCTGTCCGACAAGGGCCGACAGTCGTCCGAAGGATGCCGTGAAGCTCGCAATCCCGACAAGTCTCCGGATCACTTCCCGTCGTGAGCAGATTCGACGGTGATCAATGTCTCGACATTGGTCGGTCATAGGATCACCTATCCGGGCGGAATGCCGAGAGCCGCTCCACTCAGCCAACCGTCCAAATCAGCATCCGTATCCACTGCCTTAACGAATACTAAGGACATCGTATCCTTCAGTTTCCGGCCTTATGGCGGCGTCAGATTATGCCGCTGCATCAGCAGCGGCCAATTTGTCAGCAGCGTGATCGGTTCGCTTTGATCGAACGCATCCTGCAGGACGAAGTGCTGACCGTCAGGCATGACGTCGTACGGATCGCGAATCCCACCGGCGAACCGCACTTTGAACAGCGGTTTTGGCGGCGCCATGCTAGAACCGTTCGGCTCGTATGCCACCGTCATCAGTTGCTGTTGGCTAACAAAAAACAACTCTTTGCCATCGCGACTCCAGCGCGGCGTGGATCCGCCATTGATGGACACCTGCTGCTTCTGGGTGCCGGAGCGGGTAAACACGTATACCTCCGTAGTAGATCCAGTGCCTGCGGTGTATGCGACAAAGCGGCCGTCCGGAGAGAATTTGGCCGTGGCAATGAGCAGCGGGACTTCGGTCAGCGTGATTGGTTTTGCCCCAGGGCGTGGAGATAACAGACAAATTTCTGTTGTCCCCCCTTCGGGGGCAACCCGGGCGAACAGGATCTCGCCCGTTTTCGACCAGTCCAACGGGTACTTGTCGGCCTGATCACTGAACACTCGCACTTCGGGCACCGGTGGGTCGACTCGCTTGCTGTACAAGTCAAAATGACCGTCGCGATCCGAACTGAACAGTATGGTGCTCGCATCTGGCGCCCAAATCGGTGAGGATGTGTTGAGCCCCACAGTGAAGCGCCTTTGTCCTTGCGCGCGCAGATCCAATAGCCAGATGTCGCGCCCCTGCGCCGATGGATCGAACGAGGTTGAGAGCGCCGCCAGACGACCCTCCGGCGACACTTGCACATCGTTGATGTTGCCCCTGGGAGCGATCACCCGGTCCTCATGTCCGGCACGATCAACGATCACCAGTCGCCGATCGAAAACCGAGCCGGCCTGATAGGCGAGCTGTCCACGCTGCGAAATCGTGAACGAACCGACTCGACCGCCCAGGTTGACCTGCACTTGATCTGCGAGAACGGTCGGCGCCCTCTTGAACGTCGCGGTGTCTGGATCAAAGAGCTGCGCCACCAGTGTTTCGCCGCGAAAGAAGAGGAGGGCGTTCGACCCGTACGCCACATTCGACGTGATATCGCCAACGCGCCGCGGTGTGGGGTCGGTTAGACTCGCCAGAAACACGCCGGCGGGGCGTGTGAAGTGCGTGGCGACATAGAGGAATCGTCGTCCGTCTGGAAGAAAGACAGGCAACCGATGACCCGTTTCACCACCGCTCTCGTCGAGCCTCGTGACCGGGGTCGCCGCGCCACCCGCTGCTGAGACTCGGTGAATCGGTCCAGAGGACGCTGGAGAAAACAGGATGACGTCCTCGCTGTTCCATGAACCTGGAACGCCAGGAATGGCATTGGCCAACACCAGCGGTGCACCGCCGGTCACCGCCACCTTCTTTAGTTTTCCAGCTGCGACGAACGCGAGTTGAGTGCTGTCAGGCGACCAGAACGGACCGACGCCGGCTTCGCTCCCAGGAACGATATGCGCCGTGGATTGATCGAGACGTCGCAGCCAGATGTATTGATGTCCCATGGCATCGAGGGCCGCAAATGCGATCTGCTTTCCGTCGGGTGACAACGCCAATCGTCCGCTCTGGACAGCCGTGAAATTGCCCGGCGTCAACAACGTCGCACGGTAAATGGCCTGATAGTGTACCGGCGTGCGAAGAATCCATCCCGTCACCCCAGCACCGGCACCGAACAGCATCGCAACTCCCAACCACAGGGCGACTCGACGTCGAACAGGTGGAGAGACCGGCAGCTCATCACGAACGCTATCCGCGCGCATCGCAAGTTCTTCGAGCTCCAGTCGCGCGTCTCCAATCGCCTGTAATCGATGACGGCTGTCTTTGACGAGAGAGCGTTGGACCAATTTCTCCAGCGGCCGGGGCACCCTCAGCCGCGTCCAATCCGGCTCACTCCGGAGAATTGCCGCAAGCGTGTCGCCGACGTCTTCGCCGTCGAATGTGCGCGTGCCGGTCAGCATTTCGTAGACCACGCAGCCGAACGCCCAAATGTCGCTGCGTTTATCTGCGGGGCGTCCTTTCGCCTGCTCGGGCGACATGTACGCCGCCGTCCCGAGGATCATTCCCGCGGCCGTCATCGCCGGCGTCGTAATCGTCGGCGACTGCGTCAGCGATGCCACGGCAGCCGGCACTGTCGCTTCCGCGAATTTGGCGAGGCCGAAATCGAGGACTTTGACGGTGCCGTCGTCACGCACCTTGATGTTCGCAGGCTTCAGATCGCGATGGACGATCCCCTGCTCGTGCGCGCATTCGAGTGCATCGGCGATCTGCCGCGCAATCGGCAGTGCTTCGTCGAGCGGAATCGCGCCGCGCGCGAGCCGATCGGCGAGCGTTGGGCCGTCGACGAGTTCGAGCACCAGCGCGCGGACGCCGTCGGTGTCTTCGATTCCGTAGATCGCCGCGATGTTGGGATGATTGAGCGACGCGAGCACCTGCGCTTCACGCGAGAAGCGTGCGAGCCGCTCGGCGTCGCCGGCGAACAGCTCCGGCAGAATCTTCAGCGCGACCTCGCGACCGAGCTTCGTGTCGCGCGCCCGATAGACTTCACCCATGCCGCCGGCGCCGAGTAGCGCCACGACTTCATACGCGCCGAGCCGCGTGCCGGGACTGAGGCTCACCTGGATGGAACAGTTTCGCGGATTATACAGGCCGAGGCGGCGCATCGGCGCTGGACGCGCCAGGTTTCGTCCGCGCCATAACGATCAGCTCGGTCGCCGCCGGGTCGGCCGAGATCTCGTCCTTCAGAGACGGCTGCCGGTTCGTGCGCGACGACGCCGTGCGCACGAACCGAGCTGTCTACGCCTCGGGCTCGATGTGGGGCGACCCATCACTCGCGATCAAGATCTCGACGACGTCACCGTCGGATAAACCGTAGGTCGCGCGCAGGTTCACGCCCGCAATCACCTCGACCACCCACGGATCGGGTCGCTCACGCGCCGCAGTGGCCTGCGTCCACAACATCGCTCGTTCCGCGTTCAGATTGTCGAGCACGCATGGGACTAGGAGGATATCGCGCGCGCCTCCATACTCCTCCCGCCCGAACCAGATCGTTCGTCGCTCGATCTCGGGGGCAAACCAACCGAACGCGGCATCGAGCGCCACGTTGAGTGACCCGGGAAA
>Ga0075436_100000549_pt1 | contig 24485 bp, 22 predicted proteins | sample RhiMethybrSRZTD5_FD_75303 | JGI IMG/M metagenome (GOLD analysis project Ga0075436, IMG submission 75303) | Populus rhizosphere microbial communities from Tennessee, USA - Rhizosphere MetaG P. TD hybrid SRZTD5 | ecosystem: Host-associated > Plants > Roots > Rhizosphere > Soil | place: USA...
GTGAGCACTCCCATCGCGTAGATGTCGCACCGCCGGTCGACGTCGTGGCCCATCACCTGCTCCGGCGCCATGTATCCGGGAGTGCCGATCGCCAGACCGATCGTCGTGAGGTGCGTGGGCTGGCCCGCGCCGCGCGCGAGGCCGAAGTCCGCGAGCAGCGCGCGCCCGTCTGCGTGGATGAGCACGTTGGTGGGCTTCAGGTCGCGGTGGACGATGCCTGCGTCGTGCGCATGCTGCAGGCCATCCCCGATCTCTCGCAAATACCGCCAGGCGGTGAGGGTGTCGAGCGGTCCGCGCTTGAGAACGTCGCGCAGCGTGCCGCCGCGCACCAGCGGCATCGTCAGGTACGCGAGGCCGTCCGTCGTCTCGAAGTCGTAGATCGTGAGGATGTTCGGGTGGTCTAGCTTGGCGAGCGTCTTCGCCTCGGCCTCGAACCGCTTGACGAAGCCTTCGTCCTCGAGCAGCTCCTGCGAGAGGGCCTTCAACGCGACCTCGCGGCCGAGCGGCTGCTGCACGGCGCGGTAAACGACCGCCATGCCGCCGCCGCCGAGGCGCTCGACGATCTCGTACGAGCCGAGCCTGGTCCCGGTGAGGTCCTTCATTGCGATTCCGGCGCCTGCCCGGCCAGCCGGTCGACCACGGCCGTCAGCTCGGTGAGCTTGAACGGCTTGCTGAGCACGTCATCCGCGCCGGCGGCGAGAAAGCGCTCGCGGTCGCTCGCCATCGAATGGGCGCTCGCGATCACGATCCTCAGGCTTGGCTTCTGAGCCTTGATCTGGCGCATGGCCTCGAGCCCGTCCATGCCGGGCATGGCGACGTCCATGAGGATCATGTCGAGCGGATTTCCCAGCGCGAGATTGACCGCCTCCTGGCCATCCGATGCGGTCAGGACTTTGTGGCCGGCCTTCTCGAGGACGCGCCTGCACAACCGCTGCGCAACCTCGTTGTCGTCGGCGACGAGCACGGTGTAGGAGTGGCTGTTCGTTTGCGAATCAGGCATGACGCAGCTGCATCGATGGGGTTACGGTCTCGACCGCGAGCGGGATCGTGAAGTGGAACGCGGAGCCATGGCCGACGGCGCTCTCGACCCAGATCTTGCCGCCGTGCATCTCCACGATCTGCTTGACGATGGTCAGACCAAGGCCGGTCCCGGCGATCGATTGGGCGGCGCCGCTGCGCACGCGGCGGAACCGCTCGAACACGTGCGGGATCTCGTCGGGCGGGATACCAAGCCCGGTGTCCCCCACAGTCACGAGCGCGTATCCGCCGTCGGATCTGCTCGTCAAGGTGACCACGCCTCCCTCGGGCGAGTACTTCACCGCGTTGTTCACGAGGTTGCTCACGACCTGCACCAGGCGGTCGCGGTCGCCGGTGACGATGGGCAGCCGCGGGTCGAGGTCGGGCTTGAACTCGACGTTGCTCGACGTGGATGCGCGGGCGATCGTGTCGCTCAGCACCTCGTTGATGTCCACGTCGGCCATCCGGAAGATCATCCGGCCCGACTCCATGCGGTCGAGGTCGAGCATGTCTCCGATCAGGCGGTTGACGCGCTCGGCGTCGTTGAAGATGTACCCGCCGTAAGCGCGCAGCTCATCGGCCTCCAGGCCGCCGTCGCGGATGAGCTCGCTGAAGCCCTGGATCCCCGTCAGCGCGGTGCGGAACTCGTGCGACACGATGGAAAGGAACTCGGTCTTCGTGCGGTCGAGCTTCTCCAGGTCTGCGTTGGCGCTCTTCTGCGCGGCGAGCGCCTCGGCCACCTTGTCCTGTGCCTCGCGCACCTTGGTCACGTCCTCGACCATCACCAGCACGTGCTCGGGCCGGCCGAGCTCGTCGGGGATCGAGGTCGCGGTCATCTGCAGCCACAGCCAGCGTCCGGCACCGGTGGCCGCGCGAACCTGCACCGAATCGCCGGCGCTGATGCCGGCGAGCAGGGGGGCGACGCGCGCCCGCTGCGCCGCCTGGTCGTACGAGCGCAGCAGGTCGGGCCACGCCTGGTCGCGCAGGGTTGGAAGGTCGACGGCGAGCATCGCCAGGAGCGCGGCGTTGGCCTCGACCAGCGTGCCCTCCGCGCTGATTCGCGCGATGCCCATCGGCGCGCGCTCGAAGATGGCGCGATGGTCGGCCTCGCTGCGCTGCAGGACGGCGGTGCTCTCCGCGCGAAGAACGAACTGGCCGACCTCCGAGCCCGCGGTGGCCAGCATGTTCGTGACGTCCTCGCCCTGCTCTTCGGTCTCCTCGGAGTAGAGGGCGAGCACCGCGCGCACGTCGCCGGTGGCGGCCACCGGCACGGCGACGATCGACCTGAGCGCGGCCTTGCGGCCCGCGACGACGAGGCTCGGGTTGCCCTGCGGCGTTATCGATCGATCTGTCGCGGGCACGCCGGACTGGCGCGCGCGGCCGAACACGCCCTCCGCGGCGGGAATGGCGATGCCGCGACAGTCACGCTCGAACTCGATGAGCCTCTCGGTGTCGCGACGCCACGCGTGGCGGAGCCGGAACGCGTCCTGGTCGTCGAGCGTCCAGAACTGCACGGCGTCCCAGCCCAGGGTCGTACCCAACGCCGTCAGCACGGCGGGCGCGGCCTGGTCCCAGCTGGCGCTGGTGGCGATGGTGTGGCGGACGGCGGCGAGCGCCTCGCGGATCTTCTCGGCACGCTTGGCCGCGGACACGTCCGTCTCCTCGACGAGGAACAGCGGGCCCCTGCCGTTGGCCGGCGCGGCGGAGATGGCGATCGCGACGGGGAAGGCCTCGCCGCTCGCACGGACCTGGACGCTCTCGCCCTGCCACCGCGCGGCGCCACCGAGCTGGACGCCGCCAAGGGCCTGCTCGAGGTCGGGAACCTGACCGGGCGCGGTGATGGAGGTCAGCGTCCTCTCGCGGAGGTCCGACGCCGACATGCCGAGGATCGAGGACAGGGATTCGTTCGTGGCGACCCATGTCCCCTTCCCGTCGATCAGGCCGAGGCCGACCCGGGTGCCCTCCACCTCGAGTCGAAGGAGCGCCTCGCGGCCCTCGATGTCGGCGGCCTTCTGCGCGGTCGCGGCTGCGATGCCATCGGCCCGGCGGGCCAGGAAGTACACAGTTCCGACCACCCCGGCCAGCGCGACGAGCAGCGCCCCGGCCACCGCCGGCGCCAGTCCCCCGCGCCACAGGACACCCAACGCGACCGCGGCCAGGCCGTACAGCGCCACGATGCCCGCGCTGGTCAGGGGTGTGACGCGACGAGCCGGGTCCCCGCCCACGGACGCGCTCTGTTCGCGCGGCGTCGGGAAGCCTGGCGACACCATCCCCTCACCCCCCCTCTCGGGGCTCTCGGTGCGCAGGTCTCGAATTTTATCGGCCGGGTGTGGTGGCTGAGCCCCACTTCAGTGAACCCGCTGAAGGCTTGTTAAGCTGCCGTCGCACCCCGTGAACCCGGTCAATTCCCCTCTCCAGCCCCACGGATTGAGCCGCCGCGTCTATCCGTTCCTGGGCCTGGCGATCGTCGGCATCACGACTGTCGAAGGCTTCACGTCAATCGCCTCCTCGCCCGCCTTGATCGGCGCGGTGGTGATCGGGGCTCTTCTGGCCCTCGCGCCGCTGGCCCCGGATCGCTTCCTTCCGGACGGCCGGCTCCAGGCTGCGGCGCCCGTCGCGCTCGGTTTCGCCCTGGCCGCATTCCCACTGTGGAGCAGCGGCGAGCCGAGCGGGATCGCGGCCACGGTCCTGCTGATGCTGGTCGGCTGCTCTCTGATCCTGGTGCCCTGGGAGCGCGTGCCGCGACACCTTCACGCGGCGGCTCCCATCGGGGGCCTTCTCGTGTCGATGGCCGTCGAGGCGCGCTACGGCTCGAGCGTGCTGCACGCCTTCCCGTACGTGCTCCTGCCGCTCCTGTTCCTCGCCCTGTACTTCACCTACGTCGAGTTCGCGATCGGGGCTGTGCTCGCGGTCGCCAACGTCGCGGTCGTGGCCATCACCAACCCGTCCGCGCCGGACACCGAGCTGGCGCTTCTGGCCGCCCTGACCCTTGTGGCGCTCGGCCTCCTGATCCGCCGGGTAGTCGCCGAGGAGGCGTCCGCCGAGGCTGCGAGGTCCGAGCTGCTGGCCGACCTGGCCCAGCGCAACCAGCAGCTGCAGGAGATGACCCGGATGAAGTCGGAGTTCCTCGCCACGATGAGCCACGAGATCCGCACGCCGATGAACGGCGTGATCGGCATGACGGGGCTCCTGCTCGGCACCGAGCTGAACGAGGAGCAGCGCGACTACGTGGAGACGATCCGCAACTCCGGCGACACGCTGCTCGAGATCATCAACGACATCCTCGATTTCTCCAAGATCGAGGCCGGCCGGATGCGTATGGAGTCGATCGACTTCAGCCCCAAGCGCATCACTGAGGAGGCGGTCGAGCTGTTCGCCGAGGCGGCGGCCAACAAGGGCATCGAGCTGATCGTCGACATCGAAGCGGACCTCCCGGCCGCCCTGGTGGGCGACCCCGGAAGGTTGCGCCAGGTCCTGCTCAACCTCGTCGGGAACGCGGTCAAGTTCACGGACGAGGGTGAGATCGTCGTGCACGCGGAACGCCTGCCCGCCAGGGGACCGGGCATCCTGCTGCGCTTCGAGGTCTCCGACACCGGCATCGGGCTGAGCGACGAGGAGAAATCGCAGGTCTTCTCCACCTACTCGCAGGTGGACAGCTCGACGACCCGGCGCCACGGCGGCACGGGCCTCGGGCTCGCGATCGCCCGGATGCTGAGCCAGCTCATGGGCGGGGAGATCGGCGTCGACAGCGAGAAGGGCGCGGGAAGCCGTTTCTGGTTCACGTCGATGTTCCGCGAGTCCGAGGGCATCGCCAGTCCGGCGATTGCGCCCCTCGACCTGACCGGCGCCTCGGTCGCGATCATCGACGACAACAAGACCAACCGCACCATCCTCGAGCGCTACCTCGATTCGTGGGGCATGGCTCAGGCCAGCTTTGAGGGCGGGCCGCAGGCGCTTGCGGCCATGCGCGGCGCGGCCGCGCGCGACGAGGCGTTCGACGTCGCGATCGTCGACATGATGATGCCGGTCATGGACGGGCGCGGCGTGGCGGCCGCCATCCGTGGCGATGCGTCGTTGAAGGACACGGTGGTCGTGCTGCTCACGTCGGCCGGCCGCTCAGAGCAGCCCGTGCCCGGCGTCGACATGGAGCTCGTGAAACCGGTCCGGCCCTCCCAGCTGTTCGACGTCCTGCACACGCTGCTCGCATCGCGTCCTGAGCGGACTCCTCACGAGGAGGGCGTGCAGGCGGCGCGTCCTCAGCACGGCGCGCGCGTCCTCATCGTCGAGGACAACGCGGCCAACCTGAAGGTCGCGGTGCGGATGATCGAGGGCCTCGGTTATCGCGCGGACACCGCAGGCAACGGCGAGGAGGCCGTGAGGGTGCTGCGCACGGTGGACTACGACGCGATCCTCATGGACTGCCAGATGCCGGAGATGGACGGATATGAGGCGACGCGGCAGATCCGGCGCGAGGAGCGGCATCACACGCCGATCGTCGCGATGACCGCGAGCGCCATGGCGGGCGACCGAGAGCGGTGCCTGGCTGCCGGGATGGACGACTACATCTCCAAGCCGATCAGGCGGCACGTCGTCGCAGCGGTGCTCGAGCGCTGGCTGGGCCCCGCGGCCGAGCCGGACGCCAAGGTCGCCACGACCACCTGACCCACCCCTGACCTCGGCCGATATGCGCATTTCCGCCGGATTCGGCGGCGCCAGGCGCGCGATATGTGCATTTCCGCCGGATTCAGGAAACGACTCCCTACTTAGGGGACCATCTCCGCCGCAGCGCCAGCACCGTGACGTCGTCCGCGAGCTCGCGGTCCTTCGCCCCCTGCGTGAGCAGGTCGACCAGGTCCTGCGCAGTGTCGGCGCGGCGAACGTCGGCCGGCAGCAGGACATCCTTCACCGCCATGTCCGGCCGCAGGTCGAGCAGCCCGTCGGAGAAGACGAGCAGGGTGTCGCCCGGCTTGAGGTTCGCGACGCCGATCTTGAACTCCGGCTCGGGGAACATGCCGATCGGCGCGCCGCGCAGCGACAGATTCTCCTGGCCGGTGCTGCCACGCAGGATGCGAGCGTGCCCGTGTCCGGCATCGATGTAGTGGAGGTCACCCGTCACGAGGTCGAACACACCGTGAAAGACGGTGACGAATGCCTCATTGACCTCCAGCGGCGCCTCCATGATGCGGGCCGCCAGGCGCACGGACTGCTCGAGGTCATCGACCTGGGCCGACGCCCGCAGCGCGGCGCGAACGGTGGCCATCATCATCGCCGCCGGCAGGCCCTTCCCCATGACGTCGCCGAGCGTGATGGCGATCCGGTTCTCGTCCGGCTGGTACCAGTCGTAGAAGTCGCCGCTGATCTCCTTGGCCGGCGTGAAGTGCGCCGCGACCTCGAAGGTCTCAGTCGTGTGAGGCGAGCGTGGCAGCATGCCCTCCTGGACGTGCGCGGCGTTGGCCATCTGCGCCGCCCTTTCCGCCACCATCGTCTCGAGCCGGTGCAGGTTGGACTTGTACTCGAGCTCGAGGGTGCGCCGGCGGAGGGCATTGAAAACCGCAAGGTAGAGCTCGGTGGACCCGATGGGTTTGACGTAATAGCCGTGGGCGCCGTGCTCGACGGCGGCCTTGCCGAGGTCTGCGTCGTCGACTCCGGAGATCATCACCACCGCCACGTCGGGCTTGAGCGCACGCAGCTCGCCGAGCAGCCCATACCCGGACTCATCCGGCAGGCGGACGTCGAGCAGCACGACCTCATAGTCGTGCGCCGACATCCTTTGCCTGGCCTCCGCGCCGGAGAACGCGGTGTCGGCGTCGATGCCACGACTCTTGAGCATTCTCGCCATCGACTTCGCCAGGGGCTCCTCGTCCTCGACGATCAGCAGGTTCGCTCGCGCTTCAGCGGCAACCATTCGCAGGCTGAAGTTTAAGGAGGCCGTTCCCCGGCTTCGCCGTTGTAGTCTCTTCCGGGCTGATGAGTTTGGAGGTACAGACGCGCAAGACGGATGCCGGCATCACCGTGGTCATGCCGTCCGGACGCCTTGACGTCGCCGGTGCCCCGACCCTGAAGGCCGCGATCGGAGATGTCATCAAGGACGACGGTCCGCCGCGCCTCGTCATCGACCTGGAGGGCGTGAGCTTCGTCGACAGCACCGGCCTCGGATCGGTCATCGCGGCATTGAAGCTGGTGCGCGGGTCGAAGGGCGACCTCCGGCTTGCGGCCCCGAACCAGCAGGTTCGCGTGGTCCTCGAGCTGACGACCCTCGACCGTGTGTTCACCTACTACCCCACGGTCGAGGACGCCATAACTGACTTCTGAGTTCGCAGGGCCTTTCGAGTTTCACGCCACACTGACCGAGCTGGATGGCGCGCTCGATGTGCTGCACTCGTCGGTGCACAGCATGCGAGAGCACGGCGCCGGGGCCCTGGACGAGACGAACCTGATGCTCTTCGAAAGCGCGCTGGCCGAGATCGGCGCGAACGCACTCACCCACGGCCGCAGCGGGGAGCATGAGGCCGCTGTCGAATTCGAGCTGCGCCTCGACGGCCGGACGGCGCTGGCAACGTTCACCGATCGCGGACCGCCCGTTCATAATCACCTGACTCGCTCCATGCCAGAGCCGACCAGCGAGTCCGGACGTGGTCTCGCGATCGCGCGCCAGGTCCTCGATGAGCTCGGTTACGAACGTGACGGTGAGATCAACAAATGGCGACTGGTGAAGCGCCTCTGAGCGCGGACGGGACGAGGATGGCCTCGCGCGAGCTCGTGCACGAGCTGCGCAACCTGCTTGCGGTCGTCGTGAACTACTGCGAGCTCATCGCGGAGGAGACCGGCGACCCGGAGGCCATCAAGGCCGACCTTAAAGAGATCCGCACCGCCGCCGAGCGCGCGCTCGACCTGACGGACCACATTCCGGTGCCATCGAGGACCCCGCCGCAGGACCCGGTGTCGGACTCCTGATGCCGGCTGTGAAAGAGGAGGGGACCGCAGGCACCAACCGCCGTTCGCGCCGGAGTGACGGCGAGGTGGTGCTCATCATCGACGACGAGCCGCAGGTCCTGCAGCTCCTCAAGCGTGTGCTGGAGCGGGCGGGGTTCGAGACGATCGCCGTGAGCGACGGCATGAAGGCGCACGAGGCGGCGGTGGAATGGAGGCCGGACATCATCCTGCTCGACCTCATGCTCGGACCCGTCACCGGCGACCAGGTGCTTGCCGAGCTGCGCAGGGACTTCCGGACCCGGCTGGTGCCGGTGGTCTTTCTCACCGTGCGCAGCTCGATCAAGGACAAGGTCGAGCACCTCATGGCCGGTGCGGACGATTACGTGACGAAGCCGTTCATCGGAGAGGAGCTCGTGGCGCGTTTGCGCGCGGTCATCATGCGTGCGACGACCACGCGCGAGCTCAGCCCGCTCACGGGGATGAGCGGCAACTCCGACATCCTGCGCGAGATCTCGCATCGCCTCAACGCGCACCACGAGTTCGCGTGCCTGTACCCGGACATCGACAACTTCAAGAGCTACAACGACCACTACGGGTTCATCCGCGGCGACGACGTCATCAAGACGCTGGCGTCCATCATCCTCGAGGTGCTCGAGGCGAACTACTCGCAGGCGCACTTCGCGGGACACGTCGGTGGCGACGACTTCGTGATCCTCACCGAGCCGCGACTCGCGGAGGAGATCGCCGCGGAGATCACGCGACGCTTTGACGAAGCGGTGCCCTCGCTTTACGACACGGTCGACCGTGAACGCGGATGGATCGAGTCGGAGGACCGCACCGGCAACAAGCACCGCACCAGCCTGGTGTCGCTGTCCACCGGGATCGTGATCGCCAAGCCGGGAGCGTTCGGAAGCGCGCCGGCCCTGGCCTCCCGCGCTGCTGAGGTCAAGGGCGTCGCGAAGCGGATCCCTGGGTCGAAATGGGTGGTCGACCGCCGGCGCCCGCCTGACTCAATGAGGCACTAGCGGTAACAAAGCTGAGCCGCGAATACCCGGTGCTAGCATCCCGAGACGTTCGACATGAGTGAGGTCGATGTGCTCCCGGCCCCCGGCGGCGCCGAGGAGCTCCCACCCGAAGCACCTGGCGCGCCGCGCCTGCCGAGGCTCGCCGTCACGGTCCACCGGATGGACGGCGGCCTCGAGAACGGCGCTTCCGAGTCGCGGGCGCTGAGCCCGGCCGGCTACCCGGTCTTCATCCCGCCCGACTCGGACCGCCCGCGGCTGATCCCGCTCAACGACATCAAGTACGTCGTGATCGGCTCCGTCGAGGACCCTGACCTGGAGGCCGACCCCGGCGAGAAGGCCGTCGCCCGCAAGGCGATCCTCCGCTTCCGCGACGGCGAATGGATCCCGGTGTACATGGACCCGAGCCAGGCCAGCGACGGAGTCGGTCTCGCCGTGAAGGTCCGGTTGAGCGAACGCCAGCGGGTGATTCCCGCGATCGCATCGTCGCGCGCCATCCTCGAGATGCAGTTCGTCGACACGTGGATGACGCCCAGCGAAGGTCCGACCCCGCAGCGCCGCCGCAGTGACATCGAGCAGGCCGCGGCCCGCCAGGGCAAGGACCTGCACAAGCTGGCCAACGATTTCCGCGACCGCCTCGCGCTGGTGCGTGACGCGGGCCTGACGACCGGCGACACGCTCGCCTTCTCGCGCGCAGTGCGCACATACCTCGATCGCTTCCTGGTCGAGGACGGCATCACGCTCACTCCCGCCGAGAAGTCCGCGCTCGCGGACATCATCCTGCGAGCCGCGGTCGGGTATGGACCGCTCGACCCCCTGCTGCACGACCGCTCGGTCTCCGAGATCATGGTCAACGGTCCGGACCAGGTCTTCATAGAGCGCCGGGGCGTGATCGCGAAGTCCGAGGTCCGCTTCGACGACGAGAACCAGCTGCTGGAGACGATCCGCCGCATGGTGGCCACCACCGGCCGTCACATCGACGGACTGAACCCCATGGTCGACGCCCGCCTGCCGGACGGCAGCCGCGTCAACGCGATCATCAGGCCGGCGTCGATCCACGGACCCGCGCTCACCATCCGCAAGTTCAAGGACGCCGTCCTGGGCATGGACGACCTCACGCGCGAGGGCAGCCTCAGCCCGGCGATGTCGGAGTTCCTGAAGGCCGCGGTGCTCGGCCGCATGAACATCCTCGTCTCGGGCGGCACGGGCTCCGGCAAGACGACGAGCCTCAACGTCATCGCGCGGTTCATCCCGCACAACCAGCGCGTGATCACGATCGAGGACGCCGCCGAGCTGCAGATCGACCACCCTCACGTCATCTCCCTGGAGCACCGGCCACCCAACATCGAGGGCAAGGGCGAGCTGACGATCCGGCAGCTTCTGCGCAACAGCCTCCGGATGCGGCCCGACCGCATCCTGGTCGGCGAGGTCCGCGGCTCCGAGGCCCTCGACATGCTGCAGGCCATGAACACCGGCCACGACGGCTCGATGTCCACCATCCACTCGAACTCGGCGCGCGACGCGCTGTCCCGCCTGGAGACGATGGTGATGATGGCCTCGATCGACATCCCGTTCGAGGCCGTGCGCGCCCAGATCGCGTCCGCCGTGAACCTGATCGTGCACCAGGCCCGCATGCCGGACGGCCGCCGCAAGATCGCCCAGATTGCGGAGGTGGTCGGCTACGACCAGAACGGCGCCATCCTGCGCGACGTGTTCCTGCTCGGCATGGGCTCGGACCTGCGGCTGGAGTACAACGCGACCGGTTACGTCCCGACCGCGCTGGACAAGGCCGCGTTCTATGGCGTGCAGGTCGACCAGGACCTGTTCGACCCGGTGAAGTCGCGGTTCGTGCCGGCCGGCTCCGACAGCATGATGCCGGTCGTCAAGGACCCGCTCATCACCGGTCAGCGCGGCGGTGAGAAGGAAGTCGTCCGTCAGGTCGTCGTCGTGCCCTTCAGCTCGGAGCGTCCAGGCGCCGCGGCCCCGGCTGCCGCCGCACAAGGCTCTGGGTCGATCGCCAACACCCCTGAGATGCAGGAGGTCATGCGCCAGGCTCTCCAGCAGTACACCACGGCGCGCTCGGCTCCCACGCCGGCGGCGCCGACCCCGGCGCAGACGCCCGAGATGCAGGAGGAGATGCGCAAGATCCTCGATGTCATCCGGTCGGCGTCGGCCGATCTCGTCGAGGCGCAGCAGGTACAGGCCGCGGCCTCCGCCCAGGCGGCCGCGCCGGCGTTCGCCTACCCGGCCTCGCCGGCGCCCGCGGCCGAGGAGCCCGGCCAGGCGCCCGCTCTGCCGGCGCCCGCGCATGTCGAGACGCCCGCGACACCGGTGGCAGGTCAGGCCGCGGTGGCCGCTGGCCCCATCCCCTCGGTGCCGCCGGCGCCCCGCTTCGACAACAGCGCTCAGGCGGCGCAGGCGCTGCAAGCGGCGACTGCCATGGCCCGGGCAACGACCGAGCTGGGGCGCATCGCGGCCCAGGCGCAAAGCGGGTTCATCGCCAACGCAGGCATGCTGCCGACCGTTCAGACAGAGGCGCGGGGCGGCCAGGGGGTCAGCCGGCGCCTGCACGCCGTGATCGAGACGATCGTCTCGCAGAAGAACCTGAACCTCCGCCTCGCCGATGCCGTCACTCAGGCGTTCGAAGGCGCGGAGCTCAAGGCCAGCGATTACGCCGCGCCGAACAAGCTCTCCAAGGAATCGGCGAGCCGCGAGCTTCGGCAGGCTGTCGAGGCCGGCCTGCTCGAGATGGTCCGGTACCCACAGGGGGAGGCCGGGTTCAAAGCCGGGCCGTCACTGCTGCGCGAGGTCGCGATGGGACTCGGGCAGAACGTCGACGTCAACCAGCCGCTGTCCGCGGAGACGATCATCGGCAGCCTCGCGACGGGCCAGACCGAGGGCACGGTGGCGATCATGTTCACCGACGTCGAGGGCTCGACGAACCTCCTGTCCACGCGCGGCTTCACCGAGTCGCACGAGATCATGAAGGCCTACGAGACGATCGTGGGCGAGAAGATCGCCGAGCACGCCGGCCGGCGCATCAAGGGTCTCGGCGACGGCGTGATGGTCAGCTTCGGGTCGACGCGCCACGCGGTCGAGTGCGCGATCGACATCCAGCGCGCGATCACCGACTACTCGAAGGCCAACCCGCAGCGGCGCCTGCGCATCCGCATCGGCATCAACACCGGTGAGGTCGTGGAGGAGGCCGGCGACTTCTTTGGCGCCGCGGTCAACATGGCGGCCCGCGTCGCGGGCAAGGCCAAGGGCGGGCAGGTGCTGGTCTCCGACGTGGTTCGGCAGCTCGTCGGCCCGGTGTCCGAGATCACGTTCTCGTACCGCGGCAGCTACAAGCTGAAGGGCTTCCCGGACCGTTGGCGTCTGCACGAGGCGACGCCAGGCGCGGCTCCAGCGCATATCGCAGCCGTCGTGGTCCCCGCGGGCGACGGCTTCGTCGGCCGCGAGCAGGAGCGCCAGGACATCAAGCTCGTGCTCGACCGCGCGACCACGGGGACAGGCGGCATCGTGCTCATCTCCGGCGCGCCGGGTATCGGCGCTACGCGGCTCGCCGCCGAGGCCGCCGCCGAGGCGGGGCGGAAGGGCTGGACCGTTGTGGGCGGAGGCTGCAACGAGCAGGCCGACGAGCCGTACTCGGTGTTCCGCCAGGCCCTCGCGGCGGCCGTCGCGGCCGCCGGCCAGCGGCCCCTGTACGAGGTGGCTGGCGAGGCCGGCCCCGCGCTGCTCGACCTGGTGCCCGGCCTCCGCGCCAAGATGCGCGGCCAGCCCACGCCCGGTCCGGTGCCCGCGGAAAGGCGTCGCGAGCAGCTCTACAAAGGCGTCTTCGACCTCCTGGTCGCCTGCCAGGGCACGCGTCCTTTGCTCGTTGTCCTCAACGACCTGCAGTGGGCGGACGACGGCAGCGTGCTGCTGCTGCGCGACCTCGCCGAGCGCTTGGGCGGCAGCAAGATCGTGATCCTGGGCACCTACTGGGACACCGACCTCGACCCGGCCCGCCCGTTCACGAGCGTGGTCTCCCGCTTGCTCCGCCGCCGCCGCGCGCAGCGCATCCCGCTGGGGCGGCTCACGGATTCCGAGGTCGAGAAGATGCTGACGATGATCGCGGGCTCGACGCTCACGGCCGTCCAGACCGTCGGCATCCAGGCCGCGACCGACGGCAACCCGCTTTTTGTCGAGCAGTCCTACCTCTACACGGCAGAGTCGGAGGGCATGCTGGGTGGCGTTCGCGCGCGACCGGTCGCCAACTTCACCGAGGAAGACCTCGAGCTCGCGCAGTCGGTTCGCGGCCTCATCGGGCGCCGCCTCGAGCGCGTGTCCGAGCCGGCGCACCGCATGCTGATCGCGGCCGCGGTCATCGGCCGCGATTTCGACGTGTCCCTTCTGGATGCGTTCGGCGAGCTTTCCGGACGTGAGCTTCGCGAGGCTCTCGACGAGGCCGCCAAGGCCCGCCTGCTGGCCGCCGCCGGTCCTGACCGCTACCGCTTCACGCATGACCTCGTGCGTCAGCGCGTGCTTGCGGGTATGCCACTGCCGCGCCTGCAGGCGTACCACCTGGCGGTTGCCGACACGCTCGAGCGTGTCTACGGCAAGACGGTGAAGGAGCATGCCTCCGAGATCGCGTACCACCTGTACCAGGCCGGTACGGCGGCATCCCCGGCGCGCACCTCGTCCCTGCTCTCCCAGGCGGCGCGCAACGCGCTCGGGGTGGGCGCGTTCGAGGAGGTGCTGCGGCTGGTCGAGAGCGCCCTTCAGCTGCTCCCGGCAGAGGAGCGCAAGGAGCGCGCTTCGGTGCTCGCGATGCGCGCCGAGGCCTTCACCGGTCTTGGACGGCGCGAGGAGGCCAAGACCGCGTGGGTCGTGGCGGCGGACCGCTTCGAAGAGGCCGGCGACAAGAAGGGCGCCGCCGCGGCGCGCGCGCGCGTCGAGATGCCGGTCGAGGAGCCGGACGTCTACCCGCAGGCAACGCCGGCGCCCGCGGCGACTGCGGTTGCGGTCGCGGAGGAGCCGGTCCCGGAGCCGGTCCCGGAGCTACCTCCGGCTCAGGACACCAACCTGGCGGCGAACGGCACCGGCGCGTAGCCCGCGTCGAACGTGATCGCCGGCAGGCCTCCGGTGAAGCTCACGGTGTTGCCGATGACGCCTCCAGTGCCCGCGGTTACGAACGTGTCGTCCGACGTGATGGACACAGCGGCCGTCGGGGCATACACCAGTCCGACGAAGGCCGAGTTCACATTTCCGCCGATCACGTCGCCACACCCGTTTGCGGGAGCGTCATACAGCGACACCCAGTTGTACTGATAGCCGCTGAAGAGGTAGGTGTCGCTCAGGTTCGTGGTCGTCAGGCAGCTCGCGCCGGGCAGGTACACGACGACGGCCCCCGGCGTGATCGCCGCGGGGCAAGTCGCGTAGGCGCCGCCGACGGTTTCGCAGTTGTTCTCGTTGGCGCGGTCGCCGGCGGCCCCCGCGAGGCGGGCGGCGTTCTGGTTCGGCTTGCTCGCAGCCAGCGGCGCCGTCTCGGAGTTGGGCGGGTAGGCGCCGGTCGTGCCAGGGGCGGCCGCGGCGTTCGTGGTCCACGGCGGACCGATGTCGTCGCCGTTCAGCACGATCGTCTCAAAGCCCAGCGAGCAGCTGCTCCCGGTGAACGCCGGGCATCCGCCAAGGTTGTTGTTGAGAACAGGGACGGAGACCGGCAGGACGTCAGCCAGGCCGAACGTGACGGTGCAGTTGCCGACCGGACCATTGATGTTGGGCGACGCGTAGATGTTGTAGCCCGTCGCGCCGGGCACGTTGCTCACCGTCACCTGGATTGCCTTGTTGGCGTCGAGGTGGACGGTCTGGCACACCGACGGCGCACTCTCGCGCTGGTAGGTGTTGCCGTTGTACGTGTCGGTGCGCGTCGACGTCACCTCTATCGACCAATCTCCAGGCGGCGCTGCGGCGCAGCCGTTGCCGTTGCCGTTGCCGTTGCCGTTGCCACAGTTGCCGGTCCCGCAGTTACCGCTGCCGGTGCAGTTCACCGAGGCGATCTGGACGCTGCCCGTGCAACCGCCGCCCGTGGTGTTCCAGAACTGCGGGCTGGCGAGGTTCTTGTTGTTCCCCGGCTGCGGCTCGCCGGGCGGCTTCAGCTCGTTGCTGATGATGGCCGCCGCATTCGTGAACCCGGCCTGGAAGTCGTATACGCCTCCCGCCAGGAAGTAGCACCGCCCGCCGCTGACGTTGACGGCCGAGGCATAGATGCCGGGAAGCAGGTTGACGTTGTTGCCCGGAACGGCCTGTCCGCCGCCGAGCGGACCTGGCGCCGGATAGCCAGGGTCGACCAGGTGGTACCCGGTGCGGAAGGCTCCCGCGACGTCGGGAAACGTGCAGGCAGGATTGGCGCCGCTTGGATAGCACTGGACGGAAAGCCCTGAAACCGTCGCCTGGCAGCGGGCAAACACGTCTCCGGTGATCTGCCCGGTTCCGCCAACCACGCTGATCACGCCGTCGGAAACCAGATCGCCCTGAACTCTGAGCTGGCCGGTTCCGGAGATCGATACGGCCGCTCCGCCCGTGCCCCCGCAGCCGGCCTGGTTGAGCGCCGCGACGGCGGGCGAGTACAGGAGGTTGTTGACCCGCACGTTGGCCGCGGCGGAGATGGACGGTGAGGTCCCGTTGGTGAGAATCCTCGCGAACTGGAGGCTCAGGGTCTTGCTCGCCGTGAGGTCGAGCTCGGTCCCCCGCGGGCCGCGGGCGGGAACCTGGATGTTGAGCGTCGTCCCGTCGGAGTACGTGCATGTGACGCTGAACGTTCCCGGACCAGGGACGCCGAACGAGCCGCATACCGGCGCGGAGTAGAGCCGCATCTGGACGCCGAAATCGGTCGCGGCGGTCGATTCCGCGGCCGCGAGGCCCGCGCCCCGCTGATAGCTGTCGCCGGCCGCGAGCGCTGCATAGTCGACCGCGTTCTGCATGTCGCGCCGCAGCGCATACGCGCGAGATCCATCGATGGCGAGCGCGGCCATCCCGACGACCACGCCGAGCATGACCGCCACGAGGATGATCGCCTGACCCCGCTGGAGCGCCTGGTGCACCGTCAATACTCCGTGCGGTAGACCGCGGTCGCGGTCAGCACGATGCGGCCGGTTGTGAGCTGGGAGATGATCGGCGTGATCAGGACGAGGTTCATGCGGATCGTCACCTGCAGGGGCGCGTTGCTGGCCGCGGGATTGACGGGGTTGCACCCTCCGACCGCAATCGCGGGGTACTCGCCACCCGGTGCGTTCATGGGCGGGCTCGTCTCGAACGACGTCGGCGCGGGCGACTCGGTGATGTACAGCCAGGCCGCGTTCGCGGGGGGCGTGCTCGCGCTGACGGGTCCCTGAGGGCAGGGCTCGGTGACGCTCACACCGACCACCTGGGCCATCACAGCGCTGAGCACCGATGAGTCGGTCGGCAGGCTCGTCTGCGCCTTCACCGCGACCCGCGCGCCCTCGCGGGCTGCGTGGTTGAGCGTGTCGAGGTAGAAGACGGCGCGACCGATGTCGATGATGCCGAAGATGAGCAGCAGGAGCAGCGGCGAGATCAGCGCGAACTCGATCAGCGCCTGCGACTCCTGACCGCGATGACGCGCCCGCATCTCCGCCGTCAAGGGCCCTGCACCAGGATGTGCTCGTTCGCCGCCAGGTGGAAGGTCCCGAACTGGCCGCTGATCAGCGGCGTGATTGGCGAGTAGGTGTAGAGCACGATGACGTTGAGATCCTGGCCGCCGCCCTGCACGGGCGGACCGGACGTGTTGTTGTAACAGATGTAGAGCCAGGGCTGGTTCGCGGTGATGGGATACACACCGCTCGGGTAAGGCGGGTTGTGATACGAGTTGCCGTCCGAGACAGCCGGGCAGCCCGGCTTCAGGGTCGACGCCGGCATGGACGCGGCCGCGAGCTCCTGGTCCACCGCCGACTGGATCGCGGCGTCGCTGAGAAAGGGCGTCCGCTGGTTCGGCGCATCGAACCAGGCGCCGTGCCGGGCCCCTTCCCTCGCCGCGTTCGCGAGCGTCTCCGAGACCGCGATCGCCCGACCGATGTCGACCAGCCCCCCGACCAGCAGGAGGAGCACGACGGAGGACAGCGCGAACTCGACCAGGGACTGCCCGCGCTGGTGCTTTTTCTGCGGTTTCGGAGTCACGTATAACCGGCGCGGCACGCGGATATCTTGCCTATGATGATCCGGCCTTGGCGCGCCCTAACCTCGGTGGAGTCACTTCTCGCCGGCCTTTCACGATCCTTGGAATCTTCCTGGCCCTGCTCGTCATCGCCGCTTTCGTACTGGTGGCGCTCACCGCGGGCAACGGCCAGAACCCGCCGTCTCAGAGCGTCGTGGTCGCCACCAGGGCACTTTCACCGCGGATCCCCATCGACGGGTCCGGCCTGGAGGTCAAGAGCATCCCGATCGGCGGGTACCCGAGCGACTTCCTCTATCACAAGGTTTCCGACGTCGAGGGCATGGTGCCCCTGGTGACGATCGAGCAGGGCCAGGCGATCACCGCCAACCTGGTGGCCAAGTCCGGCACGGCTCCCGGCTCGCAGTCGGCATACCTGCCCATCCCGAGCGGCTTTGTCGCCTACACCCTGCCGACGAGCGAGCAGCAGGGCGTTGCCGGCTACATCGAGCCCGACGACTACATCGCTGTCATCGCCACGGTGGACATACAGGCCAAGATCGCCAGCGCGACGGTCTTCACCAACCTCCATGTCATCCGCGTCGGAACACCCTCTGCCGAGTCGGCGCAGGCGGGCCAGCAGATCGCAAGCAGCCTCACCGTGGTGGTCACCGAGTGCCAGGCCGAGTACCTCACCTGGTTTTTGACCTACTCGTCGCTCAAGTACACGCTCGAGTCTTTCCACGACTATCAGCCCAGCTCCACCGCCGCTGCGGACCCCAACTGCGCGAACGTCACGGCGGCAACGGGGGTGAACCTGAAGGACGTGCAGAAGATCTATCCGCAGCTCTTTCCCTCTTAGAGCCGCGGGGTGAGCAGCCAGTCGGTCGCGCTCATAGTCGCCGTCCCCGCAGCGCTCGCGATCGCGATCTTCTTCTGGAGCCTCGACCGGGTGCAGCGTGAGCGGCGGCCGGCGATCACGCCGGCGACCCCCGCCGCGCGGGCCACGCCGCGGGAGCTCGTCGAACGCCTGCTGCGGCCCGCGGCGGACTCGCTCAACCAGCGGCGCACCGGGCAGGGCAAGCCGACCCTCGCCGAGGACCTCGCGCGCGCGGGGCTCAACATCACACCGTCCGAGTACCTGCTCGTTCGAATCGGCGCCACGGCCCTCGGCCTCCTCGCCGGCCTCTTCAGATTCGGAATCGGGCTTGGGCCGCTCGTGCTCGGCGTTGTCGGCTTCCTGCTGCCGCCGCTGGTCGTCGGCTACCTCCAGCGCCGGCGGCGTGACCTGTTCAACGCCCAGCTCGCGGGCATGCTGCAGCTGCTCTCCAACTCGCTGAAAACGGGTTACGCGATCGACCGCGCCCTCGAGACGGTCGCCCAGAAGTCGCAGCCGCCCATCTCGACCGAGTTCGATCGCGTCACGACCGAGATCGCCCTGGGCAACTCCGCCGAGGATGCGCTCAGCGCGATGCTCCTGCGCATCGACAGCCCGGACCTGGAGTTCATCGTCACCGCGATCCTGCTGCACATCCGCGTCGGTGGCAACCTCGCCGAGGTTCTCGACAACATCTCGGACACGCTGCGCGACCGCCTGCAGACGAAGCGGGACATGCAGGTGCTCACCGCGCAGTCCCGGGCCTCGGCGACGATCATCACGGGCCTGCCGATCCTGCTCGCCCTTGGCCTCTACGTGTTCGTGCCCGGTTACTTCGCGCCCATGACGAGCACGGTCGTCGGCTACATCCTGCTGGGCGTTGCGGGCTTCCTCATCCTCATCGGCAACCTGCTGATCACGCGCATGACCGCGCTCGAGAGCTAGAGTGTCAGGCCCCCTGCAGCCCGCGCGCCTCCGCGGCCTAGTCGGCCGGGCCGCTTCGCGGCTGAAGCCGGCGTCAGGGGGCCCGGCGCTCGTCGTCGCGCATCTCGATGCGCTCCTCCTTACGCCACCCCTTCCTTGGCTCCGGCCGCCGATGCCGCGGACCGCGCAGCGGTCCGAGGGGGCCTGACACTCGTGTCAGCGATAGAGCTCGAGGCGATCATCGCCGGAGTTGTCAGCGGCGTCATCGTGGCCGCCTTCTTCATCGCAGTGGACCACACTCGCGCGACGGCGAAGGTGGCCGCCGGCACCGCCTGGGCTCAGCCAGGAGAAAACACCTCCGCGCTGAAGCAGATCGAGTCCGCCCTGCGCCCGCTCACGTCGCGGCTGCCGGCGGTGGCGGCCGGCCAGCTGCGCGCGAAGCTGAGCCGCGCCGGCGACCCTGGCAACCTCACGGCGAGCGGATTCCAGGCTCTCCGCTACGGGCTCGGCGCGCTGCTCGCCATCATCGGACTGACGCTCGGCCTGGTCATCCCGCTGCCTGTCCCGCCGCTGGTGCTTGCGCCGATCGCCGGCGCCATCCTGGCCGCGCTCGGCTACATGGCCCCGAGCATCTGGCTCGAGTTCAGGATCTCGTCGCGCAAGCGTCAGATCCAGCGCTCGCTCGCCGAGGCGACCGACCTGCTGACGCTGGTCGTGGAATCCGGCATGAGCCTCGACGAGGGCCTTCTGAGCATCACCGAGCGCTTCCACAACGCGCTGGGCGACGAGATCGGCAAGGTGCTGCGCGAGATCCGGCTCGGCCGGCCCCGCATGGTCGCCCTGGAGAACATGGCCGAAGTCTCCGGCGTCACCGACCTCCACCACCTCGTCGAGTCGATCGTGCAGTCGGACCAGATGGGTGTCCCGATCGCGCGCCTGCTTCGCGTGCAGGCCACCGAGATGCGGCGCCGCCAGCGGCAGACCGCCCAGGAGCGGGCCGCCCAGGCATCGTCACGGATGGTCTTCCCGATGGTGGGCTGCATCTTTCCCGTGCTCTGGATCGTGCTGCTCGGCCCGGCGCTGATCCAGATCTTCAACACGATCGGCCATTGAGCGCGCGAGCCGGCAGCCGCGCGCCGCAGTCGTTCGGCGATCTCGACAAGCCGCTCTACACGATCAGCGTGGCGGCCGAGATCCTGGAGACGCATCCCCGCACGCTGATGCTCTACGAGGACGCCGCACTGCTGGAGCCGCACCGCACGACCACCAACCGGCGGCGCTACTCGCAGCGCGACATCGTCAAGGTCCAGGTCATCCAGTACCTCACGCGCGAGAAGGGCGTGACCCTGGCCGGCGTGCGACACATCCTGTCTTTGTTCGAGGTCATGAAGCGCCACCGCGTCGAGCCTCCGGGCGACCTGCGGGAAGTCTTCGATCGGTACGCGGCGATCATCTAGCAATGAGGGCGCCGCCCGGGCTTCCGCGATGAGCGCTTTCCCGCCCTACCCACCGCCTCCGCCTCCTCCGCCTCCTCCGCCCCCGCCACTACCGCCCGGACCGCCTGGGCAGTGGCCTCCGCCCCCCGGACCGCCTGGGCAGTGGCAGCCTTACGGCGGCGCTCCCCCGCCGCGGCCTCCCAGCTCGGGGCTTTCGGCGGCGGCACTCGTCGCGATCATCGTGGCCGTTGCCCTGGTCATCGGAATCGTTGCATCCGGCCTCGTGTACCTCGCCGTCGTTCGCGGTGGTACGCACGGCACCGGGGCGCGGAGCTCACCCAGCGCCAGCGCCTCGTCTTCGGGAATGCAGGCTCCGGTCACCGCTGATTCACGGCTGGAGGCGGACGGCGGCACGGTTGTCTTCTCCGACGACTTCAAGGACCCGAGCTCAGGATGGTTCACCGGCACGGCGGCTTCCGGAACGACCTACCAGTATTCGAGCGCTGGCTATGTCATCACCGGCAAGGAGAGCCTCCATCACCTCTCGTTTGCGCCGTACTCGAGACGGTTGGCCCAGCTCAGCGTGGAGACCTCCGCGACCCAGACGTTCGGCGCGCCCAACGGCGCGGGATTTGGTGTCGTGTGCGACACGGGACAGGGCAGCAGCGAGGTTCACTATTCATTGCTCGTCCTGCAGCCCGGGACGTGGTTTCTCGAGCGCACGGACGGGCCCGTCTCCCCCACCAACGGGGTCACCATCCTCAAGCAGGGCACCGCCTTGGGCATTCCCGGCCCGACGCCGCTGCGGATCACCGGCATGTGCGCCACCCTCGCGGACGGCCACACCATCCGCCTTGCGCTGTTCGTCAACGGCATCCTCGCCGCGGACACGACCGACTCCACGACCGAGACGGTGGTGGGCTGGGTTGGGGGCATCGTGACCTCCACCCGCGCCGGCCAGGTGACGACGGTCACCTTCACCAAGTTCGAGGAGCGCGACCTCTCAGGTCGGGGCTGAGCCGGCTACCAGTAGTTCGACGGCAGCTCGCCCTGCCAGTTGCAGTTGCCGCAGATGACGTCGAGATACCGCTGAATGGGGTGGGTGCGGCCGATGAAGACATTGGTCGACCCGCAGCGGGGACAGCGAGGAGTGACCGCGCTCTCTGCCGGGTCGGGGTCGACGCCATGGGGATGCGCCGCCTCGCGCTTTTCCGCCCGCCGCCTCGCGTTGCGGCCCATGTCAGCTCGCCTTCCTGCGTCTCTTCGGGGCAGCGCCCCACAGGCTCTCGAGGTCGTAATAGCTGCGCTCGCCGGGCAGAAACACGTGCGCCAGCACCGAGTCGAAGTCGAGGAGGATCCAGCCGGCGTCGTCATAGCCGTCGACCCCGAGCGGCCGCATCTCCTTCGCCTTGGCCGCCTCCATCATCCCGTCCGCGATGGCGCGGTTCTGCCGGTCGGTCTCGCCTTCGCACACGACGAAGTAGTCGGCGAGCGAAGTTCTGTCCCGGACGTCGAGCACGACGCAGTCCCAGGCCTTCTTGTCGGCGGCCGCCTTTTTGAGCACGCGAGCCAGCTGAAGCGGCGTCAACCCGGTTCGCGCCCTGGCCAAATCTCCTCCGATTATGCCCCGTAAATGTGCGCGGAGGCGATGTATCTCGCAACGGCCGCGGGGACGAGACCCGAGACGTCCTTCCCCTCTCGCACCGCCTCGCGGATCTGGCTCGCGGAGACGGCCGGGGTGGACCGTTCGCAGAGGATTACGCGGCCCGGCTGCAGGCCCGCCGCCGCGAGGTCCTTGGAGTCCGGCGCCTTGCGGCCGGGACGGGTGACGACCACGACGGGCGCCAGGGCGATCACCTCCTGCGGCCTTTGCCACGAGCGAAACAGCGCCGCCGCGTCCCAGCCCAACACCAGGAACAGCTCAGCGTGCGGGTTCTCGCCGCGCAGTGCAAGCAGGGTGTCAACGGTGTAGGACGGTCCGGCCCGCTTGACCTCCACATCGGAAACCGAGAAGCGCGGATCGTCCGCGATGGCCAGACGGCACATCTCGATGCGCTGCGCTGCCGACGCGACCGCCGGCGGGCGGTGTGGCGGGGTACCGGTCGGGACGAACACGACCTCGTCGAGGTCGGCGCACTCGACCGCTGCCTCCGCGGCGGCGATGTGCCCGTTGTGCATCGGGTCGAACGTGCCGCCGACCACCCCGAGTCTCATGGCTGGTATTCGAACTCTGACGAACCGATGCGCACGGTGTCGCCCGGCTCGGCGCCGGCAGCCTCCAGCGCGGTGTTCACGCCCAGCCGGTCGAGCGCGACCTGAAAGCGGTCCAGCCCCGAATCTGAATCGAGGTTCGTGCTTTCGACGAGCCGCTCGACCCGCTCGCCTCTGACCAGAAAGCCCCACGGCTTCTTCTCGACCTCCAGCTGCGCGGGCACGGGGCGCAGGCGCGTGAGCAGAGGCGCGCGCTCCGGCTCCGGAGCGTCGGGCGCCTGACCGACGGCGTCGATCATCGCCTCACGCAGCCCGTCCAACCCCTCCCCGCTGAGGGCGGACAAGAAGTACACGTCCTTGCGCCGGGTGTGCGAACGCAGGCGGCGTGTCGTTTCGAGGTCGAGCTTGTTCACCGCCACGAGATGCGGGCGGCGCGCGAGGGCCGGTGAGAACGCCGCAACCTCCTCGCGCACGGCCTCGAAATCGCCCCACGGATCCTCAGCCGAGCCGTCGACGACGTAGGCCAGGACCCGCGTGCGTTCCACGTGCCGGAGGAACTGCAGGCCGAGGCCGGCGCCCTGCGACGCGCCCTGGATCAGTCCCGGGATGTCCGCCAGGATGAGCCGGCCCTCACCCGCTTCCATCACTCCGAGCTCTGGGACCAGCGTCGTGAACGGATAATTCGCGACCTTCGGTCGAGCCGCCGTCAGAGCGGCGAGCAGCGATGACTTGCCCGCGTTGGGCGCGCCCACCAACCCCACGTCCGCGATCAGCTTCAGGTCGAGGGTCACCGTCAGCTCGTCACCCTTCTCCCCCGGCTCGGAGTGGTCGGGCGCCTGGCGCCTGGAGCTCTTGAAGTGCACGTTGCCGCGACCTCCGATGCCCCCGCGCGCGATCTCGTGCGTCATTCCAGGCGAGTCGAGGTCGGCGATCAGACGGCCAAGCTCATCGAGGGCCATCGTGCCGACCGGCACCTCGATGACGAGGTCCGCACCGCGCTTTCCAGTCTTGCGGCCGCCCGCACCGTCGCCGCCCGCGGGCGCCTGCCACCGCGAGCGCCGCGCGTACTCGGACAGGTCGGTGACGCCCGTGCTCGCCCTCAGGATGATCGATCCGCCGCGGCCGCCGTCTCCGCCGTCAGGCCCGCCGCGGGGCACGAACGGCTCATGCCGAAACGATGCCGAGCCCTTGCCGCCGTGACCGGCGCGCAGCACGACGCGCGCGGAATCGATGAACCGACGGGGTGCGCGGGGAGCGCTAGCCCTCGCCGTCATGGCGCCGGCGGCGCCTATGCGTTCGGCTCGACGCTCACGCGGCGGCCGTCCTTGCCGACGCGCTCATAGCGCACGTTCCCGGCCACCATGGCGAAGAGCGTGTGGTCGCGGCCGAGGCCGACGCCGGTTCCGGGCGCGATCTTGCTACCGCGCTGCCGGACCAGGATGGTGCCCGCGTTCACGTCCTGGCCTGCATAGATCTTCACGCCGAGCATCTTTGGCTTGGAGTCACGGCCGTTGCGAGATGAGCCGCCGCCTTTCTTGTGCGCCATCTATTCAGTGTCTTCCTTGGTGGTCTTCGATTCGGCCGCGGCCGCCTTGGGCTTGCGCGCCGCGCGCTTGGCCTTCGGCTTCGCCGCAGGCTCGTCCTCTTCCTCGGCCGGCTTGGCCGCGCTGCCGAAAGGGAGGATCTCCAGTGCGGTCAGGTCGGCGCGCGCGCCGCGGTGCACCCGAACCCTCTTCTTCGACTTGTACCGAAGCATGTCGATCTTCGGCCCGCGACGGTGGGCCAGGACCTTGGCCTCGATCTCGAGCCCGTCCACGCCAGGGGTGCCGATCTTGAAGTCGTCGCCATCGTGAAGCAGCAGGACACGGCCGAGCTTGATCGAGGATCCGGGCTCGGCGGCGAGCCGGTCGACCAGC
>Ga0075436_100000551_pt1 | contig 24469 bp, 23 predicted proteins | sample RhiMethybrSRZTD5_FD_75303 | JGI IMG/M metagenome (GOLD analysis project Ga0075436, IMG submission 75303) | Populus rhizosphere microbial communities from Tennessee, USA - Rhizosphere MetaG P. TD hybrid SRZTD5 | ecosystem: Host-associated > Plants > Roots > Rhizosphere > Soil | place: USA...
TGCAGGAGCGAGTAATTGTAAGCGCTGCGAATCAGCCCCAAATCGTCGTTCGGGCGATAAGACCGGACCTTTTTCAGCAGCTCGCGGAAACGCGTAACCGTGAGCACATTGGTCGCGATCTGATGGCGCAGCGTCGCCATGCTTCATTATAGCGTTGCAGTTTTGGCAATTTACCCAGCCAATGCCGGTCCATGCGCCCTAAGTAGCTGCAACCGCAAGAGTTGCTAGGAACCCTGCCCGCGTGGATGAAAAATAGCGCGCCACATCCGGTGGGCACCAGCAACGGCAAGAATCGGCAGGCGTTGTAAGCTGGTTCCTATGAGCTCCCTGAAGATTCTTGCCAGCGGAACCTCGGGACCTATCGGCGGGGCGCTGGTGCCGGCGCTGACCGCGGCCGGCCACCAAGTCACCCGGCTGGTGCGCCGCCCGGCTGCCGCCGCGGACGAAATCGAGTGGGACCCGATGGGGCCGCTTCATCCGTCGTCCATAAGCGGCTATGACGCCATTATCCACCTGGCCGGGGAAACCATCGTCAGTCATTGGGACCAGAAGAAAAGAGAGAAGATCCGAGATTCGCGGGTAACCAGCACGCGCCATCTGGTGCAGGCGCTGGTCCAGACGCGGCAGAAGCCGCGGGTGCTCATCACCGCATCCGCGATCGGCTACTACGGCAATCGCGGCCAGGAAAGGTTGACCGAGAACAGCGAGCCTGGCTACAACTTTCTGGGCATGGTGTGTCGCGAATGGGAAGCGGCCACCAAGCCCGCGGCCGAGGCAGGCATTCGCACCGTGCAGTTGCGCATTGGCATCATGCTCAGCATGCAGGGAGGGGCGCTCAAGCAGATGGTCAGGCCATTCCGCTTCGGCTTGGGCGGAATTATTGGCAATGGGCAACAGTACTGGAGTTGGGTGGCACTGGAAGATGTAGTGGGCGCGGTGCAGCACGCGCTGACCCACGACGGCCTTTCCGGGCCCGTGAACGTGGTGTCGCCCAATCCCGTCACCAATATTGATTTCACCCGCGCCATCGCACAGGTAGTGCATCGCCCCGCGCTGTTCCCCCTGCCACCCTTCGCGGTGCGCCTGTTCTTCGGGCAAATGGGAGAGGAACTGATGCTGGCCAGCGCCCGCGTATTGCCCACCAAGCTAGAAGCCAGCGGTTACAAATTTCATTATCCCGAGCTGAAGCCTGCGCTGATCGATATCCTCCGCAAGTAATTAGCCATGGATTAGCACGAACGCAACGTAAAACAGGATTTCCCTGGGGACTCTGCTTGGAGGTTACTCCTCGCCGACGCGCAGCACGGCAAGAAATGCTTCCTGAGGAATGTCCACGCGCCCAATGCGCTTCATGCGCTTCTTGCCTTCTTTCTGCTTTTCCAGGAGCTTGCGCTTGCGGGTAATGTCGCCGCCGTAGCATTTGGCGAGCACGTTTTTGCGCATGGCAGGCACGGTTTCGCGGGCAATGATCTTGCCGCCAATGGCGGCTTGGATGGCCACTTCGAACATCTGTCGCGGGATGAGTTGCTTCATCTTCGCGGCGAGCGCGCGCCCGCGCTCGTAGGCGTGTTCCTGGTGCACGATAGTGGAGAGCGCGTCCACGGGATCGCCGGAGACCAGGATGTCGAGCCTCGCCATGGGTGACTCCCAGTAGCCGGCGAGGTGATAGTCCAGTGACGCGTAGCCGCGCGATACCGATTTCAGCCGGTCGTAAAAGTCGAGCACGATTTCGTTCAGCGGCAACTCGTAGCTCAGCATCACCCGGTTGGAGGTGACGTATTCAAACCCCTTCTGGCGCCCGCGCTTTTCCTCCACCAGCTTGAGAATCCCGCCTACGTATTCTTCATTGGTGAGGATGGTGGCCAGGATGACCGGCTCTTCTATCTTGCGGATTTCGCTCTGCGGCAACCAGCGCGAGGGATTGTCTACTTCGACCACTTCACCATCGGTCCGGGTGATTTTGTAGCGCACGCCCGGCGCGGTGGTGATCAGGTCAAGGTTGAACTCGCGCTCCAGGCGCTCCTGGATGATCTCCATGTGCAGCAGGCCGAGGAAGCCGCAGCGGAAACCGAAGCCGAGCGCCACCGAGCTTTCCGGCTCGAAGAAGAACGAAGAATCGTTGAGGCGCAGCTTGTCCAGGGCTTCGCGCAGTGCCGTGTGCTCGTGCGCGTCCACGGTGTAGAGGCCGGCGAACACCATCGGCTTAATTTCTTCAAAACCGGGCAGGGGCTCGATGACGGGGCGCGAATCGTCGGTAATAGTGTCGCCGATTTTGGTATCAGCGACATTTTTGATGTTCGCAATCAGGAAACCGACTTCGCCAGCCTCGAGCATCTCAATTTCCACCGGCTTGGGAGTCAGTACGCCCAGGGTTTCGACCTCGAAGACTCGCCCGTTGGACCACAATCGGATTTTCTGACCCTTACGCAGGGTGCCGTGAAAGACGCGCGCCAGCACCACCACGCCACGATAGGGATCAAACCAGGAGTCGAAAAGCAGCGCCTGTAGCGGCGTCTCCGGCGAGCCCTTGGGCGGAGGAACGCGGTGCACAATGGCTTCCAGCACTTCAGGCACACCCTCCCCGGTCTTGGCGCTGATCAGCAGGGCGTTGGAAGCATCCAGGCCCACCGCGCCCTCGATCATCTCCTTGGTGCGGGCGACGTCGGCACTGGGCAGGTCAATCTTGTTGATCACGGGAATGATTTCCAGGCCGTGATTGATCGCCAGGTAGGAATTAGCAAGCGTCTGCGCTTCCACCCCTTGCGAAGCGTCCACCACCAGCAGCGCGCCCTCGCAGGAGGCCAGCGAGCGCGAAACTTCGTAGGAGAAGTCCACATGGCCGGGCGTATCAATCAAGTTGAGCTGATAGGTTTCCCCGTCGTGCGCCTGGTACATCATGCGCACGGCATGCGCTTTGATGGTGATGCCGCGCTCCCGCTCCAGGTCCATGGCATCGAGCACCTGGGCCTGCATTTCGCGCGCCGACACCGATCCCGTCAGCTCCAGCAGGCGGTCCGCCAATGTGGATTTGCCGTGGTCAATGTGCGCGATGATAGCGAAATTGCGGATACGGGCGCGGTCCATCAGGGTGGTGGGAACACATCAATTCTAGCAGGTAGGCCGTTGGCCCTTGCCCGGTCGCTCTTCACCGCAACCCAGGTCAGAGTTTGTTAAATATTCGCACGCCATATCCATCCTCCTCCGAAGAGAGCACCTCGTCCCATCCTGTCGGAGCGGGCTGCCGCTGGCTGTCGGGGAACTCAGTAATAACGCGCAGCTTGGGACCGCTTGCGGGCACCTGCATCGTGATTGCCCCCTCTACCAGTTCTGCCCGGCAGGTGCGCTCCGCCGGAATCACGAGCTCACGCCGCAGCGCAATCAGTCGGCGATACCATTGCAGCATGTCTTCGTGCTGATTTTTCTGCACACTGCCCACTGGCCACTGAAGTTTGGACCCCTCAAACGTCTTCGCATCCTGCGGGTCGGGCACCTCACCGCCGAAGGCGAGAAATTGTTCAAATTCCCTGCGCCGGCCTTCGCGCACCGCCTTCTGCAGCACGGGGTCTGCGTAGTCAGTGAAGAACTGGAAGGGGGCGGTTTCGCCATATTCCTGGCCCATAAACAGCAGCGGAGTCTCCGGGGCGAGCAGCAGAAGTGCCGCGGCCAGCTTGCAGGCGCCGCGCGGGACCAGGGCATCCAGTCGCTCGCCACGTGCGCGATTGCCGACTTGGTCGTGGTTCTGGGTGCAGATCACGTGCGCGGGAAGGGGAATGCCGGCGGAGGACGTGCCACGTTTTCGACCGCCCCAGAACTTAAACGGCTCACCCTGGAAGGCGAAGCCCTCATTCAGCGCCCGCACAATCTGCTCTTTGCTGCCGAAATCCTGGTAGTAGCCTTCGCGCTCGCCGGTCAGATAGGCATGCAATGCGTGGTGAAAATCATCGCTCCACGTGGCATTCACGCCAAAGCCGCCCTGAGTTTGCGGTAGAACATAGCGGCGGTCATTTTCGTCGGTTTCCGCGATCACGCACACCTTGCGGCCCAGTTCTCCCGCCATGCGCTGCACGTTTTCCTGAACTTCCGCCACGATGTGTAGGGGCGAATCGTCGTGAATCGTTTGGGTGGCATCCAGCCGCAGCCCGTCCAGGTGGTACTCGCGAATCCAGTACAGCGCGTTCTCCACCACGTAACCGCGCACGCCCTCGCAGCCCCGGTCGTCATAATTGATGGCGTCGCCCCAGGGCGTGGTGTGGCGGTGGGTGAAATAGGGCGCGAACAGGCGCAGGTAATTGCCTTCATTGCCGAGGTGGTTGTAAACCACGTCCAGCATGACCGCCAGTCCGGCGCGGTGGGCGGCATCCACCAAGCGCTTCAGGCCTTCGGGGCCGCCGTAGCTGGCCTGCACCGCATACAGGGAAACACCGTCGTATCCCCAGTTGCGGCGGCCGGGAAACGCCGCCACCGGCATCAACTCAATCACGGAAATGCCAAGCGACTTCAGATCATTCAGCCGCTGGATGACACCTTCGAAAGTTCCTTCAGGGCTAAACGTGCCCGCGTGGAGTTCATAGATGATGTAATCGCGCAGGTCCAGCCCGCGCCAATCCTGATCGTTCCAGGCGAAGCTATTCGGGTCAACGATGGCAGTGGGACCGTGCACGCCTTCTGGTAGCAGGCGCGAAACTGGGTCGGGCAGCGGCTTGTGGTCATCAAGAACGTAGAAATAGCGATCTCCGGCCTGCGCGGGAGCCTGCGAGCTGAAGGTGCCATCGTCTGCGCACTGCATGGGCAGGTCATGGCCGCCCACGAGGCGAAGCGTGGCCCGGCGGGCATTCGGCGCCCATACGCGGAATTCCGCCGTGCCGCCCTCCAGCGTGGCTCCGTACATGCCATTCAGGGTAGCCGATTTCACCGGAACTTTGATGCACCCGGAGTATGCGGCGGAAGCAAGCACTTAGCATTTAGCACTTGGCATTTAGCCCTTGTCCTTTTCGTTTGCTTTGGGGACAAAGCACGAACTCAAGCGGCTAATTGCTACCTGCTTGTTTCCGCCGAAATTACAATGCTGCCATGCCCCTGATCCTGGCTTCGTCTTCGCCGCGACGGCAGGAATTGCTGCGGGCGGCGGGAATCGAGTTCACGATGGAACCTTCGGACCTGCCGGAGGTCCCTCATCCCGGCGAGGCTCCGCACCCGTTCGCCGAGCGCATGGCGCGGGAGAAAGCCGTTGCCGTGGCGCAGCGCCGGCATGGCCCGGGGGAGTGGGTGCTGGCAGCAGACACGGTAGTTTTCGTCAACGGGGAAATCTTGGGCAAGCCGGCGGATGCGGCTGATCCTGCCGCCGAAGCAGCTCGCATGCTGCGCCTGCTCTCGGGGCGGGAGCATCGTGTTATTACGGGCGTCTGTCTTCTGGAAAGTAGTCAGCGGGCGATGATCAGTGGTCAGAAAAGCTTTGCCGCCGACCCTCGACCGACAGCCGCCGAATTGGTAGCTTCCGAGACTACCCGGGTGTGGATGAACACGCTCAGCGAGGGAGACATCCGCGACTACATCGTCAGCGGTGAACCCATGGATAAGGCCGGTGCCTACGCCATTCAGGGCCGCGCCTCGCGCTGGATTCCGCGCATTGAGGGTTGCTATTTCAACGTGGTGGGATTGCCGGTGCCGCTGGTGTATCGCATGCTGCGGGAACGCAGCATCGTATAGCAGGGTGGTGGCGTCAGCCGCCATCATTCGGAACGCCCACCAAAAGCGCGTCCAGCGGCCGATCAAGGCGAAAGCACGACCCCTACTTCTTTTCCGCGCCCTGCTCGCCTTCTTTAACCGATGACTTGAAATTGCGGATGCCTTCGCCCAGGCCCTTGCCTAAATCGGCCAGCTTGCTGGGACCGAAGATCAGCAGCGCAATGGCCGCGATGATCAAAAGTTCCGGTAAACCTATTTTGCCGCCAAACATTGAAGCCTCCACCGGGGAGGCGCAGCCCAGGGCGCTCGCGAGCGCAGTGAAATTGCGGGAATTCCCCTGTTGGGATTCTAGGTCAGTCAGGCGGCAGAGTCAAAAGAACCTATCCAGCTGGCTAGCTCAGAGCGCTTTCGTTCAGGCCGCCTCGATCAACATGGCGATCAGCGCCGCCCGCCGCGGCAGTTCCTCGATAATCACGGATTCGTTAAAAGCGTGCGCGCCTTCCCCCACGGCCCCCAAACCGTCTAGGGTGGGCACGCCCAGGGCGGCAGTGAAATTGCCGTCGGAAGCGCCGCCGGTGCTGGCTTCGTCCAGCTTCCAGTGGATCCGGGCCGCGGCTTCGCGCGCCTTGCCGTAAAGCGCGGCTACCCCCTCAGTGCGTTCCATAGGCAGGCGGTTGATGGCCCCGGTAAGTTGGAGGCGGCATTTCCGGTTCACCGGCCGTAAGGCGTGAAGCTTCTTGTCAATGTAAGCGGCATCGCGGACGCGGGCGATGCGCACGTCTATGAGAGCGGAAGCTTCCGCCGCCACCACGTTGCTGCGCGTACCGCCTTCAATGACGCCGGCATTCACCGAGATGCCGCGTTTCAAATCCGTAAACTCGGAAACCTTCACGATCTGGTGAGCCAGTTCGCGAATGGCGCTGGCGCCTTCCTGGGGCGAGATGCCGGCATGAGCGGGCACGCCGCTCACCTTCAGGCAGTATTCGCCCACTCCCTTGCGTGCTGTCTTGACCGCGCCCTTCAGGCCGGCCGAGGGCTCCATGATGAGCACCGCCGCCGACTCCCGGGCCAGCTTCTCGAGGGTGGCGCGTGAAGAGTGGCTGCCGACCTCCTCGTCCGTATTGAGCAGCACGGTGACCGGACGGGCCAGTTGTCCGCGCACCTCGCGGAGCGCCGCGAGCGCGTGCAGCATCAGGGTGATACCCGCCTTCATATCGTAGCTGCCTGGACCCCAGGCGCGGCCTTGCGCCACTCGCCAAGGCATTTTGGCCAGCGTGCCCAATGCCCAGACAGTATCAAAGTGACCCAGCAGCATTACCGGGCGCTGGGAATTTGCTCCGGGAAAGTCCACCTGCAGGTGGTTGCCGCGCTCGCTCTGGCGATGGAACTTGGGCTGGCCGCCGGCTGCCGCGAACTGCTCAGCCAGGAATTCCCCCAGACGGTCCACCGCCGACTTGTTGTCGCTGGGGGATTCCAATTCCACCATCTGCCGCAGCGTTTCCACCATGGCGGGCCGGCCCTTCTGCAAGTGCTTGAGCAGCGCGGCAGGTTCAGTTTCTTTCGGTTTGATTGCCATCTGCCTCTCTCAGCCATTAAGGATTTCAAGATTGGCGATTGCAGATTGAAAAGCAACTGGTCCGGTGCTGTTTGGTCCCCGGATCAAATCGTCAATCGAAAATCGGCATTCGTCAATCCTGGCTTTGCTCCTGCAGTATAATCGTCGCTTTCAGCGAGCCAGAGCATGACGCAAACGGCACCCCCAATTGCCGAGGTGAAAGCGCCGGAGCGCACCACGCTGGACATTGCCGCCATTCAGCGCATTTTGCCCCACCGCTACCCGTTTCTGCTGATTGACCGGGTGGTGGACCTGACTCGCAAGCAGCGCATTGTGGCCATCAAGAACGTCAGCGCCAACGAACCTTTTTTCGCCGGCCACTTTCCGGGGTTCCCCATTATGCCGGGGGTGCTGATTGTCGAAGCCATGGCGCAAGCCGGAGGCGCCTTGCTGCTCACCGAAATCGCCGACCGCGAACACAAGCTGATGATGTTTACCGGCATTGAGCGGGCCCGTTTCCGCCGCCCAGTGGTGCCGGGAGACCAGCTGCGCATTGAAGTGGAAGTGCTGGCCTGGCGGCAGACCGCGGTGCGTATGCAGGGCAAGGCTTACGTGGGAGAGAAGCTGGCTGCGGAAGCGGTGGTAACCTGCCAGCTGGTAGGCCGCTCGCGAGCCGAGAGCAAGTCGCAAGCAGAACCACGGGAGAACAGCGGGGAGTAGACGTGCCACCAAGCAAAACGACTGACGAAGTTATGATTCGACGCCAGCCGCGCGCCGTGCGGCCGACCATTCATCCCACCGCCCTGGTAGATCCCGATGCCCGCATTCCCGGTTCCTGCCGCATCGGGCCTTACTGTGTTGTGGGTGCCGACGTGGAGATGGGCGAACACTGCGAACTGGTGGCCCACGTGGTGCTCGAAGGCCCCACCCGGCTGGGATCGCATAACCGCCTATTTCCCTTTGCTTCCCTGGGTCAGCCGCCGCAGGACCTCAAGTTCGCCGGCGAGAAGACCCGCCTGGAAATCGGCGACCATAACCAGATCCGCGAATTTGTCACCCTGCACCGCGGTACCGTGTGCGGCGGCGGAGTTACCCGCATCGGCAGCCACACGCTGATCATGGCCTACGCCCATGTAGCCCACGATTGCGTGATCGGCGACCACGTGATTCTGGCTAACGCCGCCACTCTAGCCGGCCACGTTACGGTGGAAGACTGGGCCACGGTGGGCGCGCTCTGCCCGGTTCACCAGTACGTGCGCATCGGCACCTATTCTTTCATTGGCGGCGGCTCCACCATTACCAAGGACGTGCTGCCTTTCTCTAAAACCGTTGCCGCCCGCGATGCTCACGCCTATGGCCTGAACGCCCTCGGGTTGGAGCGGCACGGGTTCACCCGCGACCGCATCCGCAAACTGCACCATGCCTTCAAACTGCTGCTGGCCTCCAAGCTCAACACCTCGCAAGCCCTGGAGAAGCTCAAGGCGGAAGCAAGCCTCGGAGAAGATGTTGAGCTCCTGGTGCGATTCATCGAAAGCTCGGAGCGCGGAATTATCAAGTAGTGGGCAATCATGAGTTGCCGATATCAAATTCGCATTTCAGCTTAGCAATTAGCATTTAGCAGCCGGCACTTAGCCAACAACGGTCTTTGCCACGTTGCTAATTCCTTGGCTCGGCAACTTTCACTAGCAACTATGGAACGCATCGGTCTCATCGCCGGCAACGGCAAATTTCCCATGCTGGTGCTGGATGCTGCCCGGGCGTGCGGCGCTGAGGTAGTAGTTGCGGCGATCAAGGAAGAAACGTTTCCCGAGATCGAATCCCACGGAGCCGCCGCGGTGTACTGGATGTCGCTGGGCGAACTGGGCCGGCTGATTGACACCTTCAAGCGCGAAGGAGTGCGCCGCGCCATCATGGCCGGTCAGGTGAAGCACAAGCAGATTTTCTCCAGCATCCGCCCGGACTGGCGGTTGGCCAAGCTACTGCTTTCCCTGGGCACCCGTAACACCAATTCCTTGCTGGGCGGAGTGGCCAAGGTGCTGGCCGATGAAGGCATCACCCTGGAAGATTCCACCAGCTTCCTACAGCCATTGCTGGCGCGTCCGGGCGTGCTCACCCGCCGCGCGCCGAACGGGGCGGAGCAGAAAGACATTGCCTACGGCCGGCAAGTGGCGCGCCACATGGCCGCCTACGACATTGGGCAGACGGTGGTTGTGGCGGAGGCGGCCTGCGTCGCGGTGGAGGCCATGGAAGGCACCGACGCCACCATCGAACGTGCCGGGCGCATCATGGCTGCGCTGGAAGGCGAGGCTTCCACCCTCCGCCGACATCTAACCGTGGTCAAGGTAGCGAAACCAAACCAGGACATGCGCTTCGACGTGCCCGTGGTAGGAGTGAAAACCATTGAGGTCATGCGCCAAGCGGGCGCTACGTGCCTGGCATTGGACGCCGGCAAGTGCCTGCTGCTGGATGGTGACGCCATCGTCACCGCAGCCGACGCCGCTGCCATCAGCATTGTGGCCGACGCCTAGGAGGAACCATGCCGCAATCCGCCTCGCACATCGAGGAAAATGTCCGCATCGCCGACCAACTGAAACGCGCCTTTGAGGGCGACGCCTGGCACGGGCCGGCGGTGCTGGAAGTGCTGCAGGGCGTGACCGCGCGCGCCGCCGCCAGCAAGCCTATACCGGGCGCCCACAGCATCTGGGAACTGGTGCTGCATATTGCGGCTTGGGATGGCGTCATTCGCCGCCGCATGGAAGGACAGGCGCTGCAGCTTTCCGACGAACAGGATTTCCCGCCGGTGAAAGACACCAGCGACTCAGCTTGGCTTAGTGCGCTGGAAAATCTTAAACAGCGCCATGCCGAGTTGACCCAGGGTGTCCTCTCCATGCCCGACTTCCGCCTCATATCTCAGGTGCCAGGAAAAGATTACGACTTCTACCATATGCTGCACGGGGCGGTGCAGCACGAGCTCTACCATGCCGGACAAATCGCATTGCTGAAGAAAGTTGCGCGTTAAGCCGGCAGTGCCCTCCTCCCTTGCTGCCGGGTAGAGCTGCCTCGCAAAGGAGCTTCGTGCAGTGCACGGCTTCAGACATGGCGGCGGGTTTGGAATCGGAGCAACTCGCGCAAGCGGCGATGGATTCCTAAGGGTTAGGCCATGAAAGTTTCTCTTGGAATTCTCCTCGTGCTTCTAACCATGTTGCTGTCGCAGCTCTCGCCGGCTCAGGCGCAAACCAGCAACCAGCCGGCCCAAACCTTCAGCGGATGTCTTACGTCAGCCAATGGCTTGCTGCTGCTGAAGCAGCAGGGAGGACACACTTATGCCCTCAACGGCCATACCGAGCAATTGAACAAGTACCTGGACCACATCGTCCAGGTGCAGGGCACGCCGGAGAAGCCGCAAGACGCCAAACTCGTCGGCGCGGCCCTGCGGGTAAAGGTCTATAAGGTCGGGAGCGAGTGCAAACTAGGCTTGCACTCGCTGTCGCGCGCAACCCCGGAGTGGAAGAAGAGCGGCGAGCCGGCCGTGCCAGTCGCAGGCAAAGCTGGTCAGGCCGCGACTGCGGTGCCCGTCACCAGCAACCGCTCTGTGGGCGAGACTACGCCACCTTCGGATGTGAACCGCAACCGGGTCCCGCCCCAGCCCTCTAGGCAGCAACCGGGCCAGCCGCCCGTGCCCGAGGATACGGCCCAAAATCCCGCAGACGCGGACAGAATCGCGGTAGCCGCCCAGCGCGCTGAGATCGGCACTCATAACGGAACTATCGGCGTACCCGCCCAGCCTGGGACAGGAACTCTGTCCACGCAACAGCAGTCTGCGAGGCGTGCGGCAGTTGTACAGATCGAGACAGATGGCTTTCAGCCGGCCAAGGTGACCGTTGCTCCTGGTCAGGCCGTGGAATGGAAGAACGATACCGGGGATCCGCATACCGTCACCCTGGTGCCTGACAAGGCCCTGGTGAAGTCCGATGCCTCCCTGCCCAGGAATGCTCAGCCGTTTGATTCCGGCACCATCTCAGCAGGCATGACATTTACTCACGCGTTCACCGCACCGGGCATATATCGGTATTTCTGCACCCTGCATGAGGGCAACGGCATGGTGGGTGAGGTGATCGTTAAGTGAAGGCCTCGTCCTGAGAGCAACCACGAACGCTATAATCGGCTCATGCTTCGTTCTCTAGCAGGGGACGGTATGGCATGCCTGCTGAGTATTCTGCTGCTTGCTGGCGCCGGTTGGGCGCAGCAGGAAAATGTTCAAAAACCAGCGGGTGCTGTTCCCTTTGCCATCGTTAGTGACACCCTGCCCCAGGCTGTATCCCACCTCCCCTACCACTTCCAACTGCTCGCCGAGGGAGGTGCGCCGCCTTACAGTTGGAGTCTCGAAAAGGGCGAACTGCCGCCGGGCCTGCACTTGCAGGCAGACACCGGAATCATTAGCGGAATAACTGCGGTCACGGCCAAGCTGACCGTTCGGGTCGGACTTAAGGATTCTGCCGAGCCGCCGCACACTGCGGTACGCGAAATTACCATCACCTCGGTGCCGGCCTTGCAACTGGAATGGCAACGTCATCCGGCACTGGAGAATGACGGCATTTACGGCGAAGTCAAAGTGGCGAATCCTAGCAAGGACCCCTACGACCTTACGTTTATCATCGTGGCGGTTAACCAGATCGGCAAAGCCTTCGCTCTGGGCTATCAACACTTCAAGTTGAGCCCGCAAGCTACTCAGGCGATACCGTTCGGCACCAGCCTGCCGCAGGGCTCCTACATTGTGCACGCCGACGCGGTCGGCGAGATTGCCTCCAAGGACGCGATCCGCCGCGCCCGACTGCAGACGGCCAAGCCCCTGGTGAAGCAATGATATCTTTAGGCTTTCTTCATCTTGGCGGCTGAGAATCCCATCAACGTGGCCGTTATAGGAGCGGGCGCCTTCGGACGCAATCATGCCCGCGTGTACCGGCATTTGCAGCAGGCAGGGGAGCCCGTGCGTCTGGTCGCCGTGGCTGACGTGGACCCTGGGCGGGCCACAGCCCTGGCGCGGGAATCCGGATCGGGAGTTCAGGCGCTTAGTGATCTCCGAGAATTGATAGCTCGGGGTGAAATTCAGGCAGCTTCCGTTGCCGTTCCCACCGTTCGGCACCTGGAAGTGGCCGGCGCGCTGATGGCCGCCGGTATTGATGTGCTCATCGAAAAACCGCTGGCGGCCACGCTGGTCGAGGCTGAGAAATTAATTGCTCTGGCCCGTCAGCATGGACGAGTGGCCCAGGTGGGTCATCTGGAGCGGTTCAACCCGGCGGTGCAGGTCACTCTGCCCCTGGTGACCCGGCCCATGTTCTTCGAAGTACACCGCTTAAGCGTCTTCAGCCCGCGGTCGCTGGACATTGACGTGGTGCTCGACTTAATGATTCACGACCTCGATATCGTACTGGCGCTGGCCAAATCGCCGGTTAAAGAAGTGCGCGCAGTCGGCCTGCCCATCCTTTCCCGCCAGGTCGATATCGCCAACGTGCGCCTGGAGTTCGAGTCCGGTTGCGTGGCCAACTTCACGGCCAGCCGGGTGAGCACCGAAAGGGTGCGCAAACTGCGCTTTTTCCAGCCGCAGCAGTACATTTCCATTGATTACACGCGCCAGGACGTGCTGGTTTTCACGGTAGCCCCGGCGGACGAACCGATTGATGTGGCACTGCCGGGCGCGCCGGGTTCGCCCATCCAGGTCGTCAAGCCGGCGGTACAGGCGCAAGAGCCTCTGCAAGCGGAACTGCGGGCCTTTATTCAGTCAGTGCGCCAGCGTTCCCAGCCGCTGGTTTCGCTGGAAGATGGCCGGCGCGCTTTGGCCCTGGCATTGGAAATCCAGGCCGCCATGCGCGAGCACAGCCACAAGGTGAACTTGGACGTGGGCGCCAAGTGTTAAGTGCTTTCTAATCACCCCAGAGGGTTACTCCCTGGGATACGGTATTTCGGCCAAGTACTTCTGTGCTTTAGCCCACCCCACCTTTAGTGCGAAAATAGCCCAACGCCGCTTACGTCTGCTTGGGCGCTCATACAACAGCGCCGAAGCCACAACTTGAGTGAAACCAGCAGCTTAATGGCTACCACCGAAATACCGCCCCGCAAATCGTTCCTGCCGCCCACGGTGTATTCGGGGCGAGCGCAAGGAGCGGATCCTGCTTCGCGATCGGCCGCAGACAATCTGCCGGTCCCGATGTTCTTAATGTCGCTGCAGGATGAAATGGACCGGTCGCACCGCCGCGAAGCTTTCTGGATGTCGGTGCTGGTGCACCTGGTAGCCCTCGTGGTGTTCGTGAATGGCGGCAAGTTGCTGCTCAGCAATGGGGTGGTAGTGCCCACGAAAACCGAGGTGCTGCAAACCCGGGAATACACCTTCCTGGTGTTGCCGTCCGACCTGCAGAAAAATATTCCCCGGCCGCACACCACCGTCCTTTCGGATAAGAACCGGGTCGCGACCGCGCAGGAACCTGTAATTGATGAGAAGAGCCTGCAGCACATCCTGGCGAGCAGCGCCAAGGGCACCAGCAGCAACACCAAATTGCACCTGCCCCACGTAAAAGGCTTGTTGGCAGAGAAATCGCTTGCGCCAAATCCGCACGCGCTCACACAGGTGGCGAGCGCGACGCCGCCGGCACCCATCCGGGCCGGCAAACCCGAAATGCTGAGCGTGCCCGCGGCCTCCGCGCCGCCCACCCAGCTTGCGACGGCGCAAAGCACGCCTTCCGCACTAGGCACGCCAGCAGGAAATGCTGACAGCACCGGCGGCGGAACAGCCACGAACGGGTTGAGCGCCGCCAAATCGCAAGTCGTACACCAGAGCAACGTAGATGTGCTGAGCGACACTATGGGCGTGGATTTCGGCCCCTACTTGAGCCTAATCCTGCACGCGGTTCGCACCAACTGGTACAACCGCATTCCGGAATCAGCCCGCGCCCCGCTGATGAAAAAAGGGAAAGTCTCGATCCAGTTCGACATTCTAAAGACGGGACAGATTGCCGCCATGCAGGTAGTGGGCACCTCCGGCGATCCGTCTTTGGACGGCGCCGCCATTGGCGGTATTAACCAGTCTGGCCCGTTCCCGCCGCTTCCACCCCAGTTTGAGGGGCAATATCTGGCCTTGCGCTTCCACTTCTTCTACAACCCGGATACGAACGATCTGAGGTAGTCCGCTGTAAGCCGGGCTCGCAGCGGCACAGTTCATCATTTCGAGGAGGAAACTTGAAGCGTATTCAATGCCGGTTGATGGGGTATCTATGCCTGGCGCTGCTCATGATGGCAAGCGCCACACGTGCCACTGCCCAGGAGCACAATGCCCAGGGATATCTGTTCTTCGCCCCCGGGGTCATTACCTCACCCGGTAGTTCGCGCGCCAGCCTGCACTTTGGCGGCGGTGGCGAAGGATTCCTGCATAAAGGCATTGCCGCTGGAGCCGAACTTGGCTACCTGGCGCCGTGGAGTGATTTCGGAAGCGGAATCGGGGTTTTCTCCCTCGATGGGCAATATCATTTCGCGCGAGGGCAGAAGGTGGTGCCCTTTGTGACCGCCGGATACTCCCTGGGCTTCCACAACGGCCACATCAACCTGTTCAATTACGGCCTGGGAGCGAACATCTGGATGAAGCACAACCGCGGCTTGCGACTGGAGTTTCGCGATCACGTGGACAGCAGCAATCACTACATTGATTTCCGCATTGGGTACGCGTTCCGGTAGAACAGGAGCTGGTAGGCAGGCGTCGGTGTTGGGCGGGGCAGATGTCCCCGCCTCTGCTGGAAGTGGGCGGATATTGGCACGGCATCGCCTACAATGAGGGCGTGGAGAAGCCTGTAATGCCGAATCCGTCAGGCAGGCCCGAGCCGGCGCGCAGCGGCATTAGCGCCGAACGACGGCGGGCACTCCGGGCCGAAGCCTTTGGCATCCTGCTGATTGCGCTGGCTATTCTTCTATTTACCATCCTGCGCCATGGCGCGCACATCAATTGGAGCGCCCGCTAGCTGTGCCCGAACCCGCCGCTACAAACCCCGATCTGTCCCACTTGGTAGTGATTCTCGGGCCCACAGGCAGCGGCAAAACTGCGCTCTCGCTGGCGCTGGCGGACCGCTTCGGCGGGGAGATCGTGAACTGCGACTCAGTGGCCCTGTACCGGGATTTCGACATTGGCACGGCCAAGCCGAACCCGGAGGAGCGTGCCCGCGCACCGCATCACCTGTTCGATGTTGCTGACCCCAGCTCGCAACTCAGCGCCGGGGAGTATGCCCGGCGGGCGCGGCAGGTACTGCGGGAGATCAGCGGCCGCGACAAGCTCCCCATCGTGGTGGGCGGCACCGGCCTGTATTTACGGGCGTTGCTCGAAGGGCTTTTTCCTGGCCCGCTGCGGTCGGAGCAATTGCGCGAACGCCTTCGGCAACGCTCCCGAAGCAACCATTCCAATTACCTGCATCGCCTGCTAAGGCGCCTGGACCCAAAGGCGGCTCAAAATATTCATGCCCATGACGCGCCCAAGCTGATCCGCGCCATCGAGGTGTGCCTCGCAACCCGGCAGCAAATGACGGCCATGTGGAAGCAGGGCCGCGAACCGCTGCAGGGGTTTAGTATTCTGCGCCTGGGCCTGGATCCGGAGCGCAAGATGCTCTACGAGCGCATCAACCGGCGCGCCGAGCAGATGTTTGCCGCCGGACTCGTGGAGGAAACGGCGGGCCTGCGGCAGAAATATGGCGAAAGGGCGTGGGCGCTGGCCTCGCTGGGCTATCGCCAGGCTGGACAACTGCTGAACGGGGAGATCAGCCGCGAGCGGGCGATCGCGGAAGCACAGCAGGGCCACCGCAACTATGCCAAGCGGCAAATGACCTGGTTCCGCCGCGAACCCGAGGTGCACTGGCTTCACGGTTTCGGGGATGAGCCCGTTATCCAAAACCAGGCTGCCGGGCTAATCGAAAACCCGGCACGGGGCACCAGCGAGGGCGTATAATTCGCGCGGCGCTGGCTGGGCCAAGCGCGGCAAACCCTTGTCCCAGTTCACTGCCAGCGTCTTTCGCGGATTCAGAGCCTGCAGACTCCTCCCCTGGGCCGGTCCGCCGGGCGCGAGTTTTCCTTGGACAATCGAAAGAAAACGTACTAAAAAGAAAGGGAAGGCAAGAGCCGGAGGTTCCCCTCGCCGGCAACGGTCCCCGCGAGTGTAAATGTGCTGAACGAAGAGCGCCGCCGCGCCATCCTCGACATCACCAACCGCGAGGGGCGCGTACTGGTAAAGGAGTTAGCGCGTCGTTTCAATACTTCCCAGGTCACCATTCGCAAGGACCTGGAGGTTTTGCACGCGCAGGGGTTCGTGCACCGCACCCACGGCGGGGCGCTGCCCTTCCGGGAAGGGGCGCTTTCCGATCCGACGCTGCGGGAAAAAGAGAAGCTCTACCGCAAGGAGAAGCTGCACATTGCGACCGCCGCGGCTCGCATGGTGCAGGAAGGCCAGGTGGTGATTCTCGATTCCGGGACAACTACCACGGCCATCGCCCGGGCGCTGCGGCACATGCAGAATCTGACCATCGTGACCAACGCCGTGAACATTGCGGCCGAACTGGCGGGAACTCCCATCGAGGTTATCCTCACCGGGGGCACGCTGCGCAAGAACTCGTTTTCGCTGGTCGGGCCCATAGCCGAGGACACGCTACGGCGGCTCAACGCTGACATTTTGTTCCTGGGCGTGGACGGTTTTGACGTGCACTATGGGTTGAGCACGCCCAACCTGCTGGAGGCCAAAGTCAACCGGGTCATGGTGGAAGTGGCCAAGCAAAGCGTGGTGGTGTGCGATTCCAGCAAATTCGGGCGGCGCAGTTTGTCGTTGATCGTGGCCACCTCCGGCGTTCACCAGGTCATTACCGATAAGAGGGCGCCTAAATCAGATTTGCGTGCCCTGCACAAGGCGGGTGTCGAGGTAGTGCTGGTGTAACCAGCAAGTACTAGGAGCGGGGTTTGCCGGGCCGGGGAGATTTCATGACTCACAACAATATCGGACGAGGCGGACATACTCTGGCGGAAACGCTATCCCAGCCGCAGTGCTGGGCGAAATGCCTGGCCGAACTGCAGGGCAGCGGCGAACTCGAGGCCATGCGCAAGCGTTTTGCGGCAGGAGCAGAGTGGCTGTTTGTAGGCTGCGGGTCAAGCTACTATCTGGCGCAATCGGCGGCGGCCGCGTGGGCCACCATTACCGGACTGCGCGCCAAGGCGGTGGCCGCTTCGGAAGTACTGCTGTTCCCGGAAACTGTGCTGGCCGGTTCGAGGGACGTTGTTCCAGTTCTGATCTCTCGTTCCGGACGCACCACCGAAGTTTTGCGGGCGGCGGAATACCTGGAAGGCAAGTGTGAGCTGCGTACTCTGGGTATCACCTGCAGCACCGGCCAGCCCATGGAACAGGCGGTCAGCGCCATTATCCGGTTGCCCGCAGCAGATGAACAAAGCACGGTGATGACGCGTTCCTTCAGCTCCATGCTGCTGGCCTTGGAAGCCTTGGCCGCCACCATGGCCGGTAAACAGGATTTTCTGCAGGCGCTGCGGCAGATGCCGGGATTGGCGGAGCCGCTGCCCGCGAGCTTGCACGCGCGCATATTGGAATTTGTCGGCACCAACCATTTTGCCGATTACGTCTATCTCGGCCAGGGGCCGTTCTACGGGCTGGCCTGTGAAGCCGCCCTGAAGATCACCGAGATGTCGTGCTCCTATGCGCAAGCCTTTCACGCCTTGGAATTCCGCCATGGTCCTAAGGCAATTCTCGCGCCCGAAGTGCTGGTGACATTCTTGCTGTCCGAAGGCGGGCAAAAGGCTGAGCTGGACGTTCTGGAAGAGGTGAAGCAACTGGGCGCGACCACGCTGGTGGTGGCCAACAAGGCCGGCGAACGGGTGCGGGCCAACGCGGATTTTGTCGTCGAACTGGGATTCGACACTCCCGAGTACGCGCGCCTCAGCGCCTACATCTTGCCCGGGCAGTTGCTGGGCATCGCCACCGCGCTGAAGAAGGGCTTCAATCCTGACCAGCCCCGCAACCTCTCCCGCGTGGTGGTGCTGGAGCCCGGCGAGAAGCCGCAACATGCCGCAATTTGATGTGGTGGTGGCCGGGGAACTCAACCTGGACCTCATCCTGTACGGCCTACCCGAACAACTGCCCACCGAGCGCGAGTTCCTGGCCGACGGCCTCATGGTAACCCTGGGCAGTTCGTCGGCGATCCTGGCGCACAATCTGGCCGCGTTGGGCGCGCAGGTTGGCTTCGCTTCCCTCATCGGCGATGACCCGCTGGGCGAAATTGCCCTGCAGCGGCTGGCCGCCGCCGGGGTTGACATTTCGCGGGTGAAAAAAGCCAGCGGCCGCACGACAGGTTTGACAGTAATTCTGCAGCACGAGGGCCGCCGCCGAATCCTCACCTATCCGGGCACCATGGCCGACATGAGCACGGCGGATCTTGATAAGAAGTTCTTGAGTTCGGCGCGGCACTTCCACTTGTCCTCTTTTTTCCTGCAGCCTAAGCTGCGGCCCCATGTGGTCGAACTGTTCCGCGAGATGAAAGCCGCAGGCCTGAGTACCTCTTTTGACACCAATGATGATCCGGAGGACCGCTGGGAAGGCGTATTCGACGTGCTGGCCAACGTGGAGGTTTTCTTGCCCAACGAGCGCGAAGCAATGCGGCTAACCGGCGCGGCAAGTCTTGACGCTGCGGTGGAGAAATTGGCCCCGCGCGTGCCGGTGCTGGCGGTCAAGCTGGGACGGCAGGGCGCATTGGCGCGGCGGGGAAAAGAAGAGTTTCGCTGTCCGGCAGCGAAGGTCTCGCCCGTGGATCCCGTAGGCGCAGGCGACAGCTTCGACGCCGGATTTCTCTATCAATACGTGAAAGGCGCCGACCTCCGCACCTGCCTGCAGTACGGCAACCTGGCGGGCGCGCTCTCCACCACCATGCCAGGCGGCACCGAAGCTTTCCGCGACCGCTCTCGCGTGGAAGAGTTTTTCCGTAAACAGACAATATGAGGCAGGACTCTGCCGAAGCCTTTCAGCCCTGGAGCATCTCGCGTGCGGGGCTGGTTTTTTCCGCGCTGCATGCCAGATCCTTCAGGACTCAAGTCCCTCAGGATACGCAAACCGGGTTTGAGCTCTGCGACTACTCTTTGCTCACCTCCAGCAATAGGCTATCGGGAAAGCTGGTGGTCAGGGTCGCCGTTCCATTCTTGCTGGTGACCGCACCCAGGTTTTTGTCGTTGGCGTAGTCCACAACATGGTAGGTGCCGGAGGCCAGTCCCCGCAGTTGGACGTCGCCTTGATAGCCCTTCGAGCCTTCGGGCGCGAAGAAGGCGTAGTAATTCTTCCCGTCCTTCTCGATGGCGTAGCCTTCGGGCGTGTCATAGCCGATGGTGTACAGGTTGCGGAACGCTCCTTTCGATAGCATTTTCTGGTTGTAAATGCCGATCCACTTCTTCCACCACTCTTCTTTACTCTGGGTGAGGGCAACGTCCTTGAAGTGCGGTCCTGGATCGGGCCATACGAACTTGCTGCCTACCACTCCCCCGGTGCCGATGGTGGAGGCAAAATCGCGGCCCAGGTCGCTTTCCTGATTGGCGCCGGCAAAATTGATCTTAGTCAGCTCCACGTGATCGCCGTACACCGCGGCCTCGGGGCCGAGCAGCGCTTTATACATCTTGATGCGGCGGCGCACCTGCGCCGAGCCCACCGGATCGGCGGTGACCGCCTGGTCCATGTAAGGCAGCCAGGCGAGGCTGGGCGGCGTGCCGCAGGGGCAGCTCTGGGTTACGCTCTCCGGCTTCAGCGAGCGCGAGGTCTCATAAATGATTTTGTAGACCTCGGCCATGGCGTTCACCGATTCCTCGGGCGATTTGTGGTGGTGCTTGGGGTTGTAGCAGGCGGGCACGGTATAGATGTTGTCCAGCTTGGAGCCGTCGAAGCCCCAATCACGGATGAAGCGCTCGGTCAACTGCCGGTAATAAGCCTGCACCTCCGGCAGGGAGGGATCAAGCACGGCCAAGTCACGCACCATGCGGGCGTGCTTCCCGTTTTTGTCGAGGATCAGCCAGTCCGGGTGCTCCTTCACCACCTGTGCAATGCCATAGCGGTGCGACTCGTAATGGCCCTGGCCATCCTCCACCGCCAGGGGCAGCCACCACAGCTGCGCGTAGATACCCTGCTTGTGGAAGTCGGCGACCATTTTTTTCATGGAGTCGCCGGGGAAGGTATCCGTGCGGGGCTCCCAGTCGCCGTAGTTGTTGAACCAGCGGTCGTCGAGCGTGGCCCACTTGATGCCCATTTCCTTCAGCTTGGGGACAGTGCCCAGCATTTGCTTGGGCGTCACGTTAAACTCGTAGCCCCAGCCGCACCAGGCTACGTTGTAGGCCTCATTGGAGGGCTTAGGCACGTTCCAACCTTCGCGCCCGAGCGCGGTGGCGTAGAGCCGCAGGGGCTCATAGTAGTCGCCGCTGTAAACCGCCACAAAGCTGCGTGGCGTGGAATAGCTATCGCCCGGCTGAAGAGTGGTTCCGGGCTCAAGTTGCAGGTCGGTGTTGATGCGGCCATCATCCGCCACCTTGGCCGGCAACGAGAGCACCAGCGGCAAGGTTTCCACATGGCCGATGGCTTCGCCCACCGAAGCGGTCCAGAAGGCGACCACCGGAATGCCGCCACCCAGCCCGTTCTTGAGCTGTGCCCCCATCAGGTTAGGGTGAGAGAATTTTTGCGAGACATGGATCACGTCGTCCTTGCCCCAGTCGTAGCTGGAGCCCTGGAACGACCACAGGTCATAGGGCGCCGCCTTGGCGTCGGCGAGCGATGCATTAAGGCGGTGCCGCTGGACGACGGCCTGCTGCAGCGCAATGGGCTGCGAACCGGCATTCTTGTATTGCATCGTGGTCAGCGCCAGGTTGGGGAAATCGTCGTAAACCTCAATGGCGAACGTGCCCTGCAGATTGGGAATGGATGCCGGCTGCGCGGCAATTTCCACGCGGCGGCCGCGGCCCAGTTTGCCCTGAGCGCCGGTGATTCTGGTTTGATTGAAGTCATAGGTGAGATCCACTTGCTTCCCGCCGATGACCAGGAAACCGCCTCCGCCCTGGGGATCGTCCAGGGTGAGCTTCTTGCCTTCCTTGAGCAGCGAGGCCTGCACGTAGCCCGAAGGCAGGACGTCGAACTCCGCGCTGGTGGTGCGGATAACAACCGGCCCGCCGGGGTGAACGGTGATGGAAACCGGCGAAGGCCCGCCTTCGGCTTGCACTGGCTGCGATGCTCGCTTGGAGCAGGCCGGCATCAGCATGACCGCCGCGGTCAGGGCAAGGGTTACGACAATTTTCGAGCGCCGATAAAATATGAAAGCCGTTTTCATTTCGCACCTCCAGGTGAGGAAGAAGAAGGAACACCTTTGAACTGGGCAAAAACACGTTCCGCGTTGCGGTTGTAAACCTTTTGCAGCACCGAATCCGGCAGCTTCATGCCATAAATTTTCCAGCGCCCCTGGCCGGGATAGCCGTAGTAGTCGAAATACTCATCGTCAGTCTCCAGCCAGCGGAAGTAGTTGCTGTACATCTCCGGGTCAGGCGGGGCATCCGTGCCGAACAGGATGCGGTCCTGATACTTCAGAAAGAATTCTCGGGCGCGGCGCGGCTGCCGGCCGAGCTCGGCTTCGCGCGCGCCAAATTCCGTCATCACGTTGGGCAGACGGTCGAGCAACTGCGAAACATAGTCCAGGTTCTCCGGCCAGTTGGCCACGTGCAGCGCAATGAACGTGGTGTGTGGGTGCTTGGCAAACATGTGGTCGCGCTGGGCCAGCACTTCTTCTTTGCTGGGATAACCGTGATCGTAGAAGCTCCAGTCAGGATGTTCAATGAGTTCCTCGTAGCGCTCATTTTCGCCATTGAGGGGATGGAAGAAGGCTTCGGGATCGGTTACGTGAATCGCCACCGGAATACCCAGGCGTCCGCACTCCTCCCACACTGGATCGAGACGGGGATCATCCACGGGAATGAGTTTGCCGGACTTGTCGCGGTCCTGCAGCCCCAGATCCTTCAGCACCTTCAGCCCGCGGGCGCCGCGGCGCACCGCGTCATCCAGGTCGGCCACCATGGCCGGCGAATCATCAATTTTCGAATAGTCAATCTGGGTGAACACCATAAAGCGGCCGGGATAAGGCTTTACCATCTCGTCGACTACGCGCTGCAGCTTGTCGCGCCACTGGCCGGTGAGGATGACCACGGTGCGCACATTGGCCGCGTTCATGATCTCAATCACCTTTTCCGGCGGCAGGTGCTCATCAATGCCCATCGCATCATTGATGTGGTTATGCACATCAATGACTGGGAACTTCGCACGATGGATGGGAGTGACCCGCGCGTGCAGCATGGATTTGGGGTGGAAGTCGCGCAACAGCAGGGTTTCGCGTTCTTTGGCGTTGGGTGCGGATTTGTAGCCGATCTGGTCTTGAGCCTGGTTTTGCGCGAGCAGCAGGGAGGAAACGGACAAGAGGACAGCAACAACAAGAATGCGACGCATGTAGGGACCTCAATTCAGCTCGTGTGGGCCCCGTTGTCGTAACCGGGCGGGACGGGTCCAAGGCCCGTCCCCACACCAACTATTCTTGCTTCGGTGCTGGCGCTGGCGGCTTCTCCGCCGGGGGCGTCCAGCGCTGGTTTTCCGTAGGCGTGAACAGTGTGTTGATCGCCGAACCGCTCACGTTCACCGTAAACGTTTTCTCCGCCGGAGGCCCATCCACGCCATCCACCGTCAAACGCACGGTGCGCTCGCCGTCCACGGTGTAAGCATGGTGGACGTTGGCGCCGTCGAGTTTGACTCCATCGCCGAAATCCCAGTGATAACCGACCGCGGGCGCACCCTTCGCGTCTGCTGTGGCGACGAAGTTGACAGGTTCGCCCATCTTCGCCTGGGGCGGAACCTGTGCGGTCACATTGGGAGCGGCGGCAGGCACGGAGCCATCCACAAGCTTAATGACGCGCACAGAATGGGGCGGCTCATTCTCCAGAGCCAGCGAGCCATTGTTGAGTGCGACGGGCTTCTGCCCATCCAGCACATCGAAGGCCTGGTACTGCCCGCCCGCCGGGAGCTTCAGGTCGGCCATTTTAAAACTGTGCGAGGCTGGCTGCTCGGTCCAGTTGAACACCGCCAGGATGGACTGGTGCCCGTCCTCATGCAGCAGAAAGACGCTGGGCATCTGGTCTTCCGGACGATAGGTCATCAGGTCCAAAGGCAGGGAGGCCCGTCCCAGCCGCGCCATGTTAAGCAGATCCTGGTTCTCGACCAGCGCCATGCGGTCGGCATCCTGGCCCAGGGTGGGCAGGTCATCACCGATTTCATACATGCCGCCGGAAACTGCGGACAGCACGATGGATACTTTGGCCTCATCCAGCGTGAGCGGTGTCTGCCCACCGTGCCAGGCGTGCTCGGCGATAGTCTGTCGGGAGACTGTGAACGCGTCCGGATCGCTGATGAAGAAGTTGCGGTTCATGTAATAGCGGGCGGCGACGCCGGGTGCCGCTTCCCGGCTGGCCACGAAAGCGTGACCCGTATCTACCGAAATGCGGCCCGTATCCACAATGCCGACCGGGTTGAGCATGGGACTGCCGTCTTTATCCAGAAGAACATGTTCGCCCACGGCCTCCCGGATCACCTCCAGGCCAATGCGCTGCGCCTGCAAAGCGGTGGTATGAGGGGCATAATGGTGGCCCTCCACCGAACTGTCGTCCATGAAATCCATTTTGATGTAACGCACGCCCCAGTCTTGCGTCAGTGTGCGGTAGGTTTGTTGCAAATAGGCTTGGGCGCCGGGATTGGTGGCATCAAGGGCATAGAGCTGGTCTTTGCTCTCGGTGACGTGGCCGAGGTGGATGGGCTGCCCGGCGCGGTTCGTTACCAGCCAATCTTTATGATTTTGAAACACCCAGGAACGCTCGGAAACTTCAAAGGGAGCGGTCCAGATGCCGAAAGTCAGGCCCAGGTGGCGCACGTTGCTGCCGATAAAACCCATGCCCAGGGGGAAATTGGTGGCGTTAGGGGTCGAGTACTCGCCGCGGGCGTATTGGTAGCCTTCGTCAATGTGAAAGAAGGTGTAACCCAGGTCCTTGAGGTGCTGGGCCAACCATTGGGCATTGGTCAAAGCCGTGCCCTGCGTCAGCCCAAAATAATAAGCGGTCCAGCTCCACCAGCCGATGGGCGTGGGCGCGCCGACCCGG
>Ga0075436_100000552_pt1 | contig 24436 bp, 23 predicted proteins | sample RhiMethybrSRZTD5_FD_75303 | JGI IMG/M metagenome (GOLD analysis project Ga0075436, IMG submission 75303) | Populus rhizosphere microbial communities from Tennessee, USA - Rhizosphere MetaG P. TD hybrid SRZTD5 | ecosystem: Host-associated > Plants > Roots > Rhizosphere > Soil | place: USA...
GCGAGATCTTCAGCACCTCGGGGAAGAACTTCGCGTACGGCCCGCCCTTGTTGAGATAGTACTGGCCGGTGCGGAAATAGTTGAGCATCGATGTCACGCCACCTTGGGCGGCGGCGCGGCTTTCGCTGACCGCATCCTCGTTGAGCGGCGCATAGATGCCCGCGTGCATGTGCGCATCGACGACGCCGGGGAAGGCGAGGCGGCCTTTGCCGTCATAAACCTTCTTCGCGTCCGTGCCGAGGTTCGGCGCGATGCGCGCGAACTTCTCGCCGTCGATGGCAATATCCGCTTCGTGCGGCGCGCGCTCACCGGGTCGGACGACACGCACATTCTTGATCAGCAGGTCGTACTTCATCGGCCCAAGCGCTTTTCGAGATGCGGCAGAAGGCCGCCGTCGCGCACGATCTGAATGAGAAACGGCGGAATCGGCTCGCAGTCGAGCGTGTCACGGCTCGTGCGGTTGACGATGCGCCCGGACGCCAGGTCGAGCTCGATCTCGTCGCCAGCGCGGATGCGCTTTGCGTGCGCACAGACGATGGCAGGCAGGCCGAGGTTGATCGCGTTGCGGTAGAAGAGGCCGGCGAACGATTCGGCGATGAGCGCCGCAACGCCGAGATGCTTGAGCGCCTCGGGCGCCTGCTCGCGCGAGGAGCCGGCGCCGAAGTTGCGCCCGCCGACGACGATGTCGCCTTTGCGCACGCGGGCGGCGAATGTGGGCTCGAGCGATTCCATGCAATGCCGCGCAATCTCGGCGATGCCGTACTTCATGTAGCGGCCGGGCGCGATGACGTCGGTGTCGATGTTGTCGCCGAAGACCCAGGCTTTCACTGCAGCATCCCGCGCGGGTCGGTGATGCGGCCGGCGACCGCGGAGGCAGCCACCGTATAGGGCGAGGCGAGGTACACCTGCGCGGACGCCGCGCCCATGCGGCCCTTGAAATTGCGCGCGGTGGTGGAAATCGCCACGGCGTTCTCCGCAAGCAGGTGGGCGCCGTAGCCCGCGCACATGCCGCAGGAATTGGCGAGCAGCTCGGCGCCCGCGTCCAGCAGCACTTGCAGCGTGCCTTCGCGCTCGGCCCTCTGCTGGTCGCGCAAGCTGGCGGGCGCAACGATCAGCTTGCTCTTCGCTTTCCGCCCGCGCAATACGGCGGCCGCCATGCGCAGGTCGGCGAGCTTCGCGCCGGTGCATGCGCCGATGTAGGCGAGGTCGATGCGCTGGTCGAATGCGCTTACGGAACGCGTGTTGGCCGGGCTGTGCGGCGCCGCCACCTGCGGCTCGAGCCCGCTGCCATCGAAGCGGTGATGTGCCAGCACCGGCGCAGCCGGATCGCTCTCCCAAATGTTGATATCGCGCTCGAGATAATCGCGGGTGACGCCATCGGAAGCGATCAGCCCGGTCTGGCCGCCGAGCTCCGCGGTCATGTTGCACAGAGTCATGCGCTCCTGCATCGGCAGCGCGCGGATCGCCGGACCGCGGTACTCGACCGCCTGATATTGGCCGCCGTCGAGCCCGAAGCGACCGATCAGGAAGAGCATGACGTCCTTGGCGGACACGCCGCGCGCAAAGGCGCCGTCGAACTCCATGGCAATGGTGTGCGGAACCTTGAGCCAGATTTCGCCGGTGACCATGACGCCCAGCATCTCCGTCGCGCCGATGCCGAACATGTATGCGGCAAACGCGCCGCCGGTGGGCGAGTGGCTGTCACCACCAACGGCGAACATGCCCGGCAGCAAGTGGCCGCGCTCGGGGAGCACGACGTGGCAGATCCCTTGCGTGTCGTAGAAATTGTCGACGCCGGCTTCCTTCACCCATTCCCGCGCAATGCGCAGGATCTTGCGGCTCTCCTCGTCGTATTCCGGGACGTAATGATCCGTAATGACCACGACCTTCGAGGGGTCCCAAACCTTCGCCCCGAGGCGCTCGAGCATCGGCTTCAGGCGCCGCGGCCCGCTCGAGTCGTGCACCATCGCGAGGTCGACCTTGCACGTCACGATCTCGCCCGGCGTGACGCTCGCGCGGTCGGCGGCTCGGGCGACGAGCTTCTGGGCGAGCGTCTGGCTCATCCCTGCTCGAGGAATTCGCGCAGCGCCTTCTCCGGCGGCTTGACGTAGTTGGAGCGCCGGCTGACCGCGAACATCCCCGCCTGCTCGCGCAGCCGAACGGCGAGCTCCGCCATTTTCGCGATCAGCGTCACGCCGTTGATGATCGGCGCGCCGTCGATGTTGGCGCCGCGCTCGGCGCCGAAGAGCATCATCGGCAGGCCGCCCGCCGGCACGATGACGTCGGCGCCGGCATCGAGGAGGATGCGGCACTCGCGCTCCCATTTCGGCGCGAGCTCGTGCTTGGCCTCTTCGCTCGCGAACGACGCGATGAAATCGGCAACCGTGGCCTCGACGGCGCGCACGCCGACGACGCGGCTTTGCATCCCATAGCGGATCACCTGGTCTTCGTGCCAGGGAATGAAGATCGGGTTGATGGTCACCAGTCCGAGCTTGCGGCCGAGCGTGAGCGCATGGCAGAGCGTCGTCTCACCGAGTCCCAGCACCGGGATATCGACCACCGACTTCACTTCTGCCAGTCCCGCATCCTGGAAATGCGTGATTGCCATGGCGGCATAGCCTTGGCGCTCCGCTTCCACCGCGTGCTTGATGAGGTTGCGCCCAATGCGGTACTCGGTAACGGCATGCGTCGTCGTCGCGGGCGGCGTCGTCGTGTGGAAGCTGGCCGAGAAGTCCGGGTCGAGGACGCTCTTGAGATGCGCTTCGACCTTGCTGATATACGGCGCCATGTGCGCCCGATCGGTCGCGCCCTGGAACCAGATCTTGTACTTGCTCATTTGCTCTCCACGAGTGCGATAACGCGCAACGGGCTGCCGCTGCCATTGCGAATCTTGAGCGGCGCCGCGACGACGATCGCGCCGGTCGGCGGCAGCTGATCGAGGTTCTTCAGGCACTGCAGGCCATAGCGCCCCGCGCCGTGCATGTAGTAATGGCAGGGGTAGGGCGGGCGCAGGTGATAAGCCTGGCCGGCATCAGTGCCGATCGACTCGGTGCCGAAGCCGAGGATGTCGCGCTCCTCGACGAGGAAGCGCACGGCGTCGGTGTCCGGCCCGGGGGTGTGCTGTCCGGTCTCGTCGTAATTCTGGTACGCCTCCGGATCGCCGCTCTTTTTCGACCAGTCGGTGCGCATCAGCACCCACGAGCGCGGCGCGATGCGCCCATGCTTCTTCTCCCACTCGACGAGATAGGGCTCGGTCAGCAGGAAATCCGCATTTGCCGCCGATTCCTTGCTGCAGTCGATAACGAAGGCAGGACCGATGAAGCGATCGGGCTCTATGGTGTCGACCGAGTTGTTCGGCAGATCCTTGCCCGATACCCAGTGGATCGGCGCGTCGAAGTGCGTGCCGGTGTGCTCGCCGCAGGAGAAGTTGTTCCAGTACCACGCCGGCCCGCGCTCGTCGTAGTGCGAAGCCTCCTCGATGCGGAACGGCCACGCCTGGCCCATCTCGGGCGGCAGCGATATGTACGGAAATTCGGGCGACAGTGTCTCCGTCAGGTCCACCACCCGGATTTTTCCGACGGCCAGGCCTTGGGCCAGATCGGCGAGAGCGCTCACGTCGACAGTTCCTTTTCCAATGCTTTCGGATTGTCGCGCCAACGCGCGAGCCATTCCTGCGCGACATCGCCGGGATAAACATCCTCTACACCTTCGCGCAGCGCCTTGACGATCCCGTTCGCGAGCGTTGCCGGCGTGACTTTCGGCGGCGGCAGTAGCTGGTTCCACTCGTCATCGATCGGCCCCGGGAATACGTTGATGACCCGTACGCCCGCCGGGCGCATTTCGGCGCGCAGGCATTGCGAGAGGGAATGCGCCGCCGCCTTCGACGCCGAGAACGTTCCATGCGCCGGGAAATTGGCGAGCGCGTAGATCGAGAGCAGGTTGACCCAGGCGGTCGCGCTCGCAAGGCCATCCGCACCGCGCGCGCGCATTGCCGGGCCGAATTCCTGTGCGAGGCGCAGCAGGCCGAAGTAATTGACGTCCATCTCCGCGCGCGCCGTGTCGACGCCGTAGCGGCTCGAGATGCTGTGCGCGCGGTGGTATTCCGCGTTGTTCACAAGGATGTCGACCTTGCCGCCGATCTCGGCAGCGATCTCCTTGACGTTCTTCGAATCGGTCACATCCAGCGGTAGGAGTGTCACCTGGGGTATCGCCTTGAGCTCGTCGAAGCCCGCGAACTTTTTCCATGGCTCGGAGTGCCCGACCCAGATCAAGTCGGCGCCGGCGCCGGCAAGCGCCTTGACGATCGCCTGTCCGAGAGCGGTCTTGCCGTCGGTAACCAGCACCTTGCGGAATTTCGGATCGCAGGTGAATTCGCGGAGTTGTCGGTCTTCGGCCATGTTGGCCTCCTTATCGGGCAGCGCGACGAGCACGGCCTGGCCGGCGCGGTCGAGCTTGGCGGCGACGATGACGCGGCTCGGCGCCGCGGCCACGCGCTCATGCAGATGGGCGACGACGGTGGGACCGCAGTCGAGCTTGACGAGGCCAAGCCGCCACGGCAGGCGCTCGCGGAAGAAGAGATCGTTGCTGTGATGGAGCACCGTATCCGAAAGAAGCTCGCCTTGCGGCGACTGCTGCTTCCAGTCCAGGCGCAGCGACAGGCAATTCTGGCATGACTCGCGCGGCGGATATTGCACCGTGCCGCAGTCGCGGCATTGCTGCAGCTCTAAGCGACCGAGCGCCGCGGCGGCGGTAAGGCCGAGCGCGATGCGACTGCGTGCGGCAGGCGGCAGCGTGGGCAGCCGCGTGCGCAGGACCGGATTCTTGCGCTTGGGTCGCTCTAGCATCCGAGGATGGCGGCGCCGGAGCCGAGGCCGCGATCGAAGTTGATCATGCCGAACCCGCTGACGAGCCCGAGCTTCGCATCGGCGACCTGTCGGCCCTCGGCCTTGCGCGTGAGCTGGCGTAATGCTTCGACGAGGCCGAGCGAGCCGCCAGCGGCGCCCGCCTGGCCAACCGAGAGCTGGCCACCCGATGTATTGAGCGGAAAGCTGCCGTCCCAAGTAAACGTGTGCCGGCCAATGAACGCGGGCGCCTCGCCTTTGCCGCAGAAACCGAGATCCTCGAGCTGCATCACCGTGATGACCGGATAGTCATCGTAAGTGGCGACGAAATCCATATCGGAGGGGCCGACGCCCGCCTGGTCGAAGAGATCGGCGCGATCCAACGCCCAGCCAGCGCGCATCTGCACTGGATCGGTGGCGAAGGCGTTGTGCCGCTCGATGGTGCCGAGGAGGCGAGCGTAGGGCAGGCGCAGCCGCTTGGCACGGTCCTCGCTCAATACGAGAAACCCGTCGGCGCCCGCGCAAGGCATGACGCAGTCGAAAAGATGCAAAGGCTCGGCGATCGGCCGCGCGCCGAGATACTCCTCCAGGGTGAGCGGCTTCTTGAAGAGGGCGTGTGGAAAGCGAAGCGCATTCGCACGCTGTGCAACGCAGAGCTTGCCGAAGTCCTCGCGCTTCGCGCCGTACGTGCGCATGTAGTAGGCGGTGAGAAAGGCGAAGCTCGCGTTCGGTCCGCCGGCGCCATAGGGGTAGACCGCGTCGCGCGCGAACTGGCTGAAGTTGGCGAGCGTGAGGCGAAACGAGTCGACATGGTTGGTATCGCCGGCGATGCAGGCGACGATGTCGGCATCGCCGCTTTGCACGGCGCGCGCCGCACGCCGCAGCTGCACGATGCCGCTCGCGCCGCCGAAGGGCACGTGATCGAGCCAGCGCGGCGAAAGGCCCAGATGCTGTGTGAGACCGATCGCGGTGTCCGGCGCAAGCGTGAAGCTCGACACCGATAAGCCGTCGAGGTCATCCTTTTTCAGCCCGGCGACTTTCAGGAGATCAGCGAGGCAGCGCGCCAGCCACCAGTGCGCGGCGCGAATCGAATAACGCACGTACGGCACTGTGACCGGCACGGCGACCGCGACGCCATCGTAGCGTTGGCGCCTCATCTCATTTGCGGCGCTTGCGCTCGCGAAGGTCGAAGCAGTCGGCGGGATTGAGCGCGAAATCGACGAGCTTGGCCTTCTGCACCTTGTTGGTCGAGGTGACGGGCAGGGCGGAGAGGAAGGCGACGTGCCCGGGCGCCTTGAAGTACGCAAGCCGCTCGAGGCACCAGTCCTGGATCGAAGCGGCCGTGTCCTTGCTTGCGGCGTGTCCACTAGCGAGCACCACGCACGCCATGACCTCCTCATCGCGCACGCTGTCCGGCGCTGCGATGACGGCGACTTGCGCGACCGCCGGATGCTCAGAAATGGTCGCTTCGACTTCCAGGGCGGCAATGTTCTCGCCGGCGCGGCGAATGATGTTCTTGCGGCGGTCGACGAAGTGCAGGCTGCCGTCCGGACCGCGGCGCACGCAGTCGCCCGTGTGGAACCAGCCGTCGTGCCACGCCTCGGCAGTCGCAGCTTCGTCCTTCAGATAGCCGGAAAAAAAGCCGCGCCGTGGATCCGAGCCCGCCTGGCGCACGAGCAGTTCCTGTGTGGCCGGCTGAATCTGCACTTCCAGCCCGGGCGGCGGCCTGCCGAAGCAGCGCGTGCCGACATGCCGCGGCTCGCGGCTCGCGACGACCATCGCGCCGCCACCGGTCTCCGTCATTGCCCACGCTTCGGTCAGCGGAAAGCCGAAGCGCGCCTCGAACGCGGCGTGATCCTTCGGATTTGCATTGGCGCCGAAGCCGAAGCGCACGCGGTGGGCGCGCTCCTCGGCGTTCGGCACAAGCTGCATCAGGATCGCCGGCATGACGCCCAGATAGTGCACGACCGTGGCGCCGGAATCGACGACATCGCGCCACCATGTGCGCGGATGGAAACGCTCGAGCTGTACCACGCAGCCCGCGGTGAGGATCATCGCCATGGTCGATACCGCGAGTGCATTCATGTGGAAAAGCGGCAGCGGCGTGATCAGCCGCTCCTCGCCCAAGCGCAGCGCGCAAAGGCCGCCTTCGGCGACGTAGCGCTGCCCCACATTAAGGAAGTAGAAGTTGCTGAGCAGGCAACCCTTCGGCTTGCCGGTCGTACCGGACGTGTAGAGGAGCGCGCACTCATCGGCGCCGCCCGGGCGTGGCGCAGGCGGCGGATCGAAGTCGGCGAGCGCGGCCCGATCGACCACGAGCGCGGCTTCGCTGTGCGCGAGGACGTAGTCGAGCTCGACGCGCTGATATTCCGGGTTTAGCGGCACGACGCTGACACCGATGGAGTTGAGCGCGAGAAAGTGGAGCAGGAATTCGGCGCAGTTCGGCAGCTTGAGCGCGACGCGATGGCCGCGGCCGTAGCCGCGGCGTGCATAGATCTGCGCGATGCTCGCGACGCGATCGAGCGCCTGCGCGTAGCTCAACTCGACCTTCTCGGGAAAGACTTGCAGGAAGGGCTTCGCGCGGTGCGCGCGGGCGGTTTGCTCGAACGCCGTGAAGACCGTCGTCACTGGGCGATGGTAAGATGCGCCGCGCTTTGCAGACAACCGGAGGGGGAGTATGAAAGCGATTCGCTGCACGATGGCCGCGATCGGCCTCGTGTGCTCGGCGGCGGCGCTCGGCGCTGACACCATCACCGCGACGCACGTCTTTCCGGCGTCGCTCATCTATTCGCGCAGTTTCCTCGAGTTCGTCAAGAAAGCCAACGACGCCGGCAAAGGCCAATTCACCATCCAGGTGCGCGGCGGTCCGGAAGCGATCGGCATGATGGAGCAGCCCGGCGCGGTGCGCAGCGGCGTCGTCGACATGGTGTATTCGCCTTGCGCGTTCTACGCCGCGGTGGTGCCGGAGTGCGACGCGGTCAGCGCGAGCTCGGTCGACGGGCCGACGGCGCGCAAGAACGGCGGCCTCGAGCTGCTCGACCAGATCCATCAGAAGCGCATGGGCGTGAAGCTCCTCGGGTGGGTAGACAGCGGCATCCGCTTCTGCCTGTGGTCGACGAAGGAGCCGAAGTTCGACGCGAACGGCCAGATCGACATCCGTGGCTTCAAGGTGCGCGGCAATCCGATCTACAACGCCTTCCTCACCAACTACCTCGGCGCGCAGGTCATCAATCTCAATTCCTCGGAGCTCTACACGGCGCTCGAGCGCGGCACGGTAGACATCACGGCATGGACGCAGATCGGCCTGATGGACCTGAACTGGGACCGCTACATCAAGTACCGTATCCTGCCCGACTTCTTCGAGACGGATCTCATGATCCTCGTGAATCTGAAGAAGTGGCAGTCGCTCTCGCCGAAGACGCGCGACACCCTGCAGCGCGTGGCGATCCAGCATGAGGTGGCGAGCGAGCAGGCGCTGCAGGAACTGTGGAAGAAAGAGCGCACGGAGCTCGAGAAGCGCGGCATCAAGACGCTTTCGCAATCGCCCGAGGCGTCGAAGAAGTTCGTCGCCGGCGCGCGCGCCGCGAGCCTTGCGCGCATGAAGGAGCGCATGGAGAAGGCGGGCGGCATGGAGAACTACGACAAAGTCGTTCAGCTGCTGACGCCGGAGTGATCAAAAAGGCATACGACGCCGTGCTCTATGGCATGGCGTGGGTCGCCGGCTTTCTTATGGCGGCGATGATGGTCACCATCTGCATCGACGTTGCGCTGCGCAACCTCGGCTACCAGAGCTCGGCGCATTTCTTTACTTTCACCGAGTACGCGCTTCTCGCCGTGCCATGCCTTGGCGCTCCGTGGCTCGTTCGCGAGAAGGGGCACATCTTCGTGGAGATCCTCTTCATGTACTTGCCGGGGCGCCAGCAAGCGTGGCTGCGTTTCATTATCGGCGTGCTCTGCGTCGTCACCTGCGGCGTCCTCGCCTGGTACGGCGGCGTCGTCACCGTGAACGACTTCGTGAACAACGAGAAGGACGTGCGCTCCTTCGACATGCCGCGCTGGATCGTGGTGGGATTCATTCCGCTTTCCTTCGCCATGATGGCGATCGAGTTCCTGCGCTTTCTCATCCGGCGGGAGAATTTCCTCGGCAGTCTCGCCAGCCAGTCCGAGGTCTGACGCTTGGCGTGGTACTGGGCAGCGCTGATCCTTTTCGGCCTCGGCGTCGGGCTGATGATGCTCGGCGTGCCGGTGGCGATCGCGTTTTTCGCAACCAACATTGTGGCGGCGGCGCTCTTCATGGGCGGCGCGGTCGGCGTCATCCAGGTGATCAACAACGGCTTCGGCGGGATGACAAATTTCGCGCTCGTGCCGATTCCGATGTTTTTGCTGATGGGAGAGCTCTTTTTCCACACGGGACTTGCCGGCCGCTGCTTCAACGCGGCGGACAAGCTCCTCGGCAACGTGCCGGCGCGCCTTTCCTTCGTGACCCTCATCGGCGGAACGGCGTTCGCCGGCCCGGCTGGCTCGAGCATGGGCTCCTGTGCGCTGCTCGGCTCGCTCATGGTGCCGGAGATGTACCGCCGCGGGTACAGCAAATATCTATCGATCGGCCCGATCATGGGCGTCGGCGGTCTGGCGGTCATCATTCCGCCGTCGGCGCTTACCGTGCTGCTCGCCACGCTCGGCCGTACCGACGTTGGCGATCTGCTGATCGCCGGCGTGATTCCCGGCTTCGTACTGGCGCTGATGTACGGCATCCTGATCTACGGCTGGACCGTCTTCGATCCCTCGGCCGCGCCGCAGACGCCGCCACCGGTCGTGAGTCGTCGGGAAAAGTGGCGCCTCGTTTTCGTCGATGTGATTCCGATGGTGGCGATCATCGTGTTTTCCGTCGTCATCATGATCATCGGCTGGTCCACCCCGACCGAGGCGGCGGCGCTCGGCGCGCTCTCGGTAATCGTGCTCGCGGCGTGCTACGGCGAGATGACGTGGAAGTCATTCCTCAAATCGCTCGAAGGCGCGCTGCGGGTCACCGTGATGGCATTCCTGATCATCTTCGGCTCGGCGACCTTCGCCCAGGTGCTCGCCTTCACCGGTGCATCGAGCGGGCTCATGAACTGGGCGCTCGGCTTCCAGCTCTCGCCGCTCGGCATGCTGCTCATGATGATCGGCGTCATTTTCTTTCTGGGCTGCTTCATGGACCAGCTCTCCATGATGCTGCTCACTGCGCCGATCTTCTTTCCACTCGCCAAGACGCTCAACTTCGATCTCACTTGGTTCGGCCTCATCATGCTGCTCGCCCTCGAGATCGGCTATACGACGCCGCCGTTCGGGCTGCTGCTCTTCGTTATGAAGGGCGTCGCGCCGCCCGGCACGACGATGCGCGACATCTATATGGCCGGGATGCCCTTCATCGGCTGCGTCCTGATATTGATCGCCTTGATCATCGCTTTTCCGCCGCTCGCCACTTGGCTGCCGGCGGTGAGCCACTAGGAGGAAGAATTGTCAAGCGACGCCGGAATGACGCACGGCATTGAGCTCGCCGGGAAAGTCGCGCTCGTCACGGGCGGGGCGCGCAACATCGGTCGCGCGATCGCGCGAGCGCTCGCCGCCGGTGGCGCGACCGTCATGGTGAATGCGCGCACCTCTCGCGCCCAGGCCGAGGAGACGGTGGCGATGATCGAGCAGGCGGGCGGCAAGGCGGCGTTGCACATTGCCGATGTCACAGATCCGCGCGCTGTCGCCGCCATGGTGGAAGCCACAGTGCGCCGCTTCGGCCGGCTGGATGCGCTCGTCAATAACGCGGCCGTGCGCATGGAAACGCCGTTCGAGCAGATCACGCTCCAGGAATGGCGTCGCGTCCTCGGCATCGTGCTCGACGGCGCGTTCATCTGCACGCAGGCGTGCCTGCCGCCTCTCGCCAAGTCCGGCGCCGGCGCGATCGTCAACATCGGCGGGCTGACCGGGCACCGCGGCGCGACCGGCCGCGCGCACGTGATTGCCGCGAAGGCGGGCCTCGCGGGCATGACGAAGGCGCTTGCGCTCGATCTCGCGCCTCAGCAGATCACCGTGAACTGCGTGGTCCCCGGCACGATCGATAGCGAGCGCGGCCTGCCGGGCGTGCCGGAGCGACCGGCGCATCGCACGGCGCCGCCGCCCATCGGACGTCGCGGCGAGCCCGAAGAGGTCGCCGCGATGGTGCGCATGCTGTGCGGCCCGGACGCGCGCTACATCACGGGGCAGGCGATCCACGTGAACGGCGGCGGATACATGCCGTGAGCGTGTCGCCGGTGATGCAGCGCCTGAGCGCCTATATCGCCCAGGCGCCGAAGAAGCGTCTGCCGCCTGCCGTGGCGGAGAAGACGAAGCACCATGTGCTGGACACCATCGCCGCCATGGTGTCAGGCGCGCATCTGGCGCCCGGCAAGAAGGCGATCTCGTTCATCCGCACACGCGGAGGCGTCAAAGAGGCGCTCGTCGTCGCAACCGGCATCGTGACGAGCGCCGAGCATGCCGCGCTCGCCAACGGCATGCTTGCGCACGCGGACGAGACGGACGATTCGCACGCGCCGTCGCTCACCCATCCGGGGTGCGGAATCGTCCCGGCGGCGCTCGCCATGGCGGAGCGGGAAGCCGGGAGTGGCGAATCGTTCCTGCGGGCGGTCGCGCTCGGCTACGACGTCGGCTGCCGGCTCACCATGGCGCTCGACGCCTACCAGTTCCGCGAGGACGGGCACTCGACGCACAGCTTCGGCCCGATGTTCGGCGCCGCGGCTGCAGCGGCGGCGCTCGCCCGCCTCAATGAGCGGCAGGTGCGCCACTGCCTCTCCTTCACCGCGCAGCAGGCCTCCGGCATCTCCTGCTGGATGCGCGACGAGGAGCACATCGAAAAGGCGTTCGATTTCGGCGGCATGCCGGCGCGCAACGGCGTTGCCGCCGCCGCCATGGTGGCGCATGGCTTCACGGGCGTGGACGACGCCTTGTCCGGTGAGCGCAGTTTCTTCGTCGCCTATGGCCGCAAGCCCGAGCCCGAGCGTCTCGTCGCCGGGCTCGGCGACACGTATGAAGTGATGAATACCAATATCAAGCGCTGGTCGGTCGGCTCACCGATCCAAGCGCCGCTCGACGCGCTCGATCTCCTGATTCGCGAGCACCGGCTGAAGCCGAATGATGTCGAGCGGATGATCGTGCGCGTGGCGCACCAGGGAGCGAACACGACGAACAACCGCGCGATGCCCGACATCTGCATGCAGCACCTGTGCGCGGCGATGCTGATCGACGGCACGGTGAGCTTCAAAACGGCACACGACGAAAAGCGCATGCGCGATGCGCGCCTGCTGGCGCTTCGCAAGAAGGTGGAGCTGCACGGCGACGATGAGATGACGAAGGCCATGCCGAGCCGCCAGGGTATCGTCGAGCTCGTTCTGCGCGATGGAACCACGCTGCGCCACCATATGAAGGCGGTGCGTGGCACGGCGGAGAATCCGATGGCGCGTGCCGAAGTGGACGCCAAGGCTTACGATCTCATCGCGCCGGTATTCGGCAAGGCGCGCGCGCGCCGGCTGTGCGACGCGGTCTGGAGTCTGGATACGGTGGCCGATATGCGGAAGTTAAGGCCGTTGCTAAAGGAGAAGACATGAGTCGCATCGTGCACCTCGCACTGAAGGTCGATGACCTCGAGCGCACCACGCAGTTTTACCGGGAGGTCTTCGGCTTCAGCGAGATGAGCACCGACCGGGTGCGCGACCACACCTCGCGCCATCTCAGCGATGGCACGATCGACCTCGCGCTCATCAAGTACGACCCCGGGACGCAGTCGGCGGAATCGCGCGCGGCGGGCGAGGGGCCGTGCATCCATCACTTCGCGGTGGAGGTGCCGGACCTGCGGGCGGCGGAGAAGCGCATTCGAGCGCTCGGCTGCGAGATCATCAGCGACCCCGGCGTCGTGCCGGTGAAGTTCCGCGCACCCGGCGGCACGGTCTGCGAGATCGTGCCTCGCGGCCGCTACAGGAAGCCGAAGGCGAAGAAGAGCAAGTAGACGCCGTTCGCGTAATGCGCGCGCTGCGCATCCATGGCTACGGCGGGCCGGAAGTGATGCGGCTCGACGAGGTGCCGGTTCCCACGCCCGCCGCTGGTCAGGTGCTGGTGCGCGTCCGCGCCGCAGCCGTAAATCCGATCGATTGGAAAATGCGCCGTGGTTTGCTCGCGAGCATCTTTCCGCTCAGCTTCCCACGCACCCTCGGGCGCGATTGCGCCGGCGATGCGCACGGCAAGCTCGTCGCGGGCGTGGCGGATGCGCGAACGGACGGAACCCACGCCGACTATGCGCTGCTGCCCGAAGCGGCCAGCGCGCCGGTCCCGGCAGGGCTCGATGCGGCCACCGCGTCGACCCTTTGCGTCGCGGGCTTGTCGGCCTGGATTCCGCTCGTTGAGGTGGCGCAAGTGCGCGCCGGCATGCGGGTGCTCATCCACGGCGGCGCAGGCGGCGTGGGGAGCCTCGCCATCCAGATCGCTCGTCAGCTCGGCGCCAGCGTCATTGCCACCTCGACACAGGGCGCGTATTGCCGCGAGCTCGGGGCCGAGCGCGTCATCGACTACCGCGTTGAAAATTTTGCCGATGCGGGGCCTTTCGATGTCGTACTCGACACGCTGGGTGGCGAAGCGCACGTGCGCTCGCTGGCGGCCCTGAAGCCAGGCGGCGTGCTGGTCGCGCTTTCGGCTGCGCCGATACCGGCGCACGCGCCGCGAGCCGGCATACGGGTCGAAAAGCCAGCGATCCAGGCGACGCGCCAGCGGCTCGAGCGCATGTTCCATTGGGCCACGAGTGGAAAGCTTCGGCCGCAGGTGACCGGACGTTTCGCACTCGAGGACGCGCTCGCCGCCTACGCCGCCGTGGAAGCGGCGCACGGCAGAGGTAAGATCGTGCTCGAGATTTCCTGAGGAGGAGAGATGGCTTCGTTTCGCTTCACGGTGGATGGCAGGCCGGTCTCGGTCAACGCGCAGCCCGAGATGCCGCTCCTTTATGCGCTGCGCGATAACCTGGGCCTGCGCAACCCGCATTTCGGCTGCGGCCTCGCGCAGTGCGGCGCCTGCACGGTGCACGTCAATGGCGAGCCGACCCGATCGTGCGTGCTGCCGATCTCCGCGATCGCCGGCAAGAAAGTCACGACGATCGCCGGACTCGGCACGCCGCAGAAGCCGCACCCGTTGCAGGCCGCTTATGTGGCCGAAGGCGTGCCGCAATGCGGCTACTGCATCAACGGCTGGGTGATGACGGCCGCCGCGGCGCTCAAGAAAAATCCCAAGGCGAGCGACGCGGAGCTGCGCGATGCGCTCGCCGGCCTCAAGTGCCGCTGCGGTACGCACGTGGCGATCATGCGCGCGATCAAGCGCGCTCAGACTGAGCTGGCATAGGAGGCGCGATGGATCGTCGCGAATTCTTCAAAACATCCGGCGCGCTCGTCGTTTCGTTCTCGCTCCCGGCAGCGCAGGCGCTCGCCGCAGCGCCGGGCAAGCCGGCGCTCGTTGCGGATGAACTCGACTCGTGGATCGCCGTTCTGCCCGATGGTCGGGTGAACGCGTTCTTCGGCAAGATGGACATGGGCCAGGGACTCGATGTCGCGGTCGCCCAGATCGTTGCGGAAGAGCTCGATGTGGGATTCGACAAGGTAGCGGTGCTGATGGGCGATACCGCGACCTCATGCAACCAGGGCGGCGCGTCGGGCAGCACCGGCACTTCGAACGGCGCGCGGCTGCTGCGCAAGGCCGCGGCCGAGGCACGCCGCGTGCTCGTCGAGCGTGCCGCGCAGAAGCTCGGCACGCCGGCAGCGCAGTTGCGAGTCGAGGACGGCACGGTGTCCTCCGCCGGGGGCAAGACGACCTATGCCGAGCTGGTCGGCGGCCGCTATTTCCACCACCGCGTCGAGTGGAACCAGAAAGTCGGCAACCCGATGGACATCCAGGTACCGGCGAAGCCGAAGGCGCCTGCGGAATACAAGGTGGTGGGCAAGCCGGTCCCGCGCCGCGACGTGGCGTGGAAGGTCTATGGCACGGGCGAATACGTCACGGACGTGCGCGTGCCGGGAATGCTGCATGCCCGCGTCATCCGTCCGCCCCGCGCCGCCTGCAGCGTCCGTGGCGTGGATGAGGCGAGCGTCAAGGGGATTCCCGGCGTTCGCATCGTGCGCGAGAAGGACTTCGTCGCGGTCGTCGCGCCGCGCGAATGGAACGCCGTGCGCGCCGCCCGGCAATTGAAGGTCGATTGGCATTTCGAGGCGAACGCCTTCCCGGCGATGGACAAGCTGCATGAGCATATCCGCCAGGCGAAAGTGGTGAAGCGCGAAGAGCAGCTGAAGCACGGCGACGTCGAAGCCGCGCTCAAGACGCCCGGCGTGCGGGTGATGGAAGCGCAGTACGAGTGGCCTTTCCAGTCGCATGCCAGCATGGGACCGGCGTGCGCCATCGCCGACGTCAAGGCCGGGAGCTGCACCGTGTGGACCGGCTCACAGAAGCCGCACTTCACGCGCGACGGCGTCGCCAAGCTCCTCGGCCTGCCGCCAGAAAAGGTGCGCGGCATCTGGGTGCCGGGCCCTGGCTCGTACGGCCGCAACGATGCGGGTGATGCGGCGCTGGACGCGGCGTTCATCTCGCGCGCGGTTGGCAAGCCGGTACGCGTGCAAGGCATGCGCGCCGATGGCACCGCCTGGGATCCGAAAGCGCCGGCCTCCGTGCATCGCGGGCGCGCGGCGCTCGATGCCAGCGGCAAGGTCGTGGCGTACGACTTCATGTCGAAGGGTTTCTCGCGCCAGCACATCGCCACCAACGAGTCGGATCCGGCGGACAGCCTGCTCGGCCAGGCGCTCGGCATGACGCCGAAAGGCCATCAGATCTTCGGCTCGCCCGAGGAATCCTACGGCTTCGAGAACAAGCGCCTCGCGTGGGAGACGATTGCGCCGCTCGTCGACGGCTGCTCGCCGCTGCGTACCTCGCACATGCGTGACCCGGTCGGTCCCGAGATCCATTTCGCGTCCGAGCAGTTCATCGACGAGCTCGCGCACGCTGCTGGCGAAGATCCGGTTGCCTTCCGGCTGCGCTATCTCACTAATCCCCGCCATGCTGCCGTGGTGAAGGCCGCGGCGGAGAAAGCGGGCTGGTCGTCGCTCGGCAAGGGCAGGGGCATTGCGTTCGCGGAGAGGAACGGCACCGCGGTCGCGGTGGTCGCCGAAGTGGAGGTCGATCGCGCGAGCGGCCGCATCTTCGCGAAGCGTTTCACCGTGGCACATGACTGTGGCCTGATTATCAATCCGCTCACCCTGCGCCAGACGATCGAGGGCAATGTGGTCCAAGGGCTCTCGCGTACGCTCTTCGAGGAAGTGCGCTTCGAGCGGGACAGCGTGGAAAGCGTCGACTGGGCGAGCTACCCGATCCTGGAGATGCAGGACGCGCCCGAGGCGATCGAGATCGTGCTGATCGATCACCCGGAGATTGCGCCGAGCGGCGCGGGCGAGCCGACGATGCGCGTCATCCCGGCCGCGGTCGCGAACGCGTTCTTCAGTGCGACGGGAGTGCGGCTGCGCCGTGCGCCGCTTAGCCCCGAGAGGGTGAAGGCAGCGCTCGCCCGGGCGTAGAAGCGGCCTAAAAGGAGCGCGGCAAGCCGAGCACGTGCTCGGCGAGGTACGAGAGGATCAGGTTCGTCGAGATCGGCGCAACGAGATAGAGCCGGTTCTCGCGGAACTTGCGCTCGACGTCGTACTCGGCAGCAAAGCCGAAGCCGCCGTGCGTCTGCAGGCACATGTTCGCCGCCTCCCATGACGCCTTGGCGGCGAGGTGCTTGGCCATGTTCGCTTCGGCGCCGCAGGATTTGTGCTCGTCAAAAAGCCCGGCGGCCTTGTAGCGCATGAGATTGGCGGCCTCGATCTCCATGTAGGCCTCGGCGATCGGAAACTGGATGCCCTGGTTCTGGCCGATCGGGCGGTCGAATACCACGCGATCGTTCGCGTATCTCGTCGCCTTGTCGACGAACCAGTAGCCGTCGCCGATGCATTCGGCAGCGATCAGGATGCGCTCGGCATTGAGGCCGTCGAGGATGTAGCGAAAGCCTTTGCCTTCCTCGCCGATCAGGTTCTCCGCCGGGATCTCGAGGTTGTCGATGAAGACCTGGTTGGTCTCGTGGTTCACCATGTTGCGGATCGGGCGTACGTCGAGGCCTTTGCTTTTCGCCTCGACGAGGAAGATCGACATGCCCTCGCTCTTGCGCTTAACGTCGGCGAGCGGGGTCGTGCGCGCAAGCAGGATCATGAGCTCGGAGTGCTGCAGGCGCGAAGTCCAGACCTTCTGGCCGTTGACGACGTAGCGGTCGCCTTTGCGCACCGCCACGGTTTTGATCTTGGTCGTATCGGTGCCGGCGCCAGGCTCGGTGACGCCCATGGCCTGCAGGCGCAGCGCGCCGTTCGCGATCTGCGGCAGGTATTTGCGCTTCTGCGCTTCGGAGCCGTGGCGCAGGAGCGTGTTCATGTTGTACATCTGCCCGTGGCAGCAGCCCGCGTTGCCGCCCGAGCGCGTCACCTCTTCCATGATGATGCTCGCCTCGGTGAGCGAGAGTCCCGAGCCGCCATAGTCCTCGGGAATGAGCGCCGACATCCAGCCCGCCTTGGTCAGCGCGTCGACGAAGGCTTCCGGATACGCGCGCTTCTCGTCGATCTGCTGCCAGTAGGCGGAATCGTATTGGCTGCAAAGGGCGCGCACGGCGTCGCGCAGCTCCGGATGGTTGTCCCGGCCGAGGTTCATTTCTTCGCTTTAAGGTGCGCCGAGGCTTCCTCGTCGACGCGCAGCCAGATTTCCTCGGCCATCGGGTCGCGCGTCTCTTCGAGAATGTGACCGACGAGACCCACGGCGCGCGCCATGACGCCGAGGCCCCGCACGATTTTCCAATCGAGGCCGAGCTCGCAGGCGAGGGCGCCGATCGCGCCGGTGGCATTCAGCGTGAGTTTCTTTTCGCGCGCGATGTCTTCCATGAGCCGGCAATACTTGCCGTAGTGGCCGGTCTGCCGCGCGATTTCAAAAAGCCGCACGGTGCGCGGATCGACCGGCTTGTGGACTGGGTGGCCGAGGCCCGGCATGCGCTTGTTCTCTGCCAGCACCGCCTTCGCATCCTTGCCGCTCGCCATCGCGTCGGCCAGGATGCGCGCCGCGCCCTCCATGGAGCCGACAAATACGCTGCCCAGACCGAGCAGCCCGCCCGCCACGGCTGCCTGCAGTGCTTCGGGCGCCCCGAGGTAGGTAAGCCGCGCGACCAAGGCGCTCGGTGTTACGCCGTGCTCGACCAGCGTTACGACCATCGCGTTGAAGATCTTCGACTCGCGCGCATCGGGCGCCCGGCCGGTGAGCTCGAGGAACGCCATGTCGCCCAGATTGAGGTGTCCGAGGATCTCGCCAGGCAAGTCCTTGCCGCGAACGACTATTCGGTCGACGGTGGACCAACCGAGATCCGATTTCAGCTTTTTTCGGGGCATTGGAAGCGGGGCAGGCGCGGCGCGAAATACGGAAGGTAGACCTTTGTGGCGCTGCAGCAGGGCGGTGATTTGCCAGATTGGTCGCGCTGATGGATTATTTCACTTAAAGAAGTATCCGTAAATGTAAGAATCGTAAGAATAAGCGCTTGTTGAGAAGGGGAGAGGCGTGAGCGAAAACGCTCAGCCGCAGACAGCGGATTTCGGGCCGATCAAGGTCCTCGTCATCGACGACAGCAACACCATACGGCGCAGCGCCGAGCTATTCCTGCGCCAGGCCGGTTATCAGGTGATTCTCGCTGAAGACGGCTTCGATGCGCTCTCCAAGATCACCGACCACCAGCCGCATCTCATTTTCGTCGACATCATGATGCCGCGGCTCGACGGCTATCAGACCTGCGCGCTCATCAAGCAGAACCCGAAGCTCAAGCAGACGCCGGTCATCATGCTCTCGAGCAAGGACGGCGTCTTCGACCGCGCGCGGGGCCGGCTTGCCGGCTCGGACCGCTACCTGACCAAGCCTTTCACCAAGGAAGGCCTGATCGCCGCGGTCAGCGAGTACGTCAAGCCTTCTTCCATTCCTTCCTGAGAGGCAGCCGATGGCTATCAAGACAATTCTCGTGGTCGACGATTCGCCGACCGACCGTCAGTTCCTGAGCGATCTGTTGTCGGCGAACGGCTTCAAGGTCGCCACCGCCGACAGTGCCGAGGACGCGATGACGAAGGTCAAGCAGTCGCGTCCGGATCTCGTGCTGATGGACGTCGTTCTGCCCGGACAGAACGGCTTCCAGGCGACGCGCACGCTCACGCGCGACGAGGCCACCAAGAACATTCCGGTCATCCTGTGCACGAGCAAAGGCCAGGAGACCGACAAGGTGTGGGGCATGCGGCAGGGCGCGCGCGACTACATCGTGAAGCCGATCAGCCAAGCCGATCTTCTCGCGAAGATCGCCGCCCTGGGCTGAAATGGCCGCTCCAGCCACCGCCCGGATTTCGCTGCGCGACTACCAGCTCGCGCTATCCGAGCGGCTGCAAAGCGCGGGCGCCGGGGCACGCCTGCCCTCCAGGCTGGGCCTTCAGGTAGGCGGCGCCGCATGGCTCGTGGAGCTGCAAGACGCCGGCGAAGTGATTCCGGTGCCACCGATCTCGCTTGTTCCGCTCGCACGCCCCTGGTTCAAGGGCGTCGCCAATGTACGGGGCAATCTCTACAGCGTCACGGATTTTGCTGCGTTCCTCGGCGGAGCATCAGCCAGGGTCACCGGCGAAGCGCGCCTTTTACTGCTCAATGAGCGTTTCCGCTCCGGCGCCGCGCTGCTCGTCGGGCGCTCGCTCGGGCTGCGCGCCTTGGACGGCCTCACATTGCAGCCGGCAAGCGATCGCGTGCCTTGGGTGCGCGCCCAGTACAGCGATGGCGACGGCCGCATCTGGAAGGAACTGGACGTGGCCGCGCTGCTGCAAAGCGCCGCTTTCCTGGAGGCCAGCTCATGAAGCGCTCTCTCGCCTGCTTTTTTGCGTTCGCCAGCGCCATTACATCGCTCTGCGCCGCGGCCGAAAACGGCGTCACCGCCGACAAAATCGTACTCGGCCAGGCGGCGGTGTTCAGCGGGCCGGCCGCGCAGCTCGGCATTCAGATGCGCAATGGCATCAAGGCGTACTTCGACTATGTGAACGCGAAGGGCGGCGTGCACGGGCGCAGGCTCGAGCTCGTAACGGAGGACGACCATTACGAGGCCGCGCTCGCGCCGGCCGCGACCCGCAAGCTCATTGAGGAGCACAAGGTCTTCGCGCTGCTCGGCTATGTCGGAACGCCGACCGGCGTGGCGCACCTGCCGGTGGTGACGCAGGCGAAGGTGCCGCTGGTCGGAATGTTCACCGGTGCGGAAGTGCTGCGCGCGCCTCTCAACCGCTACGTATTCCACGTGCGCGCGAGCTACTACGATGAAACCGAGAAAATCGTCGAGCAAGTCGTTTCGACCGGCGGCAAGAACATCTCGGTCTTCTACCAGGCGGATAGCTACGGCGAAGCGGGGCGCAAGGGCACGGAGATGGCGCTTGCCAAGCGGGGGCTGAAAATCCACTCGAGCGGCACGGTGGAGCGCAACACCGTCAAGGTCGCAGACGCGGTGAAAGCCATCAATGCGTCCGAGCCCGACGCGGTCGTCATGGTGAGCGCATATACCGCGTGCGCGGAATTCATACGGGAGATGAAGAAAGCGGGCAGCGGGGCGACGTTCTACAACGTGTCCTTCGTTGGCAGCAAGGCGCTCGCCGATGCGCTCGGCGCCGAAGGCAGCGGCGTGGCGATTTCGCAGGTCGTGCCATTTCCGTGGAGCAGCGCCGTACCGGTGGTCAGGGAATACCAGGAGCTCGCTGCCAAAGACGGTTTCACCGACTTCAACTTCAGCGCGATGGAAGGCTTCGTCACCGCGAAGGTGATGGTCGAAGGCCTGAAGCGCGCGGGCAAGAATCCGACGCGCGAAGGGCTGGTAGACGCCTTGGAGAGCATGCACGACGTCGACGTCGGAGGTTTTTACGTCAGCTACTCGCAGAAAAACCATACCGGTTCGAAATTCGTCGACCTGACGATCATCGGCCGCAACGGCAAGTTCCTGCGCTAGAGGGAGTGCCATGGGAAACCGACTGGAGTTCTTCAAGATGCCGTTCCTCGCGCGCGATGGCGCCGCAGCGGCGCGTGCGGACGCCAAACCGGCGGGCGCAGCCGATACGGCGCAATCGGCGGTCGGGCGCAGGCTCAAATCGCTCGTCGCCCTGCTCGCCGTCCTGCTCGTCATTGACGCGGGCGTGGTCGTCTACGACGCCCGCCAGGCCACCTTCAATACGCTGTACGTGGCGGCAGTGGGCAAGATCCGCATGCTCTCGCAGCGCCTCGCCAAGGCGGCGCAACAGGCCTCGCAGGGCAACCGCGAGGCGTTCAAGCAGCTGCGCGACAGTCGCGACGAATTCAGCGCCCTCGTCAACCTGCTCGCGAGCGGCGGGCTTACCGGCGGCGTCAACCTCCCGGCGACGCCCGAGCGGGTGCGCCCGACGCTCGCCGGCCTGGAGCGCGAATGGCAGAAGACGGAGCGCAACGCAGGTCTCGTGATCCGCGAGGAGCCGAACCTCGTCGCGCTGGGCGCGGCGGTGCACGCAATCAACGAGAACAACCCGGCGCTTCTCGAGCTGGCGGACGAGGTCGCCGCGCTCGGCGTACAGGCGGGCGCGAGCACGCGCCAGAACGCGGTCGCCGGGCAGCTGGTCATGCTCACCCAGCGCATGGCGAAGAACGCGAATGCCATGCTGGCGGGCGACGTTGTCGACCCGGAGGTGGCGTTCCTGCTCGGCAAGGACAGCAACACGTTCCGCGACCTTCTGCAGGGCCTGCTGCAGGGAAGCGACGCGCTGCGCATCGCGCGCGTCAGCGACTCGGATCTGCGCAGCAAGCTCGGCGAGCTCGAGGCGGCGTTCAAGCAATACCAGGTTGCGGTGAGCCGCATTCTCGGCAACATGCAACGGCTGGTGAACGCGAAGCGTGCAACGCGCGACATGTTCAACGACAGCGAGACGCTGCTCGGCGCCGCCGAGGCGCTTGCCAACGGTTACGACGAGCTGCTCACGCAGCGCAAGCTCAACTTCATTGCCATGGCGGTGATCTCGCTCCTTGCGCTCGCCGTGCTGCTGCTGATCGGCAAGCTCTACATCGACGAGAGTCGCCGCCGCGCCGAACAAAGCGAGCGGCAGAACCGCGAAAACCAGGACGCGATCATGCGCCTGCTCGACGAGATCGGTAACCTCGCGAGCGGCGACCTGACCGTGCATGCCAAGGTGACCGAGCACATGACCGGCGCCATCGCCGACTCGATCAACTACACCATTGACGAGCTGCGCCGGCTGGTCGCCGGCATCACCAAGGCGGCCGAGCAGGTGAGCGGCGCCACGCACGAGGCGCAGAGCGTGAGCTCCGAGCTCCTGCACGCCGCGCAGAAGCAGGCGGCGGAGATCCAGGGCACCGGTCAGTCCGTCACGCAGATGGCGCAATCCATGAAGCAGGTATCGGCGAGCGCGAGCGATTCGGCGAAAGTGGCCGAGACCTCGCTCAGCGCCGCGAACAAGGGCGCCCAGGCGGTGCAGAACGCGATCCGCGGCATGAACGACATCCGTGAGCAGATCCAGGAGACCTCCAAGCGCATCAAGCGCCTGGGCGAGAGCTCGCAGGAGATCGGCGAAATCGTGCAGCTCATCTCGGACATCACCGAGCAAACGAACGTGCTTGCGTTAAACGCCGCGATCCAGGCGGCCTCGGCCGGCGAGGCGGGCCGCGGATTCACCGTGGTGGCCGAAGAGGTGCAGCGCCTCGCCGAGCGCTCGGCGGAGGCGACCAAGCACATCGGCGCAATCGTCAAGAGCATTCAGCGCGACACGCAGGATGCAGTCGAGGCGATGGAGCGCAGCACGCGCGGCGTGGTGGAAGGAACGAAGACGGCCGACGAGGCCGACCAGGCGCTGCGCGAGATCGAGAAGATCTCCAACCGTCTCGCCGAGCTGATCGGCTCCATCTCCAACGCGACCGAGCAGCAGGCCGCGTCGGCCGCGCAGGTGGCGGGCAAGATGAAGATCATTCTCGGCGTCACGCAGCTCACCTCCGAGGGCACGAAGAAGACTGCAGCCTCGGCGGCGAAGCTTGGCGAGCTGGCTGACGGATTGAAGAGCTCGGTGGCGGGGTTCAAGGTCGCCTAGGAGCCGCGAAGCGCCCATGCCCGACACCACGATCCTTTCCTGGATCACCGCCGAGGTCGACCAGGCGCTCGAGCGCGTGCGTCAACAGCTGGCGAGCTCCTCGGGCGCCACGCTGGACCCGGCGGCAATCTCGGGCTGTCCGGAGCACCTGCACCAGGTGAGCGGGGCGCTCAGCATGGTCGGCCTGAGCGGCGCCACACGGTTCTGCGAAGCGCTGGAGACGAGCCTCACCGGGCTGAACGGCTCGCGGACGGAAGCCGCGCGCATCGTCGACCGGGCGGTGCTGCAGCTCAAGGAATTCGTTGATGGCGTGGCGCGTGGGGAGCCGAATGCCCCGCTGCGCCTGTTCCCGTCCTACCGCGAGCTCGCGCAGCTGCAGGGACGCAGCGATTGCGCCGAGGTGGAGCTCTTCTTCCCGGATCTCACGCCGCCCGCGCCGTCGCATCCGACTCCCAAGTCCCTGGACGAATCTGAGCTTCGCGCCTTCCTGCATGCACAGCGCACGCGCTGGCAGCGCGCCATCCTTGCCTGGATACGCCGCCAGCCGAGCGGGCTCGACGACATGCGCGAAACGCTGGATGCGATCCACGCCGTGGCACACCAGCTCCCCGAGCGAAGGGCGCTCTGGTGGGTGGCCGGCGGCCTGGTCGATGCGCTCCTCGACGCCACAGAGCCTCAGCGCCTCGCGCAGGCGCGCGCGCTCTGGAACAAGCTCGACCTCTACATCCGCGATCTCGCCTCGGGAGCCAAACCGGACAACGAGCCGCTCCTGCGCCAGCTTTTGTATGCGATCGCCTGCTGCGCGCCGCTGACGCAACGGCTGCGCGACATCAAGCGCCTTTACGCGCTCGATACGCTCATGCCGGCGGGGGAAGCCGATTCCCGCGCGGCGGACACCGAATCGATGCAGGAAGACCTGCACTCCAAGCTGCAGGCGTTGCGACAGAGCTGGCAGCGCTACCTCGCAGGAGACCCGAAGAGCGCAGCCGCGTTTCGCGAGCGCGCCGCCGCTCTGCAGGCGGGCGCCGTTGCGCTCGGCGATGCGCACCTCGGCAAGCTCGTCGGTGCGGTGAGCGCCGCGGCCGCCAAGCTGAGCGACGGGCAATCGCAGGGCAGCGATGTTCTGCTCGTCGAAATGGCCTCGGCCTTCCTTCTCGCGCAGAGCATCGTGGAAAACATCGCCGAGCCGCCCGCCGATAGCGCCGCACAGGTGGAAATCATGGCGCGCTGGCTCGCGGAAGCCGCCGAGGGCAAATCGCGCGGCGAGCCGCCCGCCGGCTTGCGGCCCGAGCTGACGCAGCACATCGGTGCCTTGCAGCTCCGCGCCCGCGTGGCGAGCGAAATCCTGGCGAACCT
>Ga0075436_100000554_pt1 | contig 24382 bp, 19 predicted proteins | sample RhiMethybrSRZTD5_FD_75303 | JGI IMG/M metagenome (GOLD analysis project Ga0075436, IMG submission 75303) | Populus rhizosphere microbial communities from Tennessee, USA - Rhizosphere MetaG P. TD hybrid SRZTD5 | ecosystem: Host-associated > Plants > Roots > Rhizosphere > Soil | place: USA...
AAGGCGATGACCGCCTTCCTCGTCGAGAAAGGCATGAAGGGATTCTCGACCGCGCAGAAGCTCGACAAGCTGGGCATGCGCGGCTCCAACACGTGCGAGCTCGTCTTCCAGGACTGCGAGATTCCCGCGGAGAACGTGCTCGGGAAGGTGAACGCGGGATCGACCGTGCTCATGAAAGGCCTCGACACCGAGCGCACCGTGCTCTCCGGCGGACCGCTCGGCATCATGCAGTCGGCGATGGACGTGGTGCTGCCGTACGTGCACGAGCGCAAGCAGTTCGATCGTCCCATCGGGACCTTCGAGCTCATGCAGGGCAAGATCGCCGACATGTACACGAAGCTGCAGGCCTCGCGCGCCTTCAGCTACCGCGTCGCGCACTCGCTCGACGCGGGACGTGGGCGCGCCGCGCGCAAGGACGCCGCGGCGTGCCTGCTCTTCGCTTCCGAAAGCGCGGTCGAGGTCGCGCTGCAGGCGATCCAGGCGCTCGGCGGCAACGGCTACATCAACGAATTCCCCGCGGGGCGCCTGCTCCGCGACGCGAAGCTCTATGACATCGGCGCCGGCACCAACGAGATCCGGCGGATGCTCATCGGGCGCGAACTGTTCGAAGAATCGAACTAGAAGGCAACTGGAGAAACAGGAATGGAAAACATCGTCATCGTCGGCGCCAAGCGAACTCCGATCGGCGCCATGCAGGGGAAATTCAACTCGGTCTCCGCCTCCGAGCTCGGCGCGACCGCCATCAAGGCGGCGGTCGAGCAGGCGGGCGTGAAGCCGGGCGAGGTCGACGACCTCATCTTCGGCTGCGTGCTGCAGGCGGCGCAGGGCCAGGCGCCCGCGCGCCAGGCGGCGATCAAGGCGGGGCTCGACAACACCACGCCGGCGACCACCGTCAACAAGATGTGCGGCTCGGGCATGAAGGCGGCGATGATGGCCTTCGACGAGCTCGCCACCGGCAACGCCACGATCGTCGTCGCCGGCGGCATGGAATCGATGACGAACGCGCCGCACATGCTCCCCAAGTCGCGCGCGGGTTTCCGCTACGGCTCGACGCAGCTGCTCGACCACATGGCCTTCGATGGCCTCGAGGACGCCTACGTCGGCAAGCCCATGGGCCACTTCGCCGACGCGACGGCGAAGAAGTACGGCTTCACGCGCGAGCAGATGGATGCCTACGCGAAGGAATCCACGACGCGCGCGGTCAACGCGTCGAAGTCCGGGGCTTTCACCGACGAGATCGCTCCCGTGACGGTCAAGGGCCGCGCCGGCGACGAGGTCGTGAAGGACGACGAGACGCCCTTCAACGTGAAGCTCGACAAGATCCCGACGCTGCGCCCGGCCTTCAACAAGGACGGCACGGTGACGGCGGCGACCTCCTCCTCGATCTCCGACGGCGCCGCGGCGCTCGTCATGATGACCGAGTCGGAGGCGAAGAAGCGCGGCGCGAAGCCGCTCGCGCGCGTCGTCGCCTACGCCTCCAACGCCCACGAGCCCGAGTGGTTCACCACCGCTCCCGTCGGCGCCATCGAGAAGGTGCTGAAGAAGGCCGGCTGGAAAGCTTCCGACGTCGACCTCTTCGAGGTGAACGAGGCCTTCGCCGTCGTGAGCATGGCGGCGATGAAGGACGTCGGCATCCCGCACGACAAGGTGAACGTCAACGGCGGCGCAGTCGCGCTCGGCCACCCCATCGGCGCCACCGGCGCCCGCATCATCACCACGCTCATCTACGCGCTCAAGAAACGCGGGCTGAAGAAGGGAGTCGCCGCGCTGTGCATCGGCGGCGGTGAAGGAACCGCACTTGCCCTGGAGGTCCTGTAATGGCGATCACGACCGCAACACCCATCGAACAAATCCCCAACGTCGGGCGCTCGCTCGCCGCCGAGCTGAGAGCCATGGGCATCGATTCGCTCGAAGCCCTCATGCGCGTCGGTTTCTGGGACGCGTGGCTGCAGCTGCGGCGGCATAACCCCGAGCGCGATTGCGTGCCCGCCTGCCTCGCCCTCGCCGGCGCGGTCGCGGGCGTGCGCTGGAACCACCTGCCGCCGAAGGTGCGTGCCGACATCCGCCAGCGCGTGAAAGCGGTGCGCACGTGAGGGCCGCCATGTGCCCGGCGTGCGCCGCCGTCGCCGCCGCCCTGCTCCTCGTTGCCGGCTGTGGCGAAAGCAAGAAACCCAAGGTCGACGCCGCGACCGAGCAGGCGGAAGCGCACAAACGCGCCGCCGAAGGTCCGTTCGGCACGCAGGTGAAAGCGCTCGACAAGGCGAAGGGGCTGGGCGCCGACATCAACACCAAGGTCGAGGAAAACGTCCAGAAGGTCGACGAGGCGAAGTAGCGGCGCCGAGAGCGAGAACCCGCTGATGCCGCGCATCAAGTCCCGGCTCGACACCTCGAGCCCCGAGTACAAGGCGGCATCGCAGCACCATCGCGCGCTCGCCGACGATTTGCGCAAGCAGGTCGCGAAAGTGGCGGAAGGCGGCGGCGCGGATGCGCAGAACAAGCACACCGCCCGCGGAAAGCTCCTGCCGCGCGAGCGCGTGCGCGCCCTCCTCGATCCGGGCAGCCCCTTCCTCGAGCTCTCCCAGCTCGCGGCTTTCGGCATGTACGACGACGACGCGCCGTGCGCGGGTCTCATCACCGGCGTCGGCCGCATCGAGGGGCGCGAGGTGGTCGTGGTCGCGAACGACGCGACCGTGAAGGGCGGCACGTACTATCCGATGACGGTGAAGAAGCACCTGCGCGCGCAGGAGATCGCATCGCAGAACCGGCTCCCGTGCGTGTATCTCGTCGATTCCGGCGGCGCGTTCCTGCCGCTGCAGGACGAGGTGTTTCCCGACCGCGAGCACTTCGGCCGCATCTTCTACAACCAGGCGCACCTCTCCGCAGCGGGAATTCCCCAGGTCGCGGTGGTGATGGGCTCGTGCACGGCGGGCGGCGCGTACGTGCCCGCGATGTGCGACGAATCGGTGATCGTGAAGGAGCAAGGCACGATCTTCCTCGGCGGTCCGCCGCTGGTGAAGGCGGCCACCGGCGAAGTGGTGACGGCGGAGGAGCTCGGCGGCGGCGACGTGCACACGCGCACTTCGGGCGTCACCGACCATCTCGCCGACGACGACCGCCACGCGCTTGCGATCGCACGCGAGATCATTCGGCATGCGCAGATTGGGCCCCGGCCCGTTGCCGCACCTGCGGCGGCGGGGGCGACAAGCTCGGCCATCGAGCCGCACTACTCCGCCGAGGAGCTCTACGGCGTCATCCCGCCGGATCCGCGGCGTCCGTTCGACGTGCGCGAGATCGTGGCGCGCATCGTCGACGGCTCCGATTTCCACGAGTTCAAGGCTCTCTACGGCACGACGCTCGTCACCGGCTTCGCGCGCATCCACGGCTACGACGTCGGCATCGTCGCGAACAACGGCATCCTCTTCTCGGAATCCGCGCTCAAGGGCACGCACTTCATCGAGCTGTGCGCGCAGCGCCGCATCCCGCTTCTCTTCCTGCAGAACATCACCGGCTTCATGGTCGGCCGCAAGTACGAGCACGAGGGCATCGCCAAGGCGGGCGCGAAGATGGTGACCGCGGTCTCGTGCGCGCGCGTGCCGAAGCTCACCGTGATCGTCGGCGGCTCGTTCGGCGCCGGCAACTACGGCATGTGCGGCCGGGCCTTCGAGCCGCGGTTCCTGTGGACGTGGCCCAACGCGCGCATCTCGGTGATGGGCGGCGAGCAGGCGGCCTCGGTGCTCGCGACCGTGAAGCGCGACGGGATCGAGGCGAAGGGCGGCAAGTGGTCGAAGCCGGAGGAGGATGCGTTCAAGGCGCCGATCCGCGAGCAGTACGAGCGCCAGGGCCATCCCTATTACGCCACCGCGCGCCTCTGGGACGACGGCGTCATCGATCCCGCCGACACGCGCCGCGTGCTCGGGCTCGCGCTCGCCGTCTGCGTCAATGCGCCCATCGAGGAGACGCGTTTCGGCGTCTTTCGCATGTAAAGCTCTCCCTCTCCCTTGGGAGAGGGCCGGGGAGAGGGACCACCGTCATGACCAGCATCGCCATCGAACACCAGGGCTCCATCGGCCTCGTGACGCTCAATCGTCCGGAGCGCCACAACGCGTTCGACGACGCGATGATCGCCGAGCTCACGGAAGCGCTGCGCGCGATGGAGGCCGACGAGAAGGTGCGCTGCCTCGTGCTCTCCGGCGCCGGGCCATCGTTCTGCGCCGGGGCCGACCTCAACTGGATGCGCCGCATGGGCAGCTTCTCGCTCGACGAGAACCGCCGCGACGCCATGGGACTCGCCACACTCATGCGCACGCTCGCGCACCTGCGCAAGCCCACGATCGCGCGCGTGCACGGCGCGGCGTATGGCGGCGGCGTGGGGCTCGTCGCGTGCTGCGACATCGCCTGCGCCACGCAGCAGACGATGTTCGCGCTCACCGAGGCGAAGCTCGGCCTGACTCCGGCGGTGATCTCGCCCTACGTCGTCGCCGCCATCGGCGAGCGCTTCGCGCGCCGCTACTTCCTCACCGGCGAGCGCTTCGAGGCGGCGGATGCCTGGCGCCTCGGGCTCATCCACGAGATGACGCTCTCGGAAGACGACCTGGACCAGAAGGTGGGCGAGATCGTCGACGCGCTGCTCGCGTGCGGGCCGGTCGCGCAGAAAGAAGCCAAGGAGCTGATCCGCGTCGTCGCCGGCAAGCCCGTGACGAGCGAGCTCATCCAGGACACGGCCGAGCGCATCGCGAAGCTGCGCGCCTCGCCCGAGGGACGCGAAGGCGTCAGCGCGTTCCTGGAGAAGCGGAAGGCGTCATGGATTCCGCCCGAATCTCCGGCCGGCGGGAGCTGACCGCTTCGCGGATCGGACGAATCGGCCGCACCTCGACCGAGCCCACGGCAGCGGGCGGAATGCGCGATGCGACCTGGATCGCCTCGTTCAAGTCGCGCGCTTCGATCAGGTAGAAGCCCGCGAGGATTTCCTTGGTCTCGGCGAACGGCCCGTCCGTGACCGAGACCTTGCCGTTGCGCACCCGCACCGTCGTCGCGGTCGCGACCGGCTGCAGCGCTTCGGAGGCGATGCAATGGCCGCTCGCGCGAATCCGCTCGTCGTAATCGACGCAGTGCTCGTCGGCCATGCCGGCGAGCGCCTTCTCCTCGCCGTAAACGAGGCACAGGTATTTCATGGGGCCTTCTCCTTGAAGTCCGGTTGCTTCACTGGTCGAACGGGCGGCGGCGAAATCGACAAGGCGGCGAGCCGGCGCTGCAGGAAGCGGCGCTCGGGCTCCTGGCGCGCGAGCTTGAGGGCCGCCTCGTAGGAGCGCCGCGCCTCGGCGGCGCGGTCGAGCCGGCGGCAGAGGTCCGCGCGCGCGGCGTGCGCGAGATGGTAGTCGGCCAGATCTCCGCGGGCGAGGATCCGGTCCACGAGGCCGAGGCCCGCCGCGGGCCCGTCGCGCATGCCGACCGCGACTGCGCGGTTGAGCTCGACGATCGGCGACGGCTCTATCTCGAGCAGCACATCGTAGAGCGCCACGATCTGCGCCCAGTCGGTCCCGGCAACGGTCGGAGCTTCGGCGTGCACCGCCGCGATCGCGGCCTGGACGCTGTAGGCGCCGAAGCGGCGCGAGCCGAGCGCGCGCTCCACCAGCGGGATGCCTTCCTCGACGAGCGCGCGGTTCCAGAGCGAACGGTCCTGCTCCTCGAGCACGATGATGTCGCCCGCGGGAGAGGTGCGCGCGGCGCGCCGCGATTCCTGCAGCAGCATCAGCGCGAGGAGCCCGATCGCTTCCGGCTCCGGCAACAAGCCGATGAGGAGCCGTCCCAGCCGGATCGCCTCCTGCGAGAGATCGGCGCGCGTGTGCGATTCGCCCGACGACGCGGAATAGCCCTCGTTGAACACGAGGTAGATCACGCGCAGCACGTTGTCGAGGCGCGCGGCGAGCTCCGGTCCGGCGGGGACCTCATAGGGGATGCGCGCGTCGCGGATTTTTCCCTTCGCGCGCACGATGCGCTGCGCGAGCGTGGGCGCCGGCGTGAGGAATGCCGCGGCGATCTCCTCGGTCTTGAGGCCGCACACTTCGCGAAGCGTCAGCGCCACCTGCGCGTCGGCGGCGAGCGCCGGATGGCAGCACGTAAAGATGAGGCGCAGGCGGTCGTCCTCGATCGGCTCGACCTCCGGCGGCTCCTCGGCGGCGATCGCCTCGACTTGCTCGTCGTCGAGCGTGTCGTAACGCGCGCGCCGCCGGATGCCGTCGATCGCCTTGAAGCGGCCGGTGGAGACGAGCCAGGCGCGCGGATTGTCCGGGACGCCTTCGGCGGGCCACTGCTCGAGCGCGGCGCGGAAGGCGTCGTGCAGCGCTTCTTCCGCGACCTCGAAATCGCCGAGCAGGCGCACGAGCGTGGCGAACACGCGCCGCGACTCGTTGCGGTAGAGCGCCTCGACCGTCTCGCGGACCGCGTCGCTCACGCCGTGCGACTCCTCACCGCTTCGGCCATGCACGCCGGACAAAGGCAGCCCGACGCGTCGGCCGCGGGCTCGACCGGCGGATAGCTCGTGCACCAGCACGGCGTCGCCGCATTGCCTGCGCCGCACGCGAATTCCGACCCGCATCGCGTGCATCGCTCGGGACGCCATTCGGGAGGCATCGCGCTCGCATTCGCGGAGCGCTCGAAGAGCTCGCGGCGGCGCGCGAGCCCGCCCACGATCGCCGCGCGCTCCGCGTTCGACGCGCCGCCCCACGCGGCAATCTCGCCGATGGTGCGGTAGCAGCCGAGGCACACCTGGGTCGCCGGGTCGAGCGTGCACACGTTGATGCAGGGCGAGGCGACCGCGGCCTCTTTCAGCGTCGAGCCCATGCGCCGATGATGCCATGCAAGGCGTCGAGGCCGTCGGTAAGCGCGGCCGGGCCCGGCTGCAGGATGATCGGCGACTTCACCTCGTGCAGCTCGCCGTCGCGCACCGCCGGGATCGACGACCAGCCCGCGCGCGCCGCCACGCGTTCCGGCCGGAATTTCTTGCCGCACCAGGAGCCGATGATGATGTCGGGCGCGTGTTTCCCGACCTCGGCCGGCTCCGCGACGATGCGATCGCGCCCCAGCGCGCACGCGGCCTTGTCGGGAAAGACGTCCTCGCCGCCGGCGATGGCGATGAGCTCGCTCACCCAGCCGATGGCGCTGATCATCGGATCGTCCCATTCCTCGAAGTAGACGCGCGGATGGCGCGCGAGCGCGCGGCCCGCGGCCCGAATTTGCTCGACGTGCGCCGCCAGTTGTGCGGCGTAGCGCCCGGCCTTCTCCGCAGCGCCGACGATGGCGCCGAGCCGCCGCACATAATCGAGGATCCCTTCGACGCTGCGGTGATTGGCGATCCAGACTTCGACGCCGCGGGCGATCAATTCCCTCGCGATGTCGGCCTGGATGTCGGAGAAGCCGATGGCGAGGTCGGGCGCGAGCGCGACGATCGCGTCGACCTTCGCGCTCGTGAACGCGGAGACTTTCGGCTTTTCCCTGCGGGCGCGCGCAGGTCGCACGGTGAATCCCGAGATGCCGACGATGCGCCGCTCCTCTCCAAGCGCGTAAAGCGTCTCAGTGGGCTCCTCGGTGAGGCAGACGATGCGGCTCGCGGTCATTCCTCACTCGGGCGGCTTCGTTCCAGGCTATCCGATCTTCGCGACGTCGCGGGGAAAAGACTGTCCGGTGAGCTGGTAATGCTCCACGGAACATTCTTCGATCAGCTCGGCATATCCCGGCGGAAGAAACGAGGCGCGCCAATCGGGACCAAAGCGCGCTCTGATGGCGTCCACATCGCGCCACATCGAAGCAAAGACGAAGGCGCGATCAGCATTATTGGCCGGGCCTGCGCAGACAAAGCCGAGAAAGCCTGGCTCGTCGTGGACGACCTGAACCGACGAGGTCGCGAGTTTTTCCGCCAGGGCACTTTCACAATCGGGTCTGGCACGGGCCTTGAATAGCCTGAGAATGGGTACCCCAGCGCGAAGTTCGTATCGATCCGGGCTCGACATGCCGGTTCCTTTGCTCGACGGCGAGGGCCGTTATCCGATCTTCGCGAAGTCGCCGTGGCGGCCGAGGCCGTCCTTGAAGCGCGTGGCGCCCGCGACGCCGTCCTTCACCAGCGCTTCGCGGCCGTTGTACCACTCCTGGATGAGCGCGTCGCGCACCGGCAGCCCGTGGCTCGCGATCGCCGAGCGGCGGTCGGCGCGCACGCACACCTGCGGGAAGCGCGCGATCTCGTTGGCGAGCTCCTCGGCCTTCGCGCGCGCGCCGCCTTTCGGCGTCACGTATTCGCACAATCCGATCGCGAGGCACTCTTCCGCCGGGACCTTGCGACCGGTGAGGATGATCTCGAGCGCGCGCCCCTGCCCGACGATGCGCGGCAGGCGAACGGTGCCGCCATCGATGAGCGGCACGCCCCAGCGGCGACAATAGACGCCGAAGTAGGCCTCGCGCGCCATGACGCGGAAATCGCACCAGAGGCCGAGCTCCATGCCGCCCGCGACCGCGGGACCTTCGATCGCGGCGATCACGGGCTTGTCGAGCTCGAGGCGCGAGGGCCCAAGCGGCCCGCGGGGAATCTCGCCGCCGTTGCCGCGCGCTCCCGCGGGCGGGATGTCGAGCTCGCCGAGGGGATAGTCGGCGTCGAGCGTGCTCACGTACTTGAGGTCCCACCCCGAGCAGAACGCGCCGCCCGCGCCGTAGAACACCGCCACCGACGCGCTCTTGTCCGCGTCGAACTCGAGGAACGCGCGCGTGAGCGCATCCGCGCTCTGCGGATCCATGGCGTTGCGCGCATCCGGCCGGTCGTGGATCACCGTCCACACCGCGCCGTTCTTTTCGATCCTGACTGTCATCGTCCCTCTCCCCGTCGCTACATGTTCCTTCGATACTGCCCCCCGACCTCGAAGAGCGCGTGCGTGATCTCGCCGAGCGAACAGACGCGCACGGCGTCCATGAGCACTTCGAAGACGTTGCGATCGGCGATCACCGCCTCGCGCAGGCGCTCGAGCATCGCCGGCGCCTCCTTCGCGTGACGCTTCCTGAAGTCTCCCAGGCGCTTCAGCTGGCTCTGCTTCTCCTCGTCCGTCGAGCGCGCGAGCTCGAGCTTCTGCGGGGTCGGGTCGCCGTGCGGGTTGCGGAACGTGTTCACGCCGATGATGGGATACGAGCCGTCGTGCTTCTTGTGCTCGTAGTAGAGGCTCTCTTCCTGGATCTTGCCGCGCTGGTAGCCGGTCTCCATCGCGCCGAGCACGCCGCCCCTCTCCGCGATCGCCTCGAATTCCCCGAGCACGGCCTCCTCGACGAGGTCGGTGAGCTCCTCGATCACGAACGAGCCCTGGTTCGGATTCTCGTTCTTCGCGAGCCCCCATTCGCGGTTGATGATGAGCTGGATCGCCATCGCGCGGCGCACGGATTCCTCCGTCGGCGTCGTGATCGCCTCGTCGTAGGCGTTGGTGTGGAGGCTGTTGGCGTTGTCGTAGATCGCGATGAGAGCCTGGAGCGTCGTGCGGATGTCGTTGAAGGCGATCTCCTGCGCGTGCAGGCTCCGTCCCGAGGTCTGCCCGTGGAACTTGAGCTTCTGGCTCCGCTCGCTCGCGCCATACTTCTCCTTCATCGCCACCGCCCAGATGCGCCGCGCGACGCGCCCGAGCACCGCGTACTCCGGATCCATGCCGAAGGAGAAGAAGAACGAGAGGTTCGGCGCGAAGTCGTCGATCTTCATGCCGCGCGCGAGATACGCCTCGACGAAGGTGAAGCCGTTGGCGAGCGTGAAGGCGAGCTGGCTGATGGGATTCGCGCCGGCCTCCGCGATGTGATAGCCCGAGATCGACACCGAGTAGAAGTTCTGCACCTTGTGGCGCACGAAGTATTCCTGGATGTCGCCCATCATCTTCAACGCGAACTCGGTGGAGAAGATGCAGGTGTTCTGCCCCTGGTCCTCCTTGAGGATGTCGGCCTGCACCGTGCCGCGCACCGTCGAGAGCGTGGCCGCCCTGATCGCGCGGGTTTCCTCGGCCGTGGGCTTGCGGCCATTCTCGTTTTCGAACGCCGTCACCTGCTGCTCGATGGCGGTATTGAAGAACATCGCGAGGATCGTCGGCGCCGGGCCGTTGATCGTCATCGAGACCGACGTATTCGGCGCGCACAGGTCGAAGCCGTCGTAGAGGACCTTCATGTCGTCGAGGGTCGCGATCGAGACGCCCGAGTTGCCGACCTTGCCGTAGATGTCGGGACGCGGATCCGGATCGAAGCCGTAGAGCGTCACCGAGTCAAAGGCGGTCGACAGGCGCTTCGCCGGCATGCCCTCGGACACCTTCTTGAAGCGCCGGTTGGTGCGGAACGCGTCGCCCTCGCCCGCGAACATGCGCGTCGGATCCTCGTTCTCGCGCTTGAAGGAGAAGACGCCCGCCGTGAACGGGTAGTGTCCGGGAAGGTTCTCGCGCATGAGGAAGCGCAGGATCTCGCCCTCGTCCTCGAAGCGCGGCACCGCGACCTTGCGCACCCGCGAGCCCGAGAGCGTCTCGTGCGTGAGCTTCGTGTGGATTTCCTTGTCGCGAACGCGCGTCACATGCTCGTCGCGGCCGTAGCGCTCGACCGTCTTCGGCCACTGCTCGAGGAGCTTCTTCGCCGCCGGCTCGAGCGCCGCGTCCTTCTGTTCGATGAGATCGGCGAAATCGCCGGCCTGCCTGCCGCTCGCCTCGAAGAGCGCGCGCGACGTCTTCAACGCCTGGCGCTCGCGGGCGAGGCGCGACTGCACCACGACACGCTCGTGGTAGCCGCGCACCGTGTCCGAGATCTCCGCGAGATAGCGGTTGCGTTCCGGCGGCACGATCGCACGGTGGCGCGACGAGGACTTCGTCTTCGCCGGCGGAAGCTTCCCCGGCTGGAGCTGCAGGCCCTTCTCCTTCAACGTCGCCGCGATCGCCTGGTAGAGCGCCGTCACGCCGTCGTCGTTGAACCGGCTCGCCTGCGTACCGTAGACGGGCATCTCGTCGGGCTTCTTCATGAAGAGCTCGCGGTTACGCTGGTATTGCTTGCGCACGTCGCGAAGCGCGTCCTCGGCGCCCTTGCGGTCGAACTTGTTGATGGCGACGAAGTCGGCGAAGTCCAGCATGTCGATCTTCTCGAGCTGGCTCGCCGCGCCGAATTCCGGCGTCATCACGTAGAGCGATGTGTCGACGTGCGGCACGATCGCCGCGTCGCCCTGGCCGATGCCCGAGGTCTCGACGATGACGAGGTCGAATCCCGCCAGCTTGCATGCCGCGATCGTGTCGGGGAGCGCGGCGGAAATCTCGGTCCCGGTGTCGCGCGTGGCCATCGAGCGCATGAAGACGTTCGGATGGTCGATCGCGTTCATGCGGATGCGGTCGCCCAGCAGCGCGCCGCCGGTGCGCTTGCGCGACGGGTCGATGGAAATGATCGCGATCCTGAGGCGGTCCTGCTGGTCGAGGCGCAGCCTCAGGACGAGCTCGTCGGTGAGCGAGCTCTTTCCCGCGCCGCCGGTTCCGGTGATGCCGAGCACGGGCGTGTGCATTGCGGCGGCAGCCTCGCGCAGGCGCTCGCGCATGCCCGGGCCGTAGGCGCCGTTCTCGAGCGCGGTGATGACGCGCGCGAGGCTGCGCCGATCGCCGGTCGCAAGCGCATCGATCACCGCGCTTTCCGCAGGCGCCGCCGCGGTGAGATCGAAGTCCGCCTTCTGCAGGACGTCGTTGATCATGCCCTGGAGGCCCAACGCCGCGCCGTCCTCGGGCGAATAGATCCGCGCCACGCCGTACTCGTGGAGCTCCTTGATCTCGGCGGGGACGATCACGCCGCCGCCGCCGCCGAAGACCTTGATGTCCGCGCCACCGCCCTCGCGCAGCAGATCGAGCATGTACTTGAAGTACTCGATGTGCCCGCCCTGGTAGGAGCTGATGGAGATGCCCTGGACGTCTTCTTCGAGCGCGGCCTTCACGACGTCGGCCACGGAACGGTTGTGCCCGAGGTGGATCACCTCGGCGCCGGAAGCCTGGAGGATGCGCCGCATGATGTTGATCGAGGCGTCGTGGCCGTCGAAGAGGGAGGCGGCGGTCACGAAGCGCACCTTGTTCGACGCCTTGTAGGGCGCGAGCTTCTTGCGGACGGAAAGGTCGGTCATGGAGGGCCTCGTCTTGCAAAACCCGCCGCCCGGTCGCAGGCGCCGGCTTTCTCAGCTTAAGCCTGCCGCCATAGCCGCGCCATGCCCGACGCCGACGCAGATCGTGTAAAATCCGCCATCATGCATCGACGCGCGACCGTCGCCGGCGGGTTCGTCGCCGGACTCCTCGCGGGAGTGCCGGCGGCCCGCCGCGGCCGCCTCCTCGCGCGCGCCGGCATCGACCCGGCCGCGGCGGCCGACCGCGTGTCGCTCGAGGCCTACGCGACGCTCTACAACGTCGTCGTGGATGCGCTCGACGACGAGGGCTTCGGCCTCTTCGCGCATCCGATTCCCCGCGGCACGTTCGAATTCCTCTGCCGATCGCTCATCGGCAGCCGCGACCTCGGCGAAGCGCTCGAGCGCACGGCACGCTTCCTCGCGCTCGTTCTTCCGGAGGTGCGCGTGCGGATGCATCGTCGCGGCGCGGTGGCGCAGATCGAGCTCGTCGAAGCGAAGCGGTTGCGCCCGCGAGCCGCCGATCCGCGCCGCGTCTTCGCGCTCGAATGGTTGCTGCGCCTTCTGCACGGCGTCTCGTGCTGGCTCGTCGCGCGCGCGGTGCCGCTGGAACGCGTGCGCTTCCCCTATCCGCGGCCGCCGCACGCCGCGGACTACGCGCTCGTCTACACCGAACACTCGAGCTTCGATGCGCCAGACCTCATCGCCACCCTCGACGCGGCGCTCCTCGACCTGCCCGTGCGCCGCACCGAGGCCGACGTCGCGCCCTTCCTCGACGGCGCGCCCGGAAAGATCACCATGGTCTACCGGCGAGATCGCGAGATGGTGCCGCGCGTGCGCGAGATCCTCGCACGCTCGCTTGCCACGCCGCTCGCCAGTCTCGCGCGCGAGCTCGGCCTCTCGGAGCGCACGCTGCATCGCAGGCTCCGCGACGAAGGCTCGAGCTTCCGCGCGGTGAAGGACCAGCTGCGGCGCAGCCTCGCCTTGTCGCAGCTCGAACAAACGCGCAAGTCCATCGCCGACATCGCCGCCGACCTCGGCTACTCCGAGCCCTCTGCATTCTTCCGCGCCTTCCACGGCTGGACGGGTGAGGCGCCGAGCGAGCATCGCCGGCGCCATCGGACTTAGAATAGAGATCAACCGGCACCATAGCCGGAACGCGCGGGGGATCGCCATGACGCTACGCCGTTTCTGTCTTCTGCTCGCCGGCCTCCTCGCCTGCGCCTCCGCGCTTGCCACGAGCGTCTCGGAACGCTCGCCCTTCGCGCAGGGCCACTGGTGGAACCCGCAGCGCGCCGGCACCGGCTTCGACATCTTCAATACGACCGGGACGGTCGCTTTCGTCTGGTACACGTACGACGAGGCTGGGCGGCCCGTCTGGTACAACGCGATCGGCGCGCAGGAGGACCTGGGCAAGGCCTTTGCGTTGTGGCGCGAGAAATGGAGCGACGGCCACTGGAGCGGGAGCACGGTCGTCGGCAGCGTGCAGCTCAACCTCCGCCACCAGGAGTCGATCGATCTCGATTGGGTGATCGGCGACAAGAGGGGCACGTGGTCGCTGCAGCCCTTGATCGGCTCGGGCGTGATCAGCGAGATCGACCACACCGGCCACTGGTACGACCCGTCGCAGTCAGGCTGGGGGTTCACCGTCACCGAGCAGGGCGACGTGCTCGGCGCCGTCCTCTACACGTACGACGCGGCGGGCGAGCCGACCTGGGTCGCCGGCTTCAATCGCGGTACGGCCCCGCGCGTCGAGCTCTTCGCGACGACGGGATCATGCCCCTGGTGCGCTTATCAGGCCTCGTCGACGCGCAGCGTCGGCTTCGTGAATCTCGATTTCGCGGCCGAAGCGCAGCTCACGTTCCGCGGCGCCCCCGCGATCACGATGGCGGCCGGCGTGAACGCCGACGGCGCGCACGCCGTCCAGCTCTCCCGTCCCGCCTCCACGCGCAGCGCCGATCGCCGGCTGGCGGTCTTCGATTCCGACGCCGCGCTCAAGACCTATCTCGATGCCGGCATGTTGAACCTGCAGCCGGCTCCCTCGCCGGCCGATTTCTCGCCCGCTCCCGCGGGAGCCGCGACCGCCTACTCGACGACCAACCTCGTCGAGCAGGGAGTCGACGAAGCCGACCTCGTGAAGACCGATGGGCAGCGCATCTACACCTTCGCCTACTCGAGTGGCATACGGCAGCTGGCGGTTCGCGTGGCACGTGTCGACAACGGCGGCGGGGCGCTCACGATCCTCGGAACAACGCCTCTTTCCCCGCCCAGTGTCCAGGCGTTCGGCACGGGCAACTCGGGCCTCTATCTCACCGGCGACAAGCTCGTCTCCCTGATCGGTCCAAATCCCCTTGTCGCAGGGTGGGCGTCGCCGAGCGCCGGATGGGCCCAGGGCAAGACGCTTGTGGAGGTGCTCGACACCGCGTCGGGTCCGCTTCCGGTCTCGCGCTGGCGCGCCGAGATCGACGGCTTCGTCGTCTCGAGCCGGCGCGTCGGCGACCGGCTGTACATCGTGGCGCGTTTCGCGCCGTACCTCTCCGGCTTCGTCTATGGCGGGTCCGCCACCAGCTTGATTGCGGCCAACCGGACGCTGCTCGCGTCGACGCCGCTGTCGGCCTTGCTGCCGCAAGTGCGCATCAATGGCGGCAGCCCGTCGGCTCTCGTCGGAACCGGTGAGGTCTTCGTGCCGCCGCAGGGCGCGCGCATGCCGATCGCCGACATGATCGTCGTCACGGCGATCGATCTCGGCGCGCCGCGTGTCGCGCAGGCGCTCGCCATCATCGGCACGGTCGATGCGGTCTATGCGTCCACCAATAATCTCTACGTCGCGAGCTCGCGCCAGATCCTGCGCCTGCCAAGCGGCACGCTGGTTCCTGTCGAGCCCAACCCGTTCATCACCGACGTGCATCAGATCGCGCTCGGGGACCGTTCGATGACGGTTGTCGCATCCGGCGCGGTCGAAGGCTACCTGGATTCGGGACTGGACCAGGGGGCCTTCCGCATGAGCGAATACCAGGGCCGGATTCGCGTCGTCACCGGCAGCCGCTTGATGTGGGGAACGACGTCGACCAATCGGATCACGATCCTCGAGCCTTCGACGATCGCGCCGGGACTGCTGCGCACCGACGCCTACCTGCCCAATGCGCAGCGCCCGCAGCCGCTCGGCAATCCGGGCGAGCTGCTGTACGCGACGCGTTTCGTGAACGATCGGATGTACGCGGTGACGTTCAAGCAGATCGATCCGCTCTATATCGTCGACATGGCGAACGCCGCCGACCCGCGCATTTCGGGTGCTCTCGCGGTGCCCGGATTCACGGAGTACCTGCACCCGCTGCCGAACGGGCTGCTGCTCGGCTTCGGCAAGGACGCCGTCCCGGCGAACATCGGCGGCGACGCGCAATCGGCCGCGTGGTATCAGGGGCTGTTGCTCGCGTTGTACGACGTGGGCGACGCGACGACGCTGCGGGAGATCCAGCGGATCGTGATCGGGAAGCGCGGCAGCACTTCGGCGCTGCTTGGCGATCATCATGCTTTCAGCATGCTGTCGTCTTCGGCCAATAGCTCCACGATCGCGATTCCGGCGAAGATCAATGACGGCGCGCCCGTCGCGAGCCCGTCGTTCTTCTACCCGTGGGTGCAAAGCGGGCTCGTGCGCTTCGAGCTGCAGGGAAGCACCGCCGCGGATGCGCGGCTCGCCCAGCTGCCGAGCCTCATCACGCACACGGCAACCACGGTCGTCCAGGCGAGCGACCCCGCCGCCTCGACCGGGCGCTCGATCCTGTTCAGCGGCGGCGGCACGGTGTACGTCGGCGACGGGCTGTTCTGGACGATGGACGCGAGCGGAGCGAAATCGGGACCGTACTGAGCTGTTCTCCAAGATCCTCATCGCCAATCGCGGCGAGATCGCCTGCCGCGTAATCCGCACGTGCCGGCGGCTCGCGGTCCGCACGGTCGCGGTGCACTCGTCGATCGACGCGCGCGCGCTCCACGTCGAGGAGGCAGACGAGGCGTATCTCATCGGCGGCCCGCGGCCGGCGGAGTCGTACCTGCGCGGCGATCGCATCATCGAGGTTGCGAAAGAATGCGGCGCGGAGGCGATTCATCCGGGTTACGGTTTCCTCTCGGAGAACGCCGGGTTCGCGCGCGAGGTCGAGAAGGCCGGGCTCGTCTTCATCGGCCCCACGCCCGAGGCGATCGAGGCCATGGGCCTCAAGGGGCGCGCCAAGGCGATCATGGAGAAAGCCGGCGTGCCTGTCGTGCCGGGCTATCACGGCGACGCACAGGACGACAAGCTTCTCGCCGCCGAAGCGAAGAAGATCGGCTTTCCGCTGCTCGTGAAGGCGGTCGCGGGCGGCGGCGGCAAGGGCATGCGGCTCGTGAACGCCGCGAGCGAATTCGAAGCGCAGCTCGCGGCGGCGCGGCGCGAAGCGAAGAACGCCTTCGGCGACGACCGCGTGTTGCTCGAGCGCTTCGTCGAGGGTCCGCACCACATCGAGTTCCAGGTGTTCGGCGACACGCACGGACACTACGTGCACTTGTTCGAGCGCGAATGCTCGATCCAGAGGCGCCACCAGAAAGTGCTCGAGGAAACGCCCTCGCCCTTCCTCGACGCCGCGATGCGCTCGAAGATGGGAGAGGCCGCGGTGGCGGCGGCGCGCGCGATCGAGTATCGCGGCGCGGGCACGATCGAATTCATCGCGGGCAGCGAGCGGCGTTTCTACTTCATGGAGATGAACACGCGGCTCCAGGTCGAGCACCCGGTGACCGAGATGGTGACCGGCGAGGACCTGGTCGAGTGGCAGCTGCGCGTGGCCGCGGGGGAGCCCCTGCCGCTCGCGCAAGCCGAGATCGCATCGGGCGGGTACGCGATCGAGGTGCGGCTCTGCGCCGAGAATCCGCGCAACGGCTTCCTTCCCGAGACCGGGCGCATCGGCGCGATGCGATCGCCCGCGGAGATCGACGAGGTCCTGCGGCTCGACACGGGCGTGCGCGAAGGCGACGAGGTCACGATCTTCTACGACCCGATGATCGCGAAGCTCATCGCGTGGGGCGCCGATCGCGACGAGGCCGCGCGCCGGATCCACGAGGCGCTGCACGAGACCGCGATCCTCGGCGTCAGGACGAACCTCGATTTCCTCGAGCGCCTCACCGCGCATCCGGCGTTCCTCGCCGGCGACACCGACACGGGATTCATCGCGCGCCACCTGGAAGATCTCGTGCCCGCGAAGAACGAGCCTCCGGTCGAAGCGCTTGTCGCGGCCGCCGCCCGCGTGTTCCTCGACGAGCGCGAAGCCGCAGGTGCATCGTCGCCGTGGAGCGATACCGCGGGCTGGCGGCTCAACCAGCCGTCGATGCGGCGCATGGAATTGCGCAGCGCCGATGGAACCGTCGCGACGCTGGATGCGGAAGCGAAGCGCGGCCGCGCGATCGTGACGATCGGCGGCAAGCGCCACCACGTCGCGTTGGGCCCCGTCGACGCTGATCGCCTGCAGATCGCGCTCGACGACGAGACCTTCTTCGCGCGCGTCGTGCGCTTCGGCTCGCGCCTCTCGGCCGCCACGCCGCACGGCCGCTACGAGCTCGAGCTCGTCGACCCCTTCCACTACGAGCCGCCCGACCTCCTGCCGGATGCCCGCCTCACCGCGCTCATGCCGGGGCGCGTCGTGAAGATCCTCGCCGCCGAGGGCGCGTCCGTCATCAAGGGTCAAGCGCTTATGATCCTGGAAGCGATGAAGATGGAGCACACCATCGTCAGCCCGCGCGCGGGCACCATCGCGCGAGTGGCCTTCCGCGAGAACGACCTCGTCCCCGCGGACGCGGTGCTGGTCGCGTTCCGCGAATAGCGCGCTACGCGAGGCGGCTCAGCCGATCGGCGATGCGCCGCTCCCAGCGCGCGAGGCGGAAGAGCGCATCGGAGGCGAGGTCGCGCTGCTTCGCCGCCATTTCGTCGAGGATCGGCTTGGGACGCGCGGATACCGGCGCGCGCGGCTGCGGCGCCGCGCGGCGTAACGCCGGCGGCAGCTTCGAGAGCACCTCCTGCGGAAGCTCGGCGACATCGTCCGGATACGGCACTTCGGCGGCGAATGCGCCGATCATCACGCGCAATCCCGCATGCCGCGCGAGGTTGGGCTCGCGGCCGTGCCACGTGTCGTTGATGAAGATGTAGAAATCGCCGCGCCGCCCATAGGCTCCGGTCGCCTGGGCCGCCACTTTTCGCGCCAGCATCCGGTTGAAGGGATTGAGCCGCAGGAAGATCGGGTTGCCGCCGGGATACGGCGGGCCGAAGAGGCAGCTCTGGCGCGGGCAATACGGATAGACATGCGAGCCGCGGAGAAACGCGGTCGATCCCTGGTTCGGCTCGGCGAAGTCGGTGAGGAAAACGCCGATGCCGATCTCGCCGTAGCTATCTCGATGCCATTGATGCGGATTGGACGCGGGACCCGCGGCGGGACGCGGATCGTATGTGCCCGTGATCCGGGTGCAGTTGAAGCCGCGCAGCTTGATGTCGCCGCCCACGAGCTCCGCGAGAATCGCGCTCGAGACCGGGTCGGTGAGGATGCGCTCGGCGATCCGGTCGAGCGCCGGGCTCTTCGCATAGAGATCGAGCAGCAGGTGCGTCGGCGCGGTCAGGATCGAATGTCCTGCCACGCCCTCGTGATGCGCCTCCGCGATCCCGCGCGCGCGGCGCTCCTCGAGATCGGCGGCATAGAGGCTCTCGACCTCGCGCCGCGCCTGGTCCAGCTCGTCGACCGGAAGAGCCCCGCGCACCATCACGAACCCGTCCGCGCGCAACGTGCTCGCGAGCTCGCGGGCGCGTTCGCTCACTTCCCGTCGCCTTTCACGAGGCGGACCAGCGGCCGGCCCTCGAGCCAGTTCATCAGATTCTCGACGATTCCGGGGCCGAACTTCGCGAACACAGGGTCGTTCACGAAGCCGAGGTGAGGCGTGAGCACGACGTTGTCGCGCTTGGCGAGGCTGTTGCCCGCCGATAGCGGCTCGTCATCGTAGACGTCGAGCGCGGCAATCGCGGGCCGTCCCTTGTCGAGCGCCTTCTCGAGCGCCGCCATGTCGATGAGCGCGGAACGGGCGCTGTTCACGAGGATGGAGTCGGGGCGCATCGTCGCGAGGCGCTCGGCGTTGAGGAGCTTGCGCGTCGCATCCGACGGCACGAGATGCAGGCTCACGACCTTCGATGTCGCGAGCAGCTCTTCGAGCGTGACCGATTTCGCGCCGCCCTCCTCTGCGCGTTGCGGCGTCATGTGCGGGCTCCAGGTGACGAGCTCCATTCCGAACGCCTTGCCCACCTTGCCCACGAGCTTGCCGATCTCGCCGAAGCCGATGAGCCCGAGGCGCTGGCCCTTGAGCACTTGCGGCAATCCCTTGCCGTCGCGCCAGCCGCCTTTCCGCACCAACGCGAGATACGCTTCCAGACGCTTCGCCGCAGCGAGGATCAGCGCCCACGTGATCTCGCAGGTCGCCGGCTTCGAGTCGCTCATCTCGGTATTCGCGACAGGAATGCCGCGCGCAGCGAGAGCGGCGAAATCGAGCTGCGTGTTGCGCCCGCCCGTGAAGATGAAGAGCTCGAGCCTGGGCATCTTCGCGAGCAGCTCCGCCTTGAACGGCGTGCGGTCGCGGATGAGCACGATCGCGTTGACCTCCTGTACCGCCTTCAGCAGCGCCCCGCCTCGCAGCCGCTCGGTGTGGTGCTCGACATCGGCGAGCTTCTCGACCGGCGACCAGTCGGCGGTCTTGCGCAGCGAATCCTCGTAATCGTCCAGCACGACGATGCGTTTGCGTCCCTTCATGGACGTGCCTTCATGACGAGATCCTTCACGTTTGCGGCGGCGGCAAGCTTCCAGCACGCCTCGATCGCGGCCTGCGCCTTCTCGCGGCCGATGACCGGATCGGCGAGCGCGTGGAATTTCGCCTCGAGGTCGGCATCGGACATCGGCCGGTCCACCGAGCCGATCGCGTGCTCGATCTTCACGTGCTCGCGCCTGCCGCCGGCGAGGTGCACGGTGGCGTCGGCCTGGTCCTCGTGGATCGAGCGGTCGACGGTCGCATTGACCTTGCCGCGAAGCGCGACGACATCCTCGCGGCGCACGATGTCGTCCTGGAATTCCTCCTCGCCGGCGCGCCCGAAGATGAGGCCGGCGGCGAAGCCGTGGTAGACACTGAATTTGCCCTGGAGCCCATCCTGCGGATCTTTCTTTCCGGTGAGCTCGAGAACGAGCGGATGGACCTTGAGCTCGACGCGCTCGATGTCGCCCGCCTTCACTGCGCGCGCGCGCAGTTGCGACGCCGCGTCGATCGTCGGATGGATCACGATGCCGCAAGCGAACGGCTTGTAGGTATTGAGCGAGATCTCGAAGCGCGATCCGAGCTCTTGCGTGATCTCCGACCAGTCCGTCTTGGTCGAGACGACAGTCGCGTAGCCACGCTTGGCCTCGATCGCCTTCCCGCTCGACGTGAATCCGTTTTTGGCGAGCAACGCCGCGATGACACCTGCGCGCGCCGCCGCCCCCGGGTGAAACGACTTCGTGTGCGTGCCGAACTGCTCGCGCATGCCGATGGGTTGCGATGCCGCGATGCCGAGCGCCATCGCCGTGCGCTGCTCGTCGAGCTTCAGGAGCCGCGCCGCGCCCGCCGCGCCGCCGAGCATCCCCGCCGAGCCGGTGATATGCCAGCCGCGGTCGTAATGGTCGGGATAGATGCAATTGCCGACACGGCACTCGACGTCGACGCCGAGGACGAGCGCGTCGATCACCTCGCGGCCGGAGGCGCCGGTGTGCTCCGCGATCGCGAGCAACGCCGGAGCGACGGGTCCCGCGGGATGGATCACCGTCTTGAGATGCGTGTCGTCGAAATCGAACACGTGCGAGGTGATGCCGTTCACGAGCGCGGCGCTCGCCATGTCGCAACGCTCGCCGCGCCCGAGGATGGAAGCCTGCGGCGGGCTCGCGAGCTCGCGCACCGCCGCGAGCGCGGCATCGGCCGCGGCATGCCGTGCGCCCCCGATGGCGCATCCCACCCAGTTCAGGAACGTGCGATGCGCCTCGTGCTCGACCGCATCGCTCCAGCCGCGCGATCGATGCGTGGCGACGAACTTGGCGAGAATGCGGGTGACGGGAGGTGCGTCGAGGTCAGTACGTGTATCCAAAGATGATCCCCATCTCGTCTTCGCTGGTGAGGCCGAAGGTGATGGTGTGCGTGGTGTCGTTGTTGTACGTGATGATGGACGTGAGCCCTTCGCCCGGATTCAACGTGAGCGGCGGCTCGAACGAGACGAAGACGGGATGATCCCAGTCGTCGTTGTCGTAGACGACCTGGCCGTCGCGCGAGCCGCCCTTCACCTGGATCTGGAAGCGCTCGCCGCGCTTGTGCATGTGCGAGCTCAACGCGAGGATGCGCGTCGGCGCCGAAAACGTGAATGTCTTCGTCTGCGTCGTGCGCTGCATCGGCGGCAGGCGCAGGTCGAAGTTGGAGAGGAAGAGCGTGCTCGCGACCTGTTGCACCTGCGAGGCGTCGACCGTGTAGAGGTTCGCGAATGCCTCGCCCGTGAGCGGCGTCGAGCCGGCGTTCACATAGTGCACGTTGAAGTCGAGCGCGGCGTTGGCGGGAAACCGCAGCGCGACGCCGGGCGGGAAGGTGTAGCCGCCGTTCGGCGACATGGCGCCGGAGACGAACACGTGATACGCCATCGGCAGCATGTTGAGGATGTTCATCGAGCCGTCGGGGTTGCGGATGTCGCGCACCACGTCGAGCCGCGGCATGAAGGCCGCGGGTGTGCCCGGCTCGAAGTCGTAGAGCACCAGGTGGTGGCTATTGGGACGCATGCGCGTCTCGAAGCGGGTCACGTAGATCGGCTGCGTGTTGCCGAGCGAGCGATAGACGAAAAGCTCGCGCTCGAAATTCGGCTGCACGTTGAAGGGATCGACGTGGATCTGCAGGCCTTTGCCCGCGGGAGGCGCCACGAGCGGCGCGAACGGCGCGTATGCGGGTAGCGTCGTGTCGTTGAGGAGGCTCGCGTCCGCGACCTCGCCCGTCTCCGGCGCTCCCGCCTCGATCCAGCGGCGCATGAACTCGAGCTGGCCGACCGAGAGCGACGTGAAGCCGAGCGGCATCGGGCTGCCGAGAGGAACGGTGTCGGCCGGATCCCAGAGCGCTAGCTTGCGGTAGGCGAAGCTCGCGGCGACGTCGCGCGGGGTGACGAGGCGCGTGAACCCGCGCGACACGGCGTCGGCGAGCTTCACCGTGCCGTTGACGAGATTGCGATACGCGACCGCGGGATCGAGCACGAGGCCCGACTGGATGGCGTACGGATTGCCCGCGGTATGGCAGCTCAGGCACTGCGGCGCGATCACTTTCTCCTGAAGCTTCGCGAAGCTCGACGCCACGGGAGCCTGCGCGTTGCCGAACGGCTGGCGCGCGAGATCGACGGAGCCCTGGTTGCCGTCGACCGAATAGCGCATCGTCGCGCCGCCCGAGTCGGCGAAGGTGAAGGTGAGGCTGCCGGCCTCGGTCACGGCAAGGCGCGACGGGTCGTACGTCGCGCCGAGCCATGCCGAGCCGTGCGTGCGATAGAGCGTTCCCGTCACGACGTTGGGCGCCGTATTGCTGCTCGCCGGCATCACGAACCAGGTCGGATGTCCCTCAACGTCGTACGTGTACCAAACGGCGAAGACGGCGCTGCCGTGCTGCGTGACTGAGAGCCCCCAGCCGTTCTGCGCGGCGCCGCCCCACCACAAGTCGCTGTAGTTGCCGACCGCGGCGCCGTTGCCGAAAACCTGGCGCGTGATCGACTTGGAGCCGCTGACGCCGTTGATCGTGTAGCGCAGCGTCGCGTTGTTCGTGTTCGCGAAATCGATGCTCGCCGTCCCGACAGCGGAATTGGCGACGAAGCGCGACGCGTCGTAGCTGGAATAGGGCGATCCCGACGGGATGTAGAGCGACCCCGTGACCGAGGTGAACGTGGAATTCCACGCCGCCTGGGGCATGACGACCCATTGGGGGTTTCCGGAAGCGTCGTAGACGTAGAGAACCGTGAAAAGCGAGCTGCCCTGCTGGGAGATGCTCATCCCCCAGCCGTTCTCCTGGCTGCCCGCCCACCAGAGGTCCTGGTAATTGAGCGGCTCCGCCCGCGCCGTGGCGGCGGCGAGCAGAAAGGCGACGCAGGTCAAGAAGCGGGACATGCGGCACATTATAGAATTGTCGCTTCAGGAAGGAGATGTCCATGGCGGCGAATCCCAGGTCTGCTCCCCAGGCGACGGTCAAGCTGTTCCTCGACGGCAAGTTCGTCGAGTCGAGCGCGCGCGATTGGCGCGACGTGGTCAATCCCGCGACGCAGCAGGTCCTGGCGCGCGTTCCCATGTGCGGCGCCGACGAGGTCGACCGCGCGGTGAAATCGGCCGCGGACGCCTTCAAGACGTGGAAGAACACGCCGATCGCGCAGCGCGCCCGCATCATGCTCAAGCTCCAGGAGCTCGTGCGCCGCGACATGAAGAAGATCGCCGCGGTCCTCACCGCCGAGCAGGGCAAGACGCTCGCGGATGCCGAGGGCGACGTCTTCCGCGGGCTGGAAGTGATCGAGCACGCCTGCGGCGTCGGCACGCTGATGCAGGGCGAGTTCGCCGAGAACGTCGCGACCGCCGTCGACACCTACGCGATCCGCCAGCCGCTCGGCGTGTGCGCAGGCATCACGCCGTTCAACTTCCCGGCGATGATTCCGCTCTGGATGTTCCCGATGGCGATCGTCTGCGGCAACACCTTCGTGCTGAAGCCATCGGAGCAGGATCCGATGACGCCGATGGTGCTCGCGGAGCTCGCCAACGAAGCCGGCATCCCTCCCGGCGTCCTCAACATCGTCCACGGCGGCAAGGAAGCCGTCGACGCGCTCTGCACGCATCCGACGGTGAGGGCGGTTTCCTTCGTCGGCTCGTGCGCGGTCGGCGAGCACGTGTATCACCTCGCCTCCAGGCACGACAAGCGCGCGCAATGCATGATGGGCGCGAAGAACCACGCCGTCGTCATGCCGGACGCAAGCAAGGAGCACGCGCTGAACGCGCTCGTGGGCGCGGGCTTCGGCGCCGCGGGCCAGCGCTGCATGGCGGTGAGCGTCGGCGTGCTCGTGGGAGAAGCGCGCAAGTGGATTCCGGACATCGTCGCGAAGGCGCGCTCGCTCAAGGTCGCCGCGGGCACCGAGCCCGGCGCGGACCTCGGCCCCCTGATTTCGAAGCAGGCGAAGGCACGCGT
>Ga0075436_100000555_pt1 | contig 24371 bp, 15 predicted proteins | sample RhiMethybrSRZTD5_FD_75303 | JGI IMG/M metagenome (GOLD analysis project Ga0075436, IMG submission 75303) | Populus rhizosphere microbial communities from Tennessee, USA - Rhizosphere MetaG P. TD hybrid SRZTD5 | ecosystem: Host-associated > Plants > Roots > Rhizosphere > Soil | place: USA...
GTCGAGAAGCTCGGGTTTCGTTTCTCCGACGTGAAGATCCTGCTCATCAGCCACGCTCATTGGGACCACGACGCCGGCAGCGCGGGAGTAAAGAAGCTAACCGGCGCGCAGTACATGGTAATGGACGCCGACGTGCCGGTGGTCGAGTCAGGCGGAAAGTCCGATTTCCAATACGGGAATAACGCGGGGATGTTGTATCCGCCGACGAAAGTCGATCGCGTTCTGCACGATGGCGATGAAGTCAAGCTGGGCGGCGTTGTACTAACGGCGCATCTTACGCCGGGTCACACCAAGGGCTGCACCACTTGGACACTGAAGGTCAACGATGCAGGCAAGAGTTACAACGTGGTGATCGTCGGCAGTCCCAATGTGAATCCGGGATACAAGCTGGTGAATAATCCCAAGTATCCCAACATTGCAGCGGATTACGAGAGAATGTTTGGTGCGCTCAAGCAATTGCCCTGCGATATTTTCCTCGGGGCTCACGGAGGCTATTTCAACATGGAAGAGAAGTTTGCGAAGCTGAAGAACCGCGGAGCAAATCGCTTCGTCGATCCGGAGGGATACAGGAGCTTCGTCTCGGAAAAGGAGCAGGCATTCAAGTCGGAATTGGCAAAGCAATCAGCCGCTGACTAAGCTGTTCTGCTAATCTCCCTTTGAGCCTTTCAGCTTCGCGATCTTCTCTTCCGCGGCCTGACGCAATTGCGCTTTGAATTGATCGTTGGCTTTGTCGTTGGGCAATAACTCCAGACATTTCTGCTCGGCGGCGAGCGCCTCCGATTTCTGATCGTTGGCGAGATACGCGTCGGCAAGGCTGTCTTGCGTATTCGCTGATTCCGGATACGCCTCGGCGTTCAGTTTGAGCAACGTGAGCGCATCAGCTTTGGCTTGGGCAGTGCCACCCGACGAAGCTGAAGGTTTGTTTTCTCCAGGAAAGTTTGTGCCACCGGCGAATCCTGCTGCCTGCAGCCGCTCGTAACCGAGCACGTTCAACATCGATTCCGGAAACACAACTGCATTGCGGTCGCGCTTGCGCGCATCCTGGAAAATCTGTTGGGCTCGGCTGGCGCCCCCGGGTTCGGATGCGGCCGTCCAGAACTGCGAAACCGGCGTCTCTTTGAGCGTGAACCTCGCATTTGCGCTCGCCGGATTCTTTTCAAGCGTGTCGACATAGAAGGCAACGATCTGCTTTGGCAGTTCGGGATGCGGTCCGAAGATCTCGGTGCCGTGACGTCCATCTTTGAAGCCGACGAACCTGTTGCGGGGATTTCCGGTGACCTCGGCGAACCACTGCATGAGCTGCGGAGCTTCGCTTGAGTATTCATCGTCAGCGGCAGCGGAAGTGAAGAGCGGGATCCAGGCATTTTGGCGCAGATAATTTACGCCGGCACTATCGGTGCCTCCAGCCAGCAGGGCCAGCGAACGAATCTCTCTGTGGCGGCTGGCCAGCTTCACAATATTGTTCACGCCGCATGAACCGCCACCCGCGCCGATTCGATTCTTATCTACACTGGGTTGCGAGAGCAGCCAGTTGAAAGCGGTATCGAAATCCCCGGGCCACTTGTCGCGGACCTGCTGCTGCACTTCCGGAGTTGCATCCTGAAAGCGCGGACCACCGCTCTCGCCAAAGCCGCGATTATCGACAGTGAGCGCGCTAATTCCCGTTGCGGCGAGTTGCTCGGCTACCGGCGTCCACGACTCGCGATCGGTGTTGCACATATGCAGTAGCATCACGGCGGGCGCAGATTTCCCGTTTGTGTTGCCGGGGTAGAACGTCGCCTTCAGATGAGTGTCGTCGGATGCGGTGAGATCAACGTCACGTGGCTTGGATTGTGCGACAGCCACGGCGGACGCGCAGATGCAAAAAGCAAGCAGCAGGCGATTCATGCTGGAAATGGTACTCCTGATGGACCCGCGACCCGAAGTCGGAGCTACCGAGCGCAGCCCATGCACAGTGGCAAGCTTGCGGCTGGATCAATGGTGTGGGGAATAGCTCCGAGATCATAAAAATTGCTCTCAACTGCCGACCCTATGCGCACGATGCGAAATCCAGATTGGCTTCCGCCCATGGGCACGCCTACTGCTCCCGTCGTGATCATCTGGAGGCTCCTGTCACTTCCCGACGCGTTGCGGTGGTAGTGACCGGCGAAGACATAATCAACACCGTACTGGTGAAACAGATCGAGATAGTTGCGCCTGATGGTGAGCGGGATGTTGAAGTACTGGTCAGGTTCGTCGGCTCCCTCTAGAAAATATGGAATGTGCTGGAAGATGAAGATGTGCTTTACCCCTTCGCGGCGCGCTCGCTGCAGTTCGCCAACCAGCCATTGCTCTTGTTGTTGGGATTCCTGGTGGACGTTCTGCGGGCTGGCAATCAGATTTGAATCCAGCACGATCCCGCGAACGTCGCCGGAATCGAAGGTGTAGTAGTCGCGTCCAAAACTTTTTCGGTATTGCGCTAGAGTTTCCGGCGTAGGTTGATTTCCAACATCGTGGTTCCCTGCCACGTTGTAGACGGGAATATGAGGATCAATCTCGCCGATGATGCGCTTGTATTGGCTGATTTGCTCGGCGTCGGCGGTGCGATTTACCAGATCGCCGCAAACCACTACAAACGCAGGCTTCAGGCGGTTGATGCTTGCGACCACGAAGCTAAGGTTTGCCTGCTCCTGTAACGTATCCTGGTTTTTCGCGAACATTCCCATTTGCGGATCAGACATGTTCACGAAAAATTGCGGGCCGCTGGCGTACACAACATCGCACGCCAGCAGCACCGTGAGGAGAAGGAATCTTCTCAATGTTCCTCGCCTTAGAACTGATATCGCAGCGCGACCTGCACAATGCGCGGATCGCCGGCCGAGGTGATCTTTCCGAAAGTGGGCGTGCTGCTGAGGTTAGCTCCAGGAGCATTCAAGTGAACATTGTTAAACACGTTGAAGAAGTCAGCGCGGATCGAGGTCTTGCGCCTTTCTCCGAACGACTTCTGCACCGACCAATCAAGATTGAACAGACCGGGCCCGCGCAGCAGGTTGCGTGGCGACGAACCGAATGTGCCCGCCGCGTTAGGCGCGAAGACCGCGGTGTTGAAGTACTCGGCTATCGTATTTGCACGAGAGCGGCCGCCGGAAAGATTGGGATCGCCGATAAGATCGGCGCGGTCCTGGCCAACTCCGCTCAAAGAGAGATCCTTCCCGGAGATGACGCTGAAAGGTGTTCCACTGCGCCATGCCATGGCGCCGGCGGTTTCCCATCCACCTGCAAGAGCGCGAACCAACCACGGCGCAGCGTTCAGTCGTGGCAGATCGTAAATTCCCCAAACGGAAAGATTGTGCGGAGTATCGAAATCGGAAAGACCATAGTTGAAATGTAAGTCGAACGGATCAGGATCCGATACCGTGAACTGATTGTCTACCGATTGGTTGTCGAGCGATTTCGAGTAAGTGTAGTTGGAAATAAGCGAGAACCGAGAATTGAAGCGCTTCTCCAGCGTCAACTGCAGCGAGTGGTAATTCGAAACGCCGTCATTGGTCATTTCGATCAAAGAAGCGTAAGTCGGCTGGAGCGGCCGTCGGGCGTTCGTGTTGCTGCCGGTGCTGGTTCCTTTCTGGTAAATGGCGGGATTACGCTCCTCGAAATACTGCAGATCGCGTCCTTGCGTTCCGACGTAGGCAGCTCGGAACACCAGGTCGGAAGCCAGTTGCTGCTCAACTGTGAGATTAAATGCATTGGTATGTCCTAATCCCCAGTGTGGATTGAAGTATTGGTACTGCTGCGGAAGGGGGAACGTAGAACTCGCGTTGGCGTTCACGGGAGCAAACGGCGGAAACGGGTTGGTAGCTTTGGCGCTCGTATACGGATCGAACAGATTCGTGCCGAACAGGGTTACCGACGGACTGAACGGGGCGTTCTGCACGAAGTTGTTGTACAGCTTCATGAACGGCATGATGTAGAACATGCCCCAACCGCCGCGCACTGTCGTCGGATGAGATCCCTGCCGCAAGGCATAAGAGAAGCCAAGGCGCGGAGCAAAGTTGTTGGTGTCGGCGAAGATGCCGCCATCGGGGAATCCTGGATCCCCGGCAAAGGCCAGATCAACGGGAGCGTTCGGGAATCGAGTGGACTTAAATCCCGGAATGAAGCCGCCTACCTGATTGTGAACCGGATCGGTGTACGGAATGAAAGGCTCCCAGCGCAAACCAAGATCCAAAGAGAGCCTGGGAGTGACGCGCCAGGTGTCCTGGAAGAATGTGCTGATTTGAGGGCCACGGGTAAATTTCGCCTTGCCTGCCGTCTGCGTAAATGAGCTTACATACCCGGTCATCAGATCAACCAGCGCGTTGCCCGATCCGCTTCCGTCAAACTTCAGTACGGGCTCTTCCTGGAATCCCGTTTTGGAATCGAACTTCTGGTACGGAGTGTAGGTGGCTCCCATGTGGAACATGTGATTGCCACGCATCCACGTGACCACATCCGAGAGTTCGTAATTGCCTCTGATCCACTCGCCCGGAGGCTGCGACCCGCCGGTACCCCAGCCCGGGAAGCCGGTCACGTTGAGCCCAGTCTCCTGAAATTGGGCTGCGGGCTTGGTGGCATTGATCGTGGCAAAGTCGAAGATGGAAAATGGCGCCGTGCGGGTCTGGATTGAGTCGAGATTAAGCCCGTCGAAAGTTGCAGAGTTAAGGAGCGTCGAACTTATTGTCCAGGTATCGCTGACTTTGTATTCTTTCGTGGTCTGCAACTGGCCAATTTTATAGTTGAGCAGTGTGCCGTCCGCGCCCCAGCCGGGGTCGCTGTAGTGCACATAGAAGAAGCTACCAGAGAGCTGGTGTCTTCCCATGTTGTAATCCAGCTTGGCAAGTCCTTGATGATCGCGGATCTCGCTGGGAGTCGCATAGTGCAGTATCCCTGCCGGATCGCTGGAGGTGGGAATTTTGCTGAACAACGCGCTGGCGAAGCTCGAAACCGGCACCTGATTGCCGGGGAATAGAGCCTTCGTAAATGGATCCTTAAGCGCTGTCTTGATGGCCGAGAAATCGCCGCGACGTTCCGCATCGGTAGGCACCAACGTCTGAGGCGCATTAGAGCTGCTCGCGATAGTTGTGCCCTGATAGGAACCGAAATAGAACAGCTTGTCGTGGATTATCGGACCGCCGATCGAACCGCCGAACTGGTTGCGCTTCAGCGAATCCTGCGTGGCAAAGTAGTTCTTCGCGTTCAGCGCATTGTTCCTGAGGTACTCGAACAACGAACCATGCAGCGAGTTTGTTCCCGATTTTGTAACGATATTTACTACTGCGCCCCCCGACCCGCCATAGCGCGCGTCAAAGTTGTTCGTCTCCACGCTGAACTCGGCTAGAGCATCGGGATTGGGAAAGGCTGCGTTCAGGTTCGAAATATTGTCTTCATGGGTTGCGCCATCGAGCTTGTACGCCACTTGATTGCCATAAGTCCCATTCACTGAGACGGCAATGGTAGCGCTGTTACTGGCGTACCCAGCCTTATCGGTGCCCTTGCCAGTCACCGTGCCCGGAGCCATGAATACGAGGTCCGCCGCGTTTCTGCCTTCCAGCGGCATCTCGTGAATGTGTCGCTCGTTCACGACTTGGCGCAGGGTTCCCGATTCGGCATCGATCATCGGCGCGTTCTCGATCACGTTTACCTGCTGCACCGCGCCGCGCACTGTCAGCTTCACCTTTACGTCCGCGGGCACGTTCACGTCGAGCTGAATGCCGCTCTGATGAAACGTGGCAAAGCCGTTCGCGGCAACGTTCAACTCATAGCTTCCCGGAGGGACGAGGTCAAAGATGAAGCGTCCTTCACCGTTGGTGGAGGCATGCCTCACGGCTTGCGTGCCCGACATAATCAGATCGACTTGAGCGCCAGGGACATATGCGCCGGAGCTGTCCATCACCTCGCCGGAAAGCCTGGTTGTGGGCGCGACCTGAGCCGTGAGAAGACCGCCCAACATGAAGGTCATGATTAGAGCGATTGCAAGCTCGGCGCAACGGTGAACGATAAATCTGGTAAGCGAATGAGGGTAAAAGCGGAGGAAGGCACGGCGAAGGGATTTCATCGAAGAACTCCTTGGGGAAAGGCAGCCATGGAATTTTCCGTTAAGTTGAGGCCGCCTTCACGATTGCTCCGACAACGTTGTCGGTCAGCAGGCGACGGATATTAGTACGGTCCGCTCGCGATAGTCAACCTGATTTCCAAGCATTTTTGCGGAAAATTCAAGGACCTACGGCAAATTCTGTATGAGGCAGTAAGGTTTTTGCTTGTGTCTTTGACAACGTTGTCGGAATATGAAGCATTCGCAACCCGGAGATCGCATTGCATTTGCACAATGGCAGGAATGGAAAGGCGACACTCGTTGATGTCGCGAAATACGCCGGAGTATCCCTGAAGACGGCTTCTCGCGTCCTCAACAATGAGCCTGATGTGAGTGACGTTACCGCCGAGCGTGTGCGCGCGGTGATGGACCGCCTGGGTTACCACCCGAACCTGCTAGCGCGTGGCCTCAAGACGCGCGCTTCGTCGATTATCGGGATGATTGTTCCCGACATCTCCGACCCGTTCACCGCCGCGGCCATTCACGCGGTCATGCAGGTTGCGCGCGAAAGAAATTACACAGTCGTATTGACGTGCTCCGACGGATCTCCGCAAACGGAACAGGCCCAGATTGAAATCTTATTACGGCGTCAGATCGAAGGTCTGATCGTTATGCCGGCAGATCAACGCAGCGCATATCTGGCAAATCTGCACACACATAACCTGCCCATCGTCGCCTTCGATCAGCCGATTCCCAATAAGGAAATACCTGCAGTGGCAGTCACCAATCGCGACGGCGCCCGCCTGGCTGTTGAGCACCTCCTCGGCCACGGCTACAAAAGGATTCTTGCCGTGGGCGCGAAGGCTCATCTTCATACGATTTCGCGGCGTCTGCTTGGGTATCGAGAAGCCATCGATCATGCCGGGTGCGCCCGGATGGAGCTCATCGCGGGCGCTGAGCACGCCATCGACGGGCCTGCCTTGCATAGATTCTTATCTGGGAAGCATGGAGCTGAGGCAATCTTCACGCTCAATTCCGTCGCTACGGTCCGACTCCTTCATCTACTGGGCGAAGAGAACTTACAAATTCCCAAACACGTTGCATTAGCTTGTTTCGATGACTTTGATCTTGCATCTGCGTTCTCGCCGAGCTTGACGGTTGTTAAACAGCCAGTCGCATTATTGGGCCGACGCTCGGCCGAACTCCTCTTTGACCAGAAAGAGAATCCCCGCACGTCGGTCCGAATAAAGCTGCCGACAGAATTGATCATTCGAAATTCGTGTGGCTGCGGTTCATGAGTACGCGCCGAGTGCCGTCCGGCTCACGTTCTGAATGGCGTGAACAGCAACGAAATGGCACAAAGTGTCACTTGAGAACTGTGCAACATTGCTCTTTGCGAGCACATCCCTTCTAGCACTTGCAGTTAGGTTCCGGGGGATGAGATGGATCGTGAGTGGTTTGCCCGACTTCTTCTGGTTGTACTGTTTCTAGTCAGCCCATTTCTGATTGCGCAGGAGTATTTCGGACAAAATCAGGTCCGATATCGAACACTGGATTTTAGAGTTCTGAAGACGCAGCACTTCGACATCTATTACTACGACCAGGAAAAGCCAGCGATCGACGAAGTCGGACGCATGGCCGAGCGCTGGTATACGCGGCTGTCGGGAATTCTTGGGCATCAGCTCTCATCGCGCCAGCCGGTGATTGTGTATGCCAACCACGCCGACTTCTCAGGAACGACGGTCATTCCTGAGATGCTCGGCGAATCTGTTGGCGGCGTGACAGAGCCGCTGCGTCGGCGCGTAGTCATGCCTCTTGCCGGACCGCTTTCCGACACCGATCACGTCCTTGGTCACGAATTGGTCCATGCTTTTCAGTACGACATCACGAAACGCGGCTCTTCCCTTTTTGGGCAAATGCCTGCCGCTTCGAACCTGCCGCTGTGGTTCATCGAGGGAATGGCCGAGTATCTGTCGATTGGTCCAGTCGACCCCAACACGGCGATGTGGCTGCGCGACGCGGTGCAGGAGAACAAGATTCCGCGCATTAAGGATCTCGACAATCCCAAGTACTTTCCCTACCGCTGGGGACAGGCATTCTGGGCTTTTATCGGCGGCAGATACGGCGACCGTGCCGTCGGCCAAATGCTGCGTGCTGCCAGTCGCGGTGGAGCTAAGGCCGCCATAGCAGCCGTTGCTCACGAGAGCGAAGATGCGCTTTCTGAGCAATGGAAATCGGCAATGATCGATGCCGAGCGGCCGATCCTCGAGGCTACAACTCCGGCTGACGAAGAAGGTCGGCTGCTTATCTCTCCCAAAAAACATGGCGGCCCTTATAATGTGAGCCCGGCGATCAGTCCGGATGGCAAGCGGTTAATGTTCTTTTCGGCGAAAGGATTGTTCTCGATCGACCTCTACGAAGCCGATGCCGAAACGGGAAGCGTGATTCGCAAGATTACGTCCACTGCGATCAGCCCGCATTTTGTGAACTTGGAGTTCGTCAACTCTGCCGGCGCATGGAGCGCCGATGGACGCCAATTCGCATTCGCCAACGTGACCGGCGGGAAGGCCGAGCTCTCCATCTATGACATGCGGAAAGACAAGGTCACACGGCACATTCCGTTCACACACTTCGGCGAGGTGCTGAATCCGACGTGGTCGCCAAACGGCAGCCAGATTGCCATTTCAGCCAATGTCGGCGGACTCGCGGATCTGTTTACCGTTGATGTGAAGACCGGCGCGGTCAAGCAATTGACCAAGGATGCATACGCCGACCTGCAGCCCGCATGGTCGCCGGACGGTCGGACCATTGCCTTCGCCACCGATCGCTTCACCAGTCAACTCGATGATCTCGCCATGGGCCGCTATCGTCTGGCTCTGCTCGATGTAGCCAGTGGGAACATCCGCGAGCTCCCCACATTGCAGACAGGCGATAGCATGAATCCGCAGTGGTCGCCGGATGGAACCTCTGTCTACTTTCTCTCAAACTCGAATGGGATCGCCAACCTATATCGCGTTCCTGTTTCGGGAGGCGAGACAGCGCAGGTCACCAATGTGCAGACCGGCGTAAGCGGAGTTACCGGGAGTAGCCCGGCGTTCACGGTGGCGGCGAAGTCAGGCGCGCTTGTCTACAGCGCCTTCGTCAAGGGCGACTTCCACATCGAGCGCATCGAGTCGCCGCAGTCACCTTCGGCGCGAGAAGTAAAGGCGGTCGCAGACCTGCTTCCGGCGCTGCTGCCGCCCCATGCGCGCCAGCAGAGCGATGTCGAGGCGTATCTGGGCGATGCAGGCACAGGTCTGGTCGCCTCGACGAACTTTCGCAGCGTGCCTTATCATCCACACTTGAGCCTTGACTACATCGCGCCACCGAGCTTTTTTGCCGGTCAAAGCACCTTCGGAACCAGCTTCGGCGGAGGTACGCAGCTTCATTTCAGCGACATGCTGAATTATCACCAGGTGAACGTGATCGGCGAAGCCATCACCGACAACGGCACGCAAAATTTCGTGCGCAATCTCACCGGACTAGTGAACTACGAAAACAATCGACATCGATTTACTTGGGGACTCACAGGCGGACAAGTTCCGTACGTCAGCGGCAGTGCTGGCGTCGCGCAGGGAGTCGCGTCGGACGGGACGCCGGTCTTTCTTCAGCAGGTCATCACTACCTGGCAGGAGAATCGACCGGTGACAGCCTATCTGCAGTATCCATTCAACCGCGCGCAACGGCTCGAGTTCAGTGGCGGATACGAGAACATCGGCTTTGCCGCGCAGGCGGAGACTGAAGTCTTCGATGTGTTTGGCAATCTCCTGGCGCGCCAAACGCAGGATATTCCCACTTTGGGATCTCTAAATGAGGGCACGACCTCGGCAGCGCTGGTCTATGACACGTCAATATTTGCGGGCGTGAGTCCTGTAGCCGGACAGCGCTATCGCTTCCAGGCTGGAGTGAACGGCGGCACCCTGAATTTCTCCAATCTCCTGCTCGACTATCGCCGCTACTTCCATCTGGCGCGTCCGTTATCGCTGGCTGGGCGGGTGCTCCACTACGGTCGCTACGGCGGCGATTCCGAGGACCAGCGTTTGCAACCTCTTTATCTTGGCTACCCTGAGTTTGTGCGCGGCTACAACATCAATTCCATCTCTCCGAACGAATGCGGTGCGAGCTTCAGCCAAACCGGAAACTGTCCTGTGTTCGATCAGCTCATAGGCAGCCGCATCGCCGTAGCCAACGCGGAGCTGCGGACGGAACTTTTCGGTCCTTTGGGGTTAATCCCACATACCACAGGAGTGCCGCCGGTGGAGATTGGTCCGTTCTACGATGCCGGCGTCGCCTGGGGCAAACTGGAGGATCCGAGCTTCATCGGCGGCCCGAGAAAGACGGTAAGTAGCATCGGTGGATTCCTCCGCGTCAACATCCTCGGCTTTGCGGTTGGCGAGATCAGCTACGCTCGTCCCCACAATCGTCCGCTGCAGGATCATGTGTGGCAATTCACGCTGCTGCCGGGGTGGTAAGCGGGCAGAACATTCCAGCGCCTGTCAACTCCGCTGCGCTTTCACCGAACGCACTACAAAATACGGCTGATTGTTCAAATCCGCATCGAAGCCGGGATACAGCCAGGCTCTCTGGTTTGTCCTCAGCTCGAAGTAGTACTGGATTGGGAAAACTGAATCTGTGTAGCTCGCTGGAATTGCAGCCTCGATTTTCGCGCCATTGAGCTGCATTTCAAGCGACTGGTACCGCTCCGCCTGATTCACATGGCGGTAACGCAGTAAGACGGAAATCGGAACCTGCGACTGCGCCATCGTAACGACGATCGGCAATTCCTCTTTCGGGACGAAGTTCCGTGGAGGAACGTGGTTGCACTGGATGACCTCCCGCCGCGGTCGGCCAAGTGCTTCGGCAATGGCTGCGCTCACGTTCTCCGATCTGTCAGTCGTTGACTGCACTCCCTCGAGCCGCTTGGCCATTTCCGCGACATCGTCTTCAATTGCAGCCATACGATCAGTCCATTGGCCGCGCTGATATGGACGCGGACCATAGGTGATGTCCTTCGCATACATACCCGTCGCGTCATTCGTAAAGTCTTTCCATGTATCGCGTGCCTCACTGTAAATCTTTGTAGCGTGTTCCAGCGCAGTGCGATCGCGTGATTGCTCATAGATCGCATACAAGATAGCGGCGCGGAGCTTGGCTGCAAAGAATCTTCCGATCCCAATCTGGATTTTGACATCAGCCGAAAACCGACGGAACTCCGGTGTACTTCGAGCGCTTTCCTTCTCGGCTTCAACCAGATGTGTCGCGGCAGATGCGGAAAGATCCTCCAGCCACTGCGCGACTTCGATTGGGCTGTATTTCGCTCCATGCTCGCCTTTGAAAAGCTCGGCGGCGAAGTCGTTCGTGCGGGCGAACAGTTCTGGATCGAGCGGACTGACGTTGCCGAATACTTTCGGAGCAGGAGTATCTCCGTACGGAGAGTACTTGTTCGCGTCAACGATCGATTGGTTGGTGTAGAACTCCGGACCGTAGGTGTCGTTTGCGGCCGACGGCAGATGCGCGGTCGTGATGAGGGGAATGATACGAGTGGCAGCACCCAAAGCCCCTTCGACAGCTGGGAGGCGATCTGAGAAGTCTTTTCTCAAGTACCGTCGCCAAACATCGGGATCGGTGTTTGGGTTGTAGAGCAGTCGTCCCCAAACGCGATAGGTGTAAAGGTACTTTTCCCAATCTCGAACTGGATTGAGTGTCGCATCAGCATAAGCGCAGCGGCTGCCCGGCAGGCCGGAGCCGCGACGGCCTTTAAACGACAACGGCTCGTACAGTTCCACTCCATTGCTGCCGCAGAATTGGAACGCTCGCGCATGAGCCGCCGTCGAAACCGGATCTCCCCAAAGCAGAAAGCGATGCGTGCCGGGCCAGATGCGGTAGATCAAGCTGTAGGGGCGATTCTCGCGAAGGAAGTCTGCATACCCATAACGCGTGAAAATTCGCGAGCCCGTGCTGAGCGCGAAGAACGTGCCATCTCTGGGCGGCTCGCGTGGCATTTCCAGCTCCCGAATCGCGCTTTGCTGGTAGGGCAGTCCCATGTGCTCGGCCCAATACTTGGGCGAGAGCCGGACGGGCATGCCTGTGGCCAGTGCTGAATCGATCATCTTCTGGTCGAGACCTTTGGGATGGAGATCGATTTCGACGCGGCGTCCTGATTTGGGAACTCCGTCGAAGACCGTTCGCCAGAAGCCATAGCTGCCTTCTCGCACGCCGCTCTCGCCATGAGTTCGCAGCGTGATGCCGCTGATGTCAGGACATGCCTTCAGCAGAGCCGCAAGCGCATCGCGGGAGTAGGCCGCATGATTCTCTGGAGTAAGTCCCGAAATGGTGTAGTTAGATCGTGGCGTGTCCGCCCATTGATAGCCGTGCGTCCAGATGCCAAGTTGGAAATCGATTCCGCGCGCCACCGCCTCGCGCGAGATGAACTGCAGCATCTCGAGATTGTGATCGCGCTCGGCATCGGGCAGATTCACAGCGCGCACGTCATAACCGGGAACTTGCAGAAGGAACGGATAAGCGAACAGGAAGTATGAGTCAGTTACGTGCTGCAGGAAATCAAACCCGATTCCCAAATTGAGACTAAAGCGGTTGATGCGCTGAGTTGCCAGCACGGAAAAGTATGCCAGCCACATTTCACGGTCGTTGAACCATGGTTTGTCCTGCACATCGCTCACGAACAAACGCCCAATGCTGCGGACCTCATTGAAGGGCTGCTCTGTGAGGGACTTCTGATTGGCAACGACATCGATTGGATTCTCACCGTGTCGAATCCGGTCAGCGAGTTCAAGCAGCGCGTACGTGAGTCCGCGGGCGTCAGCTCCGCACACCAGCAGAATGGAGCGGCCCTTATAGTTCGCTTGCACAACCGCGAGAGATTCAGGCGCACTCGGAGCAGCCACTCCGATATCCTTCACTGCCTCCACGGCGAGTGCAGATCGAGCACCTGCGATAACAATTGTGCGGTCTGGTTGCGGCGCCTGAACAACGGATGAAAACTGCCGGACAGCAGTTCCGGTTTGGGTAATGGCAGCGCTTAGCTCCTGACGCGCCCATGCGACTGGCGGGCTCGCGGAAATAGGATCGTCAGGATCAGAGATGAGCGAGATGCCTCGATCTGCTCCAGACAATGCCGGAGAACCGAAGCCAACAGCTCCGACGGATAGAGCGCTGAGTTCAAGAAAGCGTCGCCGAGTCAGACGATTGCGTTTCACGGCCCAACATCTTAAACGCAGAACGAAACCGACCCCGCGAAAACATCTTTAATATGGATATTTCTCGTTGCGTGCTATTCCAGATCGCGATCATTCTCATTGATCGACACTGGCCCATTCACCGTGGAAAGCCTGACGACTGTGGGACCAGTTCCGAATTGGACGCTCTTGTTGTTATCGTCGAAATCCTTGCGCGCGGTTTCACAGCCGGAGCAATGGAATGGCGAGTAGCCGCGCGTCTGCACCAGCACGCCGGACATATAGTTGTTTGGCATCTTGAGTGCCAGAGGACCGTTGGTTGATTCAGCATCCAGTCCCTTCCCATTCCAGGAAGTGCCAGCCAGCTTCACGGCAATTGGACCATTCTCGGCGCGCAGCTTGACATCGCCCGAACCGCCGGCATAGCTGATAGGACCGTTGGTGATATCGGCACTGATCTCGCCGGTGGAATCTTTGATCGACAACGGACCGTTCGTGTTCTGCACTTCGACCTTACCGCTCATTCCAGAGAAGGAAATTGGACCGTTCAATCCACTCAGCGATAGTGAACTCGCACGCGGCGCCTGCACGATCAGATAGGAGGTCCAGTCGCCGTCCTCGGGACCGCTCACGCTGAGCTGTCCCCCATCGAATGAGGTCTTAATGTTGAGCAATCGCCGTTCCGCCGTGGCCTGCTCATCGCCTATTGCAAGCTTGCAGTTCAGAACGGCGAAGTCCTTGCGATCGGTTCCGTACACATAGATTCCGCCATTCTGCGCAGCGCGGATGCGCACTGTGGACGAGGTCTCGGGTAACGTGAGCCGGTCTTCGGAGCGCGCGACCTCGCGATCATCGGAGCGGGCATGGATCTGATCGCACGTAGTCACGGGCTCGTCATTATCGATGTTGAGATTCAATCCATGATGACTGGCAAAGGCGCGGCCGCTGAGAGTCCCGAATGAGAACAACGCAAACGCAACCAGAGTACCTGTTCGGAGCATCAAACCATACCTCCTGTCTCTGCGAATAGACTTCGGGGCGCAGTCGGGGTTAGCAGAACTTTTGGGAACTCTTGGTCTTATTGTTAGCGTGTGGGTGGCAGTCGCTTCTTTGTAAAGAAGCTTTGCCGGGCAGCCGCTTGCTTTTCAGCACCTTAAATGATGCTGTACAATTTTCGTTTGCAGTCCGGGGTCTCGGGCTCACTATCTAGCCGTATCGGTCTCTCTTGAAGCTGTTCTCGTGTTGTTTCTTTGGAGGAAACGCGCATGTCACCTCGCTTTTCGAGTTTTATAGGCCGTCTATTGCTGGCAATCGTCGCTGCGTCTGTGGGGCTCGCGGCGCAGCAATCCGATCAAGGAACGGCTGCGCAGTCAAATAATGCAGCGGCGCAGACCGCTCCCGCACCACCCGCGAATCCAGCTCCCAGCACGTATTCCGATGAGAACCAGCCGTCTAAAGTGGACATCTTCACCGGATACTCATGGCTAAGTCCTAACGGAGCAGTGAATGGGAATAAAGGTATTCCCGACGGATTCACAGTCGCAGCCTCGTACTGGTTCAACAAGTACTTCGGCGGCGTGGTCGAGACGGGCAACCACTTTGGCGATATCAATACCATTAATACCCTCACGGCCGGCCCTACCTTCCGCATTCCCTTGGAAGGGCTCACGCCGTTCGGACTCGCGAGCTTTGGCATTAATCATGAAGAAGCGCGTGGGTTCGGTAAATCGCTGGGATTTGGATTTACCGGCGGAGGCGGCTTCGACCTGCAGGCATTCAAAAAGCTCTCAATTCGCCTGTTTGAGGCTGAGTACGAGTACGGCCACCATAATTTTGGGTTTGTAAATGGTCCGGGCGTTGGCTCCGTCCGCGACAACATGGGCGCGGTGAAACTCAGTGGCGGTCTGGTGTTCCATTTTGGAACCATTGGTCCCCCTCCTGCTCCGCCGACCGCCTCTTGCTCGGCACAGCCAACCGAAGTCATGGCCGGCGAGCCGGTGCAGATCACGGTTCAGCCCTCGGGGTTTAATCCGAAGCGGACCCTGAGCTACACTTACACCGCGACCGGCGGAAAGGTGAATGGCAACGGTCCAACCGTCAACGTCGATACCGCTGGACTTGCGCCTGGTTCATACACAGTTACCTCCAACATCAGCGACGGCAAGAAAGGTACGGCAAGCTGCAACGCTACGTTCAGCGTGAAGCAGAACCAGCCCCCGACTATCTCCTGCTCAGCGAATCCGACGACGGTTCGTCCTGGCGATACTGTTCAGATTTCTTGCCAAGGCCAGAGCCCGGACAACCGTCCACTGACCTACAAGCACGAATCGAGCTCCGGGAATCTCACGCCGAATGGACCAAACGCGACGCTCAACACGACGGGCGCGCAGCCCGGTCCAGTTACGGTCACAAGTACCGTGACTGATGATCGCAATCTGAGCGCGAACACGCAGACGACTGTCACGGTGGAAGCTCCACCTCCGCCGCCACCGCCGCCGCCGCAAGCGAGCAAGATCAACCAGATCGAGTTCCCGAATAAGGCGAAGCCGTGGCGTGTCGACAACACGGCGAAAGCCGTGCTCGACGACGTGGCTCTGCGTCTGCAGCGCGAACCCGATTCAAAGCTTGTAATCGTTGGTTCGACTGATCCAACCGAGAAGCGTCCGAACCTCTCCGCCGAGCGTGCGGTAGATGCGAAGTTCTACCTCACCAACGACAAGGGCATTGATCCCAACCGGATTGAGACTCGTTCTGGCGGGACAGCAGGCAAGGTTGCTGAGTTCTGGATCGTACCGGCCGGCGCTACTTATCAGGGCACTGAACCGACTGTGGATGAAACCAAGATCAAACCGATTCCAGATCATCCAGCAGCCAGAAGGGCACCGGCTCGCCGGCGTCCCGCGGCTGCAGCGAAAAAACCTAGCTAGCTGAAATCGAGAGTGAAACCATCGGCCGAAGGAGCGATCTTTCGGCCGGTTTGTTTGTCGTACGGGGCTATCGGCTCTCGGCTGTCGGCGTTCGGACAGCCCACAAGCAAAGTGCCGATCACATTTGGACGGGCGGCGAGGCGCCGCGGAGTATAGGTGTTTCGTTCGGGAATGCCATGAACGGTGGCTGGCCGAACGCCGATAGCCCAGCTCCATTACTACTCTCGAAGACGAAACGTTCGCTATTCAGCGCCCCTGCATTTCCGCCAAACGTCCAGCAGCTTCCATTAGACGAAAGTTGCTCCTTTCAGCCCCTCAACGGCACTATAATTTTCTTTTCCCACTGCTCAGATTGCTCGCAGTACGGAATTTACTAGCTCAAGGACTATTCATGGCATCAGGGGACTTAGCCGTTCAGGACCTTGCACAAGGCTCTGAGCGGAACCGTATCGTCAACGATTTCAGCATTCAGGTAGCCACCGTAAACGGATCGGGATCGCAGTCAGCCAATACCGTCCTGCTCCGCAGCCTCTTCCGCATGGGCATTCCGGTCTCTGGCAAGAACCTCTTCCCGTCGAACATCGCCGGCTTGCCCACCTGGTATACGATCCGCTGCAGCAAGCACGGCTACATAGCACGCAAAAAAGAGATCGATCTGCTCGTGGCGATGAATCCGGAGACGGCGAAGGATGATGTGATGTCGCTCGACTCCGGCGCTGCCGTCATCTACGACGAGCCCTTGAAGCTCGACGCGATGCGCTCCGACCTCATGTTTTATTCAGTTCCTTACGACAAGCTTGTATCGACCGTTTGCCCCGAAGCCAAGCTGCGCAAGCTGGTCAAGAACATGATTTACGTCGGCGTAGTTGCGCAACTGCTCGGCATCGACATGAAGCAAGTGGAAGCCGCGCTGCGCAAACAGTTCGCGAAGAAGATCAAAGCCGCTGACCTGAACATGAACGCCGCACGCGCCGGCTATGACTACGCTGCCGCCTCTCTCATGAAGAAAGACCCGCTCTGGGTTGAGCAAATGAACGAGAACGAAGGCAAAGTCATCATCGATGGAAACGCGGCCGTGGCTCTCGGAGCCATGTTCGCCGGCGTAACCGTGGTCACCTGGTATCCGATCACGCCTTCTTCTTCCGTCTGCGAGCAGTTGATCGACTACATGAAGAAGTACCGAATCGGCCCTGACGGAAAGGCGACCTTCGCGATCGTGCAGGCGGAAGACGAACTCGCCGCGATCGGAATGGTGCTCGGCGCAGGCTGGGCAGGTGCGCGATCGATGACCGCAACTTCCGGTCCCGGCATTTCGCTCATGACGGAATTTACCGGCATGGGCTACTACGCGGAAATTCCCGCGGTGATCTTCGACATTCAGCGTGTTGGACCATCAACGGGACTGCCGACGCGAACTTCGCAAGGCGACGTTCTGTCGACTGCCTTCCTCGGGCACGGCGATACCAAGAACCTCATGCTCTTTCCGGGGAGCGTGACGGAATGCTTCATCATGGCCGGCGAAGCCTTCGATGTTGCCGAGCAATTGCAAACTCCGGTCTTCGTGCTCTCGGATCTCGATTTGGGAATGAACAACTGGATGTCTGATCCGTTCCCATATCCGGACAAGCCGTTTAAGCGTGGCAAGGTCCTCACGGCGGAAGACCTGACTCGGCTGGGCGGCTTCGCCCGCTACAAAGATGTCGATAAAGATGGCATTCCGTATCGCACGGTACCCGGCACGGATCACCCTGCGGCGGCCTACTTCACGCGCGGCTCCGGACACAATGAGAAGGCACAATACAGCGAGCGTCCAGACGATTATCAGAACAACATGGAGCGGCTGGCGCGCAAGTTTGAGACGGCGCGATCGATTGTGCCGCGTCCGGAACTAGTCGCAAACAACGGCGCCAAAGTGGGCGTGATTGCCTACGGCAGCAGCGACTTTGCCGTTCGCGAGAGCCGAGACCAGCTTAAGCGCGAGTATCATGTGGATGTCGACTACCTCCGCATTCGCGCCTTCCCGTTCAGCCGCGAGGTCCACGAGTTCATCGAGAAGCACGATCGCGTGTACGTGGTCGAGCAGAATCGCGACTCGCAGATGCTCAGCCTGCTGAAGCTCGACATCAATCCGTCGCACACTCCGCGGCTGCGCAGCGTCCGCCATTTCAACGGACTGCCGATCGACGCGCGCTCGGTGACCGACGACATCATCTCTCAGGAAGGTAAGTAGTTCATGGCCTCAACTCCGACCTCCGTTCCCGCACCAAAGACGAATCGCCTTGGCCTGCAGGTTCTCGACTATCGCGGCGGCAAAACTACCCTCTGTGCCGGCTGTGGTCATAATGCCATTTCGGAACGCGTCATTGACGCACTGTATGACATGGGTGTGAAGCCCGAGCGCGTGCTCAAGCTCTCCGGCATTGGCTGTTCTTCGAAAACACCCGCCTACTTCGTGAGCCGCGCCCACAGCTTTAATTCGCTGCATGGACGCATGCCGTCGATCGCCACCGGCGCAGTGTTGGCAAATCGCAGCATGCTGTCGCTCGGAGTGAGCGGCGACGGCGATACGGCATCGATCGGCATGGGGCAGTTCGTGCACCTCATGCGCCGCAATCTGCCGATCATCTACATCATCGAAGACAACGGCGTGTACGGTCTCACGAAAGGCCAGTTCTCCGCGACTGCCGATTTGGGATCGAAACAGAAGACCGGCGTGATCAATGATCTTCCGGCGATCGACACCTGCGCACTCGCTATCCAGATGGGCGCGACGTTTGTCGGCCGCTCCTTCTCGGGCGACAAAAAGCAGTTACTCACGATGCTCAAAGCAGCCATCGCTCATCGTGGCACCGTGATGCTCGACGTCATCTCGCCCTGTGTCACTTTCAATGACCACGAAGGCTCAACCAAGTCATACAAGTATGTGATCGATCACGAAGAACCGATTGCAGAGGCGGGATTCGTTCCGCATTTCGAAGACATTGCGGTCGAATACGATCCAGGCACGACCTTCGATGTGCGTATGCACGATGGCTCGCATCTCCGCCTGCGCAAGCTTCATGAAGACTACGATCCGACCAATAAGATCAAAGCCGTTGAATCGCTGATGGAGGCGCACGAGAAGGGCGAAGTCCTTACCGGTGTCTTCTACATCGATACGCAAAAGCCAAGCTTCGTCGATCTACTCCACATGACCGACACCCCTTTGGCCCACATGCCGCAGGAATCGCTGCGTCCGCCGAAGCGCGTGCTCGACGAAGTAATGGAAAGCCTTCGATAAAGTGAGAGTCAGTACCATCCGCGGTAGCGGATGGGGGTGTCGGCTGCTGACCCATCTGCTACCGCAGACGATACCGACTCTTTTTCTATGAAAGCCTTCGTCACAGGCGCAACCGGATTCGTCGGCAGCCATGTCGCTGAACTCCTTCAGCAACAAGGTGCGGAGTTGCGTCTTCTTGTGCGCGCGAACAGTCGGACAGAGAACATTGATTTCCTAAAAGCAGATCGCATCGTCGGGGATCTGCAGGATTTCGAATCGCTGCGCAAAGGAATGTCGGGTTGCGACGCCATCTTTCACGTGGCTGCCGACTATCGACTCTGGGTGCGCGATCCCGAGGAGATGTATCGCGCCAATGTCGATGGCACGCTGGCGATTATGGACGCAGCTCGCCAGGCCAGTGTGAAGCGCGTCGTGTACACGAGTTCCGTTGCAACGATGGGATTTTTATCGGACGGAACCATCGCTGATGAGGACACGCCAGTCGACGTCTCCCACATGATTGGTCACTATAAGAAATCAAAATTCATGGCCGAGCAGGCGGCGCTTGCTGCAGGACGCGCGGGCGCGCCGGTCGTGGTAGTGAATCCGACCACTCCAATCGGCGAGCGGGATATCAAGCCGACCCCCACGGGACGCATTATTCTCGATTTCCTGAATCGGAACTTTCCCGCGTACGTCGATACCGGTCTCAATCTGGCAGACGTGCGCGAAGTCGCGCGCGGGCATCTGCTCGCTCTGGAAAAAGCAAAACCAGGCGAACGCTACATTCTTGGTGGTGAGAACCTCACATTGAAGCAGATTCTCGATAAGCTCGGGGGCATCACAGGCCTGCCTTCGCCATCCCTGAAAGTTCCGCATGGCGTGGCGCTCGGGTTTGCGGCTTTCGATCAATTCTTTACGGGCGTCGTCCGTCGCAAAGAGCCTCGCGCAACCATTGAAGCAGTACAGATGGGACGCAAGAAAATGTTCGCGTCCTCAGCCAAAGCGGAACGCGAACTCGGATACCACGCTCTTCCGGTCCAGGATGCGTTGCGGCGCGCATGTGCATGGTTCGTGCAGTACGGATATGTCCGCCAACCGATTCCACGCGCGGTGGGAGCTGCAACCTAATGGCGCGCGTCGGAATTGTTGCAGCCATGTTTCGTGAAGTGCATCCGCTGCTTCGCACCATGAAGCCGCTGAAGTACTTGCCAGATAAGCGTGTTCGTCTCTATGAAGATGATCTGAAGGTCATCGCTTATGCCGGAATGGGAATTGATCCGGCTGCGGTGGCATGCCGGGCTGTGCTGGCTACAGGTGAGTTGAGTGCCGTCGCCTCCGTCGGCTGGGCGGGAGGATTAAATCCCAGCGCTTCGGGAGGGCAAGTGGTCGAGCCTTCCGCTGTCATCGACGGAAGTTCGGGCGATCGGTTTTCCTCAAGTGGAACTGGCGGCACGCTCGTCACCGTGGAACGGGTTGCCGGTCTTGAAGAAAAGCGCCAAATCGGCGAGCGTTTCGGAGGCGACTACGTAGATATGGAAGCTGCCGCCATCGCCGAGTGCGCGCGCGAGGCAGGTGTTCCGTTCTACTGCTTCAAAGCCATCTCCGACGCACACGATGCGCGCCTTCCCGATATGAACCGCTTTAGCCGCAACGGAAAATTCAGCGTTTGGCGATTCATTGCACACGTAGCAGTGCGTCCAGCGATCTGGGGCGCCGTTTCGGACATGAGCCAGGCATCGCTGCAATCGCGCGATGCGCTCTGCAAGCGATTGGACGAGTGGGTGAAGAGTGTGGCGAATGCGCCAGCATCGTTTTCGCATGAATTGTGATCGCTCACAAATGGCGACATTTGGTTTTATCGGGTACAGCGCACAGCGAACCTCAAGGGTGCCATCGAACGATTCTCCGCAACCCGAACTACCAGGCCCAAGGGGCCGAAAGAAGCGCAGCCCAGCGGCGTGAGTCCTGGGTAAACAGGTCGGAATAAACGAGCCCTGAAAGGGCGGCACCTCGCTTATCGATAGGCCGAACCTTGCGCCGGGCCCTTACAAATCTTTTTGTGCCTACGCCGAATCGAAATTCGATTGGTGCGCGGCTTTGTGCCGTGCCTTCGGACTCTGGATCAAAACGGGAAATCCTACCCAGGGCTACGCCGCTGGGCTGCACTTCTTTCGGCCCTTCGGGCCTGTGCTGTTCGGGTGCTCACTCACTTCGCGCCAGCATTCATCACCGCCAATGTTCCCAGCATCGTATCCCCGGCAATCTCCAGACTCTTGGGACTGAGCTTGTCGATAGTGTCTTCGACTGTGTGGTGGAAGGAATTGTTGTAGCCGTAGTCTAGGTCGACGAAATCCATTACGGGAATGCCGACTTTCGAAAACGGCAAATGATCGTCTTCAATCGCGCTCTGTCTGCCGAACAGGTGAGATTGATAACCGTAATGCGATGCGGCAGCATAGGCGATCGCCTGCAGGCGCGGTGACGAATTAGCGTCCTGCTCGATGTTCAGATCAGCATCGCCAAGCATATCTGCGAGCAGAAGCGCTGCGATCTGTTTGGCGGTTCCGTCCTGTTGCCATTTTTGCGCGAGGTGCTTGCTGCCGTAGAGACTGTCGCTCGACCACTCGCGCTGCATCGCTTCTTCGCCGTCGGTGAACACTAGCCAGACGCTGTATCCATCCATTCGTCCGTTCTTCCCACTCTCGCGTAGCAGATTTGCGAATTCCAGCAGCAGCGCGGTCGATGAGCCGCCGTCATTGGCTCCCACGTACTTTTTCGGCAGCCAGGAGTTTGTCTCGTAATGTGAGGCAAAGACCACGATTCCCGGCTTCTTACCGGGATACTTAGCAATGATGTTCCGAACTGGGAATGAACCGACCGGAGTCTGCTGCGTGAACGCGTCATCCTCAATCTGATCGCCCTTGAGATGTGCATGGATAAAATCTTCAGCCTTCTTGTGTCCAGAACTGCCGAGAGGACGCGAGCCGATCGCGACGAACTGCTTCAGCAATGTCCAGCAGCGTTGGGGATCGATCTTGAGTGCGCTGTCCATGGCAGAATCGATCTGCGCCTGCGTGAGGCCGATTTCGGTGTTTGAGGTTGAAGAGGCAGGTTGCGCGGTTTCCGTCTGGGGACTTGAAGCAGCGCTTTTGGCAGTGTTGCAGGCCATTAGCAAGGAAATCGAGCAGATCGCGAGCGCGTGTATGAGTCGCATAGAGAATCTTCCGGCCCATCACCAGAATAACGTGGAGCCGGGCGCCCTCGCCCGGGTGTTTGGTGGATTACGCTAAGCAGTAACCTTCCCATAGGAGCTTTCACACGTTACCAAACACCCGGCCGAGGGCAGCCGGCTCAACGTTAGCTCGCTTTCTGTCTCGCCTGTCTCGCCTTGCGCCTGCTCGGATGCACCAGCCAGGCTACGCCTATGCTCAGCACATACAGCCCGACCATCGGCGCGGCGAAGATGCACATGTTCAGAATGTCGGTTGTCGGCGTCACGATGGCTGCAATCGTGAAGATGATCAGGATCGAGTAGCGCAGGTTCTTCCACAGCCATTTGGCGTTCACAATTCCCAGCAACGACAGGAAGAACACCAAAATGGGAAGCTCGAAAATAATCCCCATTCCCACAATCAGCGTCAGGAAAAGATCGGTGTATTCACCGATGGTGATCATCGGCTTGAACTGCGAGCTGTAACCCACGAGGAAATCGAGCGCAGCCGGAAACGCCATCTTATAGGCGAAGAATCCGCCAGCGAGAAACAGCCCGACGGTAGCGACCATGAAGGGGACGACGTATCGCTTCTCGTGTTTATAAAGTCCAGGCGAAATGAACAGCCAAACCTGATAAAGAACCAGCGGAGATGCGAGGAAGATCCCGCCGATCAGTCCCATTTTGAGATACATGTTGAAGGGATCGGTGGGATTCGTATAAACCAGCTGCGTATCCAAATGATGATTCTGCAGCGCAAACATGATGGGGCGCTGCATCAGATCGTAGATCTGCAGGTGATACCAGTACGCGACGCAAAATCCGCCGAATACCGAAAGAACCGCATAGATGATGCGCCGGCGCAGCTCTTCGAGATGCTCGAGCAGCGACATGCCGGGAAGCTCGGCCCGGCTCACTACCTCGCTGCGTGCTCGTTCTGTGATGTCTTCGATGTCTCTAGGCATTTGCCGCGGAATCAGCCTTGGGCGACGACGATGAAGCGGGCAAATGCTCGACCGTGTAATCCGGATGTGCTGCTGCCGCCGCTACTTCTGGCGTAGAAGCCGTCGTGATCTCTTCTACGGTGGGCGTGGTACCGACCGTGAGCGCCGGCGGCGTAGAGGAAACCGTGTCAGAGAGAGAAATGGGCGCGATGGTGTTCTTGATGTCGGCGTCCAGCTCCAGCTTGCGGACTTCATCTTCAATTTGCGACTGGAACTCGCGGCTGGCGCGCTTGAATTCGGCCAGACCTTTGCCAATTTGCCGTCCAATTTCCGGCAATTTCTTCGGCCCAAAGATGATCAGGGCCAGAATAAAGATGAACATCATCTCTGGGAAACCGAGATTCATAGGGTAATCATATCCTTGGGTTCGTTGGCGAGCAATGGAAGTGAGCTTCTGAGCGGCTAAGCTCCTGAGCTTCTAAGCGATAAAACCCAGTTTCGTGCAGATTTCCTTCCCTGTGACGAAGCCAGAACCACCGGCCCGAAGGGTTCAAAGCTTAGCAGCTCAGCAGCTTAGGAGCTTAGTAGCTCGTCAGAAGCTCAGAAGCTGCTGGACGCATCCAAACTAAGTTGGTCTAGCCCTCGGTTTTCCATGAGAGAAGCTGGAGAACCGATGCTATACTCAACTAAATACTGGCTTCCGGCCGATTTTCGTCCCCGTAGTCTCCATCCCCGAGGTTTGC
>Ga0075436_100000556_pt1 | contig 24343 bp, 15 predicted proteins | sample RhiMethybrSRZTD5_FD_75303 | JGI IMG/M metagenome (GOLD analysis project Ga0075436, IMG submission 75303) | Populus rhizosphere microbial communities from Tennessee, USA - Rhizosphere MetaG P. TD hybrid SRZTD5 | ecosystem: Host-associated > Plants > Roots > Rhizosphere > Soil | place: USA...
TTCTCGGATTCGAGACCGCTGAAGATGTAGTAGCGGCGAGCGGTGCTCCGCTCCACGAGGAGCCGGCAGGCTATGTCGGTGGCCTTGACGATCATGTTCATGCCATGCGCGTCGCCGGTGGCATAACAGAAATGGACCATGACCTGGCGGCCGAGCGGCCGGACCTCCAGGCGCAGCAGCTTGCCGTGGCTGGTGGTGGACTCGGCCGCTGCGCGAACCTCCTCGGTCCAGCCCGGAAGCTGGCGGGCGAAGTCCGCCGCGGCCGCCACGTCGTCGAAGAGAAAGACGGGCGTCACGCGGTTCTCGTCGGCGTGGATCCTGACCGTGGCGCCGCCGCTGCGGGTGATCGCCGCCATGCCCCGCTCGTAGGAGCGCACGAGGGCGCCCTCGGTGGTGGCGAGCGGCACGTAGAACGTCCCCTCGGCGTGCTCGCCGTGGACGAGGAGCGGTCCGGCGACGCCGAGCGGGACCTGCGCGGCGCCGATGGGGTTCTCGACGTTGCCCCGCATCCTTTCGCCGGGGATCGTGCAGGCTCCGACGTGCGGGAGCGCCGCGCCGGTCCGCTCTTCGATCCACCGCCGCCGGGCCTCCAGGTCGTCTTGCGCGTAGCCCTGTTGCTCGAGGCGGGGCACGAGATCGGGCGTGGTCACCGCTTCGCCTCCAGCACCACGGCGCAGCACTGGCCGTCCCAGGCCGCGGCGTGGAGCAGGCCGAGCCGCGGCCGGCGCTCCAGAGTGCGGGTCTCGGCGGCGACGCCGGAGAGCGGGAAGTCGTCGTCCGTCCCCTCCAAACCGAGGACTCCCGGCACGCCACCGTCCGCGAAGGTGCCGAGGAGGGCGACGGCCTGGAAGCCGCCGGAGGCGCCCAGGGCCTCGCCCAGCATGGCCTTGATCGCCGTGGCCGGACGCGCCGCGCCAACCGTCCCGAGGGCTGCGGCGATCCCGCGGGCCTCGCTGCGGTCGGAGCGGGTGCCGCCGTTCGCGGAGAGGCTCAGGACGTCCAGGTCGCCGGGGTCGACCGCAGCGTCTTCCAGGGCGAGCCGGACGACACGGGCGACCGCTGACTCCGCACTCTCGTCGTCCCCCGCCTTGGCGGCGAAGGACTGGCCGTAGCCGCGGATCTCGGCCAGGATCCGGGCCCCTCGCGCCGCCGCCGCTGCGGCCTCTTCGAGCAGCAGGACCGCAGCTCCTTCGGCGAGCGCAAACCCGTCGCGCCGGGCATCGAGAGGGACGGTGCATGCGGTGCCCAGCCGGCCGGCCTGGTGGCAGCCCACGAACGACTCGAAGCACAGCTCCTCCGCGCCGCCGGCGAGGACCGCGTCGGCCCTCCCGCTGCGGATGAGGTCGGCGGCGTAGGTGAGCGCCACGAGCCCGGAGGCCTCGCCCGCGGCCACTGTGGAGTTGACGCCGCGCAGGCCGTGCCAGATGGCCGCCTGCCCTGCCGCGGCGTTGATCACGCTGTTGGCGAAGTCCATCGGGCTGGCGTAGGAGGGGCCGAGCTGCAGCGCCCGGCGATCGAACTCGGCGATCGTGCGCACGCTGCAGAAGGTGGTGCCGAGGACCAGGCCGACCTCGTGCTCGGCGCGCAGCTCAGCCGTCCAGCCCGCCGACTCCAGGGCCTGCTGGACGGCCACCAGGAGCAGGCGGGCGGTGCGGTCGACCGGCCGGACGTTGCGGTCGCCCAGGTAGTCCTTGGGCTCGAACGGCCGGATCTCGCCGGCCAGGCGGGGGCCGAGGTCGCCGACGTTGCCGCCGCTGTCGAGCGAGAAGAGCTCGATCGGTTTGAGGGCGCTCGTCTGCGCGCACAGGGCCGCGTGCAGCCCCGCCGGAGAATCGGCGAGCGGGGAGAGGACGCCGGCGCCGGTGACGACGACCCGCCGCACGTCACGCTCCGGCCCGCTGGAAGATCACGGAGGCGTTGTTGCCACCGAACGCGTAGGCGTTGTTCATCGCCACCCGGACGTCGTGCTCGCGGGCGCGGTTGGGCACGTAGTCGAGATCGCCGTCCGGCTCCTCCAGGTTCATGGTGGGCGGGATGCGCCCGGTGGCCACCGCCAGCGCGCAGACCGCAGCCTCGATGGCGGAGGCGGCCCCCATGGTGTGGCCGATCATCGACTTGATGGAGCTCATCGGCGTGCGCACGGCCGCGGCGCCGAAGACCCGCTGCACGGCGAGGATCTCCAGGCGGTCGTTGGTGGGCGTGCCGGTGCCGTGGGCGCTGATGTAGGAGACGTCCTCGGCGGCGATCCCGGCGTCGGCGAGGGCGCGCGCCATGGCCCGCGCGGCGCCGTCCCCTTCGGGGTGTGCCGCGGTCATGTGGTGGGCGTCGCAGGAGAGTCCATAGCCCGCCACCTCGGCGTAGACGCGGGCGCCGCGCGCCAGGGCGCGCTCCAGCGGCTCCAGGACCAGCACGCCGGCGCCCTCGCCGGGGATCATCCCCTTGCGATTGCGATCGAACGGCTGGCAGCGCTCCGGAGCGATGGCGCCGAGGCGGGAAAAGCCCGCGTAGGTGATGCGCGAGAACGCGTCGGCGCCGCCGGCCAGCATGACGTCGGCGCGCCCCCCGCGCAGCAGGTCCAGGGCATGGGCGATGGCGTAGTTGCCGGCCGCGCAGGCGGTGGGGATCATGGTCACCGGCCCCGCGCAGCCCACCTCACGGGCCACGTGGGCGGCGATCATGTGGCAGGGGTAGAGATCGATGAGCTCCGGTCCCAGCCCCTCCAGGGTGCCTTCCAGGTAGCGGTCGTCGAACCGCTCGATCTCCCGCGGCTCGCCGGACGTGGTGCCCATGGCGACGCCGGCCCGGGCGCCGTCCCACGCCGGCGCCGCGGTGTCGATCCCGGCAATCCCTGCATCATCGAGGGCCATGCGGGCCGCGGCGATGGCGAGCAGCGAGGCGCGGCCGAGGTATCCGGCGTCGAGGGTGCGCACCCAGGGCGCGGGCTCGAAGCCGCGTACCTCGGCGCCGAGATGGACGTTGAACCGGCCGCTGTCGAACGAGGCGACGGGCGCGAAGCCCGAGCGCCCTGCCAACAACCCCTGCCACACCTCTTCGCGGCCGGCGCCGATCGGGGTGACGAGCCCGAGGCCCGTCACCGCGACGCGCGCGCGCTTCATCGGTGCGCCACCTCCGCCTGCTCGGCGGCGATCTCGGTGCGGCGCTGCTGCACCAGCTCCACCATCTGGGGGATCGTGGCGATGTCCTTGTACTGCTCATCCGGAAGGTTGAGCTGAAACGCCAGATCGACGTCGACGCCGATTTCGAGCAGCGACAGCGAGTCCAGCTTGAGGTCGTCGCGCAGCGAGGCCGCGTCCGGGATCCTCGTCGCATCCAGGCCCGCGATGTTGGCGATGATCTGTTTGATCTTGGACGTAACTTCGTGGTCGTTCATTCTGCCCATCCTCCTTCAAAAAAATCATTCAACCGGTCCCTGTGTCTGGCGCCCATCAAGGCCCATCCGTTACAGCGACATCTGGCGTCGGAGCGGCTCAACCGCCGGCGCCGGGCCACAGGCGCGCGAGGAGGGGGAGGAAGCTCGGGCCCGGCGCGGCTGCGCCGTCCCCCTCCTTCGCCTCGGGCGCCACGAGGTCTTCGAAAAGACTCAAAGTGTCCCAGGTCACCCACCCCTCGACGATCCTGCCGTCCGCGATGCGCAGCACGTCGACGCCCGAGGTCGTCGCCACGCGTCCGGTGGGCGGCAGTCCCAGCAGATCGCCCGTGTTGCGTCCCCGGGCGGTCCAGCGCACGGCCACCGTGTCGCCTTCGGCGACGATCTGCTCGGCCGTGACCTGCACCTCGCTGAAGGCCAGGTGGTAGAAGAGGACGAGCTGGCCGAGGGCCTCCGGACCGCGGGCAAAATCGGTGCGGAACGGGATACGGGCGTGGATCAGGCAGTCCGGGTGGACGATCTCGGCGGCGATCCCGAGATCGCCGGTGTTCCACAGGTCCTCGCGGAAACGGCGGGCCAGGGCGCGGTTTTCGTCGCTCATTGCGCCCTCGCTTGCGTGGCGATGATCCCCTTGCTCTCGTCGATGGTGAGGAAGCGGTCGGCGGGGAGGTCGGTGAAGCGCTGGCGGGCGCCGCTCGGCCACTCCACCTCCACCAGCGCCGCCTTGGTGTCGCGGCCGAGACCGAAGGTCAAGGCGAGGTCGCTCTGCGAGCAGTAGGACGAGCCGCTGCGCACCATCCCCCACTGTTTCCCGCCCGCGCTCGTCACCCGCACCACGGCGCCGAGGCCGTCGCGCGTCGACTTCGTCCCCACCGTGCGCACGCAGAGCCAGTGGTTGCGATTGCCGCCGTCGTTGCGGAAGAGATGCGGCGGACCGCCGTTGGTGGTCACCAGGACGTCGAGGTCGCCGTCGTGGTCGATGTCGCCATAGACCGCGCCGCGGGCCACGAGGGGCTTGCCCAGGTCCGGCCCCAGCTTGTCCGTCACCGGCGCGAACTTGCCGCCGCCCAGGTTGCGGAAGACGAGCGGCGGCTCGCGGTACTGCACCCGCGGCTGCACGCGGCCGATCTCCTCTTCGATGTGGCCGTTGGCGGCGAAGATGTCGGGCAGGCCGTCGAGGTCGTAGTCGAAGAAGAAGACGCCGAAGGTGAGCGTCAGCAGGCTCGCCTTTCCGACCGCCGAGGCGGGCGCCTCGTCGACGAAGACGCCGTTGCCCTCGTTGTGGTAGAGAGCGAGCATCTCGTTCGAGAAATTGCCCACCAGCAGGTGCTGGCGGCCCGAGCGGTCGTAGTCCGCCGCGTCGACGCCCATGGCGCCGCGGGCGACGCCGTCCTCCCCGAACGCGACGCCGGCTTGCAGGCCCTGCTCGACGAAGGTGCCGTTCTTCTGGTTGAGATAGAGCTTGTTGGGCTGCGTGTCGTTGGCTACGAAGAGGTCCGGCCAGCCGTCGCCGTTGACGTCGAGCACGGCGACGCCGAGCGACTTGCTGGTGGGATCGCCGACCCCCGCCTTCGCGCTGACGTCCTCGAACCTGCCGTTGCCCAGGTTGTGATAGAGCTTCGACGAGCTCCCCTTGTACGACTCGGGCGTGCAGTAGGACTTGGTGGTGCCGTCGAGCGAGCACCAGAGGTCCTTCTCGCGGCTCCACTGGACGTAGTTCGCCACGAAGAGGTCGGCCTTGCCGTCGCGGTCGTAGTCGAGCCATGCCGCGCTGGTGCCAAACGACGCGTTCTTGATCCCCGCGGCGGCGGTCACGTCCTTGAACTTGCCGTGCCCTTCGTTGTGGAAGAGGCGGTCGCCTTCGAGCGCGGTGACGTAGACGTCCTCGCGGCCGTCGTTGTCGTAGTCGGCCACGGCGACGCCCAGGCCGTACAGCTCGACGTCGAGGCCGCTCCCCCGGGTGACGTCGGTGAAGGTGCCGTCGTGGTTGTTGCGGTAGAGAGCGGGGAGAGATTTCCGTCCCACCTTGGGCTGCCAGTCGTGCCCGTTGATCAGCAGGACATCGAGCCAGCCGTCACCGTCGGCGTCGAAGAGCGCGACACCGGAGCCCAGCGTCTCGGGGAGGTACTTCTTTCCCGCCCGCCCGCTGTTGTGAGTGAACCGGATACCGGCCGCCGCGGTGATGTCGGTGAACCGCACGCCTTCCGCGGACGGCGCGGGCGCCGGCTTCTTGGCAGGGGCCGCGCTCCAGGCCAGGGCGGCGGCGAGGAGGCAGAGAGCGGCGAGACCGAGGAACGGCAGGCGCCTCATCGTCAACCTCCCGCCACTGCCGGCTGCTCGGGTGTGGCGGTCCGCGGCGGCGCGCCGAGCGGCACGCTCTCGTGCTCATGGATCTGCTGCCGCTCGTTGTTGTCCTCGGGGCTCACCATCCGCCGGATCGAGGTGATCGCCTGCGACGACTCCTCGGCCTTGAAGCGGCGGAAGAGCGTCTCCTCCCGCGCCGCCCGGGCGGCATCGCCGAGCGCGCGGCTGCTGAGCATCGCGGTGTAGTGCATCTGCACGTCCTCGGGATCGACCATGCACACGCGGTCGAGGACCGCGAGCGCGTCGCGGTATTGCCGCTTGAGGAACAGGATACGGGCGATCTGGTTGAGCACGACCCGGTCGCGCGGGTACTTCGCCGCCACCGTACGCAGGGAGCCGAGCGCGGCGTCGTAGTCCCCTTCGGCCTTCTCGATCATGGCTTTGAAGAAGTGGACGCGGCCGAGGCTCGGATCGATCGCCAGAGCCTTCTCGACGTACGGCCTGGCGGCTGCCATCTCGCCCTCGCGGATGAGCGCCCGCGCCACGTTGAGCCAGCCGTCGGCATAGCCCGGCTCGGCCTCGGTGACCTTCTGGAAGGCGAATTCGGCGCCCTTCAAGTCGCCCTGGAGGAGCAGGCCGATCCCCCAATCGTTCCAGCGCTCGCGGTCGGCCTTGCGCACCACCGGCTTCCAAGCGGTCTCCCCGGCGCCGAGAGCCAGCGTGGCTTCGGCCTTGGCGAGGACGATGATCGGCAGGTCCGGGATCTCGCCCTTGATCTGCCCGGAGACGTTCGCCGGGACGTTCGCCTTGTCGAACGAATAGTCGAGGCTGTTGAAGTGCGCCGAGAGGAGCTGCGGCGCCTGCCCGGGCTTCGGTTTGCCGGCGAACGCGAACTGTGTGTAGTACCAGGCGAACTTGCGGTAGTTGAGCTTCGCCATCAGGGTGATGGGCCCTTTGGCGTCCGCCGGGATGCGCATCCGGAAGTGGACCACGTCGGCGGCACCGGGCGGGATGAGGCGCGCGTAGAGGGTGCTGCGCGCCTGCCAGGCGTTGCGCTTGTTGATCGGGTTGCCTTCGGCGTCGAGGGCGTACGAGCGGTAGAAGTGCGCTCCCGGCTCGACCGGCCCCTGTCTTCCGGCGCCGCCGTCGGTGACCTGACCGCTCCAGAAGATCACTTTGCCGCCGGCGTCGCGCGCCTGGAGCTCGAGCCAGACGTCGAAGGCGTCCACCGTGCCGCCGGGGAAGAAGTGGCCGATGGTGCGCGTGCGCACGACGGCGTCCACGCGCACCGTCGAGCCCGGCTTGAAGGCGGCGCCCTGGGCACCCCTCGAAACATCGAGCGGAGCGACGACTCTTCCGACATCGCGCGAGTCGCGGATCGTCACCGGCCCGGTCTGCTCCGCCTCCTCGCCGACGGCGAACGTGGTCATCAGCTTGGGCCCGGCGTCTGCCGGAGCCGCCCGCCGGACCATCGCCGTGTCGCCCTTCCCCGTCTCCTCCGGCGCCACCGCGAACAGGTCGACCGTGATGAAACCCGACTTGAGGAACTTCTCCACCGTCTCCATCTGCGCCTTGTCCTTGTTGACGAAGGCGAGCGCGGTGTTCGCCGCCGGGAAGCGGTGCGAGTGCACCTGGCCGCCGCGGTTGCCCGGATCGTGCGAGTCGATCAGCGGCATGTGGCACTCGGCGCAGGTCTTGGTGGCCTTCGGATAATAGAAGGAGCGCGCGCCCTGGCCCGAGACGCCGCTCGCCTGCCAGTTGTCGTAGTCGTTGAAGCCGCGGAACCAGCGGTAGTTGTTCACCGGCACGTCGAGATGCACCTTGTGGCACGAGGAGCAGAACTCCGCCGAGTCGGCGCGCATGAACGGCTTCATGAACGTCCGCCGGTGGGGCTCCGGATTCAGATAGGTGAGGAAGTGGTCCATCGTCTTGATCACCGGGTTCTTGCTGTTGGCCAGCTCGTGGAGCGGCGGGTACTCGATGGTGAAGCCGCCGTTGCCCATCGAGCTGTCGACGTGGGTGATGGCGTGGCAGGAGGTGCAGGCGAGCCCGGCGTGCGCCTCCGGCGTGTCGATCTGGTCCTTGATCGGGCGCTCGAAGCGGCCGTTGAAGAAGACGGCGTGGTCGTGGCAGCCGGCGCACCATTTGCTGGGTTGCGGCCCGATCACGTCCTGCATGTACTCGACGGACTTCCGGTAGAACTGGTTGTTGAACGAGGCAAAGTGGTGCGCGGAGCTGTTCCACTGCGCGTAGATGTCCTTGTGGCACTCGCCGCAGGTGGCCGAATCCATGAAGAAGTTGGACGGGATGATGCCGCCGACGTTGGTCTTCGCCGACGACGGGAAGAACGGCGAGCGCGGCCCGCCGCCTTCGTCCTGCATCGACGCGGGCACGATCAGCGGATTGTGGATGCGGTCGTTCGGGTTCGGATGGCTGCGCCGCCAGAGGATCGCCGCCGCCGGCAGCAGGACGAGGACCGCGATCGCCGCCGCCAGAGCCCGACGGAACCGCACGTCTGCGCGCGTCCACGCCCAGAGCGCGAGCGCGGCGGTGCCCAGGCAGGCGGCGGCGATGTGCGTCCACAGCACCCAACGGAATTCCAGCAGATTGCCCTTGACGGCCAGCCAGAGGCCGGCGGCGAACGCGACGCCGAAGAGAGCGACCGCCGCGGTCAGCGCTCCGGTGAAACTACCGCGCAGCTCGGGCCGCCGCCACAGCAGCACGGCCGTCGCCAGGGCCAGCGCCACGCCGAGGACGAAGTGCAGCAGCACGTTCGCCATGTAGAAGACGGTCGGCGAGGCGAAGGCCGCCAGATAGGCGGTGTTGACCAGGAGCAGGATGAACAGGATCCCGATCCAGCGGGTGAGCGTGCCGTTCATGGTGATGCAACCTCCTCTTCGGCCCGGCGCAAAGGGTGAAGCAGGCGCAGAGCCGGGCGCGTGTTGTAGTGCGCTCGGTAGAGAGCGTGCACGGGATCGTCCGGAAAGTGCTCCCCCACCGGATAGGGATAGCGGGACATGCCATGGAAGGGGAGCGGCTCGACGGTCTGCGAGAAGGCGGTGTTGGCGTCCGCGTCCTTGGCCCAGCCGTCGACCAGGAGCAGGAAGTCGCGCCGCCAGCCGTGGCGCAGACGTGGAAGCGCCGCGGCGTCGAAGCTCAGGCGGACCTCGTCGCCGGAGCCCATGACGACCAGCAGGTCGTCGACGCCGGTGAGCAGCGGGCGCACGTCGCCATAGCGGGTGTAGAGCCCGGCGGTCGGATTCCATGTCGAGACGTCGGCAGCGCCGAGCGGCATCCAGCTCGCGTAGTCGAACCGCTCGGGCTGGCGACGCTGGGGATCGATCAGCGGACGCGAGAAGCCGCGGAATCCCAGGTCTGCCGCCGCCGGGGCGAGCTCGGTCGTCTGCACCTCGGGCGGACCGCTCTCCGCCGAGAGGAAGATCTCGTCCCAGTAGACGCACAGGCTGGTGACGATGCGCACCTCGCGCGACGCCGACAGGAATTTGCCGGTGAGATCGACGGCGATCGTCTTCGGCTTGCCGGAGGGCATCCCCATGTCCGCGACGACCGTGCGCCACGCCCCCGCCGCGTCCTTGACCTGGAGGTAGGGGAAGACGAGTCCGTCCTTCGACTCCTGGGCGGCGCCGAGGAACGTGCTGCCGTCCGCCCAGTCGACCCAGCCGGAGAGGATGAGCACGGCGCGGCCGTCCGCCGCCGCGCCGGTAAAGTCGAGGTCCAGAGTGTGCAGCTCGGCGACGCCGGCGGAGTTGTGGCGGAAGCCGTCCGGATAGGTGGCGTCGCGGGCGAGGAGGCGCGGCAGCACGTCCCGTCCCTCCCCGTCGCGGGCCGCCCGCGGGTAGATCCGCCGCGCGACGCCGAAGAGGCGGAAGTCGGGGAACGGCGGGCTCTTGAACTTGTCGTTGGTGAAGATCTCGACGCCCGCCGGATGATCGACGGCGATCAGGTGGACGGCGTCGAGATACGAGACCTCGCGCAGCTCCTCCGTGATGCGGACCTCGTACCTGCCGTCGCGGACGGCCAGCGCCTCGCCGGGGATCTGGATGTACTCGTCATGGTCCACCGGGAAGTAGTCGCCGTCGCCGGAGCTCGCTCCCAGCGGCGCCACGCCCAGGACGTCGGTGATGAAGCGGAACCCCTCGCCGTCCCAGGTGAAGATCATCGGGCAGGAGCCCGAAAGGCGCGGCGCCTCCTTGTAGCGGCGGGCGCCCGCAGCCTGCTTCGTCTCGTTCTGGATGAGGCCGTTCGGCCAGGTGATGCGGACGGTGTCCACCGCATCCCGCTCTCCCAACCCGAAAACGAGCGGCACGCCCGCGTAGAGCTTCTTCTCGTAGCTCGTCCCGGCCTTCACCTCCACCACCGCGCCCGCGGCGAGCTTCAGGTTCTTGACCCCCTCCAGGGCGACCGCGAGCCGCCGGTTGCCGGTGGCGGTCGCATTGCGCAGCAGCCGGAGCACGCCGTCGGCCCCGACGACGGCGAGGTCCACCCGGCCGTCGCCGTCGAAGTCCGCCGCCGCGACGGCCGCCGCGGGATCGGCGTAGATGCCCCGGCCGGTCACCAGCTCGCTCCTCCCTCGGTTCTCGAGATCGGCGAAGGCCACCGGGCCGGGCGCAGACACGCGCGGCTCTGCCGCGAAGGCCCCCTTCGGATCGCGCTGGTTACGCAGGACGATGACGCCGGGAGCTCCCGGCACCGCGGCCACGAGGTCGGTCCAGCCGTCCTGATCGACGTCCCAGGCGGTCAGGAACCGCGCTCCCGCCGGCAGCCCGGGGAGGTCTTCGGCCTCGTAGCGGCCGCCCAGGCGGTCGCGGTAGAGCACACCCGGGTGGTCCGCGTAGGCCACCGCGACGTCCCTCCCCTGCGCGTTGGCCACGGCGTCCAGGACGGCGGCGGCGACGGCCTTCCCGGGAGCGAACGGGAAGCGGGCCGTCTCGTCGCTCCATCCCGCCGCCCCCTGATTTCGCAGCAGCGCGGGACGCTCGCCGAGGAGCAGCAGGTCGAGGTCGTAGTCATGGTCCACGTCCACCCAGACAGCGGCCGTGAAGGAGCGGCCCGCCACGCCTTCCGGCACCGCGGCGGCCACCTTCTCGAACCGTCCATGCCCCGCGTTGTGCCACAGGGATGGCGTTGGATTGAGCACGCAGAGATCGGGCAGGCCGTCGTTGTCGAAGTCGCCGGGGACGACTGCCACGACGTCGCGCAGGTCCTGGAGACCCGTCGCCTCGACCTTCTCGATCTTGGCGCTGCCGCCGGCGCTGCCGCCGCGGAAGAGCAGGATCCCCTGCTTCGACCAGGCGAGGAGGTCGGGCACGCCGTCGCCGTCGCCGTCGAGGACCGCCAGTTCGGCCGTGGCCGGGTCGAGGCCGCGGGCGAGCTCCGCGGCCTCCATCTTCAGCTCCACTGCGGGCTTGGCGGGTGCGGCCGCCGGCTTCTCCGTCCACGGCCGGACGTCGTCCAGCACCTCCGAATACCAGCTCCACTCGAGGTCCTCGGGGATCGCGGCGCCTTCCTGCCGCGCCTTGTTGGCCTTGAACCGCTCGAGCTCCTTCGCCGCGTCGTCGGCGCGGCCGGCCTGGCGGTAGGCGGTATAGAGCTGGAAGCGCGGCCCGGCGAGGTCGGGTGCGAGGCGGGCCGCCGTCTCCATCTCACGAACGGCGTCGGCGGGCTTGCCGGTCAGCTTGTAGAGCGTGCCCAGGTTGTAGTGGGTCACCGGCTCGTCGGGCACGCGGGCGGCCATCCCGGCAAGCTGCGCGATCGCCTCCTCGTAACGGGAGTCCTTCTTGAACGCGATCCCCAGGTTGAACCAGGTGTGCGGGATGTCGGGCGCCTGCTTCTGCACCTTCTCCAGCTCCGCGATCCCCTCCGCCACCTTGCCCGCCTTGAGCAGGGCGAGGCCGTAGTTGAGGCGCTCGCGCGGCGAATCGGGAGCGAGGTCCAGGGCCTCCTTGAATTCCTTGACCGCCTCGTACTGCGTGGTCGGGTTCTCGTAGAACGCCTTGCCGAGATTGCGGTGATGCCAGAGCAGCTCCTCACGGTCGGCGGGGGAAGCCACGGACAGCAAGGACAGCAAGGACAGCAAGGACGACAGGGACTTCATTTTGCAGAACCCTGCCCTTCCACCAATGTCGAGATCGCGTCGATCGGCACCGTGAAGCTCTCCACTCGTCCGCTCGGCCAGCGCACCTCCACGGAGTCTATCTTGGCCGCGGTCCCCAGGCCCACGTGCACCCGCTTCGAGCTCTGGCTCGAGTAGCCGTTGCCGCCGTTGACCTCGCGGATCCACGATGCGGCGCCTGCCCGCACCTTGACCCGGGCGCCGATCGCATCGCGGTTCGACGTCGTCCCCTGGAGCTTGAGCTCGATCCAGTGCCCGTGCGGCGACGTCGTGCCGCGGTAGAGGAGCGACCGTTGGCCGGCGTTCGTCTGGTAGAGGTCGAGCAGACCGTCGTTGTCGAAGTCCGCGACCCCGATGCCGCGCCCGTCGAGGTCGTTGTCGACGCCGGCCGCGGCTCCGACCTCCTTGAACGTCTGGTCTCCCAGATTGCGAAACAGCTTCTTCTTTTGATAGCCACTCCAGCTCATGTCGCGGATCGGCGGCCAGTTGTTGACGTCGGTAAAATCGATGCCCGGCGTGATGATCATCTCCAGGAGCACCGGGATGTAGTTCTCCTTGCCCGCCGAGCGCAGGCCGTCCACCGCGAACAGGTCCTCCCAACCGTCGTCGTCGAAATCGCCGAACTTGGCGGCCCACCCCCAGAGGGTGTTGCAGGTGCCGCTCTCCCTGGCGAGATCGGTGAACGTCACGTCGCCCCTGGCGTTCCGATCGCCATTGTTGTGCCACAGCATGTTGCACTCTTTCATGTACTCGTCGGTGATGTTGGTGACGTAGACGTCCAGCCAGCCGTCGCGGTCGTAGTCGGCGATGTCGACGTTCATCCCTTTCTTCGTATCGAAGCCGATGGCGTCCTTGGTGGCGTCGCGAAAGGTCACTTTTCCCGACGCATCGCGGCCGTTGTTGAAGAAAAGGTGATCGGTGCCGTAGTCGCCGGCCAGGTAGAGGTCCTGCCAGCCGTCGTTGTTGAGGTCGGCGTGGCCGACGTCCAGCGTCCACTGCGTGTCGTGCGACAGCCCGGCCTCCTCCGTCACCTCGACGAAACGGATCGCTGCCGAGCCCGGCGGTGTGACATTGCGCCACAACGTCACCCCGCCGCCGTTGTCCGCGGCGTCCAAGTTGTTGGGGAGGACGTGCGGCGTGGGGAGCTGGATCAGGTTGACGGGAGCGAAATAGTTGCCAAACAGGAGGTCGAGGCGGCCGTCGTTGTCGTAATCGAACGCGATGACAGCGATCGTGTTGCCGAACTTGTTGAGCCCCGAGGTCGCGGTGACGTCGCGGAACTTGCCGTTGCCCTCGTTGTGATAGAGGAGCGGCGTGCCGAAGCGGGCCACCAGGAGGTCCGGCCGGCCGTCGTTGTCGGCGTCGAACCAGATCGCATCGGAGACGATCGACCCGGGATCGTTGCCGCCTCCCACGCCGGCTTCGACGGTGACGTCGGTGAACGTGAGCTTGCCGGTGCGCTTGCCATCCAGAATGAAATCGTTGCGTAGGAGATGGCTCGAGCGGCCGGTGTCGGAATCGGTGACGAACAGGTCTTCGTCGCCGTCGCCGTCGAAGTCCCCGACCGCGACCGCGGCGCCGCCGGAGGTGAACATGCCGAGCACGTCGGCGTTTTTGCCGCTGAAGCGGTGCGTGTGATGGATCAGCCGCGCGCCGGCTTTCTCCCCGATCTCCTCGAAGCGGATCGGGGCCGGAGCCGCCGGCGCGGCAGCGCGCGCCGGGGACACTGCGGGCGCCTCAGCCAGGAGGGCGAGAGCGACGAGGACCAGGAAGCGCGGCACCGTCAATTCCCCTCCAGGAGCGGTTTGAGATCGGTATCCACCCGCTTGTTGGGATCGAGCTGATCGTCGATGTAGCTGGTCAGCTCGTCGCCCTGGCGAGCCAGGCGCGCCTGGAGCTGCGCGTCGCCCGGGAAGCGCTGCAGTCCCTCCTGCCAGACCGCCCGCGCCTTCTCCGGCTGCTCGGTCTTCCAGTAGCCGTCGCCGAGCGCCACGAACGAACGGGCATACACCCGTTTCGGCCGCTTTGCCTCCTGCACCTCTTTGCGGGCCAGGCCCACCGCCTCCTCGAGATCGGTGACGCCGAGCGGCGCGCGGCCGAAGATCTTGGGCCAGTAGAGGTAGCTGTTGCCGCGCGTGTAGAGCGCGAGCCAGCTCCGCTCCAGCGTGATCGATTGCGAGAACTGTTTGAGCGAGTTGTTGGCCAGGATGACCTGGGAGATCGAGCCCGCGGCCGGGATCTTGTCGACGTAGGCATAGCCGTAGTTGAGCCATGCATGGGCCGATTGCGGGTGGTCCGCCACCAGCTTCTCGAAGAAGGCGATGCAGCGGTCGTAGTCGGCGGTCTTGATCACCGCGTGGCGGTACTCGGTGGCGTAGAGCAGGTTGTCCGGGTCGGCGGCGAGCGCCGCCTCGAAGCGCGGCAGCGCCGCCGCGGGGTTGCCCGCGGCCACCGCCTTCATCGCTTCGTCGAAGGCGGCGGCGGAGACCGCGCCGGTGACGGCAAGAAAAAGCAGAAACGAGAGGAGCACAGCGCGTCGTCCGGTCATCGCAAGGGCCTCATGGTTTCCTCTCCCTCCACGAGGCGCACGATGCGGTCCACGGGCGGCTGCGTGAAGACCTGCCGCCGCCCGGACGGCCAGCGCACCTCCAGGCGGTCGGCCGCGGCGGCCGGCCCCAGCCCGAAGTAGACGCGCCGCGTGCTCTGGCTGGCGAACCCGTTGCCGCCGTCGACGAAGCGCAGCAGGGTGCGGCCGCCCGCCGTCAGCCGGAGCTGAGCGCCGATGGCCTCGCGGTTGGAGGCCCGCCCTTCGAGCAGGAAACCGGCCCAATGATTCGTCCGCGGAGCCACGTTGTGGTAGAGAAAGGGCTCGGCGTTGGCGTTGGTCACGAAGAGGTCCAGGCGCCCGTCGTTGTCGAAGTCGGCCACCGCGATGCCGCGGCCGTCGCGCGTGGAGTCGAGGCCGTGCCGCGCCGCCTCTTCCTTGAACACGCCGCCCAGGTTGTGGAACAGCTTTTTCTTCTCGTACCCGGAGAGGCTCTTGTTCCCCATCGGCGGCCAGCTCCGGGCGTCGGCCAGGTCCACGCCGGGACGCACGATCATCTCGAAGACGTCGGGAACGTAGCTCTGCGGCCCCGCCGACACCCAGCCGTTGACCACATAGAGGTCGAGCCAGCCGTCGTTGTCGTAGTCGAAGAATTTCGCGCCCCAGCCCCAGCCGGTCTCCCGTGTCCCGGTCTCCGCGGCGACGTCCGAAAAGGTCGGCCAGCCTTGCGGGCCGAGGCCCGCCTTGAGACCATCATTGTGCCAGAGGAAGTTCCCTTCCCGCATGTAGTCGTCGGTGATGTTGGTGACGAAGACGTCGAGCCAGCCGTCGTTGTCGTAGTCGCCCCACTCGGCGTTCATCCCCTTCTTGGTGTCGAATCCGATCGCTTCTTTCGTGCGGTCGGTGAACGTGCCGTCACCGTTATTGACGAAAAAGCGATCGGTGCCGAAATCGCAGGCGACGTAGAGGTCGTCGTCGCCGTCGTTGTCGGCGTCGGCGTGCCCGAGGTCGAGGGTCCAGCCGGAGAGGTGAATGCCCACTTTTTCCGTGACGTCGGAGAACGTGCCGTCGCGGTTGTTGTGGAAGACGATCACGCCACCGCCGTTGTTGGCGGTCTCGAAGCTCTCCGGAAAAAAGCGCGGCGTCGTGGGATGGAAGATGTCGATCGGCTGGAAGTAGGCGCCGATGAAGAGATCCACCCAGCCGTCGCGGTCGTAATCGAAAGCGATGGCCGTGATGGCGTTCAGATAGCGGTCGAGGCCGGCCTCGCGGGTGACGTCCTTGAACTTGCCGCCGCCCAGGTTGTGGTAGAGCTTGTTGTGCCCGAAGCGGACCAGCAGCAGATCGGGGCGGCCGTCGTTGTCGTAGTCGAGCCACAGGGCGTCGGCCGAAGCGTTGCCGGCGTCGTTCCCGTCGGCCACTCCGGCCTGCTCGGCGACGTCGGTGAAGCTGATCCTGCCGGTGGTGCGGAAATCGTTGTGGTAGAGATGATTCTTGCCGTTTTCGGCCGAGTCGGTGACGAACAGGTCCTCGTAGCCGTCGCCGTCGTAATCCGCCACGGCCACCGCGGCGCCCAAGGCGGTATAGCCCGCCATGATCTCGGCGTACGGGTTATGGAACACGCGGTTGGTGTGCTTGCGCGCCACCCCGGCCTGCGCCGTGATGTCCTCGAACCAGCGGTCGCGCTCGGACACCGCCGGCGCGGCGGCTCCGGTGAGAGCGGTCAGGACGAGAGCCATCCCGGCCCCACCGACCAGCCGGCCCGCGTTCACGGCGCCTCCGCCGCGAAAATCGAGCCGAAGAAGACCGACTTGCGGCGCGCCAGCATGCCGCGGATCGCCTCCTCCATCCGCCGGCGCACGTCCAGGCTGATGGCGCGCACGACGGCCGGATCGTCGGCCGCCTCCGGGGGGTGCAGCTCGCCGACCGGGATCGGCTCCAGAAAACGGGTGTGCCATTTGGAGGGCAGCGGCAGCCCGGGCAGGGGGAACGTCGGCGTGATCGGCAGGAACGGCCACTCGGCGACCCGGCGGACCAGCCGCGAGTCGACGCGCGCCAGGATCGGATAGATCTCGGCGCTCCCCACCGTGACGAAGGGGACGATGGGCGCCCGGCTGCGCAGCGCCATCTTGACGTACTCGTCGCGCCCGAACTTCCCCAGCCGGTAGGCGTCGCGGTACATCGTGAAGGCGCCCTGGATCCCCTCCGGGAACATGCCGAGGACCCCACCCTGGTCGAGCACCCAGTCGGCGTTCTCCTGGCAGGCCAGGATGCCGCCGAGCTTGATCATGTAGTTGGAAAGGAACGGGAACTTGACCAGGCAGGGATGGATCAGGAAGCGCGGGATGCGCCCGATCTCCCGCCGCAGCAGGTGGAGCGCCATGACGCCGTCCCAGGGCATGAAGCCGCGGTGCACGCCGGTCAAGACCACCGGCCCTTGCCGTGGCACGTTCTCCACCCCCTGGTGCTCGATCCGCCAGTAGACGTCGTGGAGGAAGCGGAAGAGCGTCCGCCCATAGGCCGCGATGTAGCCGGTGTCGAGGCCGTAAGGATCGAAGTCCGGGCACGGGCCTCCGCCGGCGCCACGGGCCTCGAGCACCGCCGCGGCGCTCGTCCGGCCCGGCGTGAAGCCGAGCTCTTGCGCGATCCGGCTCCCGGACACCGTCCAGTTGTGCCGCAGGAACTCGATCTGATCGGCGGGAGCGGACCACCCCAGGCGCGACGCCAGGGCGCGCCACGGGCGCTGCACGGCCGCGTCCACCGGCACGCGCCGGACTCCCGCCAGACGGAGCGCGGCGCGCACCGGCACGGCGCCGGCGGGCGCCACGTGATAGATCCCGGGCCGGCCGGCCCCGCTGTGCACGGCGGCGAGCACCGCTCCTGCCAGGTCCTCGGGGCTCAAGAGTTGGAGTGCCGGATCGTACCCGGCCGGCACCACGGCGGCGCGGCGCTGCAGCAGGCGAGAGAAAAAGCCCGCGCCGTCGGCGGACACCACCGGCGCCGGACGCAGGACGATCCGTTCCAAGGCCGGCAAGCGCTCTGCGGCCATCGCCTCCAGGTCGAGCCAGGCACGGGCGATCCTGTTGCGCCCCGGCGAGCGATGCGACTCGGGGAGATAGCCGACGTTGTGGTGGCTGGGGTCGATGGCGGCGGCGCTGGAGACCAGCACCAGCCGGCCCGGTCCGACTCCAGCGAGCAGCGTCCGGGAGCAGGCGCTCAAGAACGCCGCCGCGTCCGCCAGGTCCGGCCGGTCCCCTCTGCCCGGGGCGGGCGGCGGGCGATAGACGACGACCGCGCCCGGAGCCTCGCTCAAACCCGCGGCGTAGGCGTCCACCCCAGCGCCGCAGGGGATCGTCCGCCCCTCCCCACTCCCCGACAGACGCTCGACGATCCGCCGGGTGACGCTGTCCGCGGGAGCTGCGACGATCCATCGAAGCATGGCTATAATCCTACCCCCTCCGTCACCTTGACGATCTGGTCCACGGGCACGTCGCGGAACCGCTGCTCCGTCTTCGACGCCGGCCAACGGACCACGAGCTCGTCGATCCGCGTCGCATCTCCGAGACCGAAGTGAAGGCGAAGCGCGCTCTGCGAGGCGTATCCGTCCCCCGCGTTCACCTCGCGCATCTGCCGCAGGCCTCCCGTGCGGACCGTCACCCGAGCGCCCACCGCGTCGCGGTTCGAGCGCGTGCCCTGGAGCTCGACCTCCAGCCAATGGCGGCGGCTCCCCACCTCGTTGCGCAGCAGCGCGTGGCGCCCGGCCGACGCCGCGACCGCGATGTCGAGGACGCCGCGGTTCCAGAAGTCGGCCACGGCGACGCCGCGGCTGTTGGTGATGAGGTCCGTTCCAGCCGGCGTGCCGATCTCGCTGAAGGTGATCGCTCCCGAGGCGTCCGGCCCCTTCGCCCCATTACTGCGCAGGTGCCGGTTGCGTTCCCAGCCGTGCCAGGAGCTCCTCCCGAAATGCTTGGGATCGAAAAAGACGCCGGTCTTGTATTCGCGCTGCTTGCCCACCACGTTGTTGAGGAAGTCGAGCTCGATCTCGGTGCCGCGGTCGTTGTAGACCCAGCCGTCGGCGCTGTAGATGTCCTGCCAGCCGTCGTTGTCGAAGTCGGCGAAGACCGAGCCCCAGAACCAGCCGACCGGATTGGCGCCGGTCTGCCAGGAGACGTCCCGGAACCGGCCGCCACCTTCGTTATGCAACAAATGATTGCCCGACGCCATCTCCTGGAATACCGGGACGAAACCGAAGCCGGACTGGCGGAAGACCTCGAAATAGAGCGGCATGTCGGTCGTCCACACGCCCTGCCGCCAGGAGTCCGCCATGTAGCGCATCACCGTCGGCTTTTCGGCGAACCAGCCGTGCTCGGAGCGGATGTCGGCGGTGTAGAGGTCGAGCCGGCCGTCGTTGTCGTAATCCGCAAACGAGGCGCTCATGCCGGCGCCATAGGCCAGGGTGCCGGCCTTGACCGTGACGTCGGTGAACGCGCCGTCGCCGTCGTTGTGGTAGAGCGTGCTGCGGCCGAAGTCGTTGACCACGAAGAGGTCGGGGAAGCCGTCGTCGTCGTAGTCCCCCCAGGCGCTGCCCAGGCAGAGACCGGTGTCGCCCACCCCGGCCCGCTCCGTCACGTCGGTGAAGTGTCCCCCGCCGTCGTTGTGGTAGAGGCGGTTCCCCTCGCCGTTGCGGGCATAGAAGGTGGTGGGAATCTTCTGGCGCGGATCGAGATAGCGGCCGACGTAGAGGTCGAGCCGGCCGTCGTTGTCGTAGTCGCCCCATGAGGCCACCGTCGTGCAGCAGTCGGCGCCGAGGCCGGACTGTGCCGTGACGTCGCGAAAGTGGATCCGTCCCTGCGCGTCCGGCCCTTCGTTGTGGAAAAGCTGGTTGGGCTGGAACGTGCGGCTCACGAAGAGGTCCTTCCAGCCGTCGTTGTCGTAGTCGGCGAACACTCCCACCGAGACGCCGTCGAGCCCGGCGAGCCCGGCCTCCTCGGTGACGTCCGCGAAGCGGCCGTCGCCGAGGTTCTTGAACAGCCGCGATTGGACCCCGTCGGGGATGAACAGGTCGTAGAGCCCGTCGTTGTCGAAATCGACCGCGCTGATCCCGCCGGGCCCGTAGCGGATCATGCCGAAGCGCAGCGGCTGGTTGAGAAACGGGGGATAGTAGCGGTTCAGGAAGTCGATCCCCGCCGCGTGCGCCACGTCGACGAACTGCGGCCGGTCGGCCTCCAGGCGCTCCCCCTCGACCAGCGCGGCGTCGCGGATCCGCAAGCCGTCGGGCGTGCGCTCGAACCGGACGCGGAAGAGAGCGCGGTCGATGCCGGCCCGGGAGGCGCCCTGCGGCGTGCCGATCAGCTCGAAGCGCACCAGCGCCTCCAGCTCGTCTCCGTCCCAGGACGGGAGGCGGTGGAGATGGAGCCCCACCTCGTCGATCGACGCGAGCCCGGCGAGATAGGCCTCCCATTCGCGGAGCGCCGCGCCGCGATCGAAGCCGCCCGCCGTTTCCGCGGGCACCGGGAACCGCGACGCCACGACGCCGTCCTTCTCCTCCCCACGCGCGGGGCTCGCGAGGCCCAGCGAAGTCCCATGAAACGTGGGGCTGTAGAACCCCTCGACGGCGTGGAGGTCGCGCGCCCGCAGAGCGGCGGCCAGACGGTCCAGGGTCTCCACGACGCCCTTCCCTTCGGCGTAGAATCGCTGTCCCTCGCGGTCGAAGCGGCCGAGCGAGAGCCAGGCACCGCTCGCCAGGACCAGTGGAGCGAGGAGGGCGCCCAGGAATTTCGTCCTGCGTTTTACGACGTTGCCTGACACTGATTTCCCTCTGCGGCCCGGTCGAAACAAATGCTTGATCCTTTGAGATAATCTAGGCAAGCTGTCATGTGAATGATGTAGCCCCCAGGAACCAAAAAGGATCTAAAGTAGCGTGGCGGGACGGCCGCCCCCCTCTCCATCATGCGCCAGAATCCGAGGAGGAGGATCCGATGAGCAGCGACCACCCGCTCCGCTATGCCGCCGCGGCCTGCCAGGTCGACTTCGGCAACCCGGCGGACCGTTCCGGCATCAAGGCGCATACAGACCGCATGCTGGCGATGATCGACCACGCCGTCGGGGGCTACGCACCCTTTCTGCCGGTCAAGCTCGTGGTCTTTCCTGAGTTCGCGCATGCCGCGCCCGTCTACGTCACCGCCCGCGAGCTCCTGGAGAAGCTCGCCATCCCGATCCCCAACGAGCATACCGAACGCTATGCGGCAAAGGCGAGGGAATATGGGATCTGGATTCAAACCGGGACCTTTCTTGAAAGCGATGAGAAATATCCCGGATTCATCTTTAATACGACATGCCTGATCGGTCCGCAGGGCATCCTGTCAAAATACCGCAAGGTGAATCCCTGGATCCCCTGGGAGGTCAACGCCAGCCCGCACGACGTCCCCGGCTATGAGGAGGAGATGTTTCCAGTGGTCGACACGCCGATCGGCAAGCTGGGAGTGGCGATCTGCTACGACTGGCTCTTTCCCGAGGCGCTTCGCCAGCTCACCGCCAACGGCGCCGAAGTCCTGATTCGCGTTTCCGCCTACATGGACCCTTGGGGAGCGACGGCGCCCATGGACTGGTGGACGGTGGTCAACCGCTGCCGCGCGCTCGAGAACATCGCCTATGTCGTGGCCTCAAACCAGGCGGCGAGCCTCGCCCACTATCCGCCGTTCTCCTGGCCCGGAGGCAGCATGATCGTCGACTTCGAGGGGAGGGTCCTGGCGCAGGCCGATCCCGGCCCCGGAGAGAAGATCGTCGTCGGCCCGGTCGACATCGGAGCCCTGCGCCACGAGCGCGCCACCCGCCGCGGCCACCAGACCCTCGGCCACCTGCGCAGCGAGTGCTATCCGATGTACCGCGACAGCTTCTATCCCCAGGGGCGCGGAGCCGACCGCGAGAAGCTCAGCGTCGAAGGGAACGACGAAGCGACCGCGGAAGTCAAAGAGCGGCTGGGCTACCGCTGAGAGGGCCGAGGAGAAGCCTCAAGAAGCCGGTCTGAAGGCTCACGGCGCATCGGGGAGCCCTGCCGTTTGCACGCGGCCTTTTGCAGCCGGCGCGGGGAATACTCCGCGGTCTCGGGGGGAGTTTTCCGCCGCTGAAGGCACTCTCTCGCAGATATCGAGAAACTGCTGGCTGATTCGCAGAATGCTATGGCATCACCCATCCTGGCCGACTTGGCTGACGAGCCGCGTGGGTAGTCAGGTTTGAAACCACCTCCGCACTTGGGCGCAGTTCGCCGCCAATGCGCCCGGTGCACGCCAAGAAACCAAAACGACGGAGCGCAGGGAAGCTAAAGACGGGAGAGACCTATCCCCCGCGTTCCGCTATATCTTCAGGCTAGGCTCTGCCTGAACGTTCGGCACTCATTGGATGCCCAATGCGCCGCCAGATCCAGGTGTCTTGTGGTTGGCGATCAGGATGCATCTGCGCGATTCGCTCCGCAAGCGTCTCGATAGGCTCAGGATCAACGACTATGGCACTCACGGGGCAAACGACGATACACTGGCTCTCGCCGAAAAACCCATAGCACTCGCTGCAGGCGCTTGCGTCGACAACGGGCCTTTGGTTGCCCGGAGAAATAGCTTCTAGCGGACATTCCCAAAGACATGCTCCGCAGGTTATGCAAGCCTCGGTAATTCTCACTGACACCAAAGTCTCCCGCTTACTATGTGGCTGCCGGAGAGGTCTCAGTCGACATGAAGATCAGACCTTCACGCTTGAGCGTGGAAAGGTAACCATGGACCAGAACTGCGAGACGCTCCCGATCGGCCATCGGATATTGTGTACCTATCGCCGCGACTATCTCGTTCATGGTAAGTCCATCGCACAGATCCCAAATGAGAGCGCCCGTGTCGTTCAACCTAAAGAACTCCACGGCTCCTGTGTGACAGAGGAGAGTAGTTCCATCGACGCGATCCCAGATCACTTCATCGCTGCGTCGCAGTGGGTGTGCCAAATTCGTGTCGCCGCCGCTCATGACCGGGACCTTTTCAGCAAGTCAGACACGGGAATGAAGTCTGGAGGCGGTGGCATCTCCGCCGTTTGGAACTCGACGTTGCGGGCCGGTGGCACATCGCCTGTGCTCGACCAAGCGGTCACTTCAAAGATATGCCTCAAGTAGGCGCAAAAGAGAGGGTGGGCCTTGATGTATTCATGGGTGAACGCGACGTGAATTCCGCGACACCCGCCCCCACAGTGGCTTTTGATGATACAGGTCTTACATGGGTGGAGCGTGTCAGCAGTGGAGGCCCGTGTCGCCCTGAGCAAGGGATGCTGGGCGTAAATGGCTGCCAACCGCTGATTGCGAATGTTCTCCGTTTTGAACTGCGGATACTGAAGAAGCTTGCACGGATAGACCCACCCTTCCGGGTCGATGGCCACTTCGCTCAGACCGGCACCGCAATGGTTGCGCCGTGTCAATCGGGAGGTGTACGACCCCTCAGCAGCGGAGGGTGTCTCGATGGTCCGGCCCTGGTTGTGCGCTGCCTGATACAAGTGATCACCCAGACCGAGCAGATCTTCTTCTGTCAACTCGTCTTCGCGCGAGCCGCCGCCTCGACCCATAGGGAACTGAGGTACGATTCGATGTTCCTTGATCTTCCACTCTCTCACCAAAGACAATAACTCATTGACATCCTGGAGACCATACTTGGTGAGTACGGAATTGACATCGACGCCGACACCCGCCTGGATCAAAAGGTCGATCGCGGTCACGGCGCGCGCCCATGAGCCTCGGCCGCGGCTGCGGTCGTGGTGTTCTCTGACTCCGTCAACGGTGATAGTCACATTATCAAATACTTCCTTCACTTGATTTACGTTGTGTTCCGCAATATAGTACCCGTTCGTGATCACGTGGGTCGCCAGGCTGCAGCCGCGTGAGAAACGCGCTAACTCCAGGAGGTCTCGACGGACGAAGGGTTCACCGCCCGTGAAAATGAACGTCGAGGCACCTGCCTCCGCCGCCTGTGCGATCAGGTCCTTCGCCTCCTCCGTCGAGAGTTCGTGGCGGCGTGGGATCGTCGCGTCTTGATAGCAGTAGGTACAGCGAAGGTTACACGCCTGAGTGCAGATCCAATAGACGCTTTCGAGAGGATTGGCTCCATTATCGATTACGGGAAGACTTGGCTCCGCGTCGAGGTACAGCATGCTATGCAGGACGCACCACCCGAGCAAACGCTTCAGCGAGTGGCCGGCTTCAGCTGCCGAGAAGTCGAAGCGTCTCGCCAAGTGATCCGCTAGGTCCGCCCTGTCCCGCCCTGCCCTTAGCCAACGCAACGCTTCGGCAGTGACTGAGTCGAGTTGTTCCCAAGTGTTCAGCCGCGGGTTGTAGCCTAGCGTCCTCCCGGCACGGTAAATCAGGGCAAGCCGCGACGGCACAACGACTCGGTCGAGCATGAGAGTCCCTCCTACCAACGAGAATCGGAGCTACGTGACAGCGCGCCGGGGTGACCGACAGATACCCGATTCGTGGGCATCGGCCGATCACCTCATGCGTGCCCGAGCCGCCTAGCTATTGGCCCGACTGCGTCGCCGCCCTGGCGATGGCGCCTCCGCCGCCACCCGCTCCGCCAGCTCCTCCGCAGCCACAGCCGCAACCACAACTGCTGGCGGCTAGGCGGGCAGAGAGCTCTGCCGGACTCACCCTTTCGATGGTGGGCGCCCCCGGCTCGATGAGAGAGAACTTGAAACCCTCACTGTTGTGCTCAGCCATGCTTCACCTCCTTCGACCTGTGGTAAGTCCCGTGTCTGTCACTTGCCTTCGATTATGCACCTGTTCCTAAGACACGTCAACCCTTCGCGACACCCTTCGCGACGCCGGCCGCTGGGTCCCAAGAAAGGTAGAGTCGGCGGCGGGCGCGGTGGCTTTAGGTCGAGGGAGTAGCTGTTGCCGGCGGCTTTCGCCTGGACGCCGGTGCCTCAGTCTCGGCCGTGGCTCCGTTTCCCA
>Ga0075436_100000557_pt1 | contig 24319 bp, 22 predicted proteins | sample RhiMethybrSRZTD5_FD_75303 | JGI IMG/M metagenome (GOLD analysis project Ga0075436, IMG submission 75303) | Populus rhizosphere microbial communities from Tennessee, USA - Rhizosphere MetaG P. TD hybrid SRZTD5 | ecosystem: Host-associated > Plants > Roots > Rhizosphere > Soil | place: USA...
GATCGAACCACTGCGGGTGAGTATCAGTGGGCAAAGGGTATATTGGACGACAGGCGGGGCGAGAGAATGCAACTAAAACGAATCAATAGCTTACTCAAGAAGGCGCTCAAGTGGCCCGATGCAAATGAGCCTGCTGCGCTCGAGAGGCTTAAGGCTGCGATCGCTTCGATTCCGGTTGATGAAGATGAAGCCCCAGCCGTGCGAAGTGGTCTTGCGGGAGCAAAACAGAGGGAACTGTATCTGCTCGATGAGCTTAAGCAGTGGCATCAGAGCAGCTTGACCGCCGAGTCGGTGCACAACGTACCAATTCGAGGGGAGTTGGCAGGAATTTCCAATCTCCAAGAAGGCGTAGGTAAGCTCATAGAGCTCAATGAAAAGTGGATTTCCAGATATTAAGTCCTAGAGGGCCCCAACGAGATTGACATAATGAAAGCAATGCACTTGTTTGCCTCTGCAATATTTCTAATTGTCGGCATTTCAAGTATTCTCGCCTGCACAGCAATTTATTGGTCTAATGCACCCGACTTTGCAGCGGGTGATTGTACTGGAGGTATAGTCAGTAACTATAAGGAATCGTACTGGTCGGTACAGTACCCATCCCAAGTAGGCTATCAAGCAGTCACATCCAAGGGAAACGGCGAATGCCGCCAAGGCGTTTCATGCTGGGCAATTTTCTTGACCTGAAGGGAAATGGTCATCCAAAGCAAATGGCCTGGACTGCTGCTGGATCGGACGATGCGTTCCTGGCGTTGGACCGCAACGGGAACGGTGTAATTGATAATGGGACGGAACTGTTTGGAAATTTCACGCCGCAACCCGACTCTGATCACCGCAACGGCTTTATTGCGCTGGCCGAGTATGACAAACCCGAGAACGGCGGCAATGGCGATGGAGTAATCGACAATAGAGACGCGATCTTCTCGTCTCTATTGCTGTGGCAGGACACCAATCACAATGGGATCTCTGAGCCGAATGAACTCCACACCCTGGCATCACTCGGTTTGGAATCGATCGCCTCAAACTACAAAGATAGCCACCACCAGGACCAGTTCGGAAACTGGTTCCGATACCGCGCAAGAGTGCATGACTCACAGCATTCAAGCGTCGATCGCTGGGCCTATGACGTGTATCTACTCATAGGCCAATAGCATTTCTAGAACCCGAACGTAAATTCACAGCCGTATCCCAGACCACAGAGCCGTTGCCACGAGATCGTAACAACGGCTCTCCGACAGTTCGCTGCTGAATTGCCGAATGCTACTGGGGCGTCTTCTCTGCCGGTTTGGCAGCGACCGCCGGTTTCCTGACTGCTGGTTTCGCCATCGGTTTCGGCTTCCAGAAGTCACCACCCGCCGCCGCAAATTCCTTCGAGACGTAACTCATTCTCGGATTGATCGCGTAGATGGCGCTTTCCTCACTCAGCACCGATTCGCCCGTCAACTTTTCAAGCTTCTTGAAGTCACCAAGCGCCTTCATAAAAGCTTGCTGGTTCTCCGGCTTCATGTTCGCATCCACTTCCTTCAGCGACTTCATCGGAAGAAATACAAAGAAGGTTCCTCCCGGCAGCCCGGCCATCACCTGGTAGATGGCAAAGTGATCGGTCGGACTATTCTTTTTTTCGAATGCCGTATGAATCATCTTTGCCAGCTCCTCGAAATCTGAATCGTGACCCGGCCGTACGCGCAGAGTGATTATTTCAAAGTAGCGCACCTGTGCCAGATCGACGTTGGGATGATAGCTCACATCATCCCTCAGGACCGCGACGAAGCTGCGCTGATTCGTGCGAAACTCCGCATCCAGATTATCCAGTCGATCGAATTCTCTGCCCAACTCGGCGTTCTTGTCGGTTGCCTGTCGATCTTTCTCCCACGCCTCGAACGAATCATATCCCGTCGTGAACCAGGCATCGTTTGGCCCCGCTACTGGAGTCAGCGCGATTCCGTAAACCGGCCAGTTCGCTTTACGAAGAGCCGCAACGTAACCGGCCTCCACTTTTTCGTGCCCTGCTCCTTTTGACGCTTTGACCTCCTCGCGGAAGACAGAAAGCACTTTGGGCGGGGAGGTGTTGGTTGGCTGCTGCCCGGCGGCCTGATGCGCCGTCGAAGCAAGAACAAATACCGCAAGCGCGAACAACAGATTTTTCTTCATGACATTTTCTCCTTCGCTTCCAGAGGAAACTCGAGTCGCAAGTTTTCGTTGTGTTTCAATTGGCAGAACGAAACTTATTGTCCTTTGGCTGGTTCCTTAGCCGCGTGCTTCTTTGGTGCTTTTGCTTTCGCGACTGCTTTGGCCTTAACGCTCCAAAACGAATCCGCTTTCGCGAAATCCGGCGGCGGGTAGCTCATCTTTGGATCGAAGGCATAAAGCGCGGCGTCTACCGAGATGATGCCTTCGCCTCTCATTTTGTCGATCTTCTTTCGGTTGTCATCACCGAGAGCTTCCTGATAGGCCTTTGTGTGAACCTCTACGTCCCATTCGGCCAGCGATTTGATCGGCGCGAAAGTCAGGTAAGTAGATCCCGCAGTGCCCGATGCAACTTCATAGATGGCGAAGTGTTCCTGGACGTTGGCCTTCTCGTGCGCGGCCTTGATTGCTTTTCGCGCCTCCTCGAAATCGCGCTCGTGACCCGGTCTCACGCGAGTGGTCGTGATTTCAAAGTAGCGCATCTCGGGAATCCGGGCGCCGGGTCTGTAGCTGAGGTCATCGCGAAACTCGGCGATGATTTGCCGTTGCGAAACGTGAAGGTCGGCTCCCTGGCGATCGAGATTCTCAACCGCAAGCTTGGTCGCGCCCGTCATCATCTTCTCGCTGTCGGCGCGGTCCTGTTCGACCGCAGCGTAAGATGGGTAAGCGGTGATGAAAAGCGCTTCGTTCTCGTTGCCGGCAACGGTGGACATGCCGAGCCAGTAGGTCTTGCTTCCGGCGTTCGAAAACGCTTGAACGTATCCGTTGGCGAGCTTTTGATGCGCCTCCATTCGACCGGCCTTGATCTCCTCGCGCTCGATCAAGATAACTTTGGGCGGCGCTGCCTGCGTTTGAGCGGCCGTTCGCACCACGTTAAATGCGAGCACACAAATTGCGAGTAGAAGTAACACCTTTTTGTTCATGGTTATTCTCTCCTGTCCTTACGGTTGTTCGGCGAGGCCGCCGAAGATGAAACGTTTCAGAATGGAAAGGAAATTATCTTAGCACTCTGTTCTTTTGTCTGTTCATAATGCAACGTAACCAACGAACCGCTGCCCGCCGGTTCATTGTTCATCGATTGTCATCTTACTTCACTTAAGCTGGCACCACGTGCGTTCCGAAGACCTTGTCGTGCAGACCTTGCTTCTCTGCATCCCAAAGCGGCCACAGGTACAAGAGCCCGAAGCACATGCCTCCAAGAATGCCCTTAACTAGCTCGCGCAGAAAAGCCTTTCCGAACCCGAGAGGAACGCCATCGCGAGTCTGCACTCTGATCTTCATCCACCGCTTGCCAAGCGTCGCGCCGTCGCGGCCAAGCAAATAGATGTTGTAAAACCAAACGACCGCTGCGCCGATGAACAAGAGCGCCCAACCGGCGAACAACCCAATACTGGCAGCGGCGCCTGCTTCATCGCTGATATGGCCCCTGGCATCCGACGTTGCCACTGCGCCGGCCATCGCAATCGAGAACACGATCCATCCTGGTATCGTACCGACGCCGACTATCAGGTTGTCGATAATGACCGCCACCAGTCTCGATCCTAAGCCTGCATAGTTACCAGGAGGCGGCGCACCGTAACCTCCCTGGGGTGGCGCTCCATAACCCTGGGGCGGGGCTCCGTAGTTTCCTTGAGGTGGTTGATATGACATGTTTCTCCCTTTCTAATTCGATAGTTCGAATCACAACTTGAAAAGCACGCTTCTCACCCGCAAAGCGGGTCGGGCCTTGATAGCGCGGCGGGATTATATGAGCGCGTCATTGGCACCGCAAGCGGTTCCCGCTTCGGCTCACAATTCGAAAACTAATCGCGAACTGTCTTTGAAGATTTTGATCAGCTCGACTAACTTAAGCTTCGGGCCTTCGGATAGTCCTGAAATCGGACGAATTATATTCATCAAGCCACGTAAGTGCAATTGCCGAACGACTCTGTTGCGCGACGGAGGCGACTACGCGGTCTCAACGCCCTTGCCGCCTTGGAAGACCAATAACTCTCCTGCTTTGATTACGGCTGTAACGTGATTTACTCCGAAGAAGTAGGGTATTTGCCGATAGTCAGGGCGGTCGAAGATTGCAATGTCAGCTTGTTTGCCGATCTCGAGTGACCCGGCTCGCTTGCCTATGCCAAGGCTGTAAGCTGCATTGATTGTCGCGGCGATTATGGCTTCCGCCGGAGTCATTCGCATTTGCGCGCACGCAATAGATAAGATGGCTTGCATCGAGGGAGTCGGAGAACTGCCAGGATTGAAATCAGTGGCGAGGGCGACCGGAACCTTCGAGTCGATCATCGAGCGAGCCGGCGCGTATCGTGAGAGTCCCAGATTAAAAACTGCTCCCGGAAGCAGAATCGCGATGACACCGGCTTGACGAAGATCGTCAATTCCAGATTCGTCGATCCATTCGAGGTGATCCGCGGACGCGGCGCCGAGTTCTGCCGCCAGGTGTGCGCCGCCGCTCAAACTCAATTGCTCGGCGTGAAGACGAATTCCCAGTCCGAGTAGCTTAGCCCTCACGAGCAGATGTCGCGATTGCGCTACGTTGAAGACGTGCTTCTCGCAGAAAACGTCGCAGTAGCGCGCAAGATCTTCAGCCGCCACTCGAGGAAGCATTTCATCTACGATCAGGCGAATGTAAGCTTCGCGGTCTTCAAGAAATTCGTCCGGTATCTCGTGAGCGCCGAGAAACGTCGGGATCAGCTCAAGCGGTGTTTCGGTGTTCAGTCTTCGAATTACTCGAAGGATCTTGATTTCGTCAGCGACAGTTAGCCCGTAACCGCTCTTCGCTTCGATCGTGGTCGTGCCGTGCTCGAGAAAACTGACGACGTGATCTTTCGCCAACCTGAACAGTTCATCCTCAGAAGCCTCACGGGTCTTTCTTACAGTCGAGCGAATCCCGCCTCCGCGCGCCGCTACTTCCTGGTAAGTCATCCCCGCGATCCGCATCTCATACTCGTCCTCGCGAGTTCCGGCGAACACCGGGTGTGTATGCGGATCGACAAACCCCGGCATCACCACTGACCCGCCGGCGTCGATTCGAACGGCGCCGGCTCCTGCAAGGTCCTCAACCTGAGAAGTGGCTCCCAGAGCCACTATCACGCCATCGCGTGCCAGCAACGCGCCGTCTTCGATGATGGCAAGCTCGCGCATTTCGGGGCCGACGCGCGGTCTTTGAGGACCGGACAGCGTCACAAGCTGCGAGGCGTGCACGATCAGCAGTTCTCGAGTCATCAGTCGCTCTAGAACTAAAACTCTCGACTTGAGTGCTCATTCTCTCAATTCGACCTCGGCCTCGCAACAAAAGTCCGGTTGGTCATTTGTCTGTGCAGGCATTATATTTCTGCTTGAGCTACTCAACCCGTTTGAGCGAGGATTGAATATGTCATTCACCAGGATGGATCAGGGAAAGATTGAAGACTGGATGGTGATCGGTCAGGCAGTCGCTACGCGGCAGTCTTCGATGGCCGAGACGATCAAATCAATGCTGCTTCAACTCGAAGAACAGGTTGACGGATTCGCAGTCAACCAGCTCGATCATGCGTTGCAGACCGCAACTCGCGCGCTTCGCGATGGAGCTTCCGAGGAGATGATCGTAGCTGCGTTGTGTCACGACATCGGCAAAGTAATATCGGTTGAGAACCATCCCGCGATCGCGGCAGAAATCCTGAAGCCGTACGTTTCTCGCGAGACTTATGAGGTAGTTCGCACGCATCAGGATTTTCAAGGCCGTCATTATTACGCGTTGTTAGGCAAAGATCCGGAAGCGCGACGCCAATATGCAAGCGAGCCGTGGTATGAGTTGGCCTGCGTCTTCACCGACGGGTGGGATCAGACTTCGTTTGATCCTGCTTACGACAGCCTGCCACTGCCTCATTTCATTCCGATGATCGACAGGGTGTTTGCTGCTCCAGTCAGACAGGCGCAGGGTGCTTAATCGGTTTTGAGAGTTAAACAAAAACGAGGAACCATGGTCTACTTCAAATCAGTGATGGCATCTGCGGGAGCGCTTGCTTTATTTCTCAGTGCGTCGTGTTCAACACCACCCACGGTCGTCTCGAAAAACTCACCGACACCGGCGGCACAGTCCTCGCAGGGCGATCTTCGATTCAAAGCTCCCGACGGCTGGGTGAGTGAGACTCCCACTTCAAGCATGCGGGCCGCGCAGTATCGACTTCCGGCTTCTGCCGGTGATAGTGAAGATGCCTCGCTCGCGGTCTATTACTTCGGCGCGGGACAAGGAGGATCAGTCGAAGCAAACTTCGATCGGTGGACCGGCCAGATTCTTCAACCCGATGGCAGCTCTTCAAGGGATAAGGCAAAGACCGAGACTCTCACGGTCAACGGAATGAAGACAACTCTTTTGGACGTGAGCGGGACGTACGCCGGCGGAGGAATGGGTGGAGAGTCAGGTGGCGGCAACAAACCTAATTTTCGAATGCGCGCCGGTGTAATCGAGACTCCGAAGGGCGCCTACTTCATCAAGCTGGTCGGGCCGGAGAAAACGGTCGGCAAGTGGGACGATGCTTTCATGTCGTTCGTCAAATCAGCAGAGTTCAAGGGATAGCTTGCTACTCAGTTAGACTTGGTTCGAAAGGGCTCGCAATCTCCTCTTCACACCTGAATAACGAGTTCATAGCTGCACACATTTATTTTGTCGCCAGGCTTCACTGAAGTGCTTTCGCCGACGGCTACATCACGCTCGTCATTGATTCCGATTGGGTTCGCTCCTTTGCAAGTAAGCGTGTAGTCGTCGCCGTTCTTATTAAGCGTTGCGTGTTGCCGGCTTACTTCAAGATCGCCCTCGAGCCGCAGATCAACCGGAACCTGTCGCGAGCCGCGACCGATTACAATCTCATCCTTGAAAAAGGGCCGCACGTCAGGAGGAGCCGTGTCTGCGCCCGGCGCTTTGCGGCGAACCTCGATTGAAAACACCGGCACCAAGGGCTCAGCCGGCTTGCGAGGGCGAACGATCGTAGCTTCGTCGTCGGGTTTTTCTATTTCGGTAACGAACTTGTCCAGCGCGGGCTCGGCTTTTTTTCGAGGCCTTACCATCGTCTTCTGGGCCTCAGTGTCCCACACATGCTGAACCCGAAATCGACCGGCCTCGAGTCCCGGGTCGACGCGAAGCTCGACGGTCAGAGTCCTGGTCTGAAATTCGTTCTCGCCCGCAAGCTCGCGGGCGCGTTCGGAAAGTACATAATGAAGCCCACGTTCGAGTCCTTCTCGCTTTTCGCCTTGCCACTCGGAGTCATCGCTGGGACTCATAAACACAATGTACTCGCGCGGCACGTAAGTCGGGCCGCCAGGCGGCGTGAACATCTCACGTTGCATCGACGCTTCAATCTCGCGCGCCACCGCGACAAGAAAGTCATCCCACTTGGATCGCGGGACAGGCTCGCCTTGTTCGTCGAGATCGTCTTCGCCGTCAACCCACTTCCTCAGGTTCTCGATCCATCCACGCATCGTTGCCTCCGAAGTCAATCCCCCAAACACTTCAAATACTAACCACGGGGATCACTAACCACGGGATTACCAAAAAAATGAAACTAAAGTCATCAGACACCAAACCGAATCTCTAATACTCATGCGTCCCCGTGTTCCCCGTGGTTCTCTTCTTAGCCGTGATTCTCAATCCGGTTTTACAAATCGCCCATCCACCCATCCACCGTCGGGCGCGTTATCGGGCGGCGTGCCAGACCACTCCAGGACTTTAACGCGCGACCACCCACCGCGCTCTTCAACAACTCGAACTCGTGTGCCTGATGGCAACGCCACAAGCACGCTCCCGAACGGGTCGCTTCGCAGGTTGACGTTTTGAGCGCCGGAGATTCGCGCGTCTTTCGACTGCGATAAGAAGGGAATGCCCATCTTCTGGCCGGCGAAGTGATAGTAAGTCGAAGCGGCAAGTCCGACCAGCGCGGCAGCCAGAAAAATGATGAAGACTCTTCGCAACCATTCCGAGCTTACCGCCGCGCGGAGCTTGTCGAAGAATCCACGCTCACCTCGAAGCGTTTGTATGCGTATCCGATTCTGATCCGAAACCGTTATTGCCCGCTCCGCCGATTCAGCAACAAGCGCGGCACGATCGCGTGAGGTCGCATTCACCGAAATCGGCGCAACGTTCACTGTGGCTCTCGGATCTGACGATGCTGCGATGAACGCGGCGTTAGAGTCGGAGCCTCCGGCGTTGGGCTCAGATGCGTGTTGCTCTTGAGCTTCTCGATCCAAGCGACTCGGCAGCTCTACAACTATTTTCGCTTTTTGCGGGCGAGCGACTTCCAGCGATCCAGTTGCGAGCCTCTTAAAATCAGGCAGAGCGGCAATCGGTTGAATCTCCTTGGGCGCGCTCAAACGAGAGCGCACGATCGTGGCTTCATCGTCGACCTCGCTGTCAACTCCGGCCAGTTGAACGCGCGAGAAACATTCCCAAAACTCCTCGACGGTTTGATAGCGATCGGAAGCCTTCGTTGCCGTTGCTTTTTGAAGCACCGCAAGCAACGATCGATTCCAGGGCTCGACCACGAGCTCAGCCGGAAGCTCGATGATTGGCTCGCGCGAGAACTGTCGCGGAGCGCGACCGGTCATCGCCGTGTAAATCGTCTTCGCTAACGAGTAAATATCAGCCGACGGAGTGAGCTTCTGCTCCTGCTCGCCGACTTTGATGTCCGGATGATGCTCAGGCGGAGCGTACACGTTCGTGCCGACTCGTGTGATTTCGTTGGTTTCATCCAAAGTCATCTTCGCGACTCCGAAGTCGGCAATCTTCAAAACACGTTGATCGGCAGTCAGCAAAAGATTGTTGGGTTTAATATCGCGATGTATGACTCTTCGGCTGTGCGCGAAGGCGAGCGCTCCAGCTACTTGCTGAAAGTACGTCTGCGCTGCTTCAAGTGAAATCGGCCGCTTTCGACATAGCGACCATAAATCGCCGCCGGGCATGTATTCAAGCACTATGTAATGAAACGGAACCCCTTCGAGGTCCCCCGCCGTTCCGTGACCCAGTCTTTGAATGATATTCGGATGCCGAACGCGGTCGAGCGCGATCGCTTCGTTCTGAAAGTTCTCTATGAGCGTCTGTTCGAGGTCCGGGTCAGGCGTGCCCTGCAGCGACGTGTTCAGCGACTTGATAATAACCGGCTGTTGATCGCTCATCTGATCGTAAGCGAGGAATATCTCCGCATAGCTCCCGCGTCCCAGGCACCGCTCGACCAGGTAACGATCGTCAACCAGACTGTTTTCCAATCTCAACTCAGGCACGGATTGGTGTCGAAGATTGAGGATAGATGATCGCCTTCGATCGTCGATCCTCTATTCTCTATCCTCGATCCTCCTTATCGTTGAATGTCATTCGTCACTCGTTCACTCCTGCGCCGTTCCTCGGAATATTTCGAAAGCGCTAGTACTGCTTTGGTTCGATCGCCCATCGCTTCATAAGCCGCAGCCAGTTGAATGTAAGCGTCGTACAGCGATGGTTGCCGGGCAATCGCATCTTCGAAACTTTTTGCCGCCGCTGTGTAATCGCGCTGCTCGAGCATCGCGCGCCCGAACCAGTACGCCGCGGAAGCATTCGAAGGATCGCGCTTCATCTCAGATTCAAATTGGTTCGAAGCGGTTTTGTAGTCGCCTTTTTCGAAGGCTTCGCGTCCTGCTTGCAAGGGATCAACACGCCGGTCCAAACCGCTCAGCCTTCTGTTTATAAAATCCGAGGCCCGCAATCCACCGTAGAAGGCTCCAGCGACAAGCACCAGGATCAGCAAGATGTACATGACTGTTCGCGAGGCCGGTCTTTTCCTTTCCTCGTCGGAGCGAGACTGATAATCGAGATTGAGATCTCGCTCGCGCGGCAACTCATCGATCGGGCTGCGACCGAAGTCGACTCGAATGCCAGAGCTCCTGCGCGCCGCGCCGGCTGCGACGCTCGATGTGCTTTTCTTCCTGCTCTCGAGTCCATCATCGATCCCGACGATCGAAGCGCGGCGGGGACGCCCGACCTGGACAACTACCGCAGTCAGGTTGTCGTCCGCTCCGCGCTGATGAACGATGCGCTGCAACTCATCGGCCGCGCGTTGCGGATCCTTGTGCTCGGCCAGAACGCGAGCGATTTCTTCATCGGACATATGGCGATAGATTCCGTCGCTGCAAAGCAGGAACCGCGCGCCATCGCGAACGGCAATCGATTTGACCTCGACTTCAACTCTGTTTTCGACGCCCAGCGCGCGATTGATCACATTCCGGCTGGCGAGTTCAGCGGCTTGTTCTCGTACGATTCGACCGGCTCGAATGTCATCATTCAGATCGGTGTGATCGACAGTCTCGCGATAGAAGTGCCCGCCCTCAAGCCGATAAACCCGGCTGTCACCGACGTGCGCTACGGTCGCTTTGCCTCCGTCGATGTGAATCAATGCGACGGTCGTTGCCATTGTTTTGTAAGCCGGATCGCTTTCGGCAAGCTCGAAGATATCGCGGTTCGCGAACTCGATCGCTCTTCGGATCAACTCGACTGAAGATGTGTTGTTGACCGCGCGGTGGATGAGAGCTTCCTCTATAGTCTCGGCTGCGGTTTGGCTCGCAACCTCGCCGGCTCGCTGGCCTCCGACACCGTCGAACACTGCGAACAAACCCATCTCAGGAATCGCGAGAAAGCGATCCTGATTGACCGGGCGTTTTGGATTCAACCCTCGATCGCAGATTTGTCCGACTTTGAGATCCATATGAGCCGTTGCTGCGGCGTTAGATAATACGGCGGCCGCAGCCTGCGAGTTCGTCGCGCGAAGTGGCTTCAAGTCGTCCTTGGTTCATTTTAGCATCCCATTGCTGCTGCGTGAACGCTGGCGACCACTAGAGGCAAGGTGATAGTGGGGTATTACCCCACTATCGGAAAGGTAGACCCTCCGCACTGTGCGATGGTATCGTGATGGACTTCCAAATCAATTTCGTTTCGCAGCCCGGAGAGAAACAATGACCAGCCAGCCTAAGCAATCGGATTCGCCAAAGGGCGGCAGCTTCCTGATCGAAGACCGCCGGCCCGGAGACGTCTTCACGCCCGAAGATATAACCGAAGAGCAACGAATGTTCGCCCGGACCGCCGAAGAGTTTCTCCGCAAAGAGGTCATCCCTCGCGAAGATGAAATCTATGCTAAGGACTACAAGGTTCATCGCGAGTTGATGCTCAAAGCCGGCGAGCTTGGATTGCTGTCCATCGACATACCGGAACAATACGGCGGGCTCGGTTTGCACAAGGTCAGCTCGGCGGTGGTCGGTGAGCAGTTCGCACTTCAGCCTTCATTCGCGGGAACTCAAAGCTCGCACGTCAACATCGGCACGCTGCCCATTGTTTTCTTCGGCACTGAAGAACAAAAACAAAAATATCTTCCACGGCTTGCGACCGGTGAGTGGATCGGTGCTTACGCGCTCACCGAACCGCAATCGGGTTCCGATGCGCTGGCCGCGAAGACCAAGGCGGTTCTTTCAAGTGATGGGCGCCACTACATTCTCAACGGTCAGAAAATGTGGATCACCAATGGCGGCTTCGCCGATTTGTTTACCGTTTTCGCGAAAGTCGACGGAGAAAAGTTCACCGCCTTTCTGGTCGAGCGAGGGCCGGGCCTGGTGAGCGGACACGAAGAAAAGAAACTGGGCATCGATGGCTCGTCGACTACGGCTCTGATGCTGGAAGACTGCCGCGTGCCGGTTGAGAACGTTCTGGGCGAGATAGGACGCGGCCACAAGATCGCCTTCAATGTTCTCAACATCGGGCGCCTGAAGTTGGGAGCGCGTTCTGTCGGATCGATCAAGTTGTCTCTTCACCAATCTATTCAATACGCCAAAGAGCGTCATCAATTTGGCCAACCGATCGCGAACTTCGGCCTGATCAAACACAAGCTTGCTGAGATGACTATTCGCGCTTATGTCGGAGAATCGATTCTCTACCGAACGCTTGGAATGATCGATGAAGCGCTAGAGCACGCCGACAAAGATGATCCGAAGCAAGTGCTTCGCGTGTTGGAACAATTCGCAATTGAATGTTCGATCATCAAAGTTTGGGAGAGCGAGGCCCTCGCTTATGTAGTCGACGAAGAAGTCCAGGTCTTCGGCGGCTACGGTTATTCGAAAGACTATCCGGCGGAGCGCGCTTATCGTGACGCTCGCATCGCAAGAATCTACGAGGGCACCAACGAAATCAACCGAATCGTGATCGGCACGCAATTGCTTCGTCGCGCGACAAGCGGCGAGCTCGGATTGTTCGAAGCGGCAGAGAGGGTAAGTCACGGAAAATGCACGCCGGATATGAATTATGCAAACGGAGCGTTGAACGACGAGCACGGGCTGCTATGCGCGGCGAAGTCAATGACGCTCGCATCGATCGCGGCCACGAATCAAGCTTACGGCGACGGAGCTCGCAACGAGCAGGAAATAATCGCGCATATCGCCGACATGGTAATGGATGTGTACGCGATGGAAAGTTCACTGCTGAGAACCGAGCGTCTGCTGCTCGATCGAGGCGTCGATGGCTGTAAGATACAGGCAGACATCGCGCGAGTCTTCGCTCGCGATGCAGCGTCGCGAGTCGAAAGATCGGCTCGCACCGTGGCTAGCGAAATAGAAGCTGAGAGGTTCGCGAAAACAATCGACGAGCTTGCCCAGCGTTCATCGATGAAATCAATCGCCGCTCGCCGCCGAATTGCGGATGCCGTGATCAATGCCGGTCGATACTTTTTTAGTTGAAAGCTCGAGGCTGCGTTCGACTGTGAAGAGCGAAGTCACGATCCTTCGATTCGAACTCGCAGGCGTTCTTCGGGAGCGATCTCAGTAAAGTAGGTTTCTCTCTTGAACGGCTCGAAGCCGCGCTTGACATAGTTTGGCAGCGCAGCCGGATCATCTAGCGTGCAGGTGTGAAGCCAGACTCGATTCGCGCCGTCCTTCCACGCTTGCGAAACTGCGGCGCTCAACAAGTGTTTTCCCAGCCCGCGCCCAATAAACTCCTGCAACAATCCAAAGTAGGCGATTTCGATTGAGCCGTCGCTGTGTCTCTCGAGCTCGAAGTATCCACCGGGCGCCGCTTCGCTATACATCACCCAAAGTGTGACTTCCGGCCTCGCAAGATGCGCGCGAATCTCATCATCCGTCCATGGAAGCCGATCAATCCAGTGGTACAGCCTTCCAACTTCGCGGTAGAGGTAACGATAAAAGGACGCCGGGCACTCGAAGACGCGTTCGATGCGAGCAACCGCATCGTTCAGATAAGCCGCGTTCAGTTGACCGGCGGATCCGAGTTGCAAGTAGGTTCGGGTGATTTCCACTTTCATCGCAGTTAAGAATATAAACACAAAAGAACTGCGACTTGAAGTTCATTCTTTGCTGACGAGACTCGGTAGCTTTCGATTTCCAACGTTCGCTAGTTCCTGTTTCTACCTTTGTTTTTGGCAACATCTTAATTATAAAACCGGAACACATTCGAAGACGGCGGATCTAAACGGAAGAAAGACAGAGCGGTGTTCGTCTAAAGATTGCAACAGACAGAAAATTGTTTCGGGGATTCACCGTTTGTGGTGAAGAAAGGAATTACCATGTCAAGAACAAGAGGCTTACTTGGAATGTCTCTTACACTGATTGCGGCCACCTTGTTGGTTTCGTCATCGGCAATTGCGGGAGGTTTTCAGCTCTCGGTTGAAACCCCGTCGCCTTCTTCGGATCAAACGAAGGACGCGGTGCTGATTGCGCGCACTTATGGATGTCATCAACCGGCTGATTCAAATATCAGTGCAAGCGCGGAAGGATTGGTGAACGGCAAGCGCCAGTCGATTCCACTGGAGTTGCACTCTATTGGCTCGGGTGCCTATGCGATCAAACAGCAATGGCCTTCTGAAGGCACGTGGGTTCTGACCATCACCGGGCCGTACAACAGCATCAGTGTTCTGGTTGAGCTCGGACCTAATGGACAGGTTATTCCCGGCACTCGATTGGAGGAGGACTCATTGAAGGGCGTTCACGCAAAAGCAGTGCGCCGTCAATGGATCGCTTCAGAACTAGACACAGCTCTTCGAAACGCTGCGGGCATTACGAGTGAGACATCGAGCGAATCGAAGGATGGATTGTCGTTCGGACCGTTCGCCTGGTTGCTCGGAGGGTTGGCTGCTTCGGTGCTCGCGGTAGGTTTGGTACTTCACGCGAGGCGCGGCCACACTTCAAGCGAGCTCGCGAGTTGAGCAGTTGCGTGTCAAAACAACCGGGCCGGCAATTCGAGATAACCGTCGAGTTGCCGACCCGTGCGATTCTATGCGGTTGCAGTCTGCTTGAGTTAAAGCGACCCGAATGCTCCATCAAGTGCCGTCACTAACTCATCTATATCCGTCTTCGAAGCGATGAGCGGCGGACCGATGCGAATCACGTTGCCGAAGAGCCCGCCCTTCCCTATGAGCACTCCCCGGCGGCGCGTTTCTTCGAACACTCGAAGCACCGATTGCGAATCGGGCTCTTTAGTCGTTCGATCCTTCACGCACTCGATCGCCTGCATCAAGCCCATTCCTCGCACGTCACCGATCACTGAATACTTGTCCTTCAATGCTTCAAGCTTCGAGCGAAGGTAATCTCCAACCACGCGAGCATTGTGCGGAAGTTCGTTCTCTTCTATGACGCGAATAGTTGCGAGCGCCGCCGCCGAAGTTACCGGGTTTCCACCGAACGTCGAGAACGTCAACCCCGGATACTTGTCGGCCACTTCGGGAATCGCCGTCGTGCAACCGATAGGCGCGCCGTTGGCCATCCCTTTCGCAAAGGTCATCATCTCCGGTTGAACGTCCCAGTGTTCTATTCCACACCAGCGATCGCCCGTGCGGCCCCATCCGGTTTGCACTTCGTCGCATATAAATATTCCGCCGTAGCGACGAACGATCTCGGTCACGACTTTGAAGTAGTCTTTCGGCGGCGTGATGAATCCGCCAACACCCATAATCGGCTCCGCGATGAATGCAGCTATCTGTCCGGTCGTCGAAGTCTGAATCAGCTCTTCAACGTCGCGAGCGCACTCCATCGCACAGCTCTCGGGTTTCAAGTTGAAAGGACAGCGATAACAATAAGGCGCGTGAGCGTGAACGATGCCCGGCGCCGGCAAGCCGTGCTTCCAGGTGGCGTGGCCGCTTGCGGTCATGTTCATCACGGAGCGTCCGTGATAAGCGTGTCGCAATGCAATGATTTCGTTGCGGCCGGTATAGATTCTGGCCAGAATCATTGCCGTTTCGTCAGCTTCGGTGCCGCTGTTGGTAAAGAAGCTTTTCTTCAACGCGCCGGGCGTGATGCTCGCCACTTTTTCGGCCAGGTCCGCCTGAGGCTCGTTTATGTAGAGCGTCGATGTGTGAGCTATACGAGCGATCTGATCAGTGACCGCCTTCACCACTTCGGGCCGCGCGTGACCGACCGAAGTTGTGAGCACGCCTCCGAAGCAATCCAGATACCTGCTACGTTCGGTGTCCCAAACATGCATCCCTTCACCGCGCTCAAGCGCAATCGGGTGTTCATAGTAAGTTGCGGCGCACGGCCATATGTATTCCTTGTGCTTAGAAACTATTTCGCTTGAAGAAACTTGCTCGGTCACGTTTGCTGTCATGAAGACCTCCGGTCGAAATGAATTGAGCGCGTGAAGAGAACTAGATTAAACAACAGCGCTAATGCAGCGTCAACGTTGAGCGCCCTTCGTCTAGCGGCCCGAGACATTTCGGGTATAATGAAGAACCGAAACGAACGAGCCATCGGGACAGATTCAGTGCCTTCTTCGCCCGCGTGATGCTCTTAGGCGCAGGCTGATCGTTCGAGACCAGACTCAAATTCGCCGGCTCAGTTTTATAGATGGATAATCTCACGCATACCCTGCTGGGCCTCGCGATCGCAAAGGCGGGACTCGAGCGCGCGACTCCGCTTGCGACTACAACGCTGGTCATCTCATCAAATCTTCCCGACATCGACGTGTTGAGCCGGATGGAGGGCGGACCTGTTTCCTACATTGAATATCATCGAGGATTGACTCATGGATTTCTCGGGCTCGCCGTTCTCGCCGCCGGGTTGACGCTGGTGCTGATGCTTCTCGACCGCAGGTTTCGTTTGCGTCGGGATCCGTTCCGAAGACCGCTCAGGCCCGGTAAGATTTTTCTCATAGCGTACCTTGGAGGGCTCGGTCACACGTTCATGGATTTCACCAACAATTACGGTGTGCGCCCTTTGCTCCCATTTAGCAATCGGTGGTTCTACGGAGATCTTGTGTTTGTAGCCGACCCCTGGATTTGGCTCATCCTGGGATGCGGAGTCGTGTGGCTGACGACGACGAGCGCGGCTCGCACTTTCTTCTGGATCGTCGCGGGAATCATCGTCGCTCTGATAGTTGGACTCGCGCTTCGACATCCGTACGACTCAGGGCTCGTTGCGATTCCCACTACCGTTCGCGCGATTTGGTTCGCCTGTTTTGCCGTCGTCGTAGCAGGCGCCGTATTTCGATGGGGGCGAGCAGGCCCGAGGCTCGCAAGATATTCTCTTGTTATTCTTGCGTTGTATTACGGCGGGATGTGGATGGCTCATCAATCGGCACGGAAGGAAGCACAGAACTCACTGCCAGCCGCCGGAGTTACGTCGCTGTCGGTTTGGCCGGCGCCTGCCAACCCTTTGTTGTGGCAAGCAGCGGCTAGAACCGATTCGACCGTGCTCAATCGAGACGTCAACCTTTCAAATCGGCAGGAGCAATGGCGAGAGTCACCGGCTCTCGATCAGAAGCTCGCCGATGCATTACTTCAATCGAGCGAGGCGCGAACGGTCTTGAGTTTCATGCGATACGGCACGGCGAACCTTCAGACTAACCCGGACGGAACGACTAAGGTTGAACTGCGCGATCTTCGCTTCAATCTGAGAATGAGAGTCGAACTCGATGCCGATTTGAAAGTAACAACAACAGAAGTCCATTGGTTCTAAAAAGTCCGAAGTGCGAAGTCCGAAGTTCGAAGTCGTTTCTTATTTTGACTTCGGACTTCGCACTTCGGACTTTGAATTTCAGACTTCGCAGTTCGGACTTTTTTTCGTAGAATTGAATGCGCAAAATGGACACAATCAAGATTCGACCCGGGCTTGTGCCGTACGCGCTTGCAGCCGCGGTCGTGATGACAATCGGATCGACTTTGCTCAAGCAAGGCTGGCCCAACTGGGCGCTGGTCTGTTGGTCGCTGTTGTTGCCGATCGTGCTTGCAGCGATTTTCGACCGCATTGAATTCGACGGCCAGGCAATTCGTCACCGAGGTCCCTTCGCGTTCGTTCTCGCGACGCTTTTACGAATGCACAGGGAGCTGCGGGTCTCGGACATCGAGGCCATTACGACCGAAGCAACTCGTCTCACCTTTGCGACCGGAGACGCTCGCATCAGCTACCACACTCGCGTGAGCGGCGCGGGCGCCGAGATCGTCGTTCGCTCACACCGTTCGAGCTACGCGCGATTCATCAAAGCGCTTTTTCAAGCGGCCGGACCGCATAAACTCGACCCTCGCTCTTTCGAGATTTATCAATATTTCGAAACTGGCACGGCGTTGAAGGAATCGCCGGTGCTCAAGAGCGACATCGACGCGATGACGGCGCCGTTGCTGCGCAGGATCGGGAATTCGTTGAAGCTTGCAGGCAAGCTCGCGCAGGCGTCGAGCTATTTCAGAATCGCTTACGAAAAGGAGCCGCGCGATCCGAAACTCCTCTACGAGATGTCACGCTTTTATCATTCATCCGCCCAGCGAGAAGACGTTCGTTTGTTGCAGCGCTCAGACGCGTGTTTGAGACTGGCGTCGCGATTGGCGGGCAACCAGCCGGATCTGCTCGAGCGAATCGGCGAAGCGTTCTTCGAGCGCCTCGATTTCAAGCGCGCGTCCGAATGTTTCCGTCGCGCGCTGGCGCTTGATCCCGCGCGCTTCCGCTCGAACCTCGGTTTGGCGGAGATTGCGCTTCGAGATGGTAAGCTCGCTCACGTTGCGCATTTCTACAACGCGGCAGCCGAGAGCAAGGACATGGCGCTCGCTCGAATGGCGGGCCGCGAAGCTCGCTACTACGAGCGCCTGATGGATGACGACGGCTTTCTGGAATCCGAGCTCCGGCGAATACGAATATCGAATCAGGTGCGTTGGGCTCGTCGGGTTGCGTCGATGACTTTTTTCTGCGCGTGGCTTGCGGGCGGAATCATCGGGAGATTCTCGCCGTTGGTAGAGAGTTTTAGTTGGGCGATGATGGCGACCTCGGGACTTATTTGGAGCGCCTCGATCTTTGCAACGAGGCTGGTCCGCCGCCGCAGCGCCTGATCGAGCGACACGACTCTTCTATGGATTTGCCATCGTCTCCGGCATCCTTCTTACTTCTCGGTCAAGGTCAACGATAATCCCAAAGCTTGTTCCGATTCCTTTCTCGAGGGGACTAGTGAGTTCAAGCGAGCCACCCATCTCAAGCACGCGTCGTTGAACGATCGCGAGACCTAATCCCGTGCCGCGAGACTTAGTCGAGTAGAACGGCTCGAAGACTCGTTGCTGTGCCTCTTTTGGAATGCCGGGTCCGGTGTCGGTGACCGTGAGAATCAACGTCGCATTAGCTGAATTGTTGACTTGAACCTGCGCACGCTTGGTCGACGCTGCTTTCATCAGGCTCGCTTTGATCTCGACTTCGCCGCCGGCCTCCGAAGCTTGTACCGCGTTGAGCACGAGATTACTCAGCGCTTCGCGTAAGCCGGCGGCTTGCCGGCCGTCGAGTGTTACTTCGCATTCGGACTCAACTCGCAAATTAACGCCGCGATCTTCGGCTTCGGCTCTTGCAAGCGTTACCGTGACATTCAAAAGTTCTGAAAGCGCTACCGGCTGCGCGTCGGCGCGACTCGGGCGCGAGAACGCCAACAGCTGTGAGACCGTTCGATTCAACCGGTCGATCTCGCTCACGATCAAGCTCAAGTCCTGATCGTAGCCCGCAAGCTTCCCTTCTTCTCGCATCACCTGAGCGATAGATTTGATCGATGAGAGGGGGTTCTTTACTTCGTGAGCTACTTGCGCGGCCATCTGTCCGAGACTTGCCAGGTGTTCGCGACTGACAAGCTCGCGCTCCAACTGAATTTTTTCTTCGATCAATCGGCAGCTTTCAACTTCGACTGCCACCTGCGAAGCCAACACATCGAGAATCGCGCGCTTCTCGGAGGTCAGCGGCTGTGCGCCGGCGGCGATCAGCATCAGTCCGATCAATTCGTTCTCGCGCCGCAACGCGTAGGCGATCGTTGCGCCGCTCGAGACGAGATCGTCATCGGTATCTATAACGTCGGCGCTCCACGCGATCATTTTTTCCGCGAGCCGGCGCTCGGGGCCGTCGGTTACATTCGCGATCGGAAGAATGCGAACGGACTTGAGATCAAGCCCGCGCTTTATCGTCTCCTCTGTGTATCGCACCAATGAAGCGAGCTCACCGAAGCCTTCGGCGCCCGAAGACACTTGCCTGACTACGTCCCGATACAATCCAATCTCGCTTGTAAACAACCGACGGACCATTTGATCGATCACTCGCACAACGGGCGCCGCAAGCGCGACCATTCCCAGAATGAGAATAACCTCGACGACGCCGGGGGTGATTTCAAATCGAGCTACCAGGAATTGATCCAGCCTTCTGACGCCGTATGTGTACACAGCGATGAAGACTACGGCGAACATCGCGTACACGAGGCTGTCCTTCACTGCTACGTCGACAAGCTTGTAGCGGTAGACGTGATAGGCAACAAAGAAAATCGGTAACAGCGAAGATAGAATGAACAGTATCCAGAAGATGTTGTCCGGGCCTGCGCGCAGGATTGCAATGACGATGAATTCAAATGTTCCATTCAGTACGAGCAGCACGGCCAGGCGTTTGAAGAACGTTCGCTCGCGGATCGCGCGTGGATCGAGTCGCTCCCTCAACGACCAGTCGAGCACCGCGGAGAGAATCATCACCAGCAGATACCAGATCGAGTAAGGGATCAACAGCACTCGAAGCTTCAGAAGATAAGGTCGATATGAGCCACTGTTGATTAGATAGATCGCGTACGGCAGGAAGATCATCGGTGCGTACAGCGCTGCGCTCATTAGCTTCACTGCGCGAGCACTGAGCCGACGGTAGCCGTCAAGCGAAGCCCAAAAACCGACGTGTGCGTGAAGCAAAGCCGCCGGCAGCAAAGCGACTCCTGTCATCGCGAGCGTGTCCCAGACGCGCAGAAGAATCGTCAGTCGCTCGCGACCGAGCAGCAGTTCGTGAAAAGTGATGAACAGGTTCCCGAGAAACCAGATGCCCAGGCAAAGGTTAAGCACAGTGATCAATTGAACCGGTTGAGTGAGTTTGTCACGCGAGCCAAATCGCCGGTTCCATATCAGCCACGCGATGTAAAGATGAAGCGCCGCGCCGGTTGCGAAACCAACGAGCTTGAAGATTTCAATCGGCGACATAGATTGCGACACTAACAGCGCGGTCAGGTTGTTCGTTTGATTGTTCGACCGGAGTATCAATCACGTCAAGGCGGGACTCAAAGTGGAGCGCGAGCAAACATAAGAGGCGGACCCAGCTTACGGGTCCGCCTCGGCGTCGGGGGCTGTGATCGAAGGGCTAGTTGTGGCCGTTCGATCGAGAAAGAGGGATTAGTGTTGTTCGGATTTAGTCTCGGGTGCCGGCGAGCCGCCGCTGATGTTGCGCACCAACAATCTCACTTCAACCCGGCGATTCTCTGCTCGGCCCTCTCGAGTGTGGTTGTCGGCGACCGGGCGCATTTCACCAAATCCGAGATTGTGCATTCTGAACAGCGGGATGTCGTGCTGCTCAGCAAGGTAACGGCGAACTGCATCGGCTCGCTTCTGTGTCAACTGATTGTTGTAGGCGTCCTTGCCGATCCAATCCGCGAAGCCTTCGATCTCGAGGATGAAATTTGTGCGGTCTTTGATCTGCGCCGCGAGCTGATCGAGCGCTTCTTTCGCTTCGGGAGTCAGTTGATAACTATCGAACTTGAAGCGAACCGTCGCGGTGTTCCGAAGCGCGTAGGCGTCGAGATTAGTTCGGAGATCATTCACCGATTGCTCGGCGCCGCTCACTCGAGTGTTGGCTTCGTTGGCCCGGCTGAGTGCTGTATCGGCCTGAGATTGCGCGCGATCGGCTCGACCTTTCACATCGGTTACATCAGTCGATAGCCGCCCAAGGTCCTGCGAGTTGCGCCGCGAAGTCTCTTCCAATTCTCCCGTGCGCTGTTCGAGCGGAGTCACTCGTTCGCTGACACGATTGCGCACGTATTTCTTGGTGGCGCATCCGACCGAGCTCAACACCACTACACTTGCTAACGCGATCAACATAGTAAATCTGGTTTTCATTTTCTCGCTCTCCCACTATCAAAATTAGAAAAGGCGACGCAGAGAAATTCCGCATCGCCTATCCCGGTTAAGACCTCATTACGTTAACCGCATAAGAGACCGGAAGTGATTCGCCCATCACCCGCATCTCCGCCCACTGCCGAGTTGTGCAATCATTATGCCGCCTCAAGCACGGCACGTCGTGATGAAAACGCTCGAATTAAGGCGCAATTGACAGCGATGTTCGCTCGAAGAACTAGCCAAGCGTAAAGATTACAGGAAGGCTATGTAAGATTTTCCGCGCCTGATTTGTCCGGCCATTCAGCGACTGTCCGTCATCAATGCGCGTTCGACGGCTTGTCTTTTCTGCCGCTTGATGACAACAATTCAAGAACAACTTTTTAGAAAGTGAGTAGCGGGAATGGCGATAGCAACGTTTGCAGCGGGCTGCTTCTGGGGAGTCGAGGCCGCCTTTAGGGAAGTTGACGGTGTTGAATCAACTCGAGTCGGGTACACGGGAGGAAAGTTCGACCATCCGACTTACAAAGATGTGTGCTCGGGCAGAACAGGCCACGCAGAGAGTGTCGAAGTAACTTATGATCCCGAGCGCGTGTCCTATGAATCACTGCTCGATGTCTTCTGGGAAGTTCACGATCCAACGACGCTCAATCGCCAAGGGCCGGACATAGGATCTCAATACAGGTCGGCTATTTTTTTTCACAACCCACAGCAGGAAGAAGCGGCTCGCGAGTCGAAGAAGCGCAGACAGGAATCAGGCAAACATCGTCGTGACATTGTGACTGAGATCACTCCGACTTCAACGTTTTGGCAGGCGGAAGAATATCACCAGCGGTATTTCGAGAAGAACGGCCTGGCTCATTGTCGGGTGTGAACGCTCACAGAGATTAACTTGAGTTGATTACGCGATCACGATGGCGAGGTTGTTCATTGCGGACCAACAGCTGTGCCATTCCCAGCCGCTTTTAGTGCGATGATTTGAAGTTAGGCGCCGGATGGCGACCGTTCGCGTCCGTCTCGATTCGGAGGATCAGATGAAGAGAGTAACTGGAATTGGTGGCATATTCTTCAGCGCGAAGGATCCGAAGGCACTCTGTGCCTGGTACAAGACTCACCTGGGCATTGATGTACAAGACTGGTGTGGTGCTTCCTTTGATTGGACCGACGCCGACGGCAATCCGACCAAGGGAACTACGGCCTGGTTGATCGGTCCAGCGGACGGCAAGCACTTCGCTCCAAGTAAGTCGACCTTTATGGTCAACTATCGCGTGGAAGACTTGGCAGCGCTTCTTCAAGCGCTCCGCGATGAGGGCTGCGACGTGCTTGAGAAGACCGATGACTCAGAGTACGGGAAGTTCGGGTGGGTCATGGATCCGGAAGGCAACAAGGTTGAACTTTGGCAACCACCGGCCGGGCAATAACCCTCATTCACGTCGCAGCAAAGCCGACGCCTAACTCGGCGATGCACGCGAGCGCAAAGGCGCGCCGCGTGATCGTCAGCGTTAGACTGCGAAAGGTACGCACATGAGCAAAGTAGACCAACTTTTGGAGAAACGCTTTCGTCTCAACATGAGCCGAATCGCCGGAATGGTCCAGCACCTCTCCTCCAGCGACGCCCTTAAACCCGCTCAACTTTTCGGCGATAGCGAAGTCGTTAGGGCGGACATTCTTCGATCAATCGTGGTCTTTCTTCACGCGACCTTTGAAGTCGTTCTCCGTAGCCACCTTCCCAGGCCGAATCGAAGCCTGAGTTTCTACTCGCGTAGCGACCTCGATAAGGCACTTCGGCTCAGCAACATCGACGCCACCACCTTTCGCGACCTATATCCCCCGTTGACAGAGATGGCCAAGAGGCGAAAGCGCATCGTGTATGAAGCGGATCTCTCGGACGACACTAGCCCACAATGGGGGATCGCTGATGATTGGCAGCTGATCATGTGGCTCCTGGCGGTGCCCGCGTTCTATTATCGGCTCCGCCTATCTTCCAACCCGGCCGCCAGCGCGGACCAGTCTCGCTATGACGGCCTTCGATCGGCCATGCGCGATCACGTGGCATTCGGCAATCAGCTTGTAGCATTTCCCAAGGTTCAGCGTGCACTTCGGCTCCAAGCTCTACAAGAGAGCGTGAACACTCTCAATCGTGTCATTGCCACTCTACAAGTGGGTGATGATGCTTCCGTCGTGACTGAGGGCTTGCCGCTGCTTTAATCATCGCCGTCTAGCCACGGGTTCAACCGGACTCGCTACGCTCTCCGGTTAATCCTGGCGTTAGGCGGCTTACTGCGTCACAAAGCTCGAATGAGATTATGAATAATACGCAAACCTTGATAGCTACTTTAGAGGGCGCTCCTGATATTATTATCGGCCTCGTTCGCGAGGTGCCGTCACAAAATCTGAAGCGTCGTCCCAGCCCTAACAAATGGTCCGCCCACGAACATGCTTGCCACATAGCTACCACGGACACAGCTTACCTCTCACGCCTGGAGTTGATGCTCTCTGATCCAGCGCCTTACATAAGATCAATGGAACCATCTCCAGAGGAGGAGGCTGGCTCACTACTAAAGATTGATTTAGACGAAGCACTTGACCAGTACGTGCGAGAAAGGGCGCGCCTCGTTAAGCGATTGAAAGAGCTAACTGTGGAAGATTGGCAACGGACGGCGGAGCATGAAGAGTACAGTCATTACTCAGTATTGATAATGTTCAGGGAACTACTAATGCACGAAATGCTTCACGGATACAGAATAGGAGAGCTAATGCTGAAGAAAGACTGGTAGTAA
>Ga0075436_100000559_pt1 | contig 24291 bp, 20 predicted proteins | sample RhiMethybrSRZTD5_FD_75303 | JGI IMG/M metagenome (GOLD analysis project Ga0075436, IMG submission 75303) | Populus rhizosphere microbial communities from Tennessee, USA - Rhizosphere MetaG P. TD hybrid SRZTD5 | ecosystem: Host-associated > Plants > Roots > Rhizosphere > Soil | place: USA...
TTGTTGTACACGTTGTTGTCGTGGTTCCCCGATTCCGACCATCCCGCCCGGTAAAAGTCCGGATACTGCAGCATCGCCGCCGCCGTCATGAATCCTCCGCCCGAGTGGCCCCACATCCCCGCCCGGCTTAAATCTATGTAGGTGTGCGTCGCGGCTAGCCGCTCCAAGGCAGTCTTCTTGTCCGCCAAGCCGTAGTCCCGCAGATTCCCATAACCATAGCTGTCATACCATTTGTCGCGCTGAGGGCTTCCGCCGCGGTTGCCGACCTCGACCACGACAAACCCCAGTTGCGCCAGCGGCACGTTGGGGCTTTTCGGCGAAAACGTTTTGGTCACCTGTTCCACCTGCGGCCCTGGATATACGAACTCAATGACCGGATACTTCCGGCTCGCATCAAAATCGAATGGCTTGTAAATCACGCCGTAGAGGTCCGTCACGCCGTCATCCGCTTTCACTTTGAACATCTCGGGATACTTGAATCCCGCCGCGATCAATTGCGAAACGTCCGTCGTCTCCAGTTCATTGAGTGTCGTTCCTTGCCCATCCCGCAGCATGGACCTTGGCGCCATATCCACCCGCGAAAACGTGTCCACGAAATACTTGCCCGAGTCCGGCCAGCTCACCGAGTGCGTAAAGTTCTCCGGCGTCAGTATTTTCAATCCGCTTCCGTCCAAGCCGACGCGGTACAGATGCGTGTAGTAGGGATCTTCCCCCGATTCGCGCCCGTTGGCCGTGAAGTACAGCGTCCGCGTCTTCTCATCCAGCGAAGCAATTTGATCCGTCACGTACTCGCCCGAAGTGATCTGGTTTTTCAGCTTTCCCTGCCCCTCATACAAGTACAAGTGGCCCCAGCCATCCCGTTCCGACCACCACAGCAGTTCTTTACCGTTTTCCACCAGCCGCAGAGGCTTTTGCGTCATCCACATGTTTGAACGTTCTTCGATCAATTTCTGCACTTTGCCCGTGGTGCTGTCCGCCACGTCCACTTCCACTTGACGGAAATCCCGGCTCCGGCTGGTGAAGTAGAGCTTGTCCGACGTGTCCGCCAGCCATTTCGGGTTCTGCCGCAGAAGAGGCGCTGGATTCAGCCGGTTTTCCTCCTGGTCTTCCCTTTGTTCTTCGCGGTCGCGCTCCGTCTGTGCGGCATCTTCAATAGTCAGCACCTCATCCACAAAACTCTTTGGTTGCACCACCACGCGCTGTTTGCTCGCCATGTCAAAGATGTTGATCTCTCCGATCGGCATGTTCGTCTCGCCCGGCAAGGGATAGCTGCGTGCCTCCAGAATCGGCCGCGGATTCGTCAGCGAGTGAATCACCCAGTAATCGCCTACCTTGCGGTTGTCTTCCCGCTCCAGCGCAAACTTCTTCGAATCCTTCGACCAGTGGATCGTCACCGCCGGCGTCCGTTGCCCGGCTTTGTTTCTGTCACCCTTGTCTTGTTTCTTCAGTTGCTCATCCTGTTCCGGCAACAGCACTCGCGCGTAACTGTATTTCTCCGAGCCGTCGGTCGTCAGTTGCGTTTCCACCACGCTCGTATCGCCCGGTTTTTTCAGCGCCTTGGCATAATTCTCCGCGTCCATCAAATAGAGGTTGTGTCCCCGCGCGAACACCACCGTCTTTTCATCGGGCGAAACCGAAGCCCACATTGGTTTTCTCTTCGGCGCTTCGAAATTGTCCAGCCGCGTGAGCTTTCCCGTTGTAATGTCGTATTCAAAATAAATCGTCCGCGTTTCTTCCGGTTTTTCTCCTCCTGCGACTCCCGCTGCCGCCTGGCCTTGCTGCTCCCCTTGCTTCATCTCTCCTTCTTTGCCTTGCTCCTCGATGTCCTCCTGGCTCTTTTCTTTTTTCGGTTCATTCGGCACCACGGCGTCCTTCCGAATCTCCACCTCAAATCGCATCTTCGCGTCTTTATCCACCAGTTTCGGTCGTTTGATGGGAAGATGCTGCGCGTCATAAGGAAAATTCGTAAGTCTCGAGAGTTCCGCGGCGACTTTGGCGTTGTCCCACAGCGGATTCTTCGCCCTCTTCGACGGGTCCACGACGTAATACCGCGTCCCTTCCGTCGTCTGGTAGCTATACCAGAAGCGGTCCGACTCGCTGAACCAGTGCGGCGTAACCGCCAAATCAAATACCAGCTTGTTGACGGCATCGGGCAGAAACCGCTCCTCGAGCGCATAGTTGGGTATAACGCGCGCCGCTGCGTCGGCCGAGGCGCCTTCCCCCCTGGCCCCGGTCCCAGGCCCGTCCGGACCAGCCCAAGCCCGCGCCACAAACAAACTTGCCGCTGCAAGCCCTGAATAAGCCACAACCTTCTTTACGCGACTCCCCCCAAAGACCGCTCTCCGCTTCGCATCTGCCACTCTCATCTTCAATTTCCTCCACCTCGAACCACTCCGACCTTCCAAAGGCCGCACATTATAGTCCCAATTCGCCTCCCCGCACCTTACGCGCCTTTCCGAGCGCACACCTCCAGCTGCAAAGCGTTCCTCTGGCAGGGAATATTTCTAGCTTTTAGCTAGTCCTTTGAAACAACGCCAAGGTGTATTGCGTTTAAGCTCTGAGGGTCAATGGGACAATCCCTTATGATGAAACGCGCCATTATCGTAGGTTTGCTTCTAATCGCCGCCGCCGCGGCTCCTCCGCTTGCCCACCAGGTACATAGGGCCCGCGACGTCGCCCGCATGTCTCTCAAGGTCGGCGACATGGCTCCCGACTTCACCCTCCTTACCAATGAGTGGAAAACCGTCAAGCTGAGTGACTATCGCGGCCAGAAGAACGTCTTCCTTGCTGTCTACGTCCTCGCGTTTTCCGAAGGCTGCACGAAGCAAATGCGCGCCGTTCAGGCCGGCATTGATTCCGGTCGCATCCCTACCGCTGACACCGAAGTCTTCGGCGTGAGCCTCGACAGTCCTGCGGCGAATGCCGCCTTTGCCGAGCAGAACGGCCTTCACTTTCCTCTGTTGAGCGACATGAATCACAAAATGCTTAGGATTTACGGCATCCTGAAGACCTACAGCGTCGAAAACGAAGACTATCAGTGGGCTCTCCGCGCCAACATCGTCATTGATAAGCAGGGCATCATCCGCTTAGTCGACGAAGGCGACAACGCCGTCGACCCCAACACGGCCCTCACTCTTTGCACCACCCTCCACAAGCAACCCTCTGCCAACTAGCGTTCAGAGCTAAGATGGTGCTTCGGGCTTTGCATGAAACGAATCGGGATTGCATGGCGGGTAGTTTTGTCGCTGCTGTCCATCGCGTGGATACCAGTGGTGCTTGAGGAATTCTTTGAGGGGTTATTCCATCTTTCGCAACGTTGGGCGAATGATCCCTTTATCCTGATCATTCCGTACATAGAATTCATTACGTTGCCGCTGACTTGCCTCGCGCTTCTCATCGCCCTGTATAAAGGGGCAAAGGCAATAACAGAATTCATGCGACATTATCGAAAGCCGAATTAGAAAGCCGCGCTGTCTATTTGTTTTCTGGACATTCTAGGAACGAAAAGTCCGGCAGCAAAGAACGGAGCTAGTTGGAGGTGCCGGTCGCGGCGTACGAATCTTTTGCGGCGTCGCCGTATAGGTGCAAAAGCTGCGACGCGCGTTTCAGAAGGTCGGAGGGCATATCCCCCGGCTGGTAGTCCACCCAGCCAGTGGTGTACGCCAGGGAAATTCTCTTGCCGGCGCATTCCAGGTCCATCGAGCCCATGCGATTCAACACCTGCGTCACTTCGCCTACATTGCACTTGGGCAGGACCAACACGAAGTCGTCATTGGCCAGCCGCACCGCATAGTCCGAGCCGCGGCTCACTTCCTTCAGCCGCCTCGCAAACTCTTTCAATGCCTGATCGACCGCGGTCTTCCCGTACTGCTGGGTCAAATCTCCCAAATCTTCCAGGTGAATTGTGGCAAGGCTCAAAGCGGTATTTTGGCGCTTCGCGCGAGCAATTTCTTTTCCGAGGTGCAGCAGCGCCGAGGTGCGCGTGTAAAGGCCTGTGACCGGGTCCGCCAGTGAAGTATCCTCGACGGCCGCTCCATTTTCTTCAGCCCCGTCGCTTGGCGATTCCGCTTTCTTGCGCATCTTCCGGAACATTCTTTGGCGGTACAGCATCCAGCCGTTGAAAAGGAGGAGCAGACACAGAATTCCCCAACGCGCCTGCTCGGGCGTGATTTCATAAAAGTGTTCTTTGTGCCGGAACAACCGGGAGAACGCGCTGAGCGCCAGTACCGCCATGGAAAGAAGCGTCACGGTTAGGGTGGAAAACCACAGCCGCCATTCGCGCCGGCCTAGCTTCTTTAAGTCGATTTGGGGCGACCCGTAGTAGCTCGCCGGTCCTTCCAGAGGGGAGGACTTGGACGCCAGGCTTACCCGATCTCCGAACTCGGATGCCGCTGTCCTGCCAGGCCTGCCAAACATGACCACCACTGTAGGCCGCTGCTGCAAAGTGAGGCAATCCCCAAAAGGTACAGGCCTTTCTTTTCAGAAACCTGCACCAAAGTACGGCTTTTCAGTTGGTTGGCCTGCGGCGGCTTTATCCATGTATGGCTTTTGCCAGGTCTCCCGCCCAGGTGGCAAAAGCGTGCCACGCGGCAGTCTCCCCCAGGGGAACCCTCACTCGCTGCACAACAATTAGGAATGCGCTGGCCCAAATGGTCGCACTATGTACCTTTCGCATGACCCACAAATCGTACACAACCAACAACAGCAGAAATCCGTACGTGCACAATACTGCCACCCAAATCGGATTATGCTGGATAAATCCTACCGGCCAGCGGGCGACCGCCGCAATCGTCAGGGCAGTGGTGGCTACCAGAATTAGCCGCTTGTGGGCGGGGGGATTGGATCTTGCCCGGAATGCGAAGAGTATCAGCGTTGCAAAAATCACCATGTCGGTAATCGGAATGATATAGAACGTTTTTGGGTCTAAATCAGCAGCCGGTCCCTTGCCGCTCAAGGTTCTTCGCAGTGAGTCAGTAGACGCCAGTACGCCGAGAATGACCATAAGGCAAGCCAATCCGAAGCCGACCATCCCGAGCTTTCGGTGTATGTCCACGCGGTTCGCCGCCACGAGCGACGTTTGAGCAATCAACAACAAAATCCACGATGAAAATGCTGCACCGTGCAAGTGGATCAGCCAGCTAGGCAGAGGCGCCTTGAACACTCCCGCAAGAAAATAGGAGCGCGCAAATCCAAGAAACACTGTTGCCAGCATAAGCAGTGCCATTCCCGGGAAGAAGTATTTCTCCAGGCGCGATTCCCGGGGTTCAAACACGGCGGTCGCCATCGTTCCTCCGATTCCTTTGTGTTTGTGGTTTCGTTGCGGGGCTTAACAATGCCCGCATTTTACACGATTTGAGAAGGGTTCCCGCCGAAACTTTTTCAGTGCAACTGAGGTTTTCGAAACAATAGGTATAGAGCGGGCTCAGTTTTGCTACGGCTTGCTTAGAAGTTTGCCTGACCTGGTCCAATCCTCGGTGGGAGGATACAGCTCGAGCCCGATTTCGTAGGAGCCATCCTGACGCGTTTCGCAGTGCGCCACGCGGCCGCGTGAGGGGAGGCTGCCTCGGATCGGTTGAAGAAATAAATCGTGGTTCGCTTCCCAAAGGTTCTTGGTCACTACGCGGGCGCCGTGGCAACTTACGTTAATGGTGGACGTAATTTCGAACGCGCCTGTCGTGGGATCCGACAGCTTCACGAACATCTTGAAAGAGATGCGGTTTTCCGCGCGGCGCAGAAGGGGAGCGTCCACGAACGTGATCCTGCAAAACTGTATTTTTTAGGGAAAATGAAGGCGGGGCCGCTTTCACCGCCATTTATCCGTCAGTTAGCCCCGCGCGTCAATAGTACTTGAGTACTCGACGCCCCTTTTCTCTCATGCATAGATGCTTGTAGATCAATCGTGCCGCTCCGGTCGCTCTATTTCGATGGCTCCAGTCTCAGAAGCCTGTGCCGCTGCATGTTGTCCTTGAGCGCCTCGCCAATCTGGCCACGGATTCACCCAAGTGCGCGGCGTTTCCGCGGACATCTTGATGTCCGGCTTGCCCAGCGCGCTCCACAATTGGCTCCGAAAAGACCATTTAGACCTCGACGAGGCGAAAACGCTGGCCGGGCGCAAAACGATAGCCCTGAAAATATTCGTAGGTGACGCTCCAGACCGCGCCGCCTGACACAGCAAACATCAATTCTTCGATGGGGACGCCAAGCAGGCGGATCCCGGAGATGTTCGGAAGATTGTAGCAACGGTCAATGAAGCCGGGATACAGCACGAGGAAATAGACGAAGAGCAGGAAATACAAAACTGTAAAAACCAGAGCGCCGACAAACATGGTGGGAATCAAGTCGGTGCGAAGAAAGGCGACCACGATCGCGCAGACCGCGAAGGCGATCGCGGTGCTGTAGATGTTTTTGGTCGGGTAGAAAAAGTGGAGAATCAGAAACACGACAAGCATCACGATGAAGGGAGCGTAGTGTTTCTTGCGGTGTTCTTTTCGGCGCGCCGCAAGCTTCTCTTTGAGGAAAATTTCACCCACCACGGAAGCGATTCCGCCGACGGCTCCGGCCCAAAGGAAGTCCTCGATTCCGACGCGGAATCGCGCGTCGAGATCAAACAGCGACGGCGGCGTCCAATATTGTGGGACGAACAGGAAACTGGTCAGGGCCAAAGGTGAGGTAACTGCCGTCCCCCAAATGATCTGCGGACGATACCGTTTTCCGATGAGGTAGCAAGCCAGCCAAGCCGCGTCGAAAAGAAACGCCCCAACGAGGTATGCGAATTGGTCGTTCATTGTCATAGGTTCCCCTTGTAGTTGTGCTCTTTCGCGCGTTTTCGTTGCAGCGAGCGGGTGTACTAGCCGACGTTACGTTTGCGGAAAGGCAAATAGATACTCGCTAATGGTTCAGGTCGTCAGCAGTCCATAGAGAAAGCGCCCGCAATGCTCCGATTGACTCGAATGCATATTCGTCCTGGTATAGAATGCACGGCAACCCCGCGGCAACCAGACAGGTCAACGAGAGGATAATTCTTGTGCAATCTGAGCGTCCACGCGCACGCCGCTACCCCTTTGTGGCCACCATTGAAATGACCGATGTGGAATCGGAGACGCAGGTTGTTGAACAGACTTGCGACTTAAGCCTGTTTGGATGCGGCGTGACGACGCAGAAGTCCCTGCCGGCCGGCAGGCGGATCCTAATCAGGATCCAGCATGCCAGCGCGAACTTTGCGGCTATGGGCAAGGTGGCTCATGCCGGGCACGGAACCAGAATGGGAGTTGTGTTCACCAAGATTGAGCCTAATCAGCAATTAGTTTTGGAAAAGTGGGTCGCGGAACTAAGAGAGGCGCGCGCTGTGAAGCCATTGAAAGCGTAGAGGAACGTATTCGCTTTTTTAATGGCAGCAATTAATTGGCGACGGTGAGTTCGACTGTGGCCGAAGCAGAAACTTTCGCGCCACCCATGGGGGTCTGGTCAATCACAGAGCCGTGGGGCCACTGGGGCGCGCCAACGTAATTCACCTTGCGGCGCATTTGAGCCTGATCCAGGCGGCGCTGCGCGTCAACTTCGTTCAATCCCACGAGATGCGGCATCACGTAAGAGGCTTCTTTCGGGCCTTGCGAGATGAGCACGTCCACGCGCGGCGTCGCCGCGCCAGAGCCCGGCTTCGGATTCTGGAGCACGATGGCATCGGCGGGCTGGTCGGGCATGGTTACGGCCGAGACTTCGCCGACTTGCAGGCCCTGGCGAAGCAATTCGACACGCGAGGCGCGAAGGGAATTGCCTTCCAGCATAGGGATTTGCAACTGGCGCTGGCCGAGGGATAGAACGACATGAGCTTGCTGCGAAACTTTCATGAGCAAACCGGCGGTCGGCGCCTGGCGAAGCACAACGTTAATGGGCTGGTCGCTGTAGATGCGGTCCGCGACGCGCAACACCAAGCCGCGAGATTGCAGCATCTTGCTCGCTTCGGAGACGTTCTTGCCCACGAGGTTGGGCATGGTGACTTCGCGGCCGTGAATGGCGATGCGCATGGCGGTGATCGCGCTGAGGAACGCGGCGGACGCCAGGATGAAGACCAGCAGCGTCATACGCATGAGCCATTCCAGCCGTTCTTTCAGAGTCATGGTCAAGACAGAAACTAGAAAATAGAAATTAGAAAATGGAAACAACAAGAGTAATTCGTTTTCAGTTCTCAGTCATTAGTATTCAGTTCTCGGCAACGCTAAAGAGCGATGGGGTATTGTCAACCCGAACGCGGCTACGGATCTGCTTTTCACTAAACTGAGAACTGATGACCGACAACTGAAAACTGACCACTACTTCTTCGCTAGCGGGGGAGCAGGGTATTCGGGCAGCTTGTCCTTGCTAGTGTCGGCGCGTTTTACTTCCAGTTCGTCGAACAGAAGCGACGGGCTGATGACCGTGGTGGGTACTCCGCCCGGGCGATTGCTAACCAACGGATCATTGCCAGCCGCGATTACGGCAGTGCGCAGCGCGCGCGTGTCCAGTTCATTGAAGACGGCGCCCCTGACGAGTTCTTCATGGCCATCGTTCGCGTAGACGCGATAGAGAAGGCGGGGCGTGTTTCCCGGCTGCCCAAGCGTTTCGACGCGATAACCGTACGGTTTGCCCTGGTCCTTCACCATATCGGTGACTTTCTTTTTCAAATCCTCGGGTGATTGCGCCTCGGAACTTTTGAGCAGCAGCACACCGAGATTCGGTCCGGCCGCCATCCCCGCGCCAGCGCGGCCATGACCGTTCGAAGCAGGGAAGTCGCGCAGCGGCTGGCGACCCATGAGGTAATTGGTGAGCGTACCGTTTTCGATGGTGTTGACAGGCTGGGCTTTTACACCTTCGCTGTCGAACATATAGCTGCCAATGAGGCTCTTGCCCTGAAAGTCTTTCAACGTGGGATCGTCAATCACGGAAAGAAAATTCGGAAGCACTCGTGCTTTGTAGCTGGTGGCAAAGGCCCCGGTGGTGCGGTTCGGACGGCCGAGCGCCGGCTTGCGGCCAACAACGTTTTGGCCGATCAGGGAGGCGACGATATCGTCGGCGGCATCGGCAGAAAAGAGAACGGGACCGCGATACTCTTCTTCGACGATGGGCGCCTGGCGAAGAGCGACGATGGTGTCGAGCATGTTTTTCGAATTGGCCATCAGCGCATCATGCGACGGCAATTCTTCCATGCGCGCGACGACGTAGGCGGGGCTGCGGCCGAGGCGCATCCCGTCGGCGGCTTGCGCGGCGCCGTTCAACTGCACGGAGTAAGTCGTTTTGCCGCAGCGTGTGACCGTGCCTTCGGTATTGACCAGGTATTCGTTGACGGCAGAGAAGCGCGCGGACGCACTCACCGATTGCACGTCGGGATACTGGCGATAAAGATTGGTAACGTCCTCAAGCGTTCTCTTCCAGGAAGCTTCATCGAGCTTGAGCGAAACAGTGGGGTCAACGGCGATCAGTGGAGCGGACTTCGCGAAATCGTCGATAGGACTAGTGTCGGCGCTAAAGCGCTTGAGTTCGGCTTGTTTTTCGGCGAGCGCCTCGCCGGCGGATTTGTAAGCATCGTCGGTGGCGAGCCAGATTTGATGGCGAAGCGCGATGGGATCATTGTCGAGCGGAAGAATGGTGGATTCGCCTTCGCCGCGCGTGTAGAAGCTGTCTTGTTTGTAATCGCCGATGCGCACAACCACGCGGAGGACACGATAGTGCCCGTGCTGGCTTTCGCGGAGCGCGCCGAAAGCGGCTTCGGCGGAGAAGTCGTCAACGTCGTTGACGCGGTACTCGATGAAGTAGGGCGGCTGGACTTGATCCATCTTAAGTTGCGCTTTCGAACGGTCCAGTTCCGTGAGCAGAGCTTCGAGCAAGCCATCACCTTTGGCGGCCGCATGAGCGGCGGCCATGGCGGGGTCGGGCGCCGGTTTCGAACCGCTGGAAGCCGCGCGAGGCGAAGGAACACTCAGGGCGACCGCCAGGGCAAGAAGGAATGCGGGTCTGCGGTGCAGTGCGAGAGCGCTCATGGCTTCACCTCGGCTTTGGTTTGCGAGGCGGTTTTCGAAGAGGCCGCGCTGTCCTCGAAGCCGGGGGGAGGCAACAAAGGTGGGCGTTCGTGCTGATGGGCGCGCTTTTGCACTTCCATTTCAGAGAAAAGCATTGAAGGCGCAACGGCGGCGACCGGCACTTGGCCACTTTCCGCGCCGCAGACGCCATTAAACACATGCGGCTGGTCGCCGGTGGTGAGAATGCGCGTTAGCGCTGCGAGCGGCGTGCCAACAATGTCCACGCCGCGCACCAATTCATCGGGCCTGCCGTCGGCATAAATTTTGTACACCATCACAGGAAGCACCTGAAACGCCTGCGGCAATTGGCGCGTGGTGATGGTGAAGCCGCCCTGGATGTCATCAAAATACAAGCCGTAAGGCTTGCCCTGCTTTTTTGCTTCGTCGATGAGTCTCTGCCGCATCTGACTGTCGGGCACGGTTTGCGTGGAGGTGACAATTAAATTTCCCTGGCGGCCTGTGGGCATAAGGCCTGGTTGATTGCGGCCGTGGCCATTTGAAACGCTGAAGTTCTTGATGGGCATGCGCGACATTAAGAAATTTTTGAGGATGCCGTCTCTGATGACATCTACATGTTGGGCGGGAGAGCCTTCATTGTCGTAGTCGTATGCGCCGGCGAGTTTCACGCCAGCGATTTCGTGAATGGTGGGGTCGTCCACAACGCTGAGAAATTTCGGCAGGACTTCCTGGCCGATTTTCTTGGTGAAGGTCTGGCCTTCTTCTTCGTCGCGCTGGCGGTGGCCTTCCAAGCGATGGCCGAGCACTTCGTGGAAAAACACGGCGGCGGCGCGGCCGCTGAGAAGCGCGGGGCCGTCGTAAGGTTCGGCGACAGGAGCCTTGCGGAGAGCGTTCAAGTCGGCGGCCATGGTTTCGATTTTCGCAGTGAGTTCGCTTTCGGCAGGAAGACCCTTGGCGTTAGGGGCTTGAAACGTTTCGACGCGAAGAAGATCCATGCCATCGTCGGCGCGGGTTTGCGCTTCCATGATAAGCCGCGTGGAGGAACTGGGCGAAACGAGCGTAGTGCCTTCGTTTGAAACCATGCGCGAATTGGAATTCGCGGCTTGAAGGACGACGCTGGCGAAATAGACGTTGGGATATTTGCGGAAGGCGGCGGAGAGGCGCTTGATTTCGCCTTCCCAAGCCGAGCGATCAAACGGCGCAGCGGAGGCTTCGCCGATGTGCGTTTCCGGCCTTTCCTTGGAAAAATCCGGAGACTTATCCTCTTCTTCCGCGCGGACGGCCGTGTTCGTGCGAACGTTCATTAGCGCCGGAACGGCGCGCTTGTATTCGCGGTCGGTGAGCTCCCACAAAACGCGGGCGATGGCGTCCTGGTCGTCGCGGATGGGAAGAGTGCCGGAAGTGACCCCGCTCGGGCGGCTTTGTCCGTGAGTGTTATCGAGATCAGGAGAGCCGACACGCAAGGTGACGTCGGCAAAGCGGCGGTGCACGTTGTTGCTGCCAAGCAAGCTGCCATAGGCGCCGGCAAGCACTACGAAGTCCTGATCATAGACGGTGTAGCCGAGGTAGTAGGGAGGCTGCTCGGTTTTGCCAAGCTCGGCGGTGGCGCGGGCCAGCTCGGTTTGCATAGCTTTTAAGACGGGATCGTTGGTCGATACCGGGGCTGGAGTAGAGACAGGTCTGTCCCCAGAAGCCGTGGCAATGGGCAGGAATGCGAGTTGCGACGCGAGGAAGCAGGCAGCGGCGGCGCGCAAGAGTTTAGGCTCGCGGGCGTGTGCCGAACCGCGATGCTTCAGGGATTCAGAGATATGCATGAAGAATGGACTCCCTTACGACGGTCAATCCGACTGCCAAGCAATCCGTGTCAGTCATCAAAAACGATGCAGAATTCGAGTATGCCTTAGTGTTTTGACGCGCGCAAATCAGTGTCACCGAAGCGTTCGCCAGGCTTGAGGCGGGCGCCGTTGGCAAACTCGGAGGCGCTGATTTGCTTGCGGCCTTCCATTTTGACGGATTGCAGGCGCAAAAGAGTTGCGTTACCGCAGGAGATGAGCCAGTCGTTCTTTGTGCCAATCAGAGTGCCGGGCGCGGAGCGAGCCGCGGCGAATGACGGGCCATCCAACAATCCGGCGGGAAGGGAATTTGGATCAACGGCGGTTTCGGCCCCGAGGAGGCAGGTTTGACCGCGAAAGGTCGAGTAAGCCCCGGGCCAAGGTGCAAAACCGCGCATGCGGTTGTAGATTTCCTGCGCAGAGCGGTTCCAGTCGATGCGGCCATCATCTTTTTTCAACATAGGAGCCAAAGTGGCTTCGGCATGATTCTGCGCTCGAGGAATGATGGTGCCCGCAGCGAGCCCAAGCAGAGTCTCTTCCACAAGGGGCGCGCCGTCTTTGGACATTCGGGCGGCCAGTTCGGGAGCGGTTTCAGTGGGACGGATTTCCATTTCGCGCTGAAGAAGAATGTCACCGGTGTCCATGCTCGCGTCAATGCGCATGGTAGTCAGGCCGGTGCGTGTCTCTCCGTTGGTAATAACCCAATTGACGGGAGCGGCGCCGCGATATTTCGGGAGCAGGGAAGCGTGGAGATTGATCCAGCCGTGCTTGGGAATCGAGAGAAGGCGCGCAGGAATAATTTGTCCATACGCGATGATGACGATGACGTCGGGAGCGAGCTTCTCGAGGAGTTGCTGTACTTCCGGGGCTCGAGTTTTCTCCGGTTGATGCACGGGAAGATTCGCGGCGAGCGTGACTTCCTTCACGGGGGAGACGGAAAGTTGCTGGCCGCGGCCGCGCGGACGGTCGGGCTGGGTAATGACGGCGATAACCTCGAATTCCGATCTGGCGAGGAGATGCTTCAGCGTAGGAACAGCGAATTGAGGCGTACCACAAAAGATTAGGCGCATGAGAGCACAGTCCCGTGCTCCAGATTACCATTCGCCCTGTTTGCGCAGTTTTTTGATTTTGCGTTTAATCATGTCGCGCTTCAGCATTCCAAGATGCTGCAAGAATAGGATGCCGTTGAGGTGGTCGATTTCGTGGCAGAACGCGCGTGCCAGGAGATTTTCGCCGCGAATCTCGAACGGCTCGCCTTTGACGTTTTGCGCTTTGACGGTGACAAACTGCGGGCGCACGACGTAACCGCGGAAGCCGGGAATGGAAAGACAGCCCTCTTCTTCGCGAACTTCGCCTTCAGCGTGAGTCACCTCGGGATTCGCCAGGACAATTTTCCCCTCCGGGTTTTTCCCGCCGGTCACGTCGACCACCGCGAAGCGCATACTCTTTCCGATTTGCGGGGCGGCCAGCCCCACACCTAGTGCCGCGTACATGGAGGCGAACATGTCTTCGGCAAGTTCTTCGAGTTCGGCATCAAACTTTTTTACGGGCGCGCCCGGCTTTTCCAGAACGGGGTCGCCGTACTTGACGATGGGATAAATTTTGCGCGGCGGCGAGGACACTTGTTGCGTCTCAGTAGCGGTAGCCGCAAGCGCTTTAGAACTCGTCGATTTGTCGGACATAATTGTCGAAGTTTCGCCGCGTTTCGGCGAGAGAGTCTCCCCCAAATTTTTGCAGAAAAGTATCGGCTAACACAAGAGCAACCATGGCTTCGCCTGCGACCGCGCCAGCGGGAACCACGCACCAATCGGAGCGTTCATACGCCGCCTGCACGGGCTCCTTGGTGACCATGTTCGTGGTGTGCAGCGGCTTCCGCAAAGTGGAGATGGGCTTCAGGTAGCCGCGAATCACGATGTCTTCGCCATTGGTGATGCCGCCTTCAAGGCCGCCGGCGCGATTGGTGAATCGGCGAAAACGGTGCGCGACTTTGTCATATGAGATTTCGTCTTGCACGTCGCTGCCATGGGAGGCGGCTATGGATACACCGTCGCCGATTTCGACCGCTTTCACGGCTTGCACGCTCATCAGCGCCTGAGCCAGGCGGCCATCGAGCTTTTCGTCCCACTGCGCGTGACTGCCTAGGCCGGGCGGAACGTTGTGAGCAACAATTTCGAAAATTCCGCCCACGGTGTCGTTCGCTTTCAGGGCCGCATCGACTTCTTCTTTCATTTTTTCCTGAAGGGCGGCGTCGGCGCAGCGCAGCGGCGAGTCCAGGTCGGCGCTGACGGCGCGAATTTTCCTCCAGGGAACGGGGCGCTCCAACCGGATGTGGCCCACCTGAATGGTGTGACTCGCGATTTCCGTGCCGAATTCTTTCAAGAGAAGTTTGGCGAAAGCCCCGGCGGCAACACGCGCAGCAGTTTCGCGAGCGGAAGCGCGTTCCAAAATGTAGCGCGCATCGTGATAATTGAATTTCAACGAGCCTGCCAGGTCAGCGTGGCCAGGGCGCGGCGCGACCAGTTTGCGTGCCCCTGGATCATCTTCAGCCGGCTCAACGGGAAGAATCTTTTCCCAGTTTGCCCAGTCGCGATTCTCGATGCGCAGCGCGATGGGCGCGCCGATAGTCTTGCCGTGGCGAACGCCGGCGAAAATCTCAGCCTGGTCTTTTTCGATTTTCTGGCGGCCGCCGCGTCCATAGCCCAACTGGCGGCGGTGCAGCTCCAGGTTGATGAACTTTAGATCAATGGGCAGTTGCGCAGGAAGGCCGGAGATGTAGGCGAAAAGCGCTTGTCCGTGCGATTCACCGGCCGTGTAGAACTTCAGCATCCGCGCCTCTATCCTCGCGTGTCCTTTGGCAATTCAGTCGGGAGGAAGAGACAGTGTAGCGACAGCCGCACTTGGCGTCCAGCGACACCGAGTGTTGCAGAGTGCGTGCGATCTTGAAATTTTTAGTGTAGCAGGCCATCAAAGAACACGATGTCCGCATCGCCTTCACCCACAGCGGCAAAAATGCATTTATTGTCGGGAGACCAGGCGACACGGCGAGCGATGAACGTACGGCGCTCTCCGAAATCCGTGAGTGGATGCATTTTCCCGTCGGTCGTCTTTCATGAGCGGCACCGAGCCCCCTTGCAATTTGGGAGGCTATTTCCATGGCCTTACGCTGAGGAAGTGGCCCCGGTAGCAGGCGCTCCCGGAGAGTTTCACCTTCCAACAGCTCTGTGACGATGAAAGGCAGACCGTCATGTGCGCCTATGTCGAGGATGGTCAGGATATTCGGATGATGAATCTGTCCTGCAGCGCGCGCTTCGCGCTCGAAGCGTGTTCGGCGATCCGAATCAGTGGCAAAATCACGCGGGAGAATTTTCAAGGCAACGTCGCGTGCAAGGCGGGAATCGCGCGCTCGGTAGACCTCTCCCATTCCGCCTGCCCCCAGTGGTGCTAGAACTTCATAGGGGCCAAGCCGTGTCCCTTGAGGTAAAGGCATAGGCGGCGGAATTATAGCCCCAGAATGGCTCTCTGGCGCTTCTTAGATCTAGATTGCGCTGGCATGTTGGAAATCAACGCACGGTTTCTTTGCCCCCGACGTAGAGGGGCATGAGGATTTCGATCGCAATGCCGCGGCGGCCTTGGCCTAAATCGTCAATTCGAACCACTTTACCCAGGGATTCGCGATTGAGGGAGCCAGGAGAATCGGAATACGGGAAGGTAATGAATACGCGCATATCTTTGACGTAAGAGGAGTTCTTCGACGCAAAGTAAACGCTGTCGCGCGTCGTGTTCAGCGTGGGAAGGATCTCATCGAATTGGAGATGCGCATCGGAGGGTCGCACACGGACCACTTGGGAGAGCTTCAATCGTGCGCGACGCCGGCGCTCTGGTGGATATCCCATAGTTTCTCGTAAAAATAGATTAACGGACAGCGTCGATTCGAATACGGAAGTTGTCACGTAGGTTGCTTAGTTGACAAGGGCTTAGGCCAATCTTGAACGGTGATTCGCCGGTGCGAGGCACTTCTTAGCTCGGATTCGACAAATCGAAGTGCCGGGCAAGGGAAGATTACGAAACTTAAGCGAAATCGCTTACTTGACGCAAAGTTGGCGCACAGTTACGCTTGCGAAGATGCTGTTTCGGCGAGTAGTTCGACGCAGAAGACGGGTGTGAACAGGTACTTGTGGCTGACACTCCGCTCCAGGTAAGAGGCAACCGTGCGAAACAGGAAGAGGCCCCTTCGATCGTCGAAGTACTGGAGGGCGCGTCGAAACGGGCGGTAGCCGCCGTTCAGGATTACTCGCTGCTTTCCTTCCGGGCGCTGACCAACCTTGCGACTTCTCCGCACTATTTTCAAGACACCCTCGACCAAATGGATGATGTAGGAGTTGGCTCGTTGCCAATCATCTTGCTGTCGGGGTTTTTCATCGGCGGCGTCATGGTGCTTCAGACGGGCGCACAGTTTGTGCGGTTTGGGCAAACTTCGCTGACCGGAGACGTCGTCTCGCTCGCGCTGGTGAGAGAACTCGGGCCGGCAATCACTGGACTGCTTACTGCAGGACGCTGCTCTTCGGGAATGGCGTCCGAGTTGGGCTCGATGCTAGTGACCGAGCAAGTGGACGCGATGCGGGCCATGGGCACGGACCCGAGTCGCAAACTTATCACGCCACGTGTGCTGGCGAGCATGCTGATGGTTCCCCTGCTCACGGCGATGATGGTGTTTGTCGGCTTGCTTGGCGGATGCGTTGCCTCCGTCTTTTCATTGCAGCTCAGCGCGGTTGAATTTTGGCGGCGCGCCGTCGACATTTTGGAATTTCCGGACCTGATGCAGGGCTTCATTAAGTCGCTTGCGTTTGCCTTCATTTTGGCGACTGTGGGTTGCTACAAAGGATTGACGGTGCGAGGCGGCACGCAAGGCGTCGGCCGCGCCACAACGCAAGCGGTGGTCATTTCGTCCGTGATGATAATCGTAGCCGACCTCTTCCTAACCAAGTTGAGTCTCTACCTCGCAAATAAAGTCTTCTGATTGAAATTGGTCCAAATTAGACTGGCCCTAGTCTAAACGTAGACTAATTCCCGCTCGCGATCGATTCACCTTTCTCGAGTACCCGGTCGAAAAATTCCGCCGTCGCTTTGTAGCCGCGCACCCAGGAGCGCCACAAAAGGAAATCGTGGATCTCATCTGGGAAGACGATCTGCTCAAAAGGGACTTTTTGTTCGCGGAGCCGCTGGACCAGGTCCACCATCTGGCTAAAATCCACATTGCGGTCGTCATCACCTTGAATCAACAGCACCGGCGATTTCCACGACTTGATGGAGGCATTCGGCGAAGATTCGAATGCAATGCGCATGGCTTCGGCGCGGTCGGGTGGTCCGCCGCCTTCCTGTCCCCCTAGGCCACCGCGGAAAATGCCGCGCGCGGACCAATCATGCACGCCGTGAAAATCCACGCCGGCTGCAAAAATATCGGAATTGCGAGCAAGTCCCATGGCCGTCAGAAATCCGCCGTAGGAACCACCCCAAAGGCCAATTTTCTTCGCGTCCACGATAGGAAGCGTTTGAAGATATTTTGCTGCGGCAACGATGTCCTGATACTCCTCCGCGCCGCGCGGCCCGCCCTTCTCGCGCTCGCGGAAGGCGCGGCCGTACATGATGCCGGTGCGGTAGTTGACGGAGAGGACCACGAATCCCCGCGAAGCGAGGTACTGATTTTCGGCGTAAGCATTGTGGTAGTACTGCATGTAATGAAAGCCGAGCATCATCTGGCGTCGCGAGCCGCCGTGCATGAACAGCAGGGCCGGGCCGGCCGAATTGCGTCCGCGTGGCACAAAAAGCTGCCCGTGAATCTTTAGGCCGTCTTCGGCTGGAAAAATGACCTGCTTCGGAACAACGAGCTGGGCGGAGGGAAAATCCGCGGGAAGCTGGGAGGATGCAATCATCTCGCGTCCGGATGCCGTAAGGCGATAGGGCATGGCCGGAGAAGTCGCGCTTGAGCCAAGACAGACAACCGTGCGGCCATCTGCGAGTTCGGCAGGAGACCATTCCAGCGTTTCTCCCTTGCTAAGAGCTTCGGGTTTTCCTCCCTCGACGCGAACGCGCCATAAATGACGCCGGTCAATGTCGTCCTGATTCGAGGAGTAAATGACCGAGCGGCCGTCGCGCGATACGGCGACGTCTTCCACTTCGAATTCGCCCGGAGTCAGAAGCGTTGCCATGCCACCCGCGGCGGGAATGGAATACAAATGGTTCCAGCCGTCCTTCTCGGAAGCGAACACAATTCGGTTTCCTGTGAAATGGAAAGATTTGCTTTCTGTAAGATTCGGAAGAGAACCAACGAGTTCTTCGGTGCTGTGCCAAATGGCCCGCCCTTCACCGGTTGCCGCATCGGCAACATAAATGGCCCAGGGATTGGGCCGCGTCTGCAGCAGAGGCAGACGCTCTTCAAGACCGTGTATGCGGGCGAACGCAATCTGCTTGCCGTCCGCGGACCAACGCGGCATAGAGTCGCGGTCCACCGACGGGGCTAGGTAGCGGACGGAGTCGCGGCCGAAATTGTACACCGCGATGAAGCTGTGATCCCCGCGATGAGAAACGAAGGCGATCTCCGTGCCGTCGGGGGACCACTGCGGCGAATCATTTTCGCCTCGCACGAAGGCCAGCTGATGTGCAGGCGTCGCGCCGGACACTGGCCCAGCCCAGAGTTGCCCGCGCGCGGCCCAAACAGCCATCGTGCCGTCGGGTGAAAGCTCGATGTCTTCACACCCTTCACGGGTGCAATTCATTTCGCCTAGCAGACGAGGCTCACCCTTGTCCACATCCACAGCCCACACTTGCTGGTTTGGCCGTATAACATTGCTCGTGGGATCTGCAACTTCGCCCGTTGAGTTGAGTTCACTGCCGCGCGCATAAACGACCGTGTGGCCGTCGGGCGTAAGCCGCACGCTCGCAAGTGCCATGCCGTCGTCATCGGAATAATGCGTCACCTGGCGGGCAGAAAAGCCGGGCGCATCTGCAATCCAGACGTTGCGCACTCCTCTTGCGTCGAGAGTCCAGGCGATACGAGGCAATCGAGCGGCTGCTGTCAAACTCTCAGGAAACGGCGAGCTCATGACCTGCTCGACAGTGAAACCCTGCGCTTGGGTAGCGGGCGGAGCCGAAAAGGCACACGCGGCGCATAAGAAGAAGGTGACAAGCCGAGCGAGGGGTTGCAGTCTGGACCAGCCGGAAATCGTTTTCACCGGTAACTCCTTTTTGACTTCAAAAACGGCAGTATTGTACGCCCATCTCCCCTACTCGCGCTTCCGGAGGACATTGCGTCTTGAGCGCTCTTCCGGGAAACCGGAAGCGAATTACCGCTATAATCGCAGATATGGGCGGACACATGTCTTTTCCCGATGGGGAAGCAAGATCTGCCATCGCTCTGGAAGACGTGCGCATAGGATTCGATGAGGGACCAATTCTGCGTGGGGTGTCTTTTTGCGTGCGCGAACGGGAAACCGTCGTTTTGCTGGGCGAAACGGGCACGGGGAAGACGCTTACCCTCAAGATGGCAGCGGGACTGTTGCGGCCGGATAGCGGCAACATCAACGTGCTGGGCCAAAAAGTTTCGGACATGCCGGAGAAAGATCTACTAACGTTCCGTCGGAAGATTGGCTTCATGTTTCAGGAAGGAGCGTTGTTCGACTCGATGACTGTTGCCGACAATGTGGCCTACCGGTTGCACGAAGACGGCGTTGCAGAGGAAGAGATCGAGCCGCGCGTGAGAGAGGTGTTGCGCTTTGTAGAGCTGGAGCACACTATCGACCAGCTTCCTTCCGAATTGTCTGGCGGTATGAGGCGGCGCGTTTCCATCGCGCGGGCCCTCGTCAATCGTCCGCCCATCGTGCTGTACGATTCGCCGACCGCGGGACTCGACCCGATAACGTCGCAAACGATTATCACGCTGATTTTGCGGCTGCGGGACATGTACGGAGTTACCGCACTGCTGGCCACGCATCGCCTTCAAGACGGATTCGCGCTCGCGAACTTTCATTTTGACCCGGATGTGGAGCGCGTCGTGCCGGATTCTGGAGATGGAAGTGGCGGACCGAACGCGCCACACACTCGCTTTCTGGTGTACCGCGAAGGTGAGATTTACTTCGAGGGCGAGCCGGAGGAGATTGCGAATTCGAAAGATCCTTATCTGAAACGTTTTCTGGTGTGAATTTGCGGTAGCGTTTTTTTGTAGGGGGAGGAAAGAAGAGATGCCACAACGAAGACAACTTACCTGGACGGAGTTGCGCGTGGGGGTGTTTGTGCTGGTTGGACTGTCCGTCTTAGCTGCCGGAATCTTTTATGTTACTGGGGCAGGGCCGCTGGCGCCGAAATACCGAATCAAGACCTATTTGCCAGATGCATCGCAGCTGGCGAGGGGGGCGCCGGTGCGCTTGGACGGCGTGGAAGTCGGCAACGTGGAATCCATTAGCCTGGTGCCGCGAACTGCGGGAAAGACGATGGATCGGAAGAAAAACATCGAGATCGTGATGCGCATTGACCGCAACTACCAAAAGGACATTTTGACGGATTCGGTGGCCAGCCCGAGGACGGAAGGACTGCTGGGGAACCGCTACGTTACCATTACGCGCGGGTTCACAGGCGCGCCCATCCTGGACAATGGCGTGATTCCAGGAGCCGAAGAGAAAGCCATGACGGAAGTCGTGGAGCGAAGCGCGGAAGTGCTGGGCAATCTTTCCGCCTTGTCCATCGACGTGCGCGACCTCATCAAGGGCGTCCAGGAAGGGCGCGGCACGCTAGGAAAACTACTGACTGACGAGCAAGCCTATCGTCATTTGAACAACATCCTGGCCAGGGGCGAGGCGGTGGTTACGAACATCCAGGATGGACAAGGTACGCTCGGGAAACTTGTCGCGTCGGATGAGATGTACAACAAGGTGGACAAGGGCCTGGACAACGTAAACGTGATGCTGGCCGACATGCGCGCCGGGAAAGGCACGCTAGGCAAATTGATCTACGACCCGACGCTCTACGACCAAACCAAAGAAACCATGACCAATGCCAACGCCATGTTGCGGGATGTCCGCGCTGGCAAGGGGTCGCTGGGCAAGTTCGTGACTGACGAAGCACTCTACGACAAGTTACGCGAAACCAGCGCGAACTTTGCGTCCGCCTCCGCCAAGTTAAACGAAAACACCACCACGGTTGGGAAGATGTTCAGCGACCCGAAGCTCTACGACAACCTGGCGGCATTGACCGGGGACATGCGTTTGCTGATTGGCGATTTCCGCCAGAACCCCAAAAAATTCTTGCACATCAAAGTGACCCTATTCTGAGGCTCGGACGCTTTGCCCGGAAACCCGCGATATGTTGTAATGCGGCTGTAACATTCGTTGCATAGTCTTGCCGTTCCAATAGCTTCTCGCTTGAGGCCCATGGAAACTCAGGACGTAGTGCTAAAACCGGCTCGGACCGAGCCGGCCAAATCTACCCTTCCGCAACCGGGACGGCCGGTTCCGAGCCGTGCTTATCCCGGCGCGCTCATTGTCGTCGAGGGCACCGACGGCTCCGGAAAAAGCACGCAGTTGTATCTCCTCAAACGCTGGCTGGAAATCGGCGGCTATCGCCTGCATTTCACGGAGTGGAATTCTTCGCCGCTCGTAAAATCAGCGACGCGCCGCGGCAAGCAGCGGCGGCTGCTCACACCTACCACCTTCTCGTTGCTGCACGCTGCTGATTTTGCCGACCGCTGCGAGCGGCAGATCATGCCCTTGCTTCAAGGCGATTACTTGGTTTTGGCTGACCGCTACATTTACACTGCTTTTGCGCGCGACACCGCACGAGGCTGTTCACCGCGCTGGCTGAGAAATCTGTACCGCTTCGCGCCGGTTCCCGACATTACGTTTTATTTCCGCGCGCCGCTTGATGTGGCTGTAAACCGCATTCTAAGCGGGCGGCCCAAATTGAAATACTACGAAGCGGGCATGGACCTGGGAATGTCCTACGACCGTGCCGAGAGTTTCCGCTTGTTCCAGGCGCGCATTCTCGAGGAGTACGACAAGATGGTCGAGACCGACAACTTTGTGGTTCTGGACGGAACCATGCCCGTCAACAAACTGCAAAAACAGATGCGCGACATCGTCGCCTCCAAAATCGATCTCAAGCGCTTCGCTCCTCGCGCGGAAGCCGCGGAGTGAACATGCCCGATCAGGAAAAAGAAAAGCCCGCACCGGCCGTTACAACGGAGACTCCGGCGCCGCCCATACCATCAAAGCCAGCCTCGCCCCCCGAAGATCCCGGCCAGCAATATTTTTTTGGCGAGCCCCTCGTCGGATTCGATCCCAGTGAAATCACCGGCAGCCTCATCGTGATTGAAGGGATGGATGGATCGGGCCGATCCACGCAAATCACCTTGTTGCAGGAATGGCTCGAATCGGAAGGCTTCGCGGTGCAAACCAGCGGCTTGCGCCGCTCGAACCTTGTGGGACGCGACATTGACGAGCTTCTCGCCAAAAACGCCGTTACGCGCCTGACACTGGCTTTGATGTATGCCACCGACTTCTTCGACCAGGTCGAGCACCGCATTCTCCCCGCGCTGCGTTCCGGTACCATCGTACTTGCCGACCGCTACATTTTCACTTTGATTGGCCGCGGTGTTGTACGCGGCATCAACCGCGATTACATCGCCGGGCTTTACGCCATGGCGCTTCGGCCGCATCTTACCTTTTGGCTGAACGTGCGCCCAGAAACGGCGTTTGGCCGCGAATTCCGCAAGGCGCAGGCCATCAGCTACTGGGAAGCGGGGCGCGATATGTCCCTCTCGCACGATCTCTACTGGTCCTTCATCCGCTACCAGACTATGATTAAGCGCGAATTCGAAGTCATGGCCAAAAGGCACAACTTCATCGAGCTGGACGGCGAGGCCAGCGTCTCCGCCGTCAACAAGTTGCTACGCCAGCGCATTGCCGAGCAACTGGGAATTCGTTCCACGAAATACACCCCCTCCTCAGCCCTGTCTTACCTCTGGCGGTAGAATTTGCCGATGCCGGAGCCGGTCCATATCGCCGCCATCGACGCCGGCTCCAATGCCGTGCGCCTCTCCGTTGCCAGAGCATATTCCGCACTGGACATTGAACCTCTACAAACGGAACGCTACCCGCTTCGCCTCGGGGAAAACGTTTTTGTGCGGCCGCGTTTTAGTGAAGACGTCATCAAGAAAGCTGTTAAAGCGTTTCGCTATTTTCGCGAAGTAATGGATGATTTCGGCGTGGCGCGCTACCGTGCTGTGGCTACGAGCGCCACTCGCGAGGCGGAAAACCGCGATGCCTTCGTCCGCACCATTAAGAGAAAATCAGGAATCATGCTGGAAGTCATCGGCGCGGCGGAAGAATCCCGCCTCGGCAGGGAAGCCGTGCTTGCCGCGCTCGGGCCCGAGGCGGTTCCTCGCTGCATTGTAGACTTAGGCGGTGGCAGCCTCGAAATCAGCATCCTTCGCGATCACTCCGTGGAGCAAAGCGCGCAACTGCCCGTGGGCACCGTTCGCCTGATGACCACTCTCGATCTCCCGGGCGTTGTCAAGCCTGCGGAAAGCGAACAAGTGCGCAAGTACGTGCGTGCGCTTCTGGAATCCAAGCTTTCGCCGCGGCCTAATCTGAACAACGGGATTGCCATCGCCCTTGGCGGAAACGCGGAAACGCTCGCCGAAATCGCTCCGGGTCCGCGCGAACATGGTCTGGAAACCGTCGAGCTTTCGCTCTTGCGCGAACGTTTGCCGGACATTCTGGAGCGGGACGTCCGCGAGCGCATGAAGACCTACGGCGTGCGCCGCGACCGCGCTGACGTGATGGGCATCGCCGCCGTCACGTTTGTCACGCTGGGGCGCTATTTGAATCTGCGCGTCTTTGCCGTCCCGGGCGTCGGCGTCCGCGAAGGGCTTCTCCAGGAAATCGCTCACGAAACTTTTTCGCGCAAGGAGCCACATCGCTACAATGGCGCCGCGCGCCAGTTGCTCGTCGGGACACGCAGCTTCGCGCGACGCCTGGAATACGATCAACAGCATGCTGAGCATGTTCGCGAATTGAGCCTTCAGCTCTTTGACCAGTTGCAGCCTGTGCACCGGCTGCCGCCGCAAACTCGCGTGCTTCTCGAAGCGGGGGCTTTGTTGCACGATACAGGGCACATGATTAGCCACCGCGGCCATCACAAACATGGAGAGTACCTGGTAATAAACGGTGACATTCCCGGCCTCGAGGGGCGGGAACGCGCCATCGTCGCAGGACTGGTGCGCTATCACAATCGCAAGTCCGAGCCCGCGGGCCATCATCCCGCGTATTCCGCTCTCGACGACGCGGACAAGCCCACGCTGCGGAGGCTCGCAGCGATCTTGCGCATCGCGGAGAGTCTCGACCACTCGCACCGCCAGCGTGTGGTCAAGATTCGTGCTACGTTTCAGCGCGGCGCCGTTG
>Ga0075436_100000560_pt1 | contig 24223 bp, 28 predicted proteins | sample RhiMethybrSRZTD5_FD_75303 | JGI IMG/M metagenome (GOLD analysis project Ga0075436, IMG submission 75303) | Populus rhizosphere microbial communities from Tennessee, USA - Rhizosphere MetaG P. TD hybrid SRZTD5 | ecosystem: Host-associated > Plants > Roots > Rhizosphere > Soil | place: USA...
CTGATCGATGAAGCATTCCTGAACATCAAGCTGCCGCGCCGGAACCCATATCTTTCAGAGATATTGAGCGCTCATGCCGAAGAACTGCTCAAGAGTCTGGAGAGCTCGAAAACCACAAGGGGCCGCGTGGAGAGTTTGTTGTTGCCCATCTTGCACACTGGAGATGCCAACATTGACGCGGTCGCGCGCAGGCTAGCGCTCAGCCGCCAGACGCTCTTTAGAAAGCTGAAAGCCGAAGGCGCAACCTTCGATCAGATTTTGGATGACTTGCGTCACAAGCTGGCGATCCACTACTTGACTGAAAAGCGAGTGCCAGTGAAGGAGGCAGCCTATCTGGTGGGTTTCTCTGAGCCGGCTGCGTTCTCGCGCGCATTCAAGCGTTGGACCGGGTCGAGCCCTCGCGTGTATGTCTCGCGGTGTGTATCGTCAGCCTAACGCGTCGGAGTGTAGCGTCGGTGATGATCAAGGTTCGCGCCTCCGTGCTGTTGCCGCGATACCTGCGTGCCATTACCTTAGTGACATCTCTGCCCCGCAATGGAAATGAGCGCGCGGCGAGAGCGACGTGAGCAATCGCACAATAGTTGGTGACGGCCATAGTCAACGGACGCTGATCGGAATCGCCGGTCGCAACGAAGTCAATCAGAACTCATATTTCTTAACGGACCAAGCTGTGGATACCTAACCGTCTTGTTTCGCGGTTCTGATCCTTCGACCTTGCTCACGTGCTCTTGCATCAACCTTCGTCAAACTTTTATTGCGTGAGGTTTCATATGGTATTCACAAGACGCCTTCGTGACGGAGTCCGACACGGGAGAATCAGATGCAGCATTCGCATCTGGAAGCATCCGCATGTAAAAGTTGCTGGTCGCTATCCTATGGACGAAGGCTACATCGTCGTCGATTCGATTGAGCCAATCACTTTCAAAGACATCACGCTCGAGCTTGCTCGTGAATCAGGGTTCGACAACGTGGAAGATTTGCTGAGAATCGCAAAGCACGGGAGCGGAGACAACGTGTACTTGATTCGATTTCACTACATGCCTCCCGGCGCGGTGGATTACGTCGAGGTTGAGACATCGCAAGAAGATCAAGTGTGATTAGAATGGCGCCGAGGTCACGACTCGGCAGCCGCCTCCACGACACGTTCAACGTTCCGTTCAAATAGATAGTGACTTTGGTAGTGCTTTGTAAGAAACTGTACGATCGTTGGAGCACTTGAAAAGGAAAGTTCATGGAGTCGCATATGCTGCTCCAAGTCATACGCCGTTAATAAACCACGAAGGAGAAACCAGATGTCTTCTAAGAACTCCAATCTCGACAAGATAGAACACATTGTTGTGCTGATGATGGAGAACCGTTCTTTCGATAATGTTCTGGGCCGATTGTATCCTGATAACCCGAAATACAACGGCGTCAAAGACACGATGAGGAATCCTGGACCCGACGGCAAGTGGGCTTATGTCTTCGCTGGAACGGACATGACCGCGCCTTACCCTGATCCCAACGAGCCGTACGACCACGTCTATATGCAACAGTTCAACCCCTCGTGTCCTCCCAATAAGCCGCCGTGTCCCCCGCCATGTCCAATTCCGCTGACCAAAGCGACGCCTGACATGCAGGGCTTCGTCAACGATTACGCCAATGCTATCTGCAAGGCCAACATCGAGGCCCAAAACCACGGGCGACCGCTTTTCGATGTTAAGCCCGACCTCATTATGAACTGCTACGAACCATGTTCGCTGCCGGTCATCAATGGATTGGCCAGGGCCTATGCCGTCTGTGATAACTGGTACAGTTCGGTTCCTACGCAGACTTTCCCCAATCGCTCTTTCGTGCACGCAGCGACTTCGAGTGGAAATGTCATCAACAGTTGGGGCGAGCATTTCTGGGACAAAGGCATTTTCATTAACGATACGCCTACGATTTACAACCTTCTGGAAGCCCAGACTATTAGTTGGAAGATTTATCACGGCGGCCCGTTGTTGTTGTGCAACGCTCTGTACGGGCAGAGGCGCTTGTGGGAGTATCTGTTCGATTTTGAAGACCAACGTTTCTTTCCGCTTCAATCCGGCGACTATTCGTCTCATCCTGATTCGCAGGCGAATCAGTTTCTCGCTGATGTGCAGGCGGGCAAGCTGCCCTCCTACACATTCATCGAACCGAACATGATTTGTAGCGAGAAGTACGGTCCTGAAAACGATATGCACCCCGCCTTTGCGATCCTCGACACCGGCTATGCTACGAACGCGCTCTACGGAGAAAAGTTGATCTATGACGTCTACACCGCATTGCGCGAGAGCGAGTTTTGGGAGAAGACGTTGTTGATCATCACCTTCGACGAGCATGGCGGCACCTTCGACCATCAGCCGCCGGGTCCGGCAGTTGCTCCCGACGGCGAAGTGATTAAGGCCAACGAATATTGCGATGGTCCGGGCAGCAATTTTGACTTCAAGAGGCTCGGCGTCCGGGTCCCGGCCGTTCTGGTTTCGCCATGGATCGAACAAGGAACGATCTGCAATACGCAATTCGATCATACCTCTATCATCAAAACAGCGTCGAACAAATGGCTGGGAGGAGCAAATCTGACCAACCGCGATCTCCATGCGACTGATGTGAGGGAAGTGTTGACTCTATCGAGTGCCCGTACTGATGTACCCAACATTACACCGGTCACGCCGCCGGTCTTTACCGGCTGTGGGAGTGATCTGCTTTCAGGATTACATCGGGATATGCTCGTAGCAGCGGCGATGCTGATAGCCCGAAACGCCGACAGGTACATTCACCTTGGCTCGCTCAAGACAAGGGAAGAAATCATTGGTGCGCTTGATCATTGGGGCGAGAGGTTTCGTGCGGCGTAGTTCCGGAGGACCGACCCATCGATAGAACGGATGCCAAGGGCTCTCCACAGCTCCGAAGGAGCGACCTGTCTATAGCATGAGATGCGGAATGGTCCGCCGCAGCCCCGCAGGAGCGACCTGTCTATAAGTATGCCCGCCGAGCGAGCAAACGGAGCGCAAGCCGATGAACGACCTGTTGAAAGCGCATACTTTCTCAATTTCCCACCCGTTAATACCTTGCGCTTCTACACGTTCTCATCTAGTATGTTGCCCTGATATGTAGAAGTCGGAGGTAACACTGTAGATCCGAGGTAACTCAATGGCTCTTCTGAAATTCCAATATACTGGGTGATGATCAATAAGAAAGACATCATTCACGTCTCGAGAGGCGCACACAAACCTAACCAGGAGAATATCAAATGAAAAACAGCGTTATGTTAACCATCACGTCTCTGCTCTTGATCCTCCTTCTTACGTTTCACCTGGCGGACGACATCGTGCGCGGGTTTGAACCGGGAGGGCTCGCAAACCTCATTATAGTGGTGCCCTTCTCCGTCGTCTGGCTGTACGGAACGCTGGTGCTCGCCGAACGCCGATCGGGGTATATCATCATGCTCCTTCTGTCGCTCTTTTCGTTGGTCGTCCCCTACATCCACATGAAGGGGAAGGGTGTCGGCGTGACGAGCAGCGTCGGCAATTCCAGCGGACATTTCTTTTTCGTCTGGACACTCCTCGCGATGGGCGTGACCGCGCTCTTCTCCGTCATCCTCTCGGTGCGCGGACTGTGGAGCCTCCGACGGAGCCGGCCCCAGTAGTCCAACAACAGTCCAAGAACCCGGACCCAGAAAGGCCTTCGCAGACGCTGATTGTTTGTTCCGGCCGCCTCGGAGATTATCGGCGCTAATATGGGCGCGGGTCGGTTCAACCCCGAAGGGGTTGCATCCACCAGCCCAAGGTTGCTGTACTCAGCTACCTTGGGAAACGAGGGCGAGAATGGTCCCAACCCTGAAAGGTTTGCGGCCGATTCCTCGATTCGAAACACGCGGAGGAACTGATGCCTCAATCTCTGTCAGCCATCTACATTCATCTGGTGTTCTCCACAAAAGAGCGACGTCCCTTCTTGAAAAACAGTGCTACGGGCGAGGCAATGCACGCCTACCTCGGCTGTGTTTCGAAGACACTCGATTGTCCGCCAGTCATTGTCGGCGGAATGGAGGATCACGTGCACATTCTCGCGCGGTTTGGGCGCACAATCACACAAGCGGATTGGGTCAAAGAGTTGAAACGCGTCTCAAACCTTTGGTTGAAGGAACAAGGACGGATGTATGCGGATTTCAAGTGGCAGGGTGGATACTCTGCGTTTTCTGTGAGCCAATCAAACCTGTCGCGCGTGAAGGCGTACATCGCCAATCAGGATGAGCACCACAAGAAGCTGGATTTTCAGAGCGAGTTGCGAAAACTGCTAAGCAGGCACAACGTGGATTGGGACGAGCGCTATGTGTGGGACTGAGATGCAACCCTATTGGGGTTGCCGCGCCATTGCCGTCGAGATCCCAAGGTAGTCGAGTACGGCAACCCCGAAAGGGTTGCATCCTTCAGCCCAAGGTTGCTGCACTCGGCTACCTTGGGAGACGCGGGAGAGAATGGTTCCAGCCCTGAAAGGGTTGCGACACGCCGTGTTTCCCGCTGTGTTTTGCATTTAACAGCCACAACCCCGTTGGGGTTGGCCATCGCGCTCGAGGTCCCAAGGTAGCTGAGTACAGCAACCTTGGGCCGCACGACATAACCCCGTTGGGGTTGCGCTCCATTGCGCGCGAGTTCCCGAGGTAGCCGAGTACAGCAACCTTGGGCTGGAGGACGCAATCCTGTTGGGATTGCGTTTGATCTCACGACTCGATAAAACGCCGCGCGTGTTGCTGCAGAATGGTGACGAACTTATTCGCCCCCATATGACCGGCATATTCGGACCTTTCGCTTTCAGTCAGCAATCCCTCAGTCGATTTCCTCAAAGGGTGATACTTGATCTTTAAAATATATGCTGAAAGCTTGTCACGTCAATTCGAGCTGCTCTATTGTTGAGCCTGCTTCATCATGAGTCGCACTAACAACGCGTCGCAGCCGGATGCAGCAAAGCGAATCTCCTATCGCTTTACTAGTGTCACCCGCGCGCACGGGCTGAATACGGCCTTTATGCGTCTTATTATTATCGAAATGGAGTTTCAAGGTGAGTACAGAAAGTGTTGCTCAATCGAAAACAACTCGAGTCACAAAAGCTCTGGATGAACTTAGAAAGCTGTTCGGTATTTTGAGTGATGATATGCTGGAATGTCTAAAGCTCACTGGCCGTAGTCCTGAATTCATCCGCCGAATGTATACACGTTCAGTATTCGCTCTTGTAGAGGGTACGCTGTTTCGGATGAAGCAGACTGTAATTGAAGCATCAAACCTCTATGGTATTAAACTCTCCAAACAGGAAGCTGCTCTATTGTCGGAAGAGTCTTTTGAGTTAAACGACAAGGGTGAGCCAATCTCAAAGACACAATACGTTCAACTCCCGAAGAATCTCAAATTCGCATTCGGATCGATGGCAAAAGTATTTGATGCTGAGTATGACCTTAAGATAAACGATAATGGTTGGGCCACATTCTTGGCAGCGATAAGAATCAGAAACAGGATAACTCATCCGAAGCAAGTTCAGGATATTGTGATTTCTGACAAAGAAATGGATGTGCTTGGGAAGGCGACTCTGTGGTTTGCGGATAGTGTCCTGATACTTCTACAGGCTGCTAATACCTCCGTAAGAAATAAGAACTCTCTCTCTAAGGAACAAGCAGAGTCATAGCGAGCGCATGCAGGCCGTTAACCGCAGTTCTTATCGTTGCTTGAGTTTGCCGCGCGGCCGCGCTGAACGGAGACGTTTACGCCAACGAGGATTGAAGAAGAGAATTGAAGAAAAAGATAGCAGAGATCAAGAAAGGCGCGAGAGACTATGATCAAAAGTAATCACTACCAATCAACTCTGGCCCGGTATTCCATTGGCAAGAGTTTGTTATCTCAACTTCAAACAGCACGCGATTCAATGACTTCGATTTCATACTTGTTTTGGCGAAGTCATTTCGTGGGCGTCGTTTTGTTCATCCTAATCGCGGGCACGATCGGGTTCGCGGCGGGGCAACAGAATCCCATCGCTGGGCATTGGGAAGGGGCGATCAAGTTACCGAGCGGCGAGTTGAAGATCAGTGTTGATTTCACTGACGTAGCCGGGAAGCTCTCTGCCACCATCACTATTCCTCAACAGGGCGCTAAAGATTTGCCGCTGTCCGATGTGGCGTTTATCAATGGGCCCGACAATGCTCCCAACAAGGGCGAAGTGTCTTTTGCTCTTCCGGGTGTCCCGGGTGATCCTAAGTTTCACGGAAAGCTTTCGGCGGACGGCCAGAAGATTGAAGGCACGTTTACTCAAGGCGGCGCTAACCTGCCCTGCAATCTTGAACGTGGCGCCGACCCGGTGGCTAAGGCCAAAGAAGCGCTCGCGGGGTTTGACGAACTCGCCACCGATGCGATGAAAAAGTTTGATGTGCCCGGCATGGCTATCGCTATCGTTAAAGGCAAAGAGATCGTCTACGCCAAAGGCTTTGGCTTCCGCGATGTCGAAAAGCAGTTGCCTGTCACCGCTGATACTCTGTTTGCTATTGGCTCTTCGAGCAAAGCGTTCACGACTTTTGTGCTCGGCACGCTGGTTGACGAAGGCAAGATCGAGTGGGAGAAGCCGGTCCGCACTTACATTCCGTGGTTCAAACTCTACGACCCGGCAATGACTGAACACCTGAGCGTACGGGACCTGGTGACGCATCGATCGGGGCTGCCGAGGCATGACCTGGTTTGGTATAACAACTTCGAATCGAGCCGCGAACAATTCGTTCGTAAGCTCGCTTACCTCGAGCCGAGCGCCGACCTTCGCGAGAAGTTTCAATACAACAACCTGATGTTTCTGACAGCCGGTTACCTGACTGAAGTCATCACCGGAAAGACCTGGGAAGAAGCGGTGCGCGCGCGCATCTTCGATCCGCTGGGGATGAAACGCTCCAACTTCTCGGTGGTGGAAATGCAAAAGGACAGTGACTTCGCCCAGCCTTACTCGAAGAAAGATGGCAAAGTCGAGAAAATTCCCTTCCGCCCGATCACTAATCTCGCGCCCGCCGGTTCGATCAACTCGAGCGTCAACGAGATGGCGCGCTGGGTGACGGTTCATCTAAACGGTGGCAAGTACGGCGACAAGAAACTGGCGGAAGCGCCTACGGTTGCCGATATGCACTTGGCCCACATGGTCACGGGCGCGGCCTCACCCGTGCCGGAGGTCACGGGCGGCGAATACGGAATGGGTTGGTTCGGTGATAACTATCGAGGACATCGCCGCGTCGAGCACGGCGGGAACATCGACGGCTTTTCGGCTAACGTTGTTCTATTTCCAAAAGATGATTTTGGAATTGTCGTGTTGACTAACTTGAATGGGACGTCGCTTCGAGATCTGATCGCGCAAGTCATAGCCGATCGAATGCTGGGCTTGAAGCCGATGGATTGGATCAACCTGGGCGCAGCGCGCCGCGCGCTTGCTGAAAAAGAAAGCAAGGAAGGCGCGAAGAAGAAGGAAGTAACGCGGGTAGCCGGAACCGTGCCCTCTCATAAGCTGGACGATTATGTTGGAGATTACGAACATCCAGGCTACGGCGTTTTGAAAGTCACGTTGAATGGCGATCATCTTGAAACAACGTTCAATAAGATCGTGACGCCGCTGGAACATTGGCACTACGACACGTTCAGCGGAGGTAAGGTTGCGGACAGCACTTTTGAAAATATGAAGTTCACATTCCAAACGGATGTGAATGGCTTTGTATCGAGCATCTCGGCGCCGTTCGAGCCCGCGGTGAAAGCGATTGTCTTTGTGAAGAAGCCCGATGCCCGATTGTTTGATGCGGCGTTCCTGGCGCGCTTCACCGGCGACTACAGCTTTCAAGGCCAGACCATCAGCGTCGCCATCAAAGGCAATGCGCTGGTTGCTACCTTGCCGGGACAACCGCAGATCGATTTGATGCCATCGTTGAGCGGAGACTTCGTGTTCAAGCAAGTGCAGGTCGTCAGCATTCACTTTGTGAGCGATGAACAAGGCAAAGTGAGTGCTTTTGAACTTCGACAGCCGGGCACGGTGCTTACAGCCAAACGAAAGTAGCAATGCACTGTTGGAAGGTAAGCGCGCAGCAAACGAGAAATGGTCGACAACGCACGAGCAGCTAATTTCGTAGCTGAGCTTTGTGTAAATTATCCGCTACTAAGAACACGATACCAATTGCTAACCAGAAAACAACCTTGAGCCAGTTGGCTGTTTGATAGGCCTCCAATGTGGCAACGCCAAAGAAAAGCACGAAGACAGTAAAGTTGGTACCGAGACTTATCCTTCTCATGGCCACCTCCATGATACTCAGTTCAATTCAAGCGCTACTATAAGTCTTAATTGACTCAAACGATGTGACCGCCGTCACAACCTGATGTGAGACGTGGGAAGATGATCTGACCCGCTACCAAGCCTTGACCGTACTGCTTTTCAGTCCGCGCTCTGATTCTGGTTGGACACTCAAGTTAGTTCTTTACCATCCAAATTGGGACGCGTCCCAAGCGTGGTCCGGGCAGCTTCAATTGGTGCATCGTTCACCGCATTGGAAGCTCGTTGCGGCTATGCTGTCGGGAGGCGTGTAGATGACATTGCCGGGAAGCGCGTTGCAGAACTGCCCTTTCACAATCATCGTTGAATAACGATTCGCCTGTGAATCAAAGCCTTTGAGTTTAAGCTTCCTGAACGAGACTCCTCCGATACTCACTGCGCCGCCATCTTGAAACCGCCCCGAAAGTGTCAACGTGAATGCACCTGTTGGAGTGCGATCAAGACGACACGAGGAAACGTCCGGTAGCGGAGGCGGCGTGTCCGCAGGACCCGGGCTGGTGAATTTGCACTTGAACGTAACCATGAAGCCCTGCTCATTACCCAGCGGACAACCGGCAGGCGCACTTGGCGGCAGCGCAATCAGGTTGCGACTTGTGCCGTTCGGTCCGCTCGCAAAAATCAAAAATGTTTTCCCGGCATTCGCCGGTAAGATCTGGAAGAACGCATCAATAAGATTTGAAGTTAGAATGTGAACCGATGCAGCTTGAACGACGTTGGCAGGATCGCCGATCTCAACCGCAAACACCGAAGTAACATTAGGCTTGCCATCTGAAAGCAGAAAACACGATCCCGGTATCAAAAGATTCTGTCACAGAGCGCAGTCGCCTTCAGAAGGCGTTGCCGATATAACGACCGGCGCTCTGATTCCAAGATCGATCGGACAGGTGAGCGTTTCGGTGAACGGTCCAAAGACATTGTCGTCACTCGCGCCAACCGTTCTGCTCATCGTAATGCTAGTCACTCCTCCACAGCAGGCGAGAGGAAAGCCGGTTCCCGGAGATGAAGCGAGCGCCGGAATTGTCGCCTGAAAGAACAACCGATTTATGATGGTGATGTTCTTCAGCGGGATTGTAAGGTCGGACACGCCGTCGCCGTTTGTGTCGCAGCCAAGCGTCACCGAAGTAGGCGGGAACTCACAGCCGATGAAATCCAAAGTCACATCGCACAACGCGTTGATGATTCCGACCGTCGATCGATCTGCAACCGCCGGTTGATTCGGAGCTACAACCACCACGCGGTCGGGAAAAATCAAAGGGCAACCGCTCTGAGAAGTTCTGCCAGTTGATCTCGCAACAAATGCGCTCGAGGTGGAAGCGGCCGTTCTCACTGAACTGATGCGAGCTTGCGCAACTCCGGCAAGTGCAATCAAACCAACGCAGACTATTACAAAGCGCGATCGTTTCATTAGTTTTCCACTTCGATCGAAAGCCACCATCTCCGCAAGCGAAGAGATTATATCCAAACGTTCTTTGTGCGCCAGACTCATCCGGAATGTCTGCGCTTGAACGCTTGTTCTCGCCGTAATGGTTGCTATAAGCTCTGACTTGCACGCCATGACTTTGAAAAGAAAATTGCTCCCCGGCCCCGATTAAACCGCTCGACTTTTAATGCTGCGTCTCGCAATATTCAAATCCTTCACCAAGCCGGCGGCAGCCGTATTCGCCTTGATCGAAGGGGCGTCGGCGGCGTGGTGGACTTTTCCATCGGTGCTCGGCTCGTCGATGCTGATCGCGTGGGCCGCCGAAGCTGCGCAGTTTTTGATCTCGCAGGGATTGGCGCTGGCGATGCTGGCATGGCTTCAAACGCTGCCGGAGTTCGCCGTCGAAGCAGTGATCGCGTGGCAAGCCGGTCATACCGCTAGCGATCCTGCCGTTCTTCCGGCAGTGAGGCTACACGCAACCGCGCTGATGACTGCGAACCTGACCGGCAGCTTGCGATTGCTCGTCGGTCTCGGCTGGCCAATGATCTACGTAACCGCCGCGATGTTTCATCGCAAATCAAGTAAGCAACGGTTGAATGAAATCGTCCTCGAAGACGAGCACGCGGTCGAAATAATTTTCTTGCTTGTGGCGATCGCATACTTTGCCGTGATCTGGTTCAAGGGCACCCTCAACTGGGTGGACGCGGTGGTGCTCTCGATCATCTACTTCGTTTATCTGTATTTCCTCAAGAAAATTCCGCCGCAGGAAGACGAGAAGATCGAAGACATGGATCGCGTCCCGCGATTCATACTACGCCAGCGCCGTCCTTTGCGGAACGCGATGATCGGTGGGATGTTCGCGGCAGGCGGACTGATTCTCTATTTCGCCGCGCATCCGTTTCTCGAGAGCCTCAAGGCGCTGGCCGCCGGGCTCGGAATATCGACATTTGTTTTCGTTCAGTGGGTTGCGCCGTTTCTTTCGGAGTTCCCCGAAAAGGTTTCAGCGTTCAATTGGGCGCGCCGGGTTACAAGCGCTCCAATGGCATTGATGAACATGGTCAGCTCGAACATTAATCAATGGACGATGCTCGCTGCGATGTTGCCCATCGCTTATGCGATTGCGCTCGGGCGTTTGGGCACGATTGATTTCGATCAGCATCAACGGCTCGAGATACTGATGACCATCGGTCAATCGCTGCTCGGTGCTTTGTTCCTTGCGAACATGAGATTCAGGTGGTGGGAGGCTGCGCTGCTTTTCCTTTTGTGGGCGGTCCAGTTCATCTTGTCAGGCTTCGAGAAACCAGTTGATCCGGCGATGCCGCACAATAATTTTGCGATACACGTTGCCGCGTGGCTGTCGATCACCTCAGATCAGGTTGAGACGTTGGCACATCGCGGCAAGGAAGTCATAACCGGTTTGTATTTCGGCTGGGTGGTGTTAATCGTCGCAGCGGCAATCAAGCGCCGCCGCATCTTCGAGGCGTTTTCTATCTTTCCAAAGTTGATGCGAGAGCATTGGTAAGAAGAGGTGAAGCCGTGATCGTCAAAAGCATTCTAGTGCCTACCGACTTCAGCGAGCACGCTCAGCGAGCGTTCGAGCGAGCTTGTGATTTGGCTCGTCAGCTCGAGGCGAAGATTCATTTGCTGCACATCGCCAGTGAGAACGCTCTGAGGATCGCGATAAAAGAAGGCTTGATCGCGAATTGTTCCACCGATGAAGAAGTTCACAGCGCTGTTGAGCAATTGATCGGGGAGCGCTTTGCAAAGACGCTCGCCGGCGTTAACGCTTCAGATCTGGCAATCGAACATAGTTGGCGACGAGGCGATCCGATCGCTGCGATTCCGGCTTACGCGGCGGAGATTGGCGTCGATCTGGTTGTTGTCGGGAGACGAGGCTCAGGTTTGATTGAAGGCGTGAGGGCCGCAGTCATCGGATCAGTTACCGAAAGCTTGATCAGAAAATCTCCGTGCCCAGTGATGATCGTTCGCCGCGAGCACTAGTAGTTAGTCACACTGATTTTGATGAACTCCTGTATGGGCGTCCCTCCGTGGGCGCCCCTCTCTGGCGATGAAAAGTGGGCCTGCAATGAGGGGCGCCCACGGAGGGACGCCCATATACGGTTCGTCACCTTGAGCATGACTGAGTACTAGTTCGAAGGTCCGTGATTCGATTAGTGTTCGGTCGTGTGAAAAATCTCGCTGATATCACGAAAGCTCACTGCGTCGTCGCCGAAAGTGAAAGTTCCGTTGTCTCGCATCTCTCGCGCCGCTCTAAGAAAGGCACCGAGCGCGACTCGCGAGAGCACGCTTCCAAGGCTGATTCGCTTCACGCCTATCTCCGAGAGATCGTCAACGGTTAGCCTCACACCTGCGAGTCCCATCAAAACATTCACGGGCCGATCGACTGAACTCACAAGCGAGGCGATGTCCTCTTTTTTCACCAGACCCGGTGCGTATAAAACGTCGGCGCCAGCCTCCTGATAAGCCTGAAGCCGCTTGATCGTGTCGTTGAGATCGCGGCGGCCGAAGAGATAATTCTCCGCGCGCGCGGTGAGCATGAATTGATACGGAAGCGCGTGAGCTACACGAGCGGCGGCACGAACTCGCTCGACTGCGCGCTCGAGTTCATAGATCGGATCGTCTCGTCTCTCTGTTGAATCCTCGATCGAACCGCCGACGAGTCCCGCCGCTGCTCCAAGCTTGATGGTTTCGGCTACAGTTTCGGGATCATCTCCGAAACCGTTCTCGAGGTCCGCGCTCACGGGGAGATCGGTCGCTGCAACAATCTCGCGAACGTGGGCAATCATCTTTTCGCGACCGACGGTGTTGTCTCGACGTCCGCGCGAGAATGCATAACCTGCGCTAGTGGTGGCCAGCGCTTCGAAGCCGAGATGTGCAAGGAGCTTCGCAGTACCGATGTCCCACGGATTCGGAATGATGAACGCACTATCTCGTTCGTGCAGCGCGCGAAAAACAGTGCCCTTTTCTTCTTGAGTGCGCATGGAGATCTCCAATCCTTTGACAGAGCCAAATCAACCAAACTCGATGACGATGTATGGTACGTTCGACACGGTCTTCTGTCACGTCATTCCAGCAGCTAACAATAAATCGCGCAATTCGCTTTCCAACCGCCGTTATCTCCGAACTCCGTCGCTGTCAATCCCAGAGTAGGCGCCCGCGGGACGCAGGCCGAGCCACGCGTCCCAGGCTGGTGTCAGGGACTTCTGTAAAACCCGACCGCGCACATTTTTCGAATCACCCTCTGGCGCATTGCTCAAAGGACCGGTATTCTCACTTGACTGCAGATCTTTTTTCGAGGCCATCAAGAAGAAAGGAATTCCAATGAGCGATAAACACCAGGACGTCGCATTGATATTGAAGCTTTATGAGTTGCGTCGGGAAGAAGGGCTTCGCCGGGCGCGCAAATGGTACTTCACCGAGTTCAATCCGCAAAGCGCCGAGGATGTGGCGAAGGTTTTCGGCAGCGGGCACGATTTCAGCGCCAACTTCCGCATGATTACTTCGTACTGGGAGATGGCCGCTTCATTCGTCAACAACGGCGGCATCGACGAGAAGATGTTCCTCGATGCGAATGGCGAACACGTAGGCGTGTTCTGTAAAGTCGGGCCCTACATAGAAGAAATTCGCAAGCTTGTAGGCCTTCCCGATTATCTTCGACAGCTCGAGACGTTGGTGATGAAGACCCCTAATGCTGCAGCACGGCTCGAGCGCCTGCGAGAGGTGTTTTCGCGGTGGTCGAAAATTGCACAAGAGGCAAAGGCAGCCAGCTAACACACACAGCGTGTACCCGCGCCGGGTTCCTCGACCGCCATCTTCATCGAACTAGTGTGGCTTTGAAGCATCGGGCAATGAGTAGGAAACTTTGCCGGCTTCGTCGAGGAACTCGAGTCGCGCAGCGCCGGCGGCATCTACGCTCATTCTGATTCGAGGCTTGCCCTTCGCATCGAACAGCATCACTGACGCATTCTTGTCCGAGTCTTTCCCGACGAAGACTCTCTGCGCGCCGAACTCGCCGCTCTCGCGAGCCTTCTTCATCGCCTCTGTCTTTTCCGGACCGTCCTTCATCGCTCTGATCGTGTCGAGCTTTTCAATTAACTTGGTTATGTGAGTATCTGATCGGTCCCAGACATGCAATCCGGCGTTACGCTTGCCCGCCGACTCGCTGTACATGATTCCGACCGTTTGATCGTTGTTGAGCTGGTCGAACAAGAGCACCGAACCCGCTCGACTGCTGCTTCCTCGATCGTCTCCGCTGAAAGTAAGCCCGCCGCATTCATCGCCCTTGTCGTTGAAGAAGATGATTCCGGGAGAATTGCCGCCTTGTCGCGGATAAGCTTTACCGCCGATGATCGCGTCGGGCGCGCGATCCTTGTTGGAGATGATCATCTTCACTGTTCCATCTTTTTCGACGATGTTGATTCGACCGACGTCGATCTCGTCGAACTTCATTTTTTCACTTGCCCAGGTGAAGCCGCAGATCACCGCAGCAATGCACATCGCCGTCAACGCGGCAGCGTAAATTTTCAGAAAGTGAATTTCTTTTCGTAGTTTGTCTTCCATTGCTATGACCCTTTCTTTGGCGGGCGTACCCCGATTTCAAAATGGTCGCTGAGCTTATCACGCTGCATGAAATTCAAGAAGCGGCTCGAAATTGTCAACGCGTATATGAGTTGAAATTATTGACTGCGTCGGCACGGGCATTGCGGAATCATAAGCCGACGAAAAAGAAGAAGGTTTTCACAGAATTAGTTGCAATGGCGGAAGAATAAATCGCAGCGATTCTGTGATCGAGAGCAGTCCATCGGTGTCCGCAACGAGTACACCGACTTCTCCCGGCGGCTGCTAACAAAAAGGAGATTGCAATGATAGAACGATCGATAACTTTGCCCGAAATAGGCTTGATCGCCGGCACCCGTGGATTGCTGGGCATCGGCATCGGACTATTGGTGTCCGGCAAGCTTAATCACGATCAACGGCGAGCCGCTGGGTGGGCGCTCGTAGCGGTCGGCGCTTTGACCACGATCCCGCTGGCGATGAAGGTGCTTGGCCAAAACGAAAAACCGCGAGCGTCGTTAAAAGCGGCGTGATCTTTTTCTTCAAAAGCGGCGTGATCTTTTTCTTCGGCCGGCAACGAAAATGAAGATGAAGCTCTGGTCACAAAACGGTGGAGACGCCGGCGCGATAAGCGTCGCAGGTCGAGCGACCGGTTGGCAAAAACCGGCTGCAACCGAACGCAAGCGCGAGAGCACGGGCGCGCTGCTGATCGGTGTTATGCAATGGCTCGGAGAGCTAGCCGAGTTTTGTGGCCGCGTCGTCAAAGCGGCTGTGACTCGCCCTTTCGAATTCAAAGAGCTCGTTCGCCAGATGGATGAGATCGGAGCGAAGTCGCTCCCGCTGGTTGCGTTGGCTGGTGCTGCGATCGGCGTAGTCTTGTCCCTTCACACTCGCGATAGCCTTATTCGATTCGGAGCGCGATCGATGTTGCCCGCGTTGATCGTTCTTTCGATCGTCAAAGAGAGCGGTCCGATTATCACGGCGCTGGTCGTCAGCGGCCGGGTTGGAGCTGGAATTGGAGCGGAACTCGGCTCAATGAAAGTCACCGAGCAGATCGATGCCATCGAAGCATCGGCTGTCAATCCGTACAAGTTCCTCGCGGCGACTCGCGTTGCAGCCTGCATGTTCATGCTCCCGCTTTTAACGATAGTAGCCGACTTCTGCGGGATCGTTGCCGGCTGGCTTACGAACGCGATGGCCGAGCCAATGCCGTTCAAACTCTTTCTCAACTACGGACTCGCCCAGGCGGACTTCGCCGATCTGTTGCCCGCGACTTTCAAGACGGTTGTTTTTGGTTTCATCATCGGAGTGATCGGATGTTTCCAGGGAATGCGGGCGACCGGCGGAACCGAAGGCGTCGGACGCGCCTCGAAGAGCGCCGTCATGCTCGCCTCTCTCTTCGTGATACTGGCCGACGTGGTGCTCGTGCGATTGATTATCACTTTCTTTCCGAGTTAACGATGAAGCACAACGATAACAATTCAGCGATTCGACTTCGCAGGGTGAGTAAGTCATTCGGCGAGCAAGTTGTGCTAAATGGTGTTGACCTCGAAGTGACTCGCGGCGAGACCGTCACTGTGCTCGGTCGAAGCGGAACAGGAAAGAGCGTGATGCTGAAACTGATTATCGGCCTGAAGCGGGCCGACGCCGGACACATCGAGCTGAACGGAGAAGAAATCACTTCAATGCCGCTCGAAGAATTGAATCGAGTGCGAAAGACGGTTGGCTTCTTGTTTCAGGGAGCAGCGCTCTATGACTCCTTGAACATTGAAGAGAACGTCGCGTTTCCTTTGCGCCGTCACACCACGCTCAACGATCGCGAGCGACGCGAACGCGTGCGTGAGCTTCTCGCTCGAGTAGGCATGGAGCGCGAAGGCGCAAAGATGCCTGCGGAGCTTTCAGGCGGAATGAAGAAAAGAGTTGGGCTTGCACGCGCTCTCGCACTCGATCCGGAAATAATGCTGCTGGACGAGCCTACCGCCGGACTCGACCCAATCACCGCGAGCGAAATCAACGAGCTCATTCGCGAGATGCAGCAGGAAAGAAAAATCACTTCGATTGTCGTCACCCACGATATGCGCAGCGTCAAGAGCGTCGCCGATCGCGTAGCGATGCTCAACGACGGCAATATAGTCATCGAAGGTTCGATTGATGATTTGAAAAAAAGTAATGATGAATTTGTCTCGAGGTTTATCGAGGAGTCCGGGGAGGTGCATTGATGTCAACTAAAATACGTCTCGGCGCGTTCGTCTTCGTAGCGCTCGTCTTTTTCGCGTTGATGGTTTTCTGGATAGGCGACCGGCAGTCAATTTTCAGCCGGACCTACCGAATTAGCACGCCGTTCGACAATGTAGCCGGGCTCGAGGAGGGCGCTCCGGTGCGAGCCGGCGGCGTTCGGATCGGAACCGTGGAACGAATTCGTTTGCCCGCTCGGCCTGACGACAAGATCGCGGTCGTCATGCAATTGCAAAACTCGACGCGAGAAGTAATCAAGAAAGACTCGGTTGCTTCGATAGAAACTGAGGGTTTGCTCGGCAGCAAATACGTTTCGGTTTCATTCGGCTCCGTTGAAGGTGAGCAGGTTCGCGACGGCGATACGATCGATAGTCATCCGCCGCTTGACTACGCCGACGTGGCGAAGAAGGCCGGCGACATGATGGACTCGGCGAAGGAGGCGCTGGATTCGTCAAAGGTGACGATCGCCAATTTGAATGATGCGACCGGCGACTTGCGATCAATTACCGGAAAAATCAATAACGGGCGAGGGACTCTCGGGGCGCTGATAAACGATCGATCGGTTTTTCAAAGCCTCAACTCAACTCTTTTCGAGGCGAAGACCGGAGCCACTTCGTTTCAGGAGAACATGGAAGCGCTCAAGCATAATTTTCTGCTGAGGGGGTTCTTCAACAAGCGTGGCTACTTCGATTCTTCGGAATTGACTACACACGCAATCGCGAAGCTGCCGGGGCGCGCTCCGGTTAAGCAGTTCTCGTTTGACGGCAAAGACATCTTCTCCAAACCCGATAGCGCCAAGCTGAAGAACCAGAAGGCATTGAATCAAGTCGGCGCATTCCTGGAAAGCAATCCTTCCGGCCTTGTAGTTGTTGAAGCAAACACCAGCGCGAAGGGCGCGAAGGAAGACAATCTAAAAGTCTCGGAGGCTCGAGCGATGGTGGTGCGTCAATACCTGGTCAAGAACTTCAAGGTGGACGATTCGCGAATCAGAACTATGGGTACGGGCGAGAGTCCGGCGGCAAGCGATGGTCGTGTTATGATTGTCGTCTATCCCGGATCTGGAGAGAACCGCACGGTAGCCGCAAAGAATCTGGTCTCAAAAAAATAAGCGGAGGAAGCGGATGATCGATACATTCTCGACGAAACGAAAAGTAGCGGCGTTGGTTGTTCTTACTTTTGCTATGGCGGGCCTGTTTGCGTGCTCAAGCGGCGGAATCAACGGCAAATGGGTCGCCGAAATGCCAGCGCGAGACGGCCAAACGCGCGAAGCCACTTTTAACTTCAAAGCCGATGGAAACAAATTGTCCGGGACGGTGTCGGGCAGGCAGGGTGAGACTCCGATCTCCGACGGCGAAATAAACGGCGACGACATTACATTCACCGTGACCGGGAATTTCCGCGGCGATGAAGTGAAGATGCTCTACAAGGGCAAGATGTCGGGTAAAGAAATCAAGTTCACTCGCTCGAGAGAAGGAGGAGATCAGCCTCCGCAAGAGTTCGTAGCAAAGAAATCGTAGCGATGCCCGGCTCAGAGAAGTTTCCGCGCATGCTACAATCAGATTGCTGTGTCCGAGCCTCTCGAACATCTCGAAGAGCTTGCAATCTTCCCTCTTGCAACCGTTTTGTTTCCTGGAGCGATCCTGCCTCTTCACATTTTCGAAGATCGCTACAAAGAGATGATGAAGTATGCGATTGAGAACGGCGGTGTGTTTGGTCTCTCATATCGCAACGACGCGGCAATCGCTCGCCAGACGCCTCCCGACATCGGCAGCATAGGCTGCATCGCAAAGATCCAGGCGGTGATGCCTCTTGAAAGCGGCCGGATGAACGTGATTTCGACCGGTCTTCTCAGATATCGTGTGGTTGGCTTACCGCAGCTAACGCCTTTTGTGGTGGCCAGAATCGAACTGGTGAGCGACGACCTCGAGCCCGGCGAGGATCTGAACCGGATATTTGATGAGATGGCGGAGATGGGCAGGAAATTCATCGAAGCTTCTCAGGCGCTGGGCGAGCCAAACGCTCCGATCAGTTCCGAACTTCCTGACGAGCCGGAAGCATTTTCATTGCTGGTCAGCTCGGCGCTGCCTGTAGATAACGAAACGAAGCAGACTTTGCTCGAGATCACTTCAACTCGCGTTCGACTTGCCCGATTGCGACAATTCGTTAACGCGGCGCTGACCGACTATGTTGATCGAATAGAAATTCAAAAAAGAGCAAAAGGAAACGGACACGGGAAAGAAAGAAGGCAGTAGCTATCAGGAGTCTGGAGTCTGGAGTCTGGAGTCTGGAGTCAGAAGTCTTCGTTGGCTTCTGAACGTGGCTCCTGACTCCTGACTTCTGACTATCCCAGTCGCTGCCTGATTGCCTCTCCCGCCTCGTTTGTAGAAAGACTGCCGTCGATATCTACCGTGGTCGCTTTATCTCGTACGGCTTCTTCGACCGCCCGCTCAATTGCATTCGAGGCTTCGGCGAATCCCAGATAGTCGAGCATCATCGCCGCTGTGAGAATCGCTGCGATTGGGTTTGAAAGGTTCTTGCCCGCAAACTGAGGTGCGCTTCCGTGCACCGGCTCAAAAAGCGAAACTCTACCGGGATGAATGTTCCCGGAGGCTGACATTCCGAGCCCGCCCTGCAAAGCAGCTCCAAGATCGGTAATGATGTCCCCGAACAAATTGTTGGTCACGACGACGTCGAACCTTCCCGGATCGAGCGCCATCCACATCGTCAGAACGTCGATGTAAAGATGGTTCGCTTCGATCTCAGGATATTGCGCAGCCACTTGCTTGAACGTTCGTTGCCACAAATCGTGACCATAGGTCAACACGTTGGATTTGTCGCTCATCGTCACCCGCTTTCGACCGTGCTCCCGTGCGTACTTGAAAGCTGCGGTAATGATTCGCTCGACCCCTTTTCGAGTGTTGATCTCTTCCTGCACGGCGATCTCGTCTTCGCTTCCCTTCTTGAAGTTCCCTCCCATGAAAACGTATATGCCTTCGGTGTTCTCGCGAAAGACAACGAAGTTCACGTCGGCCGGGGCCCGTCCTTTCAACGGGCAAAGCCGCTCGTCGATCAGCTTGATCGGTCTCAAATTTATGTACAGATCGAGGCCGGATCGCATGCCCAGCAGAATGTCTTTAGCGTGTCGGTTATCGGGTACCCGAGGATCGCCGAATGCGCCTGCAAGAATCGCATCGTAGTCGGAAGCCAGCATCTCGAGCGCGCCTTCCGGTAATGTGATCCCGGTCGCAAGATATTTTTCAGCACCCCAGTCGAAGAACTCAAGCGAAACGTCGAAGCTGAAGATTTCGGCTGCCGCTTTGACCACGTTAACGGCTTCGGCTATCACCTCGGGTCCGATGCCGTCGCCGGGAATGACCGCGATCCGCTTCAACGATGTTCTCCTTATTGAGGGACTGATTTTGCAGGCGCGGAAGGATTGTCCAAGTGCTTGAAGATTTCCGGTAATGAGTTAATCACAACATCGCCGACGATTTTTATGCTCTCGCCGCTGATGTGATCAAGCGTGTCCAGATTTGTGTGCCAGTACGAATGTCCGGGGCCATAGTTGAAATCGATGAGATCGACTACCGGAACGCCGGCATCTCTGAAGGGCAGATGATCGTCTGAAATATAAGTTTCACTGTCGAGGAAGTATTTCTGGTAAGAAAGCGCCCGAGCCGTCTTCCAAACCGCGTCAATCATCCACGGAGTCGATTCACCTTCGCGTTTGATGTCGAGTTGCTTATCGCCAATCATGTCGTACAGCACGAGGGCCTTGACCCGACTCAATGTGCCGTCCGTCTTCAGCTTCGACGCAAGATGCCGGCTGCCGTAGGTGTTGTCCATTCCGTTCATTGCGCTCCAATCGACAACCGCTTCCTCTCCGTCGAACAGAACGAACCACAACGTATATTCCGGCTTTGTCTTCGACAGAACGCGAGCCGTTTCAAGAACGGCCGCGGCGCTCGAGCCTCCATCGTTTGCGCCGACGAAACCAGCCTGGAGCTTGGTGTCGTAGTGACCGGTGATCATAACGACGTCGGGTTTCTCGCCGGGCAGCTCGGCGATGATGTTCTTCATCGGAATAGATCCGCGAGGCGTTTCGCTGCTGAAGACGTCCTCGCTCACTTTGAGCCCGTAGCCTCGCAACTGAGTCTCGAGATAGTCTTGCGCTTTCTTTATGGCTTCGGACCCTGAAGGATGCGGACCAAAGTCTACAAGCTTCTTAACGTGATCGTAAGCTCGACCCGCATCGATTTGTCCGGCAGTGTCTTTGGTGGAGGCCGATGCCGTGTTGCGATTACCGGTGATGCTGCCCGACTGGGCGCTACAGCCCACGGGCACAATCAAGGCCACCAGCATGAATAAGACGATGGCGTGTTTTGGGATCGTGGTTGATGTGTGCTGCATCCTGAGTTCAGGGCCTCAAATGAGGAAGCTGATTAGATGAACTTGATCTGCGCAAGATTCTTCGGGAGCCTGTCATCCGCTCCCGCCATGGCGGCCGAGCGAATTCCGATCCTGTGCTCCGAAGCGAGCTGCTCCATAGTCACGCGTTCGGTTTTAATGTAGCTTACGTCTCTTAGATTCACTAACGTAATGTCGGTACAAACGCTTGGGTTCTGGCACGAGTAAGAGCTAACCATCGCGTACCTGGTTTCGGGAGCGATGGCTCGCGAATCGATCGGATCGGTCAGAATATGCTGAACGGTTTCTCCGTTCCCGAATCGGATAGTAAGTTTAAAAAGCGGGTCACGCAGTTCTATGCTTTCACTCATTGCGATTTCCCCCGTTCACATCAGAGTCAGCTTGTCGGAGTTGAATCGGCAGCGTCAGGTTTCGCCGAAGCCGGGCGCTCAGTGAACGCATCAGCCACCTCATCCACAACCTTTGACACGGACGAAGCTACTGTTTCGACAGCGTCTTTCAACAAGTCGAACTCAATCTGCATCAAGGTCGAAAGCTTTCGATCAAGAGGCAAATCAGAGAACGCGCGCCTCACATCGTTTGCAGCCTTGCAAGCGTCACCCGATTCTCGATCGTTAGTATTTGTCGCCACGTCATTGCTCTCCGACGATCCACTCGTTGTAGCGGTCACAACGAAAATAATTTTCACGTTGAACGATGAATTCAGGCTACCCCAAAGAACTAAAACGGGTCAAGCGTGGCAGCCACTTTCAATTGCGGAGAACATTAGAAAACGCCTCGCGCTGATAGCGATAACAGGCGGAATTATTGACTGAAAAAATGGCCTATGTTAGTTTCGACCCAGATGATAACCGGCTTCAACACCGACGTTAAACACGAAGGTCACGTCTATCACGTACAAACCGAGGATCGCGGTCTGGATAACCCGATGTTCGAGTCGCTGATCTACATCGGAGGCTCGATCGTCGCCAAAAAGCTTACACCCTATTCCGATAAACTTACCGAGGGTGCGACTGAAGAAACTCTCGCGTCGCTGCTCAAACGACAACACCAGGTAATCATAGCCGCGATCAAAGCGGGAAGGATCGAAGACCTGATTCGCCACACGCGCGAGCACGACAACAACCAGTGGGGCAAGCGCCGGGCACCAGGGAAGCTTCCGCGCGCCGAAGCTGACTCGTCACCGAATTCAACGATCGACAGTTCCGCTATCTCCATCTCAACGCCGGACCGCGAGTTCGCGCGGGCGAGCGCCAGTCAACCTCCTTCGCCCAACTCAGGCAAACTGAAATCACCGATAGTTCGAACCGGCGATAGCGGCGTGCTTGATCTGGATCAAGTTATCTCGAACTATCTGAATCGAGAACAAACGAGCCTCGACCTCGAAGTGTTGTCGCCGACTACGTTCACCGCCGGTGAGAATATCCATTTGAAAGTAAGAGTAACTCGAGCCTCGAAGCCGGAGTTCGAGGCGATTGTAACGGTGAAGATCATCGGAACCGCGTTCAAGCCTCAGGTGTTCATCGGCCGTCTCGGACGCGATGGTACAGCGAGCTTCAGAATCACGCTTCCATCGTTCACCGCAGGAACCGCGGCGATCGTAATCGAAGCGCGATCCGAAAAAGGAACAGGCGAACTCAAGAACCTGATTCGCAGGTCTTAGCTTCCACCGAGATTGACTTGACCATCATCGTCAATGAGAATCAAATCACGTTGCCCGAGGGCTCGGTCATAAGCGATTTGATCAAAACTCTCGGCTTGAATCCGGGGCGTCTGGCAATCGAGTTGAACCGGCGCATCGTGCGCCGCGCGAACTGGGACTCGACAAGCATTTCGGAAGGTGACAGAGTAGAAGTCGTCCATTTCGTTGGCGGCGGGTGACCGAACAAGTCATGACAGATTCACTTATCATTGCCGGGCGCGAGTTTCGATCACGGCTGATTCTCGGCTCCGGAAAGTACTCGAGCTTCGAGCTGATGGCCAAATCGCTCGAGGCATCGGGCACCGAGATGGTGACGGTTGCAGTCAGGCGAGTGAACCTGACCGACCGCTCGAAAGAATCGCTTCTGGATCACGTGGACGCTCGAAAGTATCACATCCTTCCCAACACCGCCGGTTGTTATTCAGCGGAAGAAGCTGTGCGCACGGCGATGCTCGCGCGCGAGGTGCTCGACAACAACTGGATCAAGCTTGAAGTGATCGGCGACGAGAAGACTCTCTTTCCCGACAACCAGGGATTGTTGGAAGCGACTCGCGAATTGGTGAAGGAAGGCTTTATTGTGCTGCCTTATTTCAACGACGATTTGATCGTCGCCCGAAGATTGATCGACGCGGGGGCTGCGGCGGTGATGCCTCTTGCGGCGCCGATCGGCTCCGGTCTCGGTATTCAAAACTTCACGAACCTGAAGATACTTCGCGAGCAGATACGCGAGGTTCCGCTGATAGTCGATGCCGGCGTCGGAACGGCTTCCGATGCGGCGCTGGCGATGGAGATCGGAGTCGACGGCATCCTGATGAACACCGGAATCGCGGGCGCCCGTGATCCACTGGCCATGGCCGAAGCGATGAACCTCGCCGTGAGAAGCGGCAGGCTCGCGTATCTCGCTGGTCGAATTCCGAAGAAGCTGTATGCTTCAGCTTCGAGCCCACCCGAAGGAATGGTCTCGTAGCAAAGTCACCGAAGAGAACTTTTCACAACCGACCGTTTTACGATCTGGATCATAGGGTTCGAGTTCGCAAGGTCCCGCGGGCTCCTCATTCGCCGACGGTTGCCCTTCACCGTCGAACCTGGAGGCAACGATGAAACTCAATTCACATTCAATCGGATTTACACTAATACTCGCTTTGCTGATGACGCTGGTTCCGGCCCGTGTTCGCGCAGATAATCCGCCAGAAGTGTCCAGTCCGTTGCGGCTCTATGCCTCAGCGCACTTCGGTCCGATTGGCCGGGTCACTTCGAACTCATTAACGGGTGCGGCGTTCGCGATCAATGATCGAATCGCTCAAGGCGACACTCCGATCTGGGGCGGCGAGTTAGTGAGGGCGCTTTCTGATCGCGAAGTGCAAGTCCGCTTCGACGGGATCGGACAGGTCGTTTTGTCGAAACGAGCCACTGTAAGATTTGCCACCTCTCGCGCGGCTCTTGAAGATCTCAGCCACGAGATTCTTGTTGCGACGCTCGTCGAAGGAGCTATCGCGGTCAGGCTGGACGCCGATTCGGGAGCTTACGTT